>Ga0194113_10008056_pt1 | contig 13020 bp, 13 predicted proteins | sample TA2MahC200mmetaG_FD_146193 | JGI IMG/M metagenome (GOLD analysis project Ga0194113, IMG submission 146193) | Freshwater microbial communities from Lake Tanganyika, Tanzania - TA2015017 Mahale Deep Cast 200m | ecosystem: Environmental > Aquatic > Freshwater > Lake | place: Tanzania: Lake...
AATTATTACAGGAAGACAGAAACAAATAAATTGGAGAGGGTAATATTATATTATCCTAATTACTATCGGTCTATGTGCGTCAGATTGTACCTCTTCGGGGGGGAGGAAGTGATACCCAGCTATGACACCTGGGTCATCTCGTATGCAGAGAGGACAAATAAAAGTGGATTTAAATTCAAGGAGATTGTAACTGAAAAGAAGTTTGCCACCTACGAACAGGCAAAATCATATCTGGATAGTCAGACAGAACCGAATTACAGGCTCGTAGGAATCCGCCCATTCACCAGCCCGGTGCCTCTGGAGAAATTGGAGAATTACCAACAGGTTTACCAGACGACGCCCCGGATTTCCACCTATGGGAACAATACTATCTCCTACGTAAAGATATTCGAATATTCACCGTAGAAAGCCCGAAAGATGTCCTGGCTTGTGTACCTACCGGAGAATATAATCCGGTCAGCATTTCCAGACAGGAACGATTTTGAACATTTCAGAGCTTAGGCACCGGCTGAGAACGCCACTCTATCGCAACTCCATCTTCCTGATGGCCAACACCGTGATTACCACCGGCCTCGGCTTCTTCTTCTGGATGGTTGTCGCCAGGTTCTACACTGAATACGAAGTTGGAGTAGGCTCCGCGATAATATCATCGGTCCGTCTATTGTCACTTATAAGCATGCTCGGGTTCAATATTACTATAGTTCGATTTCTGGCCAAGTCCGAGAGGCCGCAGCAGTTTATCAACTCCTGCTTCACTATTATCGGCATAGTAAATCTTGCTGTGTCGGGCATATTCATAGCCGGCCTGGACTTATGGTCCCCGCGTACAAGCTTTATACAGAACAATATTGCGTTTATTCTGGCATTTATGTTCTTTTCCCTAAGCTGGTCTCTTGCAGCGATAATGGACTCCTTTTTCCTAGCCAACAGGAGAGCAGATTTCGCTTTGATAAAGAACACCATTATCTCTTTGCTCAAGATACCTCTCCCCATTATCCTAACCATATTCTTTCATGCATTTGGTATCGTTAGCTCCTGAGGACTTGCTGCTGGTATCGCCATTATAATCTCGTTATTCCTTTTTATGCCCCGGGTTCAGCGTAATTACAGGTTCGTGCCCAGATTGAATCTCGATATAATCAAGGAGGTTTGGAAATATTCGGCAGGCAATTATTTCGTCAGCCTGTTCCACTCAGCTTCCACTCTTGTTTTACCCCTTGTCGTAGTTAATTTGCTCCCTTACGCAGAGGCGAACGCCTTCTTCTACGTCGCCTGGACCATTGCCTCACTGCTCTTTGCAGTGCCCTGGGCAGTGTCACAATCACTGTTTGCCGAAGGTTCGCACTTCGAGGATAGATTAAGAGTTAATACGCTGAGAGCCTTCAGATTTCTCCTCACGTTGCTAATTCCCGCAATCATCCTTTTGGTGGTGCTCGGAAAGTGGCTTTTACTGCTTTTCGGAGAAAGCTACTCCACCAATGCCTTGACCTTGCTGTGGATATTGAGCTTTTCCAGTATATTTGTCGGAATCAACCAGATTTACTACACGATACTGCGTGTCCGGCGCAGGATGCGTGAGCTTATTGTCATCGCAGTGTTTGAAGCATTGGCTGTGCTTATAACCAGCAGTCTCATAATACGGGAAACTGGAATTGTGGGTGTCGGTTATGTCTGGATCGGGGCTGAAGGATTAATCAGTACATATGTTATCGGTTCGGTGTTGTTGCGCCTTCGGGCCGTCAGAGCGAATTCGAACCACAGCAACGGAAAGAAAACTTGACGCTTACTGCGTCCCCCCGTACTTCAAGTAGATATTGCAGGTGGGACTGGTATATACCTTGTTATACTTGCCGTCCTCAATCATTTTTTGATAACTGGTGTAGGCATTGTTTTCGAAGGAACGCGCAAAACGCATCGCCATATAATAGTAACCCGTATTACGAAGTAAAGCGACGTCTGTGTATATTTGTTTTCGGCGATAATTTATATACTTTATCTCGGCAGAAGACGCTTGCGGGTACAAAGCAAGCTGAGTAACATTAGTGCCCCCTACAGTTTTGCCGTCCAGAGGAACCTTCGAGTCTAAAAATTCAACGCCGCGTTTTTCAGATTCAGGAAAACTGCTGTAAGCATCGATGCTGTAAGCCACAATAGGATACAACATCGTCAGAAACAATACCCCTGCCACCACTGCAAATGACGCAATCTTTTTGTTTATCCAGCGGGAGCGGACTACGGCCGAGGCAATGACGCAGGAAAAACCCAGAATAAGATATGTCAGCCCTGTTTCAATCAGGTCGTGAGCTCTCTCCGCCAGCAAAAAAGTCAAAAAGGCAAGAGGCAATATACTGATACATAAGCAAGCCTCGCTTCGCTTGAGTCCCCCGAGACTCAGCGCCCACTGCCTCACCCCTTTTCCCCTGGAATAGTTGCTGGCTGCCAGATAGAGAATGCCCAGCAGCGCTGCGATAGCATACAGATAGTAGATTGCTTTATTCAGGTTATAGATATTGGAATAAATGAAGGGCGTTCCACCCACGTATTCCCCGGCGGTCCCAAGCTCCTCGGGGAATATATAGCCGACGAGGCCGGACACCTCACCGGTAAACCAGGGAGGTGCCGGATAGTATGAATACCACAGGAACCAGCCCACGAAACAGAGCAGAAATACGCCTGCTATAGCTATCTGGTTTCCGGTGATCCTTCTAGAATAGATTACGTCGGTGAGCAGCGCTGCAGCAAGGAATATGGAAAGCAACAAGGGGGTTGTAGGATGAGTGGCAATAACAATTACCGTAAGTATCATTACAAGGGGTATAGTTTTTCTCGCAGCGCCTCGCTGTATCAGCATTAGCAACGCTGTCAGCATTAATAGAGCACCCATCGTGTGAGGCGAGGTATGAAGTTGTAAGTAATGCAACCCCGGGATAGTCAGCAACACGGCAAGAAGCGCTGTCCTTTGATTGAACATTCTGCTTGTCAACAGATAGACGAGAAACACGAACAGCAGCAGACAAAACAGCGGGTAGATACCGATATAAGTCAGCGGCTGTATACCCAGTATGTTAACGGCGGAATAGTGATAGATATAGGAAATCGGGTAATACCAGCCGTAGCCGGAAAAAGATACATGTACGCCGTCCAGTACCTGAGGTATAGACATGGCGACACCGGTATGCCAGGGGCTATCGCCCAGTCTGACAAAGCTGGTGAGGAGATAAGGCGTGAGCCAGAGCATAATTGCGAACAGCATCAACAGGAATAAATGAAGGTACTTATTACCGATACGCCAGAGTACACAGCAGACAATCAGCAGGGCAGTCAGGGCTATAGCTGCGTAGTAGAGCGGAGACAGTGAGTTTATCTCCGCCAGAGGGTCTGTGAGCCTCGTGCTCTGGAATACGGGATAGGCGAATAATACGGATAAGATGTACAGCAGAACGGCGACAAACGCCAGGTTCAGAACAACCAGCACGCGGGTCAGGTTGTTATCCCTCTGTTCCGCTTTCACGCCTGCGTTCAGACCTGTTTCCCGCCGCTCTTCAGCCATCTAGTCCCTAATTCCGTTTCAGATTTCCGTAAATGAATCCCATGCCGACAGCCATAACGGAAACAACCGTAAAACCAAGCTTCTTCGACTCGGCCAGACGATAGAACCTTCTCAACCGCCGTGGCATGTAAACCAGAAGCAGGTCTCTTAAATACGATTTCTCGGTATTTATAGAATCGGCTGTGATATCCAGCCTTTTCATCAGTGCTTTGGAGTAGCCCTGATAGAAAGCTCTTTTCAGCAACACCCTGACCTTCAATTTCGATGGGGCAATTCGGTGGAAAACAACAGCCTCAGGATTGTATATAACCCCCTTGCCCGTTTCACGCCTTACCCTTAGAGCAAACTCCGGCTCTTCCGCCTGAATATAAAAGACCCTTCTCTCAGCAAAGCCCAGGTTTTCATTGAACAAGCCTACCTTATCGAAAACCTCTCTTCTGAAGCTCATGTTGGGACCGAAGGCGTTGCGCACCTCGCCTATTTTTTCCTCTGCGAATCCTTTATGTGTCACGCCGGCAAGCCAGTACAATTCCTCGGGCAGATAATCCGGTGCGCCCTGCGTCCAGACAGGAAGTATCTTGCCCCCCACTCCTATAGTATCATAGTTACGATATGTGGCATCGAGTTTATCCATCCATTCCCGGTCGGCAAATGCGTCATCATCCATAAAGGCAATAACATCGCCCCGAGCCACCCTGATGCCGGCATTCCTGGCTCCGCTTACGCCGATATTATTCTCAACCAGAACCGTTTTCACAGCTTCATTTACGCTGAATCGCCCCCCAATCTTCTCGTAAAGCGCTTTATTCCCATCGACAACTACGATAACCTCCCTCTCGCTATGAGTTTGCTTCAGCAGGCTGTCAATCGCCTCAATGAGGTTGTCGTAGTTCTCAAGACTGTGGCTGCACACTACTGCGGATATAAACATATCGATGAAAAGCTGTAGTTTTTACCGCCCGAACCGTTTTTTCAGCAGCATCTTGCCGATTTTGAATCCGTCTCTTAGAGAATTGAGCTTGGGAGGGGTTGACCTTCTCCTGTAGGCGATAGGGATTTCCGTTATTTTACAGCCGTCTCTGGCTATCTCTGTCAACATATCCGCCTCCACCTCAAAACCCAGTGCGTTCAACTTCAGCCGCTCGACCACCTCCCGCCTCATGCCCCAGTAGCCCGTGCAGGGATCGCTTATCCTTGTTCCGTACAGGATATTTGTCATCAGGGCAAGCAGGTGATTGCCCACCAGATTCACCTTGCTCATCGCCCCTTCCCCCATACGCCCCCTCAATCTGGAGCCCATAATCACATCGTACCCCTGCTCCAGCTTTTCCAGCATCTCCGTGATATGGGTGGCAGGATAGGTATAGTCCGAGTCCAATATGAATACGAAATCGCCGCTCAAAGACTTAAACCCAGCCCGCAGAGCCATCCCCTTGCCCCGCACAGGCTGCACAATCACGTCTGCGCCTTTACCGCGGGCGATTTCACCCGTTTTATCCTTGCTGCCGTTGTCCACAACGATTACGCGGGTCTTATATCCTTTGCTCGCCATTTCAGCGCGGGGTATTTCATCGATAACCCTGCCGATAGCATCCTCTTCATTGAGCGCCGGCAGGAGTATGCACACTTCTTTCCCCCAATGTACACCTTTCTCTATATAATAAGTTTCCCCTATTCTACCAGCACAAGCAGGTGATAGACAATGGTGAAATCAAGATTCCCTTGCTCCTCGGGGATGATAACATCCACAGCGAGCGAAATTATGTCATTCCCGTGCAAACGGGAATCCAGGCAACCCCTCACATCGTGCACTGGTGGCACCTGGACTCCTGCTTCCGCAGGAGTGATATGGTGGTGAAATCACCTCTCCGTCTTTACCCACAGCCTCTGTCCGTCAGTGATAAGCTCGATTGTGCCATGCACGTCGGTACGGTATAGCCGGCATGTGCCGAGTCTTTCCAGCACCTCGGGACTGGGATGCCCGAAGGTATTGTCTGCTCCCACGGATATGACCGCCATCTGTGGGTCGACTTCGGCAAGGAATTCCGCGCAACTCGAGGTATCAGAGCCGTGATGGGCTACTTTGAGCACTGTGCTATCGAGGTGAAACCTGCTGTCGAGCAGGCTCTGTTCCGCCTCGGTGAATATGTCCGATGTTAATAACGCGCTGAAATCGCCATAGACCAGCCGCAGCACTACTGCGCTATTGTCTATTATCGAGCTATCATCGTCGAAACCGATGCCCCCGGCTTGCAGTACCTCCAGCCTGATGCCATCGCCCAACTCGATATGCTGCCCTGTTTGAGCCGCAGTCCTTCTTGCCCCCTCCTCTTCAATAAGCCCGAGCCACTCCTCATAGGTCCGGGACTCATGTTCAATCGAGCTTTCCAGAACCTGTCCGACTTGATATTTATTAAGAACCGCTACCAACCCGCCGACATGGTCTTCGTGCGGATGGGTGAGAATGAGCAAATCGATATCCTTTTCCCAGAAGGACAACCTCTTCCCCAATAGCGACAGTATTTCTCCGTCAGCCGGACCGCCGTCAATAAGCACACTCTGCCCCGATGGTGTCTCCATGAAGATTGCCTCCCCCTGTCCCACATCGAAAAAGAAGATATGGAGGCGGTTATCCTGAGTGTTGACGGCGGCAACCCAGACCAGCGCAGCCATGATGAGCAAGATAAACAGGATGAACTTGGTCGGTATCTTATCTGCCAGCCCGGGCACAGCCGAGATACGCGCCTTCGCTTCTTCCCAGAAAGCCGGCAATTTCGACCGGTTGGCAGCCAGCCACAACACAATACCCAGAAGGGCATAATATCCCCAGACCAGAGGCGGCTCCACAGACACATCCACCGAAGCGAAGGGTACTGCCGAGAAGAACTCGACTACCTCTATCATATAGCTGATGAACAGCCAGTCGACCCAGCCCGGAGCATAAGCCAGTGGCGGTGCAAATAAGCCAATAACTGCAACCAGCGCAGAGGTCACCATAATAGCAGGCATTACCCACAGCGCGAAAAGGTTGGCGAAAAGGGTTACCAGCGAGATTTGATGAAAGTAGAAGGCAATTATAGGCAGGGTGGTGAGAGTAGCGCCCAGCGTCACGGCAAAGCTGTCTATCAGCAGCGTCACCCACGTTCTTCTCTCTTCGGATATCCTAAGCACCCTTCTACTCAGATTCTGAAAGCGAGGGGTCAGCAGTATCAGCCCTGCCATAGCTCCAAAGCTCAACTGGAACGATACATCCCCGGCGATACGGGGATGAACACCCACCATGATTGCAGCAGCTAAGAGCAGGGCGGGCATGGCGCTGCGCTGCCTGCCGACTAAATCGGCAAACAGCCAGATGCTGCACATTATAGCAGCGCGCACCACCGGCGCCTCCAGCCCCGTGAGCAAAGCATATCCCCAGATAGCGCCGACAGCGAGCCAGAAGTAAGTCGACCGTCTTCTGCCGAACAGCCAGACGCCGATGCCGAGCGCAATCCCGCCGATGATGCCGACGTTCAGTCCCGAGATGGCAATGATATGAGTCGTGCCGGTGCGGAGAAAGGCTCCGTCCAGGTCGTCGGGAATGGTGCTGCGCTTGCCCAGCAGGATTGCCTGCGCCAGCGCGCTCTGCGGCTCATGCAGGGCGCTGTCCAGAGATTGAGCCAGCCTCGTCCTTACGCCGTATATCCATTCCAGCAACTTGAACCCCTGCCCGCCGGCGACAAGCGATATGCTCTCGGGATAGCGAATTATGGAATGCACGCCCTGCCGGGCGAGGTACTCCCGCCAATCGAAGCCCTCCAGCTCCAGCGGCGTTTCCATCTTCCCCGAGATTTCCAGCACGTCTCCATAGCGATAGGACAGATACGGAAGAGCATAAACCAGAACGCCTCCCGAGACCTTCTCCCATGTTTCGCCTGACTTTCCCTCCCCGGCATCAAGTCGCAGAACCAGCGCTCCGCCCTTCAACTCGGGGGCATTAGCGACCATCCCCTTTATCCGCACCACGCCGCTGTTGTTATATGCCTGAACGGTGTTTTCAGCAGCGGAGTACGATGACGCCTGCATACGCAGAATGCCGCCGAGCAGGACAACAAGGCAGAGGCTCATCAAGAGAACCTGGCTGCGCCGCAAAGGAAAGGCAAGCAGCACAACGGCAACCGTAGCGGGGATAACAACCCACGGGTATCCGGCCCAGGCGCCCAGACAGACTCCGGCAATCCAGGACACGCTCAGAAGGATGAGTTTCATCTGCTATGTCTCAAAGCGAATCGTAAAGGTGTTAGCGGACAGTTATCTTATCTTTAATCAGCTCAAATACTTTGGGACCCATACCCTCGACCCTCATTAACTCGTCGATTTCCTGAAACTGCCCGTTTGCTGTGCGGTAATCTATGATTCTCTGCGCCAGTACCTCCCCTATGCCGGGCAGCGCTTCGAGCAGCCACAATTCGGCGGTGTTGATGTTGACTTTTTGAGGGATTTCGCCAACCCTGCAGACATGTATATGTCCGCCGTCCCTCAACGTGGCAGCGAGATTCACCGAGGCACGGTCGGCTTCCGCAGAAAAGCCTCCGGCGGCTGCAACGGCATCGGCTATAAGAGCTTCTCCGTTCAATTCATAGACGCCCGGATTGACCACTTCCCCCTCCACATAGACTCGGATTTCAGTGGAGGGCGGCGAAATGATTATCCCTCCGGAGCCTGATATAGTGGTCTGCCGATAGAGCAGCAGCCCGCCGCCGGCGAGTATGAGCGCCACCAGAATCAAAATCAGGACTAAACGGTATCTACCTGCAAGGTTCATGCTGCTTGATTTCTCAGGTATTCCAACTTCGATTTACCTAAAAACAGAGGCCATTACGAGGTTCTCTGAGGATACTTATAGTAACACAAGAAATTAAAAGTGCAATATGGTAATATTGTTTTTGCGTTTTTCCTCGCAGCAGGAGGCAGGCTATTTTCAGGAAACTGAGCGGTAACCGAACTGCGGCGCAGGTATCTAAAGGAATACCGTGGCTTCTGATGGGGATTCTGGCTCTGGCTGCTTTCTTGAGATTTTTCCATCTGGGCAGCGAAAGCCTCTGGCTTGACGAGTCATTCAGCGTTGACGCAATCAGGGGTAATCTGGTTACCATAGCCCGGACAACTGTCCTTAAAGATACCAATCCCCCCCTTTATTACTTCATGTTATATTTGTGGACGCTGCTTTTCGGGCAAAGCGAGATAGCCCTGCGCTCCCTTTCAGCCTGCCTGGGTGTAGCTTCAGTATTCATGTTATACAAACTGGGGCTTGAACTTTATAACCGCAGAACAGGACTGATTGCCAGCTTTCTTTTGTCAATATCCGCCTTCGCCATCGCCTATTCCCAGGAGACGCGACACTACAGCCTGTTGCTTCTGCTTACACTGGCATCGTTCTATTTCTTCATAAGAATATTAAAGGCGGAGAAGGCAAGCAAAGCGATTCTCTTTTTTTACACACTGACAAATATTCTGCTCGCCTACACTCACATCTTCGGCATTTTCACAATTCTGGCTCAGGTTTTCTATTTCATTATGTTCCGGCGCAGGTATTCCAAGACATGGTTAAGGCTCGGGGCCGCACAGGCAATCACGTTTGTATTTTTCTTACCCTGGATAGTAGTTCTCATTACTGGCACATTCCAGAAAAAACTGCATATGCTGGATTGGATACCGGAACCGTCATTCGCACAGGTAGTAAGTTCCATCGCATCGCTGACGGGCGCTGGTTATCTACCTAGGGCTGCGGGAGTATTTTTCGTACTGGTCTTTCTTTTCCTGTGTTTGGCAGGAGTGTTTCACGTGCAGCGAGGGCAGCAAAAGGGTAAGTCGGATTCACGATTGCATAGCATGAAACTGAAAGAATTGGCAACCGCAATTGCAGAGCCTGTAACTGCCTTGCTCCTGGTATGGTTCTTTTCCCCGATTATAATTGCTCTCATCCTTTCCTTCGCTGTCAGTCCCCTTTTTGTGAGCAGGTATCTTATCGGGGTTATACCGGTTTTTTCTCTTCTTGCGGCACGGGGCATTAATAACATCGGCTCATTGTTAAACGCACGTAATATCCGAACTAATATTACAGCTTTAGCATTGATAAGCTTAGTTGTACTTATAACGCTGGCCGGACTTTATGACTATTATTCTCAAACTCAAAAAGACCAGTGGCGAGAAGCCATAGGCTGCATCGAGGAATCAGCACAACCAGAGGATGCCGTTATGTTCGCCAAACCCTATTTCCGTTACCCTTTTGACTACTACTACAAAGGCAGCCATGATATACAAATAGTGCCTCAAGAGGCCGTAGAAGACGCTGAACTGCTCGAAGGTGTTGAGAGGTTGTGGCTGGTTGTAAGAAGCTTCGAATCAACAAAAGACGAATCCTTAAGTCAAGCCCTGGTCGAACGGTACGGTAGAAATTCGCTGATACTGAAAGAGAACTTTTACGGAATTACGGTCTATTTATTCGACACGAACGCCGAGGATAATAATACCGGGTAATATCTTCAGCTCGCAGATACCCCCGAACGGTGTCCTGAAAATCTCATTCGTCTTTGAATCCGATGTCGAGGTGCGAGCCATCGCAGAAAGGCTTGTTCTTGGAGGCGCCGCAGCGACATAATGTGTAGTGTTCTTTACACCAGGGCTGCGTGCCGTAATCGTCCTTAAGCTCGATGCTCCCAACCACTTTCAGAGGACCGTTCTTGGAAACGGTTATTTCCGGCTTGCGTCCGTAATCCTGACAGTGCTCCCCGCCCAGCTTGTAACTCAACGCACCCGAGGGGCATTTCTTGATAGTAGCGATAACCTCTTCGACGCTGGCGGCGTCGGGGTCCTCATTTTCAAAAACCTTAGGGAGATTGACCACGCATGACCTGTCGCGGCAGCAGACATCGGTATTATCGACTATGGTAATGCCCTTGCCCACATATTCGTGCATCTCGCCGGGGACTCTATCGGGGTCTTTATCGCCGACGAAGCCGATTTTGACGTGCGAGCCATCGCAATAGGGTTTATTCTTCGAAGCGCCGCAGCGGCATAGAGAGATAACCGGCTGCACCGGCAGGTCCTCGCCTTTCCAGTTTTTCAGATGCTTCAATCCATTTACCACGTACGGGCCTTTTCTCACAACCTTAATCTGCGGTTTCTTCTTCGGTCTCTCTCCTGCCATACCGAACTCCTTAATAGAGAGGGCTCAAAATTTAGATATTTCTCACTTTCGGGTATTCAGCCTTATCTCGTCCAGGACAAGATAAATCGCTCCTATGAAAGAAACGCCTGCCATAGTGAGAAGCGAGCTGGGTGCCAGCCGCCAGGCAAAATGACCCGCCCACTGAATTATGGCCAGCAGAACCATAAGGGTTGCGTATAATATCCCGACTGCTTCGATTAAGAGCCGCCCTCTGCGCCCCAGGAAACTCATCTCGCACCTCTCCTTCCCTGTTATAAATTAAGCCTTCTTTGCTGACCCGGCCTTGCTTTTCCCGCGGATTCTTATCAGCTCGAAAACCACCAGGCTATCCGGGTCGGGACAGACGACAATTGACCTGTCGGGGTCTTTCTCCCAAGGTAAAGAACCTCCATATTGAAGCACCATAGCAACAGGAAAAAGCGAATAGAATGCCCACGAGCACATACCCTCCGGACAAGTATGCCCTATGGCGAATTCATCGCCGACTTTGTGACCCATATGACAGGGCTTTTTCTGCCTTATGACCTTCGCTACCACCTTGTATTCCTTTGTCACGACACACCCCCAGTATATCTATTTATGTTATGTACTTTCCGCTGTACCGAGATATTCGCTGTATCTAACCAGATGCGCGAGCACCTGCGCCGACTTCTCCGGTGCATGATAAGGCTCTAAATAGTTTTGTTTGAGCTTCCTGAAGATGCTGCCCCTCCTCACGGCACCCCAGACCATCGTAGTGAAGATGACCGGCTTGCGATGCATCCTCATAAGCTCTATTGTCTGGTTGAGATAGTCAATCTCAGCTCTCTCCATGCCTTTCCTCAGCCGTTCCGCATCGTATTTCATCGATGGCGGTATGCCCGCCCATCCGGCGAAGCTGGATGTCATGCCGACGCCCCCGATTATTATAATAGAATCGAAATTCTCATCCTCTATCATAGGCCAGAGCAGGTGATAGCTCAGAAAATCACCCGCAGGGTCCACAGGATTGGCGTGCGGCCAGCGCCGCGACAGCAAGGCGTCCAGTTTCTCCATTGTCGAAGACGATAAGGGGGGTAGCTCAAGACCCTCATGTCTTACGGCATCTGCTGCCATAACCGCCATACCACCCCCCATAGCCAGAACGCCTACTCTCCTCCCTCGCGGCAGAGGCTGCCCCAGCAGAGCCACAGCGACTTCTACCAGCTCATTGATTTCATTCACCCTGATCACACCGCACTGTCTGAGGGCAGCATCAAGCACCACATCCGACCCTGCCAGAGCAGCGGAATGGGAACGGGCTGCCCTGGCGCCGACATCGGTGCGCCCCGCCTTCATAATGACAACAGGCTTTTTGCGGGTGATCTCCTTGCAGAGCTGTAAAAGCCGTTTGCCCTCCCGGAAACCCTCGACATACCCGAGGATAATATCCGTTTTATCGTCACTACCTAGATACTCCAGATAGTCTTCGAAGCGCAAATCCGCCTCATTGCCGCTGCTGACAAACTTGCTGAATCCCAGACCGTTTTGCACGCCGTAGTTAAGTATGGATTGACTGGAGTTTCCGCTCTGCGAGATAAGCGCTACATTGCCTTTCTGGATTTTGGGCATGAAGGCTACCGTATAAAAACCGGAATGCGCATCGAAATGCCCCAGGCAGTTCGGCCCGACAAAACGTATCTTTCCCCGGCGGGCGATTTCGACGACTTCACGTTCCACCCGCGCCCCCTCCTCGCCGCTTTCGGCAAGACCACCGGTGATTACGACAGCGGCTTTAACCCCTTTTTGAACGCAGTCCTGCATCGTCGCAGGCACATCACCATAGGGAACAGTTATTACGGCGAAATCTACGGTGCCAGGTACATCCAGCAGATTTTTATAGGCTTTCAGCCCCATTACCTCGGGGTCTTTTCTATTTACGGGATAGACCTCTCTATTGCCCTTGCTCTGAAGCACGCGGCCCATGAGATTGAAGCCCCATTTGCCGAAGGTATTCGATGCACCGATTACGGCTACGGATTTCGGGTTAAACAGATAGCTTAACTGCTTATCCAAGTTCATCTTCATATTCATTATAAAAATTGGCTGTCATGGCAACTGTCGGATTTGCCCACAGATAATATCATAGTTTATCCGAGTACCGACTAACTGTCCATTTTTAAGACGGGGAGCAATGGATTTCATGTCTTTGATTATATGAAAGCGCTGCGGTACCCCCTATACTGTAGGGAAAGCCGAACGAAGAGTAAGGAGGTACTGCAGCATGAAGTATTATATCGGA
>Ga0194113_10008064_pt1 | contig 13015 bp, 8 predicted proteins | sample TA2MahC200mmetaG_FD_146193 | JGI IMG/M metagenome (GOLD analysis project Ga0194113, IMG submission 146193) | Freshwater microbial communities from Lake Tanganyika, Tanzania - TA2015017 Mahale Deep Cast 200m | ecosystem: Environmental > Aquatic > Freshwater > Lake | place: Tanzania: Lake...
ACTCACGGCGACCACGTGGCCGAGTTCGAGATTCGAGGACACGATCAGGTCGGCCAGTTCCACGGGCCCGGCCGCCGCGAGCGCGCCGCTGGCACCCTGCGCCGACGGAGCGTTGATCGCCAGCACGCCCTTGCCGTAATCGAGCTTCAATTGGCCGTGCGTCGCGGAGACCGTGCGAGCCTGCCGGTCGATCCAACGTTTCACGTCCGCGACTTCAGGCGCGCGGGACTTGGTCGTGAACTGGACGCGAACCCGGCCGGCGAAATGGACCAGCGGGTCGATCACGCCGCCCGGTATCATCGCCTTGCCCGGCGGCACGTCGGCCAGGCGCAGTTCGTCCAGCGCGGCGTCCTGCGGCAGCGGTGTGCCCTGCAGGTCGCCCAGTTCGCGCAGGTTCAGGTCGAGCTGCACGAGCACGTCGCCCGGCGAGACCAGGCCCTTGCGATAGATCAACGCCGCGGCGGGAAACTGGCCGATCATCGCCGGAGACATCAACGTCCACGGCTGCATGTAGAAGTCGGGCTTCACGGCCCACGTCGAGCTGTCCAGGGCGAAGTGAACGATCGCGTCGCTGTCCTGCAGGGCACCGTACGCGGCGTAGAACAACGGAGCTTCCGATCGGAACCGGTTCGGCCGGTTGAACGTCGTCTCGGAGATCATCGACGGTTTGCCGTCGTAGCAGGGATCGACGGCCGGGTGCGCGAAGAGCCTCGCCTTGCCCGGCTCCTCGGCCTCGAACCGCAGCGCGCTGCGGTCGCTGTACGTGTGCCCGTCGCGGATCGACCAAGCCGCGTTCTCGCCCTTGTGATTGCAGCCGAAGTAGCCGTGCCGGTCGATGAAGTCGCAAGACGTGTAGCTGTACTTCTCGAGCGGCCCGAAGACCTCCGGACTGGCCGTGGTCCAATTCGACGCGTTGATCAGTCCTTTGAAGCCCAGGTCGCGGATGTAGGCGTAGGTATCCTGATAGAACTGCCGCTGCTGCAGCACCAGGAACTTGGTCGTGTCCTGGTCGCGCACGGTCTTCTCGTTGAACATGTTCCACAAAGGACGAAAGCCCATCCGACCCTCCGCCGGGTTGTCGCGACCGGTCTTCAGGCCCTTCCAGGCCGCGAGGGCCTTGTCGAGCGAGCCGTACTTTTCGATCAACCATTGGCCGAACCGGGCCTCGAGGATCCGCAGCTGCGGGTCGGGGATGTTCTCGGCGGAGAACGTCCAGAACAAGTACGAGTCCTCGTTGATGATCTCCACGCCGAACACCGCGGGGTCGGCCGTCAGGGGCTTGCCGGTCTGTGGGCTCGGCGTCTGCAACAGCGCCTTCCACCACGTGCGGTACTTGGCCTGAAAGTCCTGGTTGAAGTACAGCGCGGCGAACGGGTGCTGCGTGCCGTCGTAGCCGTCGAGCCACGGCGTGCCCGGCTTCGGTTTCATCCAGAGCGGGAAATAGATCGAGAAGTGCGTGTAGATCCCCTCGGCCTTCATGCCGTCGACCACATCGATCGCGTGCCGGACTTTGGCCGGGTCCGGATCCCCGCTGTCGTCAAACACCGCGCCGTGCACGCGGACCAGGTTCACGCCGTACTTGGCCAGCAGTCGTGCAACACGCCGAATCGCCTCGCGGTCCTTCAACTCGCGCGGCGGCCCGTTGACCGCCCAGAACCGGACCGGCTCGCCGGTGCCGGAGTGGACGAACTGGTCGCCCTTCACGGCGATGAACCCGCCTTGCCCGGCCACCCGTTCGTTCAGACTCCGCAGGTCGAAGCCGCTGGTCGCATCGAACGGATCTTCCTTCGGACTGAACGGGAACCACCCTTTGTTCGCTGCGGCGATTGTCTTCATGAATCCGGCCACATCTTCCGGTTTCATCGCGCCCTTGGGGTGAAAGGGAACGTCGCTCAACACGAAGCAGTCGAGGTAACCGTGGTTGTGCTTCGGACTGTCCATGCGAAACGTGAACGTGTGGCTCCCCGGTTGGAGATCGACCTTGCCGGCCTTGACCCACGCGAGGAACCGCAGGTCGGGTTTCCCATCGCCGGCGATGTTCACGCGGTCGATGCCCTGTTCCACATCGATCGGCGTCCAGGGTCCGCCGTCCAGCTTGTAGCTCAGACGCGCCATCACGGGGTTGGCGCGGATCCAGAATTCGTATTCGCCACCGTCCTGGACGCGGACGGAGTATGCCGCTTCACCAACTTTCTCGTCGTGAAAGTTGCTGATCAGCTCACCGCCCGAAAGCTCGTCGCGCTTCACCTGGTCGTACCACGGATGGCCGTTCATCGTGGAACGCGTCGGCTTTTCACCTTCGACCCAGATCGTGTCCGCGGACGTAGGGAGCGCGGCAAGAACCGCGACCAGTGCGATGAGTTGCGTGAGGTAGCGTTGATGGCGTGGCATGGAAATCACAGGGGTTAGTGGAAGAACGGAGAATGCCATTCAAGATAGCGGCCAGCAACTTGGGCGGCCACGGGGGAGGAAGGAGGAAGGAGGAAGGCCGCAGGTTGTCCTCCACCGACTTCATGAAGCTGCTGAAAAAGTGCGGGGGCGGAAATGGCCTCGGGGAGGAAGGTGGCGAATAATGGTTTGTTGGACAGATGCGCTGTCCGGCGGATGTTCAGTTTCGGCATGAGGAGGATGATGCCGGTGCGGCACATTCCTTATTGCGCGGGTCTCCCCCAGTTTGATCAATCCGTCTATGAAATCGCGCTGCGGCAGGACCATTATCTGCGAAAAGTGTTGGCGGTGATCCCCTGGGACGATTTCGACGACCGGTTGGCCTGCTATTACTCTGATGGCGTGGGGCGTCCGGCGGAGTCTCCGACGCTGATGCTGAAGCTGGAGTTTCTTCGCCATCATCACAATCTTTCCGATCGCGAAGTGATCGCACGTGCCGAAACCGATCTGTCCTTCCGTTTTTTCCTGCAGTTGCCGCTGCGATGGAAACTGCCCGATCCCAGTACGCTGTGCCTATTCCGCGGACGGCTGGGCAGACAAGGCTTCCGTGAAATATTTGACGCGATCGTAGCCGTTGCCCGGGAGCACGGCATCGTGAAGGACCGCTTGCGTATTAAGGACGCCACCCACGTGATCGGCAACATCGCTGTGCCAACCGCCTTGGCGCTGGTGGCCCAGACGCGCGACAAGCTGCTGGCGGCGGCGGAACCCTTCGCGCCGCTGCTGGTGGAAGGAGAACGGGTCAACCTGGAAGTGTTGCGTGAGAACACGCAAAACCACCAGCCCGCCGAGCGGCTCGCGGCGCGGCTGGCTCAGTTGCGAGACATGCTGGTCTGGGCGGATGAGGTGCCTCCGCCGGACAACGCGCAGGCTAACCGGGAATGGCAAAAGTTTCTCGCCCAGCGCGACCTGGCCCACAAGATCCTTGATGATCAGGAACATCCCGACGCGGGCGATCGCACCATCAGCACCACCGATCTCGACGCGCGCTGTGGCAAACATGGACAATGGTATGAGGGCTACATGCTCGACATCATGATCGATTCCGAGGGGGCGGGAGGGCGCGGGGTGGGCTGATAAAAAGCCGTGCGGGACGACGTTAGCACAGCGCTGCGGCTGGTGCGCATGGAGGCTCGTTCGCCGCTTCGCTCCCTCACCCTAACCCTGTCCCCCATAACGTGTTGCGATCAGACGGTGACGCACTGGGGGCATTAACGGTGCAACACGTGACGGGGGAGAGGGGACTTCGTTTGCCCGCCCTTTTTATCGGCCCACCCGCGGACACGAAGACGGACGTGCACCGATTCGACCCTGCACTGGCCGCACGGGCAACTTCCGCCGAACGCTCTTGACCGGTGCGTCCGCGGGTACTATTCTTGGCCCCTCCACATGGTCCCGCTCCGGACAGATTGTCGGGTCGCGACCATCAAGTACGGCATTGCGGCAAGGAGGCGCGCAAGATGACGAAGGGCTCTGGGAATGCGGATGCGGGAGTCCCCGTTCCTCTGTTGGATGTCGTGGGTGGTAACCGGCCGCTTCGCGAGGCGATCCTGGAAGCAATCGCCAAGGTCATCGATTCGGGCCGGTTTCTGCACGGCCCGGAATGCCGGGAGTTGGAGCGCCTTGTCGCCCAACGGTGCAACGTGCCGTTTGCGGTGAGCTGCGCGTCGGGCAGCGACGCGCTCCTCTTGGCGATGATGGCGATGGGGATCGGCACGGGCGACGAAGTGATCGTGCCGAGCTTCACGTTCTTTGCCACCGCCAGCTGCGTGTGGCGCGTCGGCGCTCGACCCGTCTTCGTGGATATTGATCCCGCCACGTTCAACCTGGACCCGCACAAAATCGAAGCGGCCATTACCTCGGCCACCAAAGCCGTCATTCCCGTGCACCTGTTCGGTCAATGCGCGGCCATGGACCACATCAATCGCCTGGCGTGGCAGTACGACATGCACGTCGTCGAAGATGCCGCTCAGGCAATCGGAGCAAGTTATCGAGGCCGGCCCGCCGGATCCTGGGGCGCCGTCGGCTGCTTCAGCTTCTATCCCACGAAGAACCTTGGCGGAATGGGCGACGGCGGCATCCTCACCACGGCCGACCCGGCCATGGCCGAACGACTGAGCCTGTTCGCCGCGCATGGCATGGAACCTCGCTATTATCACCAGGTGGTCGGCATCAACAGCCGGCTTGATTCCATGCAGGCGGCCGTATTGTGCGTGAAAATGGCATTGTTGGACCAGTGGAATCAAGCGCGGCAGCGGAATGCGAATCGCTACCACGAGCTATTTGCCGCGGCGGGTTTGGACGAGCGGGTGAAGCTGCCGACTGCCGGGCCGGCACAGAACCACGTCTGGAACCAGTACACGATCCGCGTGCCCGCCGGGCAGCGCGACGCGATCCGCGCCCATCTGGCTGAGGCGAAAATCGGGACAGAGATCTACTACCCGGTGCCGCTGCACCTGCAGCACTGCTTCCGACCGCTGGGATACAAGCGGGGCAGCCTGCCGGAAACAGAAGCGGCCGCCGATGAAGTGCTGAGTCTGCCCGTCCACCCGGAATTGACCGAAACGCAGCAAGCGGCCGTCGTTGATCGCGTCACCGGTTACTTCACGCACCGCGCGCGCGTCGCGGCGTGATCGGCCTCCGGCGGATCGCGCTCACCCAAGGCACACGATCCGCGGACATCTTGCATTCCCCGACGGACGTGCGTGTTCTGCGCCGCCGGTGCGACCTGCGCCGCGCGCGATCAACCCGACTCAATCCCGCTTTTGAATCGTCTTGCGCATGCTGGGAATCAACAAGGCGAGGAGTCCCAGCAGGATCGCGAGGAAGAACAGCGCGTACCCGATCGCCCAACTCTTGCCGAACAGCCAAGGCAGCGTCGTGCTGCCCACGGTTGACGACAGCTCTTCCGAGGCAGATGCCGTGACGCTCCACAAACTCGCCAGCACCAGGGCGACCACACCTGCGGCGCACCGCCGAATTGCTTTGACACCGTACATCGTGAACCCGATTCCCTCTCGCACTGCGGGCAATGCCCCGCGGCGCGCGTCTGGAAAATGGTGGCTGACAGCCGACTGCTCGCCAACGCTCGTAACCCGAGGTGTTATTTTAGTCACCGGGCGGCGGACTGCCAAATGGGCTACGGCAGAAATGCGGCAGGGTACCTGGCTCACCGCGGGCAAGACGCTCGTTTCCAGCGGGGAAACGCCAGCCGACGGGCACACGGGTCGGTGGAAAAACCGGTCCCTTAGCGCCTCTCCACGCACAACTCCGCGATGTGGCCAGGTAGGTCCCGGCGGAGATGTCAGACGGCCTGGCGATCCGTGCTCCGGCCTTGCCATCCGTGCTATCAAGAGGACGAAGAAAGTGCACGGATGGCGGAGCCGGGGCACGGATGCGGACAGAATGGTCCGATCTGCGGGAATGATGGTGGACAGGCGCCTCGTGCCCGTAGGGGTCGGGATCCCGTGTGTCTGGGTCAGGGTGCGGCTTGCTTGGTCAGCACCGCGCGGACGGCAGCTGCCAAGGTTGTGGCAGCGGGGCCGACGGCGACTTCGACGCTGTCGCCGCTCTTCAAGTCCTTCACCTGGCACGTGCCCTTCGCGATTTCGTTCTCGCCGGCGATCAGCGCCACGCGGAAGCCTCGCTGGTCGGCATATCTCAATTGCTGGCCAAGCCGCTTTGCCTCGGGGTACAGGTCCACCCGCAGGCCGGCGGCACGGAGCTGGGCGGCCAGCTGCAGGTAGTTGGGGAGCGCGTCGTGGGCAAAGTACGCCAGGAACGCATCGGCCGGCGTCTGCACCGACTCGACCATTCCCAACTCTTCCATGGCGGCCAGCAACCGGTCCAAGCCCAGCGACGCGCCGATGCCCGGCAAGTGCTGTTTGGTGTAAAGGCCCGCCAGGTTGTCGTAACGGCCTCCCGAGCAGACGCTGCCGATCGAAGGCAGGGGTGCGAGAAACGTCTCAAAGACAATCCCGGTGTAATAGTCCAGCCCGCGTGCGATGGCCACGTCCAGGCACACGCGCCCGACCGGAACGCCGGCGGCCTGGAGGCCGACCAACACGGCTCGCAAATGCGCCACGCCCCGTCCGCCCACTTCAGTGCCGGACACCATGTGGTCAAGTTGTGACAGGATCTGGTCATTTGTTCCCGTCACTTCCGCCAATCTCACGACCTGTGCCGCCTGATCCGGCGTGGCCCCGGCCTGGCTGACCATCTCTTGTTCCACACCGCCGGCTCCCACCTTCGGCAGCTTGTCCAAAGCGCGTAGCACGGCTGTCGACTGGCCGAGCAATCCGAGGTTTTCCAGCAGTCCGTTGAGGACCCGCCGGTCGTTCAGGCGAATGGTGAATTCGGAAAAGCCCAGGGCGGTCAACAGGCCGTGGATGACCAGGCCGGTTTCAATGTCGGCAACCACGCTCTCGGTCCCGATCGTATCGAAGTCGCACTGCATGAACTCGCGATACCGGCCGCGTTGCGACTTCTCCCCTCGCCACACCGTGGCAATGTGGTAACGCTTGAACGGCATCCCCAGCGTCGCGGCGTGCTGGGCGACGAATCGAGCCAGGGGCACGGTCAGGTCGAAACGCAGCCCCACCTCGCGGCCGCCGTGATCCACGAAGCGGTAGAGCTGGCGATCGGTTTCCGCGCTTCCCTTGCCGGCGAGGATCTCCAGGTACTCGAGCGCCGGCGTGTCGATGGGACTGAATCCGTACGATCGGTAGACCCGCCTGGCCGTGTCGATCAGCCGTTCGCGGGCGATCATCGCGGCGGGAAGGTAGTCGCGAAACCCCTTGAGTGTGCGGGGGGTGACGATCTCTGGTGTGTTGCTGTTCATGCCTGATACTCTTCCCGTCAAATCGACTCGTGCCTCCGGAAGAAACACCGCCCGTCGGCGCCGCCGGCCGCTCCCGCGTGCTTGAGGAGCGATCGTCGCTCTGCCCGGTCGGCCTTGAGTGGCTCCGCGACTCCGACCAGGCGCGCGACCGAAAGCGCGGCGATCGCACAGGCCAAGCGTTCAACGAGCCCGGCCGCACAGGCGGCCCGACTCGACCGGCCGGCGGCCGCGGATGCACCGTCCCGGTTCCTGCACGACGGCCTCCACGTACTCCCGGACCTGTTCCGCCGTCTCAAAGTAGTTCTCGTACGTCCAGTCATCCTCGAATTCACAGTTCTCGGTCGAGTATTCGCGGCAAATCCGCGGACGATGGTCGTAGCCGGCGCACCGGTTGTCGTCGCCCAGTTCCCGGCATCTCGCCTGGACCAACAAGTACCAGGTCCCGTCCTCGGTGAACACCGCGGCTCGCTCGTGCAGCACGTACCACCGGATGATTTCGAAATCATCGAACGTCTTGGGAGTGTCGATCGGCAGCGCGAGGTACCGGCAGCACTTGGCCGGGCAGTGCCCGCACAGCACTTCGCCCGGTTGCAGCTGCTCGCGAGCAATCTTCTTTCGTGTCCGTCGAGCCATAGAGATTCATCTGGTAGAATGGGGACCACTGGCGCGCACAAGGCTTCCTGCTATCCACGCGTGTTCAGCCGATCAGGGTAGCAGACGGGGCGGAGAATGACCAGTTGACCCTTGGAGAGTTCACTGAGCGATGGAAGTCACAATCACCGCAGTGGGGCCGGACAATGTCGCCCTGGCCGATCCGATTGTCCATTTCGTCACAGGCGAGGGTGCGAACATCACGGAGATCCAGATGTTCAACCACGACGAAGCGGCCCTCTTCGCCATGCTGTTGCGCATCGAATTGGCCGCCGACCGGTTCGATCGCCTGCGCGAGGCAATGGCGGGCATTGGTCAGCGGACTCACCTGTCGATCCGGGTCTGGTCGCCCGAACGGTGCGGACCTCGGCCCCGACTGGCACTGTGCACCACCCACCGCACGGAACCGCCACTGGCACTGCTGCGGGCGATCCGGGACCGGCAGATCAAGGCGGACGTGGTCGTGATGATGGGCAACCGGATGGCATGCCGGGGGGTTGCCGAGCAGTTTGGCATCGATTGGCACATGGTGGGCGACGACCAGGGTCGACCGGACGACGAGCGGCTGGCCGCGCTGTTTGACCAGTACGCGGTGGACTACGTCGTGTTGGCGCGCTACATGCGTCTTCTGCCGCCGGCCACGTGCTGGAAATTCGCCGGTGGGCGGATCATCAATCTGCACCACGGGCTGCTGCCGAGCTTTCCGGGACCGCGCCCCTACCACGACGCCTTTGCCGGCCGCATGCTGACGTTCGGTGCCACGTGCCACTTCGTCGTGCCCGAACTGGACGCCGGCAACCAGATCATCTGCCAATCCACGTTCACGGTGCCGCCCGGAATGAAGCTCGAGGATATCATCCGCATCGGGCAGGAAGACAACGAACCGCAGTGTCTCGTCGAAGGCACGCGGCGCGTCGTGGATCGCGAAGTCAAGTTGCACTTCCACCGCGTGGTGGCGCGTAGCGACCGGGCGGAGGGGTGAAGAGAAGTGGGTCGGTCGGAGCGGGACGATCGGCTCAATGCCCGGTTCGGCCAGCCGGCGCCCAATTAGCCCCGAGGGAAGCTGTCCTCGGTGCCAACCGAACCTGCGGACCCCACCGTCCCGCTCCGAACCCGAGTTGACTCCCACTCGAGCACGGCCGCGCCCCACGACGCGACCTCGGTTGCTCCACCACCCGGTGAAGGAGCGGTCCAAGCTCCTCCGTCTCTCGCTACTTATCGTACGTTCGCCGGTCGCATTTCACGCGGAATTGCCGCGGAGTCAATGTCCATTGCCCAACGTGCCCAACTTGTGTCGCCTGAAACGGTTGTAGGGTGGACGCGGCGATCGGAACGTCCGATCAGACCGCTGGGCGGAAAGACGCGGTTTCCCCGCGGTGTTTCCGAATTTCCTGGAGGGTTTCTCGAAAATCTGCCGATCTATCTTCTGCAATCGGCGCATGCCGACTGGTCATGAACTAGGATTATTGAGGTGGGCTCAAAGCCTCCCAGTCGCCATTCCGGCAGAGGGACCAAACAAAACGCGTTGACCGGGATCACCAAGGGCTGGTGCAATAGCACGCTCGATCCTCGTCTGTCTCGCAGCGACTCCACTCGTCGCAATCGACTGGAAGGTTGAGATACGTAAGGCTGTGGCATTGTCCGGGAATCCCGGACGGGTCACAGCCTTTGTTTGTTCTGGCGGTCGCCTTTCCGGGCCGCCGCACTTCATGACCTGTCGAGTCGTCTGATGCGCACGTTATACATTCTCTCGATGACGATGGCGAGTTTCCTCGCCGGCCTGGTGGTGTCCGAGCTGATTGGTTCACGTTTCGTGGCACCGTCGTCCGCGGTGGCGGAGGATCCGCTGTCCGCCGCTTCGCGCGCCGATCAACCGACGCACACGGACAATTGAAGGAGCGTCACGAGGTCGAGCGCGTTGTGGTGGAGGACGGCACGGATCAGCCAGGCATCGCTGGTGCGGACGAAGTCGTGGTAGACGGCCGGGATATCCCGTCCCGGGATATCACTGCTTCTGCGGCGGCGGAGGACGTATCGCTCCAGGGTTTGCAGCCTGCAGTCCGGCAACTTGCCTCCCCACCGCCGCCGCGCGTGATGCAGCAGGTCGCAGTGAACCAGCCGCGGTCGTGGATCGTGCCGTCCGAGGATTTCCTGTTGGCCGGTTCCCGTGGCGGGCCGGTTGTCGTCCTCCGCCGCGTGGTGCGAGGGGCGGCCTAGGTGGTGCAATGTGCTGCGATCGTGCACCATCGGCCAATCGAAGCACTTTCCGTTGAACGTGGCGAGCACTCGTTTGCCGCTGAGCTGTTGCCACAGGGTCTGCAGCATGGCCTTTTCCTCGCCGTAGTGCCGGGCGAGCAGTTGCAGCAGGACGAGCTGTCCGTCTCGCTGCAGGATCAGGCCGACCAGGAAGACCATCGATCCGGCAAAGCCGCACGTTTCCAGGTCCAGGAAGACGGCCTGTTCCGGCAAAGCGTCGATCAACGCGTTCCACTCGTCCGCCGCACGGCCGCTCGCCGCTCGGCCGCTCGCCGCACGGCCGCTCGCCGCACGGCCGCTCGCCGCACACGGGGCGGCGTGCCGTATGCGCGTAAGTTGCTGGTCGAGCCATTCTCCGCCGCCGGGCCAGATGCGAGCCATCGGCCGCTCGCTCAGCCAATGCCTGCCCCATGAGTTCTCAATCACTTCCCCCGGCGGGAGCTGTGACAATTCATCGTCATTGATTCCCGATTGCTCGACGACGGGGCCCGTCGCGGCGCGCGCGGGGGAAGCCGCCGGCGCGTGGCGGGGCGGTTCGGCTCGGTTCAACTCGCCCAGCCGCATCATCAGTTCCTCGTTCACCGTGCGTCTCCTGCCGAGACCGTGTCCGCCGCCGGACCGCGCATGTCACGGCCACGCGTGTCGCGGCCGCCAGACGGGCACCGGGCTACGATGGCGACGGCGAGCACGCACCGCGTTCTGCCGCGGCGCACAGTCGCTCCACCAGCAGCAGCGTCGCCGCTTTGTCGGGTATCGGATAGCCGCGCATCAGATCCGGATCGCTGTGAATGGCCGGCCGCAGGTTGGGCAATCCCACGCAGCTCGGACAACCCTCCTCGCACGGGCACTCCGCCACCATCTGCCGGCAGATGGCGAGGAGCATTTCGATGTTGGCGTAGCCCTTTTCACAGTAGCCCAGTCCGCCCGGATAGCGGTCGTAAAGGATCAAGCTGCTCGTGCCCAGGTTCTTGCTGTCCACCACGCCGCTGACGTCCCGGCTGTCGCACATGGCGACCATCGGCAGGGCCACCACGGCCACGTTCCTCAGCCCGCACAAACCCTCGCTCGGTCGGTGGCCCGCTTCCTTCAAATCAGCCCGCAACGAGGGACCCGGCGTGAGCCAGAAAGCCGTCGTGGGCAGCTTCTGGGCCGGCAGATCCACGGTCCCAAACCCCACGTTCTCGCGCGTGGCGAACTTGATCTTCTTGAACGCCACCGTCTTCCAGCTCACGTCCACTTCGCCGAAGGCCAGTCGCGCGTCGAGCAGCACGTCACGGGTGGACGTCTCCCGCGTGATGTCCACGCTGCTGTCCAGCACCGCTTGCGTGTAATAGTCGGTTTCGCGGCGCTCCACGTACGCCACCTTGCCTTCCAGATCCAACTCGCGCACGAAATACGATTCGCCGTCGTGCAGATACACGGCTTCCGGATACACCAGTTCCGGCGCGCTGATGGCATCGACGTTGGCAATCACTTCGTAACCGCTCGTCGTCGATTGCCGCCCGGCTGCAACCGGCGGGTCCGACGTGTTCGCCGCGGTGCGGCGAGTCCGCAGGCGGCTGATGCGCGCGGAGAGATGACCGGCACCCACGACCGCGTCGCCGCGCGTCTCAGACGGCGGCCGGCGCAGAACGATGCTGAACGTGTTGTCGCTCATGTGCCGCAGGCTGACCTGTTGGGCCGGGTTCTGGCCGCCCGAAAAGTAGTACTTGCCGTCGATCCGCGACAAGTGCCCGGTGTCGTGCAGCACGGGAGCAACCCTCTCAGCCATCCGGCCGAACGCCGCCAAATCACGCTCTTCCACGGGCAATTCGAACGCCGCGGCCTTCAGATGCTGCGCCATCACGTACGGATTCTCCGGGTCCACCACCGCATGTTCCGGCGTCTGGGCGAAGAAGTACTGCGGATGCCGCAGCAGGTATTGATCGATCGGGTCGTTTCCGGCCAGCAGGACCGTCAAACTCTCCTCGTGCCGGCGCCCGCTCCGACCCGCCTGCTGCCACGTGCTGGCGATCGTGCCCGGGTAATGCACCAGCAGGGTGAAATCAAGTGAGCCGATATCGATGCCCAATTCCAACGCGTTGGTCGCGGCAACACCCCGCAGCCGACCCGCGAACAGGTCCTGCTCGATCTGCCGCCGCTCCTCGGGCAAGTAACCGCCTCGATAGGCCCGCATCTGGCGAGCCAGCGGCGAACCTTTCTCGTTCAACGCCTGCCGCACGTAGCGATTGACCAACTCCGTCGCCTGCCGCGTCCGCGTGAACGTCAGCGTCTGCGCGCCGGTTTCCAGGGCCTGCGTCATGAGCCACACCGCGTCGTCCGTCGCGCTGGAACGCGCCAATCGGTCCCGATCGGCAGCCGCGGGATTCCACAGCACGAAGAACTTGCGACCGCGCGGCGCACCATCGACGGCCACCACCTGCACCGGACGGTCCGTCAGCCGAGACGTCAATTCGCCTGGATTCGCAATCGTCGCGCTCGCCGCCAGGAACACCGGCCGCGATCCGTAATGCGCGCACACCCGCATCAGACGCCGCAAGACACACGCCACGTGCGCGCCGAGAATGCCCCGATAGGTGTGCACTTCGTCCAGCACCACATACCGCAACTCGCTGAACAGACGACTCCATTTCGGATGATAAGGCAGAATGGAAGCGTGCAGCATGTCGGGATTGGTCAGCAGCAGGTTCGCTTCCGCTTTGATGCGACGCCGCTGAGCCGTCGGCGTGTCTCCGTCGTACACCCCCGGCCTAATCCGCGCCGCCACCGCCGGCTCGCCGCCCGCCAACTCCAGCAGACCTTTCAGTTGATCCTGAGCAA
>Ga0194113_10008077_pt1 | contig 12999 bp, 11 predicted proteins | sample TA2MahC200mmetaG_FD_146193 | JGI IMG/M metagenome (GOLD analysis project Ga0194113, IMG submission 146193) | Freshwater microbial communities from Lake Tanganyika, Tanzania - TA2015017 Mahale Deep Cast 200m | ecosystem: Environmental > Aquatic > Freshwater > Lake | place: Tanzania: Lake...
CTCTGTTGGCTACTTTAAAAAACCTGGCCCATCAAAGAGATGTCCCCTATCAATCCTTAATGAAAATCTTCCTGGCCGAAAGAATTGAAAAGGAACTCGCCCACTGACACTACTATTCGCTTAAACCCTTAGGGTTTAACCCATACATTAGCCTCGAAAGGAGTCTCCGCTGGATTTCTTACTACATTTTTGTTACGTTTTTAAATCGAAATCATTCCCTTTACTCCTAAAAAGTGTTATTCTTACATAGACACATGAAAAATCAAATTAATGCGAGTAATCAAAATAGCCAGCGAATAGGCCAAAATCCTCCCAAGCAACTAATTTGGATCGTTATTTTAATTGGTATTATTACTTTTGCTTTCGGTAGCTACTACCTAAGCAAAAAAACATTAAAGTCATTAGGCACTATGGCAAATTGGAAAAGGTACAATTTTTCTCCCACTATTTCTTTCAAAATTCCGCCTGGAACGGAAAATCCCAAATACGTCAATGCCGGTCATTATGCGGTGCAAACCATCTTACCAGGAAACACAACATTACAAATTTGGGGGGCTGATGGCGCTAGCCCATCTGGGGGCGAAGATTATTTTGAGGAAATGAAACAATCGATCGCTAGCAAGAATATTTTTAGCGCAAGAGCAATTAACTTCTATAATACGGAGGCTCTGCAATTCGCCAGCAACAAACCTACTGCTGCACAAATTTGGGGCGGAGAAATTGCTTCGAAATTAAAAGGCGTCTTGGCAAGGATGGATGATGGCAAAGCCTTAGTTATTATCCATTACCAGGGGCAAACATTGCAGGAGAACGGAAAGTTCGAGACTGACGAGAAGACTTTTGATCTAATTTTATCTACTTTTGAAATTCTTGGCGAATTAAAAACAGCAAGCGTTCTTGTTCAGGACGGCTCTTACTACGGGCCCCCATTTGATCCCAATTTGTACCAACTTGAAATAACCCAATCTCATTATCTTTTCGCACGAAGTGATACCGTAAACCTGAAAAACTATCTTGGTAGAAAAGTGAGAGTTCATTACCGAGAAGTAAAAGGCATAGTTATGGGAGAGCAGCAATTAGTTATTGTCGAGTTTGTGGAATAAAAAGTATATTTAATTTGGTTCACCCCTTGATCCACCAAATCTTACCGCTCGCCTTTTCAGTTCTATTCGAACACGGCTCACGGAGCGATTTGCGGCGGATCTGCGCCCTGAACCGAGCTTTGCTCTGGTTCAGGGCTTGACATCTCCCCCTTTTTTGATATATTAAGAAGTAGATTTAGATATTATGACTGCGGCGAGAAAAAACCTTAGCCTTGACAATCTGCCCGATCTTTTAACTATTCGCGAGGTCGCCGAAATCCTCCGCGTCTCTCCCCTCACCATCAAGCGCTGGGGAAAGCGCGGCAAACTGCCGGCCATTCGCATCAACTCCCGCGGCGACCGCCGGTACCGCAAGGAGCAAGTGCTCTGGGCCCTCGGCATCCAGCCGAAGGAAATAAGCTGAAGCCTGGCAAATAGTTAATATGGCTGCTAATTTGGGGCCGGAAACGGCTTTTGCCAAATTATCGAGCTTTTTCGCCATTTTTAGCCACGGAAGTCGCTGATTTTTCTCTCCTATTTTAGGGTTTGGCAAAGTTTTCGGGGTTGGCAAAAAAATTCCCTTAGAAAAAATTGGAAAAATCTTTTAACTTTTACTAAAAAAATTCGTAAAAAATTATGGAAAAATCCAAAAAAATTTCAAAAAATTCTCTAAAAAATATAGGATTAGTAATATCAATAAATTAGCCTCGAGTTTTTGCCTTTTTGAACAAAAAATTTAATCAGGCTTTTGGGGCGGAAATGAAGCTAGGATTCCCAATATACCGCCTAATTTCTTTTATATTATCCAAGGCGGCTAGTACTAATTATGGGGCTACTCTTTAAGTGGTGAGACCTTCTTATCTTTTCAAAATTGACCGCTTATAAAGGTCAATATTTTCCAGAGCAATGCCTGTTCCCCGAACAACACAAAGCATTGGTTCTTCAGCGACATGACAGGGAACATTAGTTTCCAAAGTCATCAGTTTGTCAAAATTTCTTAGAAGCGCTGTCCCCCCGGAAAGAATGATTCCCTTGTCAATGATGTCACTGGCTAACTCGGGCGGCGTCTCCTCAAGGACCCCCTTTAAGGCGCCAATGATTTGCAAAAGAGCCGGTTTTATCGCCCCTGCCACTTCGGTAGAAGAAATAGTTACCATTTTGGGCAAGCCGGTCACCCAGTCACGACCTTTTACCTCCATGGTCTCTTCCTTTTGGGGCGGGATAGCCGAACCAACTTTTAATTTTACCTCTTCTGAAGCCAGCTCGCCGATAACCAAATTGTGTTTCCGACGCAAATAAAGGCTAATGGCTTCGTCAATCTTGTTGCCGGCCACGCGCACGCTCTTGTGGACTACCACCCCGCCCAGAGAAATTACCGCCGCCTCGCTTGCCCCGCCGCCCATATCCATGATCATATTGCCCGAAGGCGCGGCCACCGGAATCTTGGCCCCAATCGCCGCGGCGAGAGGCTGATCTATCAGGTAGGCAACACGGGCGCCAGCCGATAGGGTGGCATCTAGGGCGGCCCGGCGCTCAACTTGAGTAACTCCCGCCGGCACACAAATCATTACTTCCGGCTTGAAAAAAAATCGCGGGCCGCAGACCTTCTGAATAAAATAGGAAAGCATCGCCTCGGTTACCTCGTAGTCGGCAATCACGCCGTCGCGCAGGGGCCGGCTGGCCAAAATATTACCAGGCGTACGGCCAAGCATTACCTTGGCTTCATTGCCAACCGCCACCACCCGATTGTCATCCAGGGCCACGGCCACCACGGTCGGTTCATTAATAAGAATTCCCTCCCCGGCCACGTAAACCAGGGTGTTGGCCGTGCCAAGATCTATTGCGACTCTTTTAGATAGCATTTTCGGTGCCCCTTTTGGTCTTTGTTCTAATCTTAATCCTTGCTTTCTCTAGTATCAAGTGTTATTTTAGTGTATAATCGAGCTTAGCTCGATAATAACCAAGCTGAGCTTGGTATAATCTAACCGATGAATAAATTTCGCGTGCCGTTCTTTCTTGCTTCTTTTTGTCTTGTTGTCCTCGCCAGTATCGGCCTTATCTTGTTTGCGCGGGGATACAAGCTCGACTTGCAGAAGAAAACCCTCCGCTCTACCGGCTTGTTAGTGGCCACTTCTGTACCTAATGGCGCCCAGGTTTTCGTTGACGGTAAGCTCGCGAGCGCCACCGACGCGACCCTTTCGCTCTCGCCGGGAACTTATCAGGTCGAGATTAAAAAAGACGGCTTTTCTCCCTGGAAAAAAACACTCAAGATCGAAAAAGAATTAGTCACCAAAACCGATGCCTATCTGTTCCCTGCCGTCCCTGATTTAAGGCCAATGACTACTAGCGGCGCCCAGGAGCCCCTCGTTTCGCCCGACGGCACCAGGATCGCCTACGCTCTCCCTTTTTCGGCAGCGGACTATCTGACCATGAAAGCGGGGGTTTGGGTGGCCGACCTGACAGAATCACCCTTAGGCATTCTTAGCCGAGCTCCCCGGCAAATTGCCAAAAGCAGTCACGGCGGGCGTGACTTTGCCCAAACTAAACTGGAATGGTCGCCTGACTCGCGCCAGCTCCTCGTCACTTTCGGCCCGGGAAAGGCAAGCGAAGAAAACTTTCTCCTTGATCCCGGCCAACTTAATGCCAGCACGAGTTTAATTGATGTCACCCCCTCGCTTGGCATAACCAAAAAGGAGTGGCAAAAGGAAAAAGAGACGGAAGAAAAAATTAAGCTAGAAAAGCTGCCGCCGGAGATGCTTAAAATTATTCCCTCAGCTGCTACTGACCTCGCCTGGTCGGCTGATAACACTAAACTTCTTTATACCGCTACCGCCTCGGCCACCATCGCTGATAATCTTATTTCTCCTGTTCCCGCCGCTTCTTCGCAAACGCAAGAGAGGGATATCAAAACAAATCGTATATATGTTTACGATATCAAAGAGGATCGGAATTTTTTCATCATGGAATCACCAAATCCCCCACCCCTAAACACTAAATTCTCCACGCTAAATACTCGTCTGTCCTGGTTCCCCACTTCCAAGAACCTTCTCTTCGTCGAGCCAGAAAAGATTACTATTCTCGAATACGACGGCACTAACCGCCAGGTTGTTTATAGCGGGCCATTTGAAAATACGTTTGTCTTTCCTGCACCTTCGGCTAATAAGCTTATCATTCTTACCTCTTTCGGCCAACCCAAAGGTTCTCTCCCCAATCTGTATTCGCTGAATTTAAGGTAAAAATGCCATTGAAACAAGCCTTACTATCAGCCTCTTCGAGATTGAACTCCCAGCCTCAAAAACAGTTGAAAAAATGCAATTTTGGGTGTTCGCCGAACCAGTCCGGGCTGTTCCGGTATCGATTGCTATTGACAAAACGGTAGGAACAATATATCCTCAAGTTAATGGCCGCCCGAAATTTAATCTTAGCCACCGGCGAAACATATCATGTCCTTAATCACTCCGTTGGCGAAACTCCGATCTTTAAGGGAGAAAGGGAATGCTCGCTATTTCTTGAGGCAATGAAGTTTTACCTCCAGCCTTCTCCCATCGTCAGATTTTCTAAATACCGCCTAAATCGCGCAAGATACCCCATTAATCTTAGTGAAAAGCTAGTAACTATCCTCAATTATTGCCTAATGCCTTCTCACTTTCATTTCACCCTCCGTCAGGAAAAGGATAACGGCATAAAGCAATTTACCCAAAGGCTCTCCAGTAGCTTCGCCCATTACTTTAACCTTAAGCATAAAAACAAGGGCCATCTCTTTGCCACCAATTTTAAAGCGGTACGAATAGAAAATGATAACCAACTTCTTCATCTCTCCCGCTATATTCATCTCAACCCGGTTACTGCATACCTTATGAATAGCCCAATGGATTATCCTTATTCCTCCTACCGAATCTACTTAGGCAAAGATAAATCTGAAATTATCGATCCCCAATTAGTCCTTGACCAGGTTGGTTCTTCGGAAAAATACGAGGAATTTACTCTCTCTCAAATCGATTACCAAAGAAGCCTTCAGCAAATTAAGCACCTGCTTTTAGAAGAATAAAATACCATTTCGTCGCCTCAGACCGATACCGGATCGGCCAACTTGGCCCCAAACTCTCTACGCCAGCCAGCTTTTTTAGGAACCTCTCTCGGGATTCAACTCCAGCCCTTCCCTTTTTTTGGGCCAGCCCAAAGACTCTCTCCCCAATCTGTATCCACTGAATTTAAGGTAAAAGCAGGTTGTTGGATCTTGACAAGGCCTTATATATTGTGGTAAAAGATAAGTAGTCTCGAAAAAGAGGGAATTAAATGGGAGAACCGCCAAAGGACATACAAGCCGGAGTTGTCTCGAAAGACGAGCAATTTGCTCAAGCGGTGCATGCAATGAGTAAAGAGCCCGGCGGGGCCGTCGTAGGTTTTGCCTATAGCGTAGATGCTTTGGTTAAACCCAGTGAGTATGACCGGCTTTCTTCGCCCGAGCAGGGGCTAGCGAGAATGGCGGCGTTTGGAGTCAAGACTGCCAATATTACTTCTGAAGTAGCGTGGAGCCTCGAGAAAGAGAGAATAGCGTTTAGGCTTGCAGAAACTGCGGCGGGAAGACGAGAAAGATTAGCAATGGGACCATATTTACCGTCGGCTAGCGAGCTAGAAGAGGCAAAACAGGGAATAGATTATCTTGAACTAACCGATGAGCGGCAGCAGCAGGAATTCCGCGCGCGTATGGCAAATTCTTTTGTGGGGGCGGCAAAAGCGGTAAAACAATTGGTGGTTGGTCGTGCCGTTAGTCCCGAAAATGTCAATGCGGCTTTTGAAGTTTTCTATCGTAATGTAAATATGGATGAAGCGAAGTGGACACCAGACGAGACTGCAACATTTGGCTATCTGCAAGAATTAGCTGATAAAGTAAGGGCAAGCGCAACCCCAAATTTATCAAGTTGACAAACCGCATAAGTTATGATATAAGATAGAAATGTTCGCAATAAGTACTGAGGAAGCATAAAATGCCAAAACTGATAGAATCTGGAGAACATCAGAAAGAATACGAGTTGCCTAATCCAGAAGAAGTGGTCTTACCATTCACTTCCGGCGAAACGGGTCGCCAAAGGATCCCGCGAACCCCGTGTGCAAGAATCACTTACGAAGAAGCTGCAAGACGCTACAGAAAGGGCATGGAGACAGCTTTCCTCGCGTTCTCAGGCAAGACAAGAAGTGGGGCTATTGGCGAACCCATTGATGGCTCTGCGGAAAATCCTCGCGCAGGTACGAAAATTAAGTTTCGCCCGGTTGGCGACGGAATACATGTGTGGGCAGAAAGGCCAGTTAGGGGCAGCTACCGAAGAGAAGAAATTTCCTTGAGCATCACGCCTGACAGTATTTCTGTCAGTAGAAAAATCGTTGGGACAGGACCAACCGATATTTGTCGCGAGGAAAATTCTTTTCGAAAAGGTGAGTTACCTACCGCAAATTTTTACTCCCCAACAGGGGGAGGGTTAGTGCCAATAGATATAGACGGGCACGTAACATCCGCCGATAGTGTCCTGGCTATTGGTTGGATCTGCGGTACACTCGAGCGAATCGCCCGCAGTGCCGTTGCGGGCTGAGATTGGCAGAAAAGACCAGAGATTAAACCCGAACGGTGTGGGGGGAGCATTTGCGGGTCTTTAACTTACCAGATTTATTATCTTCCCCGTCACATAAACGACTCTTTTGATCTTAAGGCCCATGATTTTGGCAGAAAGCTTATCATCCTGCTGAATAATTTTTAGCAGATCCTGGGGCCCTAGATCCGTCTTTTCCTTAATTTCCACCGTCCCGCGCAACTTTCCGTTAATTTGCACTGGCACAACCACATTTTTCTCCCTTTCGCTAACTTTCGGCGCTTCCGGCCACGCACTTTGATGAATACTGCCCTTATTACCGAGCTTCACCCAAAGCTCTTCGGTAATAAAAGGGGCAAAGGGCGCTAAGAGCCGTAAAAAGATGCCCGCATCCTTCTGGGAAAGGCCCTTCTTCCCCCAATGATTCAGAAACTCCATCATCGCCGCAATGGCGGTATTGAATTTCAGGCTCTCAATATCCTCTCCTACCTTCTTAATTAGCCGTGCTAGTTGCTCTCTAAGGCCAGAATCGGTTGATTCGGTGAGCCTTTGCCGGAAAGCTCGCCAAACCTTGGCTAAAAAGCGATAAACTCCCAAGATTCCCTTAGTGCTCCAGGGCATCGTCTGTTCGTAGGGTCCTAAGAACATCAAATATACTCGTAATGTATCAGAACCAAACTTACTGATCACTTCGTCGGGGTTAACGACGTTGCCCCTGGACTTACTCATCTTGGCCCCATCCTCGGCTAAAATGATGCCGTGCTGGCGACGACGGGCATACGGCTCGGGAGTTGGCGTGGTACCTAAATCAAAGAGAAACTTGTGCCAGAAACGAGAGTAAAGCAGATGCAGGGTAGTATGCTCTGCTCCACCAACGTAAAGATCTACCGGCAGCCAGTATTTGAGCTTCTTAAAATCAGCTAAAGAACTCTTATTATCTGGATCGCAATATCTCAAAAAGTACCAAGATGAGCCAGCCCAGTTAGGCATGGTATCGGTTTCTCTCCGCGCGGCCCCACCACACTCAGGGCAAGCCACGCTCACCCAGTCTTTGACATTGGCTAAAGGCGACTCGCCGGTATCGGTGGGCTGGTACCTTTCCACCGGAGGCAATTCGACGGGCAATTGGTCTTCGGGCACAGGAAACCAGCCGGCCAGACTGGTATTGGGTATGTAGTATTTAGCATTTGGTATTTGGGGGCGAAATTTTTTGCCTTCTCCGGTGTCCCACCAACTAACGCCTTTTGCCGCGCAATTTGGACAATAAATCATGGGGATCGGTTCGCCCCAGTAATGCTGGCGCGAAAAAATCCAATCGCGGAGGTGATACTGAACGGTTCTCTTGCCTATTTTCTGTTTCTCGAGATCTATTTCTAGCTTATCCTTTGCTTCCTTTGCGGTAAGGCCATTAAATGGTCCAGAATTGCACAAAATTGCCTGTCTGGCATGCTCCTTTATCTCCGGGTAATCCCAAAAACCATCTTCGCCAAGCAATACCTTCTCCTTAATTCCCGGGGCCGGCTTAATCACGATCTTTATCGGTAAATTATATTTGACAGCAAATTCATGATCACGGGCATCATGGCCGGACACGCCCATCACCGCTCCAGTTCCATATTCCATTAATACATAGTCAGCCACGAAAATTGGCATCGCCTCACGAGTAAACGGATTAGCAGCAGAAATTCCCATTTCCACTCCACTCTTAGCTTTCTCTGTGGCCTTCCTCTCCAACTCTGATTCCTTAAGAGATTCTTTTATGTATTTTGTTATAGATTCCCGCTTTCCTTGAGGAACGAGATCGAGCAATCCTTGAGCGTATTCGGGCGCCAAAACCAAAAACGTCGTGCCATAAACGGTATCGATTGCGGTGGTAAAAACGGTGATCTTTCTTCTATTGCCTTCAACTAAAAAATCAAGATATACTCCTTCGGAGCGGCCGATCCAGTTAATTTGCGCCTGTTTGACATAGTCCGGATAGTCAACTAGCTTTAAATCATCAACCAGCCGATCGGCGTAGGCGGTTATGCGCAAGAGCCACTGGGCTTGGCGGCGGTGCTCGGCAGTGGCACCGCAGCGCTCGCACTCCCCAGCCACAATCTCTTCATTGGCCAAAATGATTTTGCAGGAAGGGCACCAGCCAACCGGTGTCTCGGCTTTGTAGGCCAAGCCGTGCTTAAAAAGCTGGATAAAGATCCACTGGGTCCAATGGTAATACCCAGAGTTGCTCGTATCAATCTCGCGGCTCCAATCATAAGAAATGCCTAAATAATTATTCTGCTTGTGAAAGCGCTTTGTATTCCTCTCGGTAATCGTCGTGGGATGGACACCGGTTTTGATGGCATAATTTTCCGTCGGCAAGCCAAAGGAATCCCATCCCATGGGGTGTAAGACATTAAACCCCGCCATCCGCTTCTTCCGGGCGAGAACATCCATAATGACGTTAGTAAAGGCATGGCCGATATGAAGCCCCTCACCCGAAGGGTAAGGAAATTCCACTAAGCCATAGAATTTCTTTCTCTTATCGAAATCAACGGCCCGATAGGGTCTTTCCTTCTCCCAAACTCTAAGCCACTTCTTCTCAATTTCGGCAAACGGATACGCACTCGCCATACTCACAAAAAATATACTCCGAACGCTCCCAAAAAACAAGAAGATGTGTTATGATTATTTAAGAAAATGAAAATCCTCAAGGTTATCTTATTAGTAATTCTGGCTGCCTGTTGCTTTCGGCCGCAGGAAGCTAAGGCAATCATTATTCCACCGCAGCCGCAAGTAGATATTAACCCCAAGCCTTTCCTTAACCTTTATACCGCCAAGCCCGGCGATACCCTCTGGAAATTGGCCAGACAAAGAACCGACAAGGGAAGATTCTTTCCCGACGCTTCCCCCTCTTCGTCTCTGGCCGTCACGAACGCCATTAAAAACGCCGAAATAATTATCAACGGCCTGGAAAAGGGAAACAAAAACCTGGTGGCCGGCGGCGCCTATCAACTATTATCGGAGGAAGCCCTAGCTAGCCTCATCTATGCCGTCAGCAAGTCAGTCACTCTGCTATCGCCCCAGGAAATAGCCCGACAGCCGGAGCTAATCGGATCCGCCGAATACTTATTAGCCAACCCTGCTTCTAATCCGAACTGGCAAGAGCTTAGAGGCAAACTGGCTATCCTCTATCCGGGAATGATCGTTGATACGTCTCCTCCCCTATTATCACCGCCGCTTTCTCCAAAAAGTGTTGCGCCGACGGTCTCTCTTCCGCCACCCAAAGAACTAAGGCCCATAAATGAACCGGCCATCGTCCCCTGAAGATGGGAATCAAGCCCCAAGTTGATCTATTGACTATATTTTGTTAGCATTTAGATAAGATGGAGATTAACGTCTCGGCCCAACAAGATACGCCACCTGCGACAGGCAGTTTTCATTCCCGCACTCTTTTGGTGATTTTTCTGGGCGTAATTATATTGGGAACATGTCTTGCGGGCGCATATTTCTTACTTAGTTCAAAAAACAATCCTGCCCCTTTCTCTAGGGAAACGGCCCAGGAATCTCCCGCAAAAACGCCAGCGATTCCGACGGTTACGCCCCGCCTAGTAGATTATAATAAACGACTATTCAATCCAACCGAAAAATTTATTGAAACTCAAGACTATCCTCAAGAGCTGCTCCGCCTCGCCGAAGATGAATTAGTCGGATTGAGCTGCAGCCCCAACTATTCTAAGGCAAATTCGCTTGGCGACAACACTTACGGATATTGGGACGAGCAGACAGAAACAATTATTAACCTTACCGATCAGCGGATATTGGATATTGTCAGTAGCGCCAACAGGGTCGTTCCTGGCAATAATATTGCTTCGATCCAAATATGCGACACGGAGGATCGAAAAACATTCGCGAAATACGGGGTACAACTATCGGGCGGAGGAGCCGGAGAGGATGTATACTTTGCCAAAGTTTTAAGTGGCAGAACTCTCGGTGGCCCCTTGTTTCTTTCCGGGAATCAGCAAGCAGCCTATTTTGGTTGTTCCAAGCCATTGCAACTGACAAAAACGGACCTTCTTTATTATCAATGCGGAGGAGAGGGCAATTACTCAATATATAAAGTCTATCTAGGTGCTAATCCAACGCTAAAAAAAGTTATTGAATGTGTGTACAAAGCAAAAGACATAGGCGAACTTAATAATCCTACCTTAGATTGCAATAACTATTCTTTATAAAGATCTCCCAGCCCGAGCTTAGCTCGGCTCCTTTGGGGTTGAACCTCGGGCCTCAAAAATTAACTTATCTGCCATACGGCCGTTTGGCTTGTAAGTGAGTTTTTAAGGCTATAACGCCTAGAAAGTATAAGTCGGTTCCATACCATACGGCCCTTTCGGGGTTAAGCCTCGAGCCTTAAAAAAATAGTGCAGTTCCCTACAATTTAATGGCTCTTTCGTTGTATGCTTTTTTAATAGCTTCGATCGCTTGTTTATCGTTGTTGGGAACTCTCCTCACCAAACTGATTCCCCGCCTGACCTCTGGAGTCATGTGAATCTCTAAGGATCTCCTCCACCAATTCCCCTCGGTCAAAATCGAAATCGCACCACGGGAATATTCAAGAATCACATTGCTAAATTTAATCATGGCAATTGCCGGCCTTCTCCTCGCGCCTTCATGGCTCCGTAGGGCATAGTCTAAAGCCATGGGCAAATCCCCGGGGGCAAAATCATAGCCCTCGAATCCCTCCTCTCGGCTATAAGTACAACCTCGAAACATCATCAGATTGGGGTAATGATTCCCCATTATTTCTAGGGCCCTGGCCACTATATCAACCTCTGCCATCGGAGTGGGAAAGGACAAACAACGACGGGCTAATTTATCAGCCACACTTAGTAAATCCTCTCTTGAATAATCTTGAAGTGCAAAGAGGCTGTGCCGGTCCATGTATCGAGCTCTAGGCAGGTTTTTTTCTTTTCTTGTTCGATGCTCTGGCGTGTACAAACTGACTCCCGCCCAGTCAAGATTTTGAATTGCCTCAACAAGGCACTGCAAAAATAGTTTCCTACTCTTCTCGGGCCATTCTCTATCCTCGGTGGAAAAACCGCATTGCGGGGGGAGGTCTCTCACAGAAAGGATCGGCAGTTCCTCATACGGCACCCCCCCTCGGTCTCCCGCTTCATGCTTATCTAATATTTTCGCCCGTCTTGTCGGATAATTTTTAGAAGGTCTTGGGGTTAAATCAGGTTTTCTAAATTCATCCCTGGCGGCATCATAGCGATAGCCATTGAATCTCCACCAACCATTCTCCGTAATTATCGAAAGCCCGAATTTTGATAAATCCCCTTGCCAGTTAATAAAGTCAATCCAAAATTTCTCTTGCTCTGGCGCGGCTCCGCTTGGTATGGTATGAGTGTGCTCGGTAAGAAATAATCCCTTATCCTTCAAGGTTTCTGCCATACGCGCAACCAGATAATCTCTCTCCGCCCTAGAATAGTACTGTAAAACATTATTACAAATCACCACGTCATAACTGCCAGGCGGGAGTTGGACATCAACAATATTGCTCGTAGAAAAATTAACTCTCTCTCTGACCGCTTGGGCTATTTTGGCCGAGGCGGAACCTCCCAATTCCTGAGTAACTTCAACAAAACCCTTGGTGGCCATTTCTTCCAGAAAGTCTTTTGCCCTTAAAATTACTCCCGAATATTCCCCTTTTTGGGCAGCTTTGATAACTTGTTCGGAAACATCGATGGCATCAATCGAAAAGGAAGCGCAGCCAGCGTTCAACATGCGCATCGCCAGTTCGTACGGCTCCTCGCCCGTGCTGCAGCCAACGCAAAGTATTCGCCAGCTTTTGTCTTTCTCTTTTTGAATAACATCTTCTACGAGCAATTGGACATTTATTTCCCAGCCGAATCGGGTTAGATGGCAGGTATTACCCCCCCCATCAAATTTCTCTGCCAGCGCAACAGCAGAAAGTTGAGTAAGTGGAGTGCCTTTATGAAAACGGCTCCATCCGTCTTGATCTGAATTTGCCTCTGGCATGAACCGATTATATAATTTTCCTAAGATAGAAACAATATTCGCAAGAATAAGGGTGCTGGTGCGGAAAATTCCCAAAGGAATCAAGTTTCTAAGACCAAACCAAGTTGATCTCAAAGCGCACTTCTGGAAACCGATAACAAAAATAGAAATCGAAGAGGCGCTTTGTAGCGATAGAAAAATTTGTTAAGTTATAGGCGGTTCGGCCGGGAAGAATCGGCGAGGGCGTAAACGCCGAAGCCACCTAGAACAAAGAGAGCGCCAAATATTAAGACCAGCGGAATTCCCATCGGCAAGCCGGCCGTCACCGGCAA
>Ga0194113_10008081_pt1 | contig 12998 bp, 5 predicted proteins | sample TA2MahC200mmetaG_FD_146193 | JGI IMG/M metagenome (GOLD analysis project Ga0194113, IMG submission 146193) | Freshwater microbial communities from Lake Tanganyika, Tanzania - TA2015017 Mahale Deep Cast 200m | ecosystem: Environmental > Aquatic > Freshwater > Lake | place: Tanzania: Lake...
GTGGGCCGCGCGAGTGGAGGTTGAACTTCCAGTCCTCGGTCAGCGGCCCCAGGGGCCAACTGCCCAGCTTGGCGGTCCAGAGCACCTCCAGCCCAGTTGGCACACTGGCTGTGGTGCTGGCGCTGCGGCAGGCGTCGGAGCGGTAGGAGGGCCAATCGCCCGCATTGCCGATTGCCGATTGCCGATTGCCGATTTCAGAGAAGGCAGGGCCACGCTCTAGGAACGCCTCGCCGCGCTCGCCGCTCGTGGCTCGCGGCTCGTGGCTCGCGGCGGGAGCGAGTGCGGCGTAGCCGCGGAGCATGGGCCAGCAGGAGCAGTGCTTCGGCCCCACGTAGACGAGGCCGTTGGCGGGCATGAAGCCGGCCTCGCGGCTGCAATTGCCCTTCGTGATGCGATTGGAGTCGAGCTTGCCCGTCGCGAGGTCGGCGAAGCTCATCTCGCTGGAGATGAGGAACCGCGGGGTGCCGACCGGCGGGAAGCAGTGGCCGCCGGCTCCCTCGGCCGTCTTCGCCACGGCGCCGGTCTTCGGGTCCAGGCCCTCCCACTTCTTGGCGAGGAGCACCCACACGAGGCCGGCGGTGTGGATGGCGCGAGCCTGGGTGTAGTGGCTCATCCCGGGCTCGTAAACGCGCTCCCAGAGGGGCGAGCCATCGCGGTCGGAGAGGGCGTGGATGCTGTTGCCCGGCTTGTCGTCCTTGAGGGTCGAGACTTCGGCGATGAGGACGCCGTTGCCGTGGGAGAGGCGTCGGGCGCGGGGGAACCAGGGGTAGTCGGCCTTGCGCCAGCGCTCGCGGCCCGTGCCGCGGTCGAGGCAGACGAGGCAGCGCTTCTCCCCCTGCTTCACGTCGCCCTCGAAGAGGAACACGCCGCCGTCGCCCGTCACCAGGCCGTCAATCTCCCGGCCCTCGAAGGTCCAGAGGAGCTTGCCGTCGGTGGCGTCGAGCGCGCGGAGCCGGGTCTTTGCAGCGGCGTAGAGCACGCCGCGGTCGTGGACGAGTTCGGCGGGGTGGCCCGCGTCGGGGTATTCGCGCAGCACGGCGCCCGTGGCGGGGTCGAGGGCGACGACCCGCTTGTCGGTGAAGGCGAAGGCGCGGTCGTGGGCGAGGACGGGCAGGACGCTGCCGGCCGGCCCGGAGGACGGGTAGCCGAATCGGAACGGGGCGGGGGCGAGCGGTTTGTCCCACAGGCGCAGGCCGTTGAAGGCATCGCGGACGATGAGGCCGCCGTGGTAGAGGCGGCCGCCGGCGGTGGCCATGTTGCTCGCCTCGAGCCACGGCCCAGTGAGCCATCGGATGCGGCGGGGCGGGCCGACGAGAGAGTCGCGGGACGCGGCATTGCCGTCGGGGCCGTGGCGTGGCATGGGCCACTCGTCCATCTCGTCGGGCCAGGGCTTCTGGATGCGCGCCCAGACGCCGCGTCGGCGGATGATCTGGAGTCCCTCGATGCCGAGGGCCTTCATGCGGGCGGCGAACCTGTCGTCGCGGAGCGGGGTGCCCGCGGCCGCCGCGGCGTCGCTCTGGCCGATGTAGGCGACGCCGTTGGGGGCGAGGACGCGCAGCATCTCCTTGAGCGACGGGCCGCCGCGCTCGGGAATGTCGTCCATCACGATCAGGTTCACCAGGTTCTCAGCGTAGGGCAGCGCCGAGTAGTCGCGCTGCTCGGCCCAGGCGAGGCCGTAGAGGCCGCGGTCGCGGAGGAGCCTCTGCGCTTTCGCTGCCGCCGCGGCATCGGGGTCCATGGCGTGGACGAGGAACTTGCCGCTCGCGGCCAGCTCGGCGGTGAGCGCGCCCTCGCCGCAGCCGAGGTGGACGCAGAGGCCGCCTGGCACCCCCGCTGAGCGGACGATTTCCTCGGCGAGGGCCTTCGGGCCAGCCGCATCACCCGCTCCGCAATGCGATGCCGCGGCGAGAAGGGCCAGAGCGAGGGTGAGGAGCAAAGCCAAAGACCGCCTAAAGGCGGGACTCCAAACGGGAGACCGCCTGAAGGCGGAACTACGAACAGAAGACCGCCTGAAGGCGGCACTACATACGGGCATCACGGCTCCTTTTCGTACTCGATGACCAGTTCCGGCGGCTTGCCGCCCTCGCGGCTCACGAAGTCCACGCCGTCCTGGTTCGCGGGGTCAATCGCCAGGCTAAGCTCTGTCAGGCCTGCCAGGTTGAGGGCGAGCGGCACCTCGACGGTCTGGTCTTCGTCCACCCGCCCCATCTTGCCGACGGCTTTGCCGAGCTTGGGGCGGGTGTCGTAGGTGATCGCCTTCTCGTCCCAGGGCGCGGCCACGAGGCACACGCTGCCCACCGTGCCCGCGGGGTTGCCTGCGTTGACGATGCGCAGGGTGGCGGAGATGGGCTTGCCGGGCACGCTGAGGCGGAACTTCAGGTAGGCGATGGCGTGGTCGTGGTCGCCCATCGCGGCGTCGCCGCCGTCCACCAGCAGCACCTTGGCCGTGCCGTAGTTGGTGGTCCCTGCGCCCTTGTTCACGTGGGCGTCCTCGGCGGCCTTGACGACGAGTCGCGCGCGGGGGCCGAGGTGCTCGAGCTCGGCGCGGCCCGTCCACTCGGCCGTGCCGTCCTGCCGCAGGAGCGTGACGGCGATGGGGTACTTGCCCCGTGGCATGGGCTTGGCGACGGCGGCCTTCACCGCCAGCTTCGCCTTCTCGCCCGCCGCCAGCTTCACGGGCGACTCGGCCGGCGTCACGGTAAAGCCGCCGGGGGCCTCCAGCCGCAGCGTGCCCGCGAACTCAGCGTCCCTGTGATTCGCCAGGCGCACTTCGGCCTCGCGCTCCGTGTCGGCGTCGCTGAGGACGAACGATGGCGCCAGCACGCCGACGCAGAGGACCGCCTCGCGGACGACCTCGATGCCCTGGAGAACGAGCATCTCGTCCTTCTCGGGCTTCCGGGCCTTCGGCACGAAGTCAATCGTCAGCTTGTCCTTCACCTCGATGCCGGGGAACTCCTTGACGAGGGCCTTTCCTGGCCCAGCCTCCTGCGCCACGTCGAAGGCCTGGAGGACCAGCTTGTCCTGAATCTTGATGTCGCACGCGCGGGTGCCGGGCTTGGCGCCGTCGAGCTCGGCGAAGGCGAGGCGGACGGTGTATCGCGCCGCGCCCTCGCCCGGCCCCACGAGGGGCAGGACCACCTGCCTCGGGCCGCGCGCGCCGGAGCGGAAGACCCACGGCTTGTCGGTGCCCTCGACCTTGGCGCGGGCGGGGTCAATCTCGAAGAACTCGCCGCCCGTGAGGAGCGACACCGAGGCGGGGAAGGGCGCGACGAGCGAGCCCTTTGGCCTGGGGAAGCCGAGCCAGAGGGTGCCTGCTGGGTCGCGGCGGTCGCCGCCGGCGCCCAGGTTGAGGGCGGCGGCCTTGACGGGCGTGAGGGTGCCGGCCACGCTGTAGAAGCCCCAGCCGCGCCCCTCGTCGCGGTGCTGCATGACGACGGTGCACATGTTGGGGAAGGGGCACTGGCAGCCCGAGCTGGCCTCGGGGGCGACGAGCAACCCGTTGGCGGGGATGAGGTTGATCCAGCACCCCGGCCTCTGGCCGCCGAAGTGCTGGATGCCGTGGTCGCCCACCAGGTCGTAGTAGCCGTAGCAGTAGGAGCGGAAGAACATCGTGTGGGGCGAGGCGGCCGGGCAGCCGCAGTGGTGGCCGGGCCGCGCCCACTGCCACGGCTCCTCGATGCCCGTGAGCGGGTTGGCGTGGGTCCGCTGGGCGCCCGTGCGCAGGTCGAAGGCCCACGGCTCGGCGTGGAGCACGTCGCCCACGACGAGCGGCCGGACGCGGTAGCCGACCAGCTTCGACCACACGTCGCCCCCCGTCTTCGCGTCCACCACCACGATGCGGCGCTGGGTGAACTGGCCGGCGAAGAACTGCTGCCAGTAGTGGCCGTCGTTGTAGACGCCGAAGAGCGCGAGGAGGCCCTTTGCGTAGATGGTGCCCATTGCGCACCAGTATTGGCCGCCGCCGCAGCCGGTGAGGTCCATGGGCCGCTGCCAGAGGGGCTTGCCCGTCGCCGCGTCGAGGGCGGCGACGACGCGGACCGTGGCGGCCTTGAGCGCGCGCTCGGCCTTGAGCTTCTCCTCCCCCTTGAGCCGCGCGATGGCCGCCAGCTTCTCCTTGAGCACCTCCTGGCGCTGCTCGGGCGTCACGCCGCTCTCGATGAACATCATCTGCCCGTCGCCGATGGAGATGGACGAGTGGGCGATGGACTTGCCCTCGTGGACCCAGCGGGGCTGGCCCGACCCGTCGCCAGCTCCGGGTGCCCGCAGGTCGAGCGCGAAGAGGGCCTCGCAGGTCATCCGCGCGGCGCTGCGGCTGCCGTAGAGGGTGTCGCCCACCACGGCCACGTAGCCCCACGTGCGCGGCTTCGTGTCCTTGGCGGGCGGCAGGGCGTAGGTGAACTTCGTCTCGCCCGTGGCGGCGTCGAGGCGGTGGCACTTGTCGCCGATGGCCACGAACAGGCTGTCGGCGTTGGCCGCCAGGTTGCTGGCCTCGTGGGACGCGCCCATGCGGGTGACGCCCGGCATCTCGCGGCGCCAGAGCTTCAGCCCGTTGTAGGCGTTGTAGGCCATCAGCACGTTCACGCCCTCGACGAAGAAGCGGCCGTTGACCGACAGCGGGGCGACGGCGCGCGGGTGCCGCTCGACCATGTCGCCCGGCCCGGGGTCGCCGAACCACAGGACCCCGAGCGGGCACTTGACGAGCTGGTCGTCGCCGCACGTGGTGTTGGCGGGGTCGGCGTACTGATGGGTCCAGCTTCCCGCGCCGGGCACGGCGCCGCGGGTGAGCTTGAGCCAGGTGCCGCCCTCCTCCGCCACCTGGCCGCCCTCGGCGCCCGTGTTCTTCAGCCATTCGCGGAGACGGGCAGCGTCGAGCGGGTCGGCCTTGCCTTTCGCGGCCTCGGGCTGGCCGATGAGCATCGTGCCGCCGAGCGGGCGGAGCAGGCGGAACGCCTCCTTGGGGTCCACGGGCAGCATGCCCCTGGTGAGCGCGCCCTCGGACACGATGAGGTCGGCGAAGTAGTCGGCGAACGGGATGCGGTCGGGCGTGGCCTGCTCGATGGCGACGCGGGAGCCGTAGAGGCCGGCCTCGTCCAGGGCCTTGCGCGCGGCGGGCATGCGGTCGGGGTTGAAGCAGGCGGCGTAGACCTGTAGCTCGGTCCGCTTCGCAATCTCGCAGGCCAGCCGACCCGTGTCGTTGCCCAGGACGAGGCAGTAGCCGCGCGTGATGCCCGTCGTCTTCACAATGTGCTCGGCCGCGGCCTCGATGGCCGGCGTGAGGTCGTTCGTGGGGAACGGTTTGCTCTCGGGCCGCACGATGCCGAGCGGCTTCGTGCCGGCCGGGCCGAAGCAGTGGATGGCCCCCGTGTCGGTCGAGACGTAGAGGCGGCCGTCGGACACGGCCAGGCCCTTCGCCGCGCCCTCGACCTCGGCGGTCCAGAGCGTGTCCCCCTTCTCGGTCTCGAGGGCGAGCACCTTGCCCTTGCCGCCCGCGAGGAGGACGCCGCCCGCGAGGACGAGGGCCTCGGCGCAATCGCTCGGCACCCGCCAGCGGAATGTCTTGGCCAATTCGGCATCGGCGGCCTTGACCTTCTCGCGGAGGTCAGCCGCCTGCTTCACGAGGTTCTCGATGGCGGCCTGGGCGCCGGGGAGGGACTTGGTGTCGGCTTCGAGCTTCTTGGCCAGTTCCTCGCGCTGGGCGTTGAGGGCGGTGAGGCCCTTGTCGTCGGCCGGCGCCTTCGCGGCGAGTTCGGCGAGCTCCTTGTCGAGGGCCGCGAGGTCCTCGGTCTCCTCCTTGATCGTGCCTTCGAGCGCCTTGGCGCGCTGGCGTGCCACGGCGAGGGGCTCGTTGAGGCGCTCGCGGCGGACGATGATGCCCTGCTGCGCCAGGCTGGCCTTCGGATAGGCGTCGCGGTCGAGCGCGAGCACCTCGCGGCCAGTGGCGAGGAACCAGCCGTCGCGGGCGACCGCGAGCTTCCGCCCCTCGAACCACGCCGTGCGGCGCCACGGCGGGGTCGGGGCGTAGCCAATCAGTTGCTCGGTGCCCGTGAACATGCAGTCGTCGGCCAGGAACGCATAGGTGCCGCCCACGTCATGGCCGAAGCTCGGCTGGTGCAGCATCTTGCCAGTCGCCCGCTCGAAGGCGAAGGGCGACACGCGGCCGGTGGGCACGAAGAGCGTGGTCCTCGTGGCCAGCATCGGCCCCTGGGGGGAGAAGCGGCTCTGCGGGTTCGCTCCACCCGTGTCGTTGCACCAGAGGAGCTTGCCGTCGTCGGCGCTCACCGCGAAGAGGTAGACCCCCTCGGCGGGGAAGATGCCCGAGGCGAAGTAGGCCACCCCGTCGTCTACCAGCACGCCCGTGCGAACGGGCCAGAGCGAGACCATTCGGCCGCTGCCCAGCAGCTTGCGGTCGCTGGGCGCCGCGCGGAACTTCCAGGCCAGCGCCCCGTCCTTCGCGGCCAGGCAGTAGACGAAGCCGTCGTCGGAGCCGACGTAGACCCTTCGCCGCCACACCGTGGGCGGCAGGCGCACGGGGCCGCCTGTGAAGAACGTCCACCGCTCCTGCCCCGTCGCCGCGTCGAGCGCGTAGACCTTGCCGTCGGCGGACGAGCCGAAGTAGAGCGTGCCGTCGGCCACGACGGCGTGGAACGCGTCGTCGAAGTGCACGCGGCGGCCTTCGACCGAGCCGTAGAATCCGCCGACCTTTCGCGGGTTCGGGTCGCCCCAGGCCGGCTGCGGCTTGTGGAGCGGCTGATAGGTCCAGGCTGGCGACAGCGGCAGCCTGAGCCGCTCGCGCGTCACGGCGGCCCGCGAGTTGTCGTGCCGATACGTCGGCCAGTCATCGGCCGCTGCCATGCTGCCAACCAGCGCGAGCCCCGCGCACAAGGCCTGCTGCCACTTGCTCATTCCGTTCGGCCTCCGAATGCGACTCTGGAATCTGTCATCTGGAGTCTGGGATGCCCGCTCCGGCGGGCATGGTGGTCAGCGTGAGAAGCGATTGCTGGGCGAGCTGGACCCTTGCCGCGCCCGCCTCCACGGGCACGGCGGGCAGCTCCTTGAAGGAGTCGGCGGCACTCGTCTGAACCGCCCGCAGGCTCTTCACCTCGGGCGGCAGGCCGGCGATGGTTGCCTCGCGCGCCGCCCCGAAGCTGGCGATGTGAAGGGTGTAGACGGGGCCTTCGCCGCGGAATGCGGTAAGGAGCACCTTGGGGTTGTCGGAACTCGTCGCCAACACGTCGGCCTTCGGCGGCGTGAGGTTGCAGAAGTGCTTGACGAACCAGAACCGCACCGTGGGCACGAGCGTGCCGTCCTTCTCGACCCTCACGGTGCCGTAGTCGGACGTGAATTCCCATTGCATCGTGCCGCGTGGGCGGGCGTGGAGGACGAGTTCCTGGTACATCCGCACCTCGCGGAGCGCGTAGTCAAAGGTGTTGTAGGCGGCGCCGCGCCAGGCCCAGGCGTCCACGCCCAGCTCGGCGACGAGGAGCGGCACCTTCAGCTTGTCGGCCAGGTCCGACCAGGCGGCGTACTCCTCGGGCTTGGCCCCGCCCCAGGAGTGAAACGACAGGCCGCCCACGTAGCGGAGCGCCTCGGGGTCGTTGGCCGCGGGCAGGGCGTAGGTGTGGGTGCCGCGCGCGTGGCACACGTCGGCCAGGAGCATCCTGGTCTTCAGGCCCAGCTTCTCGAAGTGTGCGCCGATGCGCTTGATCGCGTCGCGGTGCTCCTCCGCACTGAACTTCACCCGCACCCCGCCGTCGGGCTCGTTGAACGAAAAGAGGTCGGGCTCGACCCCGTACTGCTTCTTCGCGTAGAGGAGATAGGAGCCGATGCACTCGAGGACTTCGGGCCACCGCTCGGGCGCGAAGCGCCGCCCGAAGGCGGCCGGCCCCTTGCCGGGGTCGGTGTAGAGCCATTCGGGCAGGTGCCAGATGGAGATGACGTAGGGAATCCCCTTGCGCTGAATCTCCTGGGTGAGGAGGAACTCGCGCCGCAGGTTCGTGTCGGGCTGGTCATTCGCCTCAGGCGGGGCGTTGTCGTTCTGCGGCTTCCACTCGGACAGTGTCATCTCGGTGCGTGCCCAGGCGACGCGGAGGTTGTCGAGGGTGTAGTGGGAGACGGGCGATTCGATGCCGAAGCAGTAGTTGCCGCCGAAGCCGTCGAGGCGGTAGCGCGCCTTGCTCGCGTCGAGGGTCAGCGTGGCGGGCGACTGGTCGGCCTCGCCCGCCAGCCGCAGCGTTACCTCCAGCATCGCAGTCGTCCCCTTCTGCCATTGTGCCACGGGGAAGCGCACGAGGGCGGAGTAGGTCGGGGTGTTCCACTCGCGGTTGTCCTGCACGGTCACGTGGCAGGCGGGGTTGACCGCGACGGCGAGCGTGGGCTTGCCGGATGGCGCCGCAAACTCGGCCCGGCGGGCATTGGCCGCCAGGAAGTGGCGGCTCGCCGGCCTCTCCGGCGGCATCTGGGCCGTCTTTGCCGCAGAGCCGTCCGACAGCTCGCACGTCCCGCCCCCGAAAAGGGCGATGGGCAGGTCGAGCCAGAAGTAGACGCCCTCGACCTTCACGTCGCCCTCGCACGCGACGCGCAGGGAGAGGCGAACTTCGCCGGCGTCCTGCCGCAGCGTTTGCTCGAAGCGGAAGGGCTGCCCAGGCTCAGGCTCGACGGTTCCCGCCCACTTCCACGCCCCGTCGCCGTGGGTCGCCTTCACGCCCTTCGCGGTGTCGAGGTTGGGGATCTTCTTCCAGCCCTGGGTGGGGATGCGGAGGTCCGTGCGAATCTCGACCGACTCGCCCAGCAGGTCGAGGGCGCGGATGCGCCCGTTCCTGTCGGTGTGGGCCAGCGTGGCCGCTAGAGCCTGGCCGAGCCCCAGGCCCACGGCTGCCGCGGCGGCGATGCTCGTTCCGCTCACCTTCGCCTCTCCGCCAGGGTGCCACGCCCAAACTGGTTTGGGCGTGCCCACGGACAAACGAGTTTGTCCGTGCCACCCTTCGCGTGCGCCATCCTACGTATTGGCGATGGCGGGGTCAAGCGCGGCGGCGTGTTGCCCCAGTGCTGAACTCGTTGGGAGTCCCGCCTTCAGGCGGTCCTCTCCTGCGCCAATCCGCCTAAAGGCGGGACTCCGAACGGGGTCGAACCCTTGACGAGGCTTTGGGCAACACGCCCTGGGGCGGCGGCTCAGTCCTCTCCGCGCAGGCGGTGGTCGCGGGCGGCGTGCTCGTACCACAGCTCGTGCGGCAGGCGGCTGCCGAACTGGGCGAGGAACTGGCGGTTGAGGGCCTGCTCCTCGAGCCAGTCCTCGATATACATGGCGTGCAGGTCGCCGAACGTGTCGCGCGAGAAGTCGAGCCCGTCCCAGTGCATGCTGTCGTACGTGGGGATGTAGCCGATGGGGGTCTTGATGGCGCCGGCGTGGCCGTGGCAGCGCTCGAGGCACCAGAGGAGGACGCGCAGGTTCTCGCCGAAGCCGGGCCAGAGGAAGTTGTCGTCGTCGTCGGTGCGGAACCAGTTGACGCGGAAGATTTTGGGGCGGTGGGTGATGCGCTTGCCCATGTCGAGCCAGTGCTGGAAGTAGTCGGCCATGTTGTAGCCGCAGAAGGGGAGCATGGCCATGGGGTCGTGGCGGATTTCGCCGCGCTTGCCCTCGGCGGCGGCGGTGCGCTCGGAGACCATGGTGGCGGCCACGTAGACGGCGTGCTGCCAGTTGAAGCACTGGTAGACGAGCGGCGCGAGACGCTCGCGGCGTGCGCCGAAGACGATGGCGGAAATGGGCACGCCCTGCGGGTCCTCCCAGTGGGGCGAGATGGACGGACACTGGGCAGCAGGGGCGGTGAACCGGCTGTTGGGATGGGCGCCGTGGAGCTTCTTGCCGTGCTCGTCCACCATGCCGGGATGCCAGGGCTCGCCGCGCCAGTCGAGGAGATTAGCCGGCGGCGGCCCGTCGCAGCCCTCCCACCACACGCTCTGGTCGTCGGGGCAGTAAGCCGTGTTCGTGTACAGGCTGTTGCGCTGGAGAGTCTTCAGGGCGTTGGGGTTGGACTTCGAGCCTGTGCCGGGCACGACACCGAAGAAGCCTGTCTCGGGGTTGCAGGCCCACAGGCGGCCGTCGGGGCCGACGCGCATCCAGGCGATGTCGTCGCCGATGGTCCACACCTTGTAGCCCTTCTTCGCCAGCGCGTCGGGCGGCACGAGCATGGCCAGGTTCGTCTTCCCGCAGGCGCTGGGGAAGGCACCCGCGATGTAGTCAATCTGCCCGTCGGGGTGCTGGATGCCCAGGATGAGCATGTGCTCGGCCATCCAGCCCTCCTGGCGGGCCAGGTAGCCGGCGATGCGCAGCGACAGGCACTTCTTGCCCAGCAGCGCGTTGCCGCCGTAGCCCGAGCCCACGCTCCAGATCGTGTTGTCCTCGGGGAAGTGCAGGATCAAGCGCTTCTTGAGGTCCAGCTCCGCCTTGCCGTGGAGGCAGCGGGTGAACTTGCCGTCCGTGCCGAGCTGGTCGAGCACGGCGTTGCCCGCGCGGGTCATGATGAGCATGTTGATGACGACGTAGATGCTGTCGGTGACCTCGACGCCGATCTTGCTGAAGGGCGAGCCGATCGGCCCCATCGAGAAGGGGATGACGTACATGGTGCGGCCGCGCATCGAGCCCGCGAAGATCGCCGTCGCCTTGTCGCGGGCCTCCTCGGGCGCCATCCAGTTGTTCGTCGGGCCGGCGTCCTCCTCACTGCTCGTGCACACGTAGGTGAGGCCCTCGGTGCGCGCCACGTCGTTGAGCGCCGAGCGATGGTAGTAGCAGCCGGGCAGCTTCTCCCGGTTCAGCTCGATGAACTCGCCGGTCTTGCACGCCTCGGCCAGCAGGGCCCGCCGCTGCTCGTCCGAGCCGTCAATCCACACCACCTTGTCCGGCTGGCACATCTCTTTGACTTCACGCACCCAGGTCAGAAGCTCCTTGTGCTCAGTCATGGGGCTACTCCTTCAGCCACTCGGTGTGGAAGGAGCCGGGGCGGTCAACGCGCTCGTAGGTGTGGGCGCCGAAGTAGTCGCGCTGGGCCTGGATGAGGTTGGCGGGGAGGCGGCTGCGGCGATAGCTGTCGAAGTAGGCCAGAGCCGAGCTGAAGGCGGGCACGGGAATGCCCATCATGCTCGCCGCGGCGACGACCTCGCGCCAGCTCGCCTGGGCCTTCTCGAGGATGCCCTTGAAGTAGGGGTCGAGCAGCAGGTTGGCAAGGCCGGGGTCGCGGTCGAACGCCTCCTTGATGCGGTGGAGGAACTGGGCACGGATGATGCAGCCGCCCCGCCAGATCATCGCCAGGTCGCCGAACTTGATGTCCCACTTGTATTCCTTCGCGGCCTCGCGGATGAGGGCGAAGCCCTGGGCGTAGGAGCAGACCTTCGAGGCGTAGAGGGCCTGGCGAATCCTCTCGATGGCCTCGCCGCGGCTAATCTCCCAGTTCACGTCCATCGGCCCCACGAGCTGCTGGGCGGCGGCGACGCGCTCGACCTTGACGGCGGAGATGCAGCGGGCGAAGACGGCCTCAGCAATGGTCGGGGCCGCGACGCCCAACTCCAATGCGTTCTGACTCGTCCAGGCCCCCGTGCCCTTCTGGCCCGCCTTGTCGAGGATGACCTCCACCAGCGCGTTCCCCGTGTCGGGGTCCACCTTCGTGAAGATGTCGGCCGTGATCTCGATGAGGTAGGAGTTCAGCTCGCCGGCGTTCCACTCGGCGAAGACCTCGTGCAGCTCGCTGGCCGTGAGGCCGAGGGCGGTGGCCATGATGAAGTATGCCTCGGAGATGAGCTGCATGTCGCCGTACTCGATGCCGTTGTGGACCATCTTCACGTAGTGGCCCGCGCCGTCGGGGCCGATGTAGGTGCAGCAGGCGTCGGAGCCGACCTGGGCGGCGATCTTGGTGAAGATGGGCTTCACGAGCGCCCAGGCCGCCTTCTGGCCGCCGGGCATGATGGCGGGGCCGTGGAGCGCGCCCTCCTCGCCGCCGCTCACGCCCGTGCCGATGTAGAGGATGCCTTTCGCCTCGAGCGCCTTGTTGCGGCGAATCGTGTCCTTGAACAGCGAGTTGCCGCCGTCAATCACGAGGTCGCCCTTGTCGAGCAGCGGCACGAGCTTCTTGATGAAATCGTCCACCGCCTCGCCGGCCTTGACCATGAGCATGACCTTGCGGGGGCGCTTGATGGAGGCCACGAATGCCTTGAGGCCGTAGGAGGGGATGATTCGCTTGTTGCCCGCGGCGGGGCCGGCGACGAATTCCTCCGTGCGGGCCGCCGTGCGGTTATAGACGGCGCAAGGGAAGCCCTTGCTCGCCACGTTGAGCGCCAGGTTCTGGCCCATCACGGCCATGCCGATGATGCCGAACTTCGCCTGCGGCTGGGCGGGAGCCTTCGCTGCCTTTGCCATGCGACGATCCCCTTGTGCGGACAGGTTGGTGGAGCCGGCGACACGACGGCTGTTCATCTTAGCGGGTGGGGCGGGGGGCGTCAAGTCCACGTGGCTGCAACCGTCCCGGTTGCGGCCAGCAAGCGGGACGCTTGCTGCTACGCGCGATGATCGGAGGCGTCAAGCGCCGTGCGCGGAGATTCATGGGCGCTCGAGGGGATAGCGGCCATAGCGCTCGAGGGCCTGGCGAAACGCCTCGCTGCGTGCGGGCGGGAAGGGCATGCCCTGGTCGGGGCCGCAGAAGTAGCCGCCGGCGCGCACCACAACCCCCTGAGTTTCCCCAGTCTTCCCAGTCTTCCCGGCCTTCGGGGTGGGCCTCGCGTGGCCCGACTGGCGGGCCATTCGACTCACCCCCAGGGGACACCCCGCGCCGGGTTACCCGTAGCGACACGCGGCTCGCGTGTCCGCCCCCCACGCTCTCGTCGCCAAGCTCAGCTTCTCTACGTTTGTGGCGATGAGGCAACCATTCCCCCTCTCCCTCGGGGAGAGGGTTGGGATGAGGGTGCTTGGCTCGCCGCGGACGACGCAGAAGGCACCCTCCCCACTGAGAAGCCGG
>Ga0194113_10008086_pt1 | contig 12992 bp, 12 predicted proteins | sample TA2MahC200mmetaG_FD_146193 | JGI IMG/M metagenome (GOLD analysis project Ga0194113, IMG submission 146193) | Freshwater microbial communities from Lake Tanganyika, Tanzania - TA2015017 Mahale Deep Cast 200m | ecosystem: Environmental > Aquatic > Freshwater > Lake | place: Tanzania: Lake...
TGCATAGCGTTTTATTATCCACGATTTCAACCGCGGGATGATCAACACCTGTACTACTGGCAGGAGCTAAGATTACTAGGGGCCGATGTTAACCACGATACAATCACTTGGTTCGTCCGTGAACAGGCATTACAAAAGCTTCAATAGAGGTTGCACAGCGTCCAAAGTCTGGTTGTTGGCTCTGCTGCTTGTTGGCGGATGCCAATGGCTCGGAGAGCGTATGTTTCTATCACCCCCTTCGTATAGTGGTGCATTCATTGGGCGTGCTGAGAAAGCCGAATTGTACACCTCGGACGGCAAGGCGTTTCCAGTGACAAAGTTCATGGTGGAATCGACGAGGGGAAGAATCAAAGCATATGGAAATCCAAGAATCCCTTGGAAACCTGAAAGACGGGACACAGTGTTTTTGGCGGACCATTGTGGAACCGCCTATCCGCCGGACACTTACGCAGGCAAGATATTGAACGTAACCGGTCGGCTGCCCGGTTATGGGCCTTGCCCGTTTCCTAATGGACCGCTGTTGCTTACACTACCTATGCGTAGTGCAGACGCACAACGGGTATTGGTTCTTACAGTCGACAGTATCGAGGTTGTTGTCTCAGGCACACCTTGTGAAGTGGCTGCCAAGTTTGTTGCTCCCACGTGTAGCAAGAGGCCGAACCGTACCAGCGCTTGCGGGTCATGGAGAGGACACTTCGAGAGGTTTCTTCTGAATTCGAGCGATGGCAGAGCGTTCCCAGCGTTGGGATTCAAGATGGAAATGGTTCAAACACGAACAAAGTTTCTTCCCATTGCGGGGCCGACCGTGATTCTGGTGAATCATTGTTACATCGCATATCTCCCCGATACGGTAGATCCTACTTACACGGCATATCCTCCTACTACGTATGCTGGCCAGTATGGAGGAGTGAGCGGTACAATCGAAGATGGGTCGGCTTTCCCATTTCCGGGTGGGCCTAGGTTGTCTCTCAGCACACCATCCGGATCGGACCTCGGACAAGACAGGATAGCTGTCTTGGTTGTCAATCACATGTACGTCCGCAAGTGATATTAAACGATGACTGAACAAACGACAGATGCAGCGAGAGTGGGCGGGGTTGTCGAGCGGCGTCCCTTGCCGACGCCGGCGCAAGTGAAAACGTTGATCGAGGCGATGTTCACGGCGAAGCGGGTGGCGCCGGAGATTATCGAGCAGCGCATCGCCATTTGCCGGGAGTGCGACAAGCGGCGGGTGACGCCGGCAGGCGTGGAATGGTGTCGGAATTGCGGATGTAAGGTCAGCCGCAAGAGCAAAGAGATCATGAATCTGGCCGCCTACGAGGAGAACCTGCCGAAATGGGGCTGCAAGCATCCGCAGCGGAAGCAGGGGAAGGGTTGGCCGGTGCAAAGAAGTAGTCAGGGAACAGCAGACGGAAAACCGGCGAAGGATGACGGGGGTCCGGGAGGTTTTGACGGACTTCCGGCAAGAGTTGCTTCTTCGAGCGCGCCATAAAGTAAGGAGGTGACGATGGAGATCAACATTCCGAATGATGAGTTTGAGGCGATTCACCGGGACATCCACGGCTCGCCGGAAATGAAAAGGCTGCTGGACCGGATTCCCGGCGTCTTGGAAGCGCACAAAACAGACGCTGATTTTGAAGTCATCGTGAACCTCAAACGGGATGGCGCTCCTCGCCGGTGTAGCGTCGGCTGTCCCCAGCCGACAGTCCGTAACGCCAAGCCCGTTGCGCTGGGGACAGCGCACACTACACCACCACCCGCTCGGACTCCGACCCCGACGGGAGTCGGGGCGCTCCCGCCGCTGGTGTTCACGGCGGAGAACAAGCCGGTTGATCTGGAGAACTTTTATCGCGGACGCAGTGGATTTCTGATTTGCGGCGGGCCATCCTTCGGCCAGGTGGATCACACCAAGCTGCGCCGGCCCGGCATTGTGACGATGGCCGTCAACAACAGCCCCAAGACATTTCGGCCTCATCTCTGGACTTGCGTGGATAATCCCGATCACTTTCTGCGCTCGATCTGGCTTGACCCGGCAATTACCAAGTTCGCGCCGATGCCACAGGTGCGGGCGCGGGTGTTCGACTCGGATCGCTGGGAATACATGAACCTGAAGATTGCGGAATGTCCGGCCACCTTCTTCTATCATCGCAACGACCAGTTTCGCGCCGACCGGTTTCTCACGGAGCCAACCATCAACTGGGGCAATGGCGAGAAGACGGGTGGTGGGCGCTCGGTGATGCTGGTCGCGCTGCGGCTGTTGCATCATCTCGGCATCCGGCGCATTTTCCTGCTCGGCTGCGATTTCACGATGACGCCAGAGTACACCTATCATTTCGAGCAGGAGCGGCAAAAGGGTTCTGTCAGCGGCAACAACAACACCTACAATCTGCTGAAAGAGCGATTCAAACAGTTGCGGCCGATCTTTGAAGCCGCCGGGCTGCGGGTGTTCAACTGCAATCCGGAAAGCGGGCTGGACGCTTTCGACAAGATCAGCTTCGAGCAGGCGCTCGACATGGCCGATGCCGAGTGGGGCCGTATCAATGTGGCGACAGAACGCACCGCCGGTCTCTACGACAAAAAAAAGCCGCTGCCGCCCTCCGCGCCAGTGCCACGCAATGCCTTTTGGCGGAAAGAGGCCGCAATCCCGGCAACTGCTCATGTTGTCTGGCTTGGCAGTCCGCTGCCAAAGCTGGCGGCAGAGTTCATCGAGCGGTTCAAGAAGATGCATCCCGGCTGGGAGGTGAAGTTGTGGACGGAGATCCCGGCCGCCATGCCCGCGGGCCTGCAAACGCTGATGCGGAAGATGTCATCCGTGCATCAACAGTCCGACTTGGTGCGGCTCTGGGCGCTGTCGGTTCATGGGGGCATCTGCCTGGATGCGGACATCTACGTGCTGCGCAGCATGGAGGAGATGCGGCACTACGAGCACTTCATTTTGCAGGGGCGGAGTTCCAAGCTGTCCACGGGCGTGATGGGATTTGCGAAAGGAAGCCCGCTGGTGCCGCTGCTGTTGGCGATGGCGCAGAAGGCGGCGTCGGGCAGCAAAACGAATCCGTCCAAAACCGCATTCGGCGCGGATTTGTTTACGGAGTTTCACCAGAAAAATCCGGGCCGGCTGAATGTGTTGCCGGCGCATTATGCCTACATCATCCGCACACAGGGAACCGCCCTCGATTTCATCAAGTGGAAGACGGAACAACAGATGGAAAAGATCACGGAGTTGCGGGGCCGAATGACGGACAATGTCCATCCGTTTGCCATTCATCTGTGGGGTTTCCCCGCACCGATGCTGGCTTCGGCAAAACCCGCACCACAGGCATGCACCGCCATTGTGAAAACGCCGAGAAAGATTGTCCTGACCGCACCGGGGTTTCTTGGCGATCAGGTTGTTTTTACCGGGGTGGTGCGGGAACTAAAGCGAGCGGCTCCCGGTTGGTTGGTGGATGTACAGACCAATCAACCCGACCTCTGGCTCCATAGTCCCCACATCACCAAACTGGACCGAGGTGATCCGTGCGTGACAGTTTTCCCGCACCACTACTGCCCAAGCTTTCGACGGAGCAATCAAAGCCCGATGCATTTTCTGGAACTCTATGCCCGCCGGATTGGTAGAGCGGTGGGGATCGAGATTCCAGTGACGGAGTTTCGAGGCGACATTCATTTGAGCGCGGAAGAAGTGGCCGCGCCGCCGCCATATCCTGAATTGGCGGGCGAACGATACTGGGTCATGGTTGCCGGGTGCAAAAAAGGAGTGCCCATCAAGGGCTGGGGCTCGGCCAACTACCAAGCGGTCGTTGACGCTTTTCGCGGTCGCTTGCTCTTCGTGCAAGTTGGGGCGAAGTCCGACGCGCACCCCCCATTGCGCCATGTAGTAAATCTTGTTGGCAAAACGTCCGTGCGGGATTTGATCCGGCTCATTTACCACGCCGAGGGAGTGTTGTGTCCCATCACCTCGGCGATGCATCTCACTGCGGCGGTGCCAGTGAAGCCAGGCCATCGCAAGCTCCGGCCCTGCATTGTCATCGCGGGAGGCCGGGAACCGGTGCACCACATCGCCTATCCGGGCCACCGAGTGCTGCATGCCATCGGCGCGTTGCCGTGTTGCGCGACCGGCGGCTGCGGCCAAAGCCGTTTCCGGTCCAAGAATGATGAACGCGGCTGCCAATTCCCGATGCCGCAACCGGGAGGGTTGCCCACGCCGAAATGCATGTCGCTGATTTCGGCGGCGGATGTCGTTGAAGCGGTCGAGACGTATTATCGAGGGGGAATCGCAAGTCTTCCACCGGTGCTGGGCCGAGTTCAGGCGCTGTTGCGGCGATTGCCGGATTCTCCGGTCTGCGGCGTGGAAGTTGGCGTGCTTCGCGGCCATACGTCCTCGCAACTTCTGCGGGGACACCGGCTTCTGCGTCTGACGATGGTGGACCGCTGGATGCGCCCGCCGCCTGACAGCGTGTGCGCAAAGACTGATCCGAACTTCTACAGCCGCCCACAAACACAATTCGACAGGGAATACGCGACGGCGCTGCAAGCCACCGAGTTCGCGCGCGACCGCCGCGCCGTTCTTCGCGGTGAATCCAGAGAGGCCGCCAAACAAGTGGCGGATGGCTCGCTTGATTTTGCCTTTATAGACGCCGACCACTCCTACGAAGGCTGCCGCGATGACATCGCCGTGTGGTTGCCGAAGCTCAAGCCTGGCGGCTGGCTCTGCGGACATGATTATCACCGCCCCAATTATCCCTTGGAGGGTGTGAAGCGCGCGGTGGATGAATTTGCAGCGCGCACACACTTGAAGGTGGAATTTGACGCGGACAAAACATGGTTCGTTCAACTACCGCACGACCGCTTGCCAACGGGAGTTGATTCCGTCGGCGCGGATGTGAAAGGCTGACGGATGGAGATTGTCGGGTGCCACCTCACTGGCAGAGGGAATATGGGAGACCGCCATTGTTGTGCGCTGGACTATGTGCCGCTCGGAAGCGAACGACAGAACATTCGCACGTCGCCTGAGTGGCTGGTTGGCAAACACGTGGTTATCGGTGGCGGCGGTCTCTTACACCAGTCGTACTACGGATGTTTTAGACAGTTGCTCGATGTCCGCCGCAATCAGTCGCCCGACTCACGGCTCATCATCTGGGGTGTAGGGATGAATTTGCACAATACACAGGCGATGGAATATCCAAGCTGGCTCGCCGAATTTGACCTTGTGGGGTTGCGCGACCACGGCAATCCATATGATTACGTCCCATGTCCCAGTTGCCTCAGCATGGAATTTGATCGACCTCGCCCTGCCCCATCTCAACGATGGGTGGTCTATGAGCATCGGGGCCAACCGGTGCGCAACCCGGCTTTCTCCGACAGCCCCCGCCAAGACAACGGCGGTCGGCTGTCTTTGCGTGAAGTGTTGGACTTTCTTGCAACCGGCGAAACGGTTGTGACAAGTTCATTTCATGGCGCTTACTGGTCGTTGTTGTTAGGACGCGCGGTATTGCTGTACAAACCATTCTCGAACCGCTTTCTCTCGTTTCCGGTGCGTCTTCCCACAATTGGCGATGAGCCTTTGAAGGGCTATTCTCCCGTTGTCTTCCCACAAACTTATCTGACCGATTGCCGTCAGCGGAACCATGTGTTCGCCGCGCGCGTTTGCCAATTGCTTGATCTGCCTTCGTGGTGTGGATGTGACAGCTAGAGCGTCGGCTCCTGACTGTTACAGATTGCGTTGACTGGTCGTGGCGGCCTCCAAGTTGAAATAAGAAATAATATTGGACAAGAACGCAAAGCCGTGGCAAATCCGCTCTGCGGTTGTGTCAAACGAACTCAACAATTCCCGCACGGTGCTCGTAGCCGCGACGCTCGCTGCCAGCGTTCTCGGCCTCGGCGCGCTTTATCTTCTCGTCCAGACCAGTCACCTGCCTCCTGACTCGCTCCACGAACGCAAACCCGGCCTCGACCGGCCCGCGGGCGTTGCGCTCGCCTCGGAGAAATCGCCGTTCGAATCCGCCAAGCTCATCCCCGGTGACGGCAAAGCGTCCGATCTGCCAGGCGCTTGGCCGCAGTTTCGCGGCGCCAAGGGCGACAACATCGCCGCGGACGGCGTCAAACTTGCGCGCGAATGGAAACCGGTGCCGCGAACGCTCTGGAGCGTTGATCTCGGTGAAGGCTACGCCGGGGCGGCGGTGCGCGACGGGCGCGTTTATCTTCTCGATTACGACATGGAGGCGAAAGCTGATGCGCTCCGTTGTCTTTCGCTCGCTGATGGCAAGGAAATCTGGCGGTTTACGTACCCGGTCAAAACGAAACGTAATCACGGCATGAGTCGGACTGTGCCGACGCTTGTTGACAAGTATGTTGTCACGTTTGGCCCGAAATGCCATATCGCCTGCCTCGAAGCCGAGACCGGCAAGTTTGTCTGGGGCCTCGACCTTGTGAAGGATTTCGGCGCGACGGTTCCCGAATGGTATGCAGGACAGTGTCCGCTCGTGGACGGCGACCGCGTCATTCTCGGTGTTGGCGGCGACGCATTGCTCATGGCGGTCGAGCTTGCCACCGGCAAGGTCATCTGGAAAACGCCCAACCCGCGCGACTGGAAGATGACGCACTCCAGCATCGTGCCGTTCGAGTTTGCCGGCAAACGCCAGTACGTGTATGTCGCCAGCGGCGGCGTGGTTGGCGTCAATGCCGCAGACGGCGCGTTGTTGTGGGAGACGGACGCGTGGAAAATCTCCATCGCCGCCGTGCCGACACCGGTTCCCGTTGGCAGCGACCGCATCTTCTTTTCCGGCGGCTACAACTCCGGCGCGATGATGATGCGTTTGAAGGAAGACGCCGGCAAGATCGTCACTGAAACCGTGTTCCGCCTCAAACCAACCGAGTTCGGCGCAGCGCAACAGACGCCGATCCTGTTCGATGGCCACCTCTATGGCATCCGTCCCGACGGACAGCTTGCCTGTCTCGATCTCGATGGCAAAATCCGCTGGACCAGCGGCGCGACGGCGAAGTTCGGCCTCGGTCCGCTCGTCATTGGCGACGGCCTGATTTTTGCGCTCAACGATGACGGGTGGCTGACACTTGCAGAGGCCGCTCCATCGGGCTATCGTCCGCTCGCAAAGGCGCGCGCGCTGGAAGGCCATGATTGCTGGGCGCCGATGGCGCTCGTGCACGGACGCTTGCTGGCGCGCGACTTGACGAAAATGGTTTGCCTCGACGTGAAACAATGAACCAGAACATTCCACGCCGCGAATTTCTCGGCGCCGGCCTCGGCGCGATGGGCACCGGGCTGGCCGGTTGCGAACGGCCGCCGCGCGTGGAACGGCCTCCGCTCGATGCGCGTTTCACGTACGACATCAGCCGCTACGAGCGCACTGACCCGGCGTTGTTGCTGTACGAGGAGCAAACCCGTTTTCCCACCGGCCTCGAAAAGCCGAAGTGTCTTGCCGTTGTCGGCGACACAATCCTTGTCGGCGGCGACAAGGCCCTGAAAACGTTCGACACGACCGGCAACTTCCTGCGCACACGCGAGTTGCCCTCCCTGCCACACGCCATTGCCGCGACGGGACTCGTGGCGTTCAAAGACCGGTTTGAAGGAAGCGCGCTGCTCGGCGAGCGCGTCCATCTCACCGCCATCGCGGTCGCGGACGGCATTGTTTTCGTTGCTGACGCCGGCAATCGTGAAGTTCTCCGCTGCGCCTCCGACGGCAAAATCCTTTCCCGCCTCAAGGGATTCGTCGTGCCGAGTCCGTATTTCGACCTGCACGTTGGCACTGAGAACGTCCTCTGGGTCGTCAATCCCGGCAAACATCTCATTCAAGCGTACACGCTCGACGGCCAATACGAAACTGGTTGGGGCGAGACCGCGATGAACATCGAAGGTTTCTGCGGCTGTTGTAATCCCAGTTATTTTGCCCGGTTGCCCGATGGACGGTTTGTGACCAGCGAAAAAGGGCTGACCCGCGTCAAGGTCTATGACGTGAAAGGCAAGTTCGAAGGCGTTGTGGCCGGACCGGAACATTTCCCGCAAAATCGCCAGCCCGGCATGGGCGTTCCCGTCGCGTGCGATTCGCGTTCCCGCGTTCTCGTGCTCGACCTCGCCGCCAAGGCGGTTCGGATCTTCGAACGCAAGGAGAGGAAGACATGAATCGCCAGACATTTTTCCGTACCGCGCTGCTCGGATTGCTGGCCGCGATTGGCGCGATTCTTTTCCGTCGCTCCTGTTCGGGTCGCGGCGGGTGCAACGGCTGCGGCGAGTTCGCGCGCTGTTCGCTGCCGTGGAAGGAGACCCAGCCATGAACCGGCGCCTTTTCCTCGGCGGCGCGGCGACGCTTGGTTTTGGCGCGATTCTGGGCGTCTTGTTCCCGCGCCTGCGCCGGCGCAACACCGTCTGGCAGATTGACCCGTACAAATGCACGCAGTGCGGCAAGTGCGCGACGGAGTGCGTGCTGGAATTGTCGGCGGTGAAATGTGTTCATGCGTATGACATCTGCGGCTACTGCAACCTCTGCACCGGCTATTTCGAGCCGCAGCCCGTCGGCCTCAACACCGGCGCCGAAAACCAGATTTGCCCCACCGGCGCGATCATCCGCAAGTTCATCGAGGACCCGTATTTCGAGTATCACGTCAACGAGCCGCTTTGTGTCGGTTGCGGCAAATGCGTGAAGGGCTGCACCATGTTCGGCAACGGCTCGCTCTACCTCCAGATCCGGCACGACCGGTGCGTCAACTGCAACGAGTGTTCCATCGCCCGCGCCTGTCCCGCTGACGCCATTCACCGCGTCCCCGCAAGCCAGCCGTACGTGAGGAAAGCGCAAACGGGGAGCGCATAAGATTCGAATGACTACAATTCTCGCCCTCTGTCATGAGCGCAGCGAAGTATTTTTTATTGACGATCTTGTTATCCAGGCCTTGACGATAGTAACGCTTATGATACCATTATGAGCAGCCACAAGATCGTTGAATACGCGCCCGGTGGCCGCTCGTTCTTTGGTGAATGGTTTGAGGAACTGGATTCGGTGAGCGCCGCGCGAGTGGATCGTTACCTGCGCCGTCTGGAAGCCGGCAACCTCAGCGCGGTAAAGTCAGTTGGTAGCGGGGTTTATGAGATCAAGATGGATTTCGGCCCTGGATACCGCGTGTACTTTGGCTGGGAAGGACGAACGATTGTGGTGTTGTTGGGTGGCGGCGACAAAAGCCGTCAATCCGCCGACATCGCCGTCGCGATTCAACGTTGGAAACAATATACACAGGAGACGAAGTAATGGCCCTGACACGAGAATATAAGCAGACAGTGTTACGCCGCCTGCAACGCGACCCCAAGTTCGCGCGGGCATTGTACGCGGAAGCGATCAACGCCTTGCTGGAAGGCGAGCCGGCAGTCGGCTTGTCATCGTTGCGAGACCTTGTCCATGCCAGCATCACGTTTAAGAAACTAGCCAAGGAGACCGGTTTCGGCGAAAAGGCGTTGCACCGGATGCTTAGCGCGCGCGGCAATCCCACCACGCGCAGCCTTGTCACCGTTGTCCGTGCCATCCAACAGGACTTGGGGATTGAGCCGCGCGTCACGGTGTGACTATATGGGGGAAGAATCTGTGATGAAGACAACCAAGATCACATACGGTTCGGTGAAACCAATCGAGAAAGTCATCTTCACCATTCGAGGCGAGAAGGTGATTCTGGATGCAGATTTAGCGGCAACCTACGGCGTAGCGACGAAAGAATTGAACCGAGCGATCAAGCGGAACTCTGACCGGCTCAGCATGACAGCTTCTGGTAAATCTACGTCCATCTGCGTTCATCTGCGGATCTCCTCCTTGTTTTTGGAGTTTATTCATCCATGACCTTCCTTGGCGTCCAACGTTTTCCGCCGCCGCAGTTCACGGAGACGGGCCACACGCTGCCCGTGATGACCGAACCGGCGGTGCGCTCGTGGGGGCTGGAACAACTCGACATCGCAGTGCTGGTGATTACGTTGGCGTTGGCGGCGTGGCTGGCATTGCACCGGCGGTCGCGGCGCGAATTGGTGATGCTCAGCATCTTTTCCGTGTTGTATTTCGGTTTCTGGCGGAAAGGTTGCATCTGCGCCATTGGCAGCATTCAGAACATCGCGCAGGGACTTGCCGACCCGAACTACGCCGTGCCGCTCACGGCGCTGGCGTTCGGATTGTTGCCGCTGGCGGCGGCGCTGTTGTTTGGGCGGGTGTTCTGTTCGTCGGTCTGTCCGCACGGCGTGTTGCAGGATTTGGTCCTGCTCAAGCCGGTGCAGATGCCGGCCTGGCTGGAGCATGGATTGCGGTTGTTCGCGCACGTGTATCTTGGTCTTGCCATCGTTTTTGCCGCAACGGGCGGCGGTTACATCATCTGCCAGTACGACCCGTTCGTGCCCATCTTCCGGCTCGGCGGCAGCGCAACGATGGTCGGGCTGGGAATCGGATTGCTCGTGCTCGGCGTGTTCGTCGGGCGGCCTTACTGCCGGTTTCTGTGTCCGTACGGCGTGTTGCTCGGCCTGGCGTCGAGCGTCTCGAAATGGCGCGTCCGCATCACGCCGGACAACTGCACGCAATGCCGGCTCTGCGAGCAATCCTGCCCGTTTGGCGCCATCAACAAATCCACCGTGGACGCTCCCGCGCCGGCGCACGCCGTGGCAGCGGACAAACGCCGGTTGGTTGTGTTCTTGGTGTTGTTGCCAGTGCTGGTCGGGTTGGGGTTCTGGCTCGGCGGTTTTGCCGGGACAAACTTCGCCCGCAAACACCGCATCGTGAATCTCGCCGAGCGCGTTCACTTCGAGGAAACCGGCGCGGTGAAGGACACGACGGATGCGTCCGACGCATTCCGCGCGACGGGCCAGCCGCTGGAAAAACTTTTTACCGATGCGGAAGCGGTGCGCCGCTGGTACGTGCTGGCGGGACGCTGGTGCGGCGTGTGGATCGGGCTGGTGATCGGGTTGAAACTGGTCTCGCTGGCCATCCGTCGGAAACGGACTGATTACGAGGCCGATCAATTCCGTTGCGTGGCTTGTGCCCGCTGCTTCCGTTACTGCCCCGAAGAACTCAAACGGCTCGGCCTGCCGGTGCCGGAAACGACGAAATCATCATGAAAATCTTTTTCCATCAAATTGCATTGGCCGTGGCGATTGCCTGCGGCGCCTTCCTGTTGGCGGCGGGCGGACTGCTCGTGTTCAACCAGACGCGCGGCAAGGTCGCCGGGCTGGTCACGTCGCGCGAGCGCATGACGCTCATCGAGCAACTCCACAAACAACCGAAGGACGAGGCGCTCAAGCAACGCATCCGCGTGCTCGACCTCCAGCTTCGCCGGCAGACGTTCACGCAATTGCGGCTCTCCGGCAATGGCGCGCGCGCCATGCTCGGCGCGTTGGTGGTGTTCCTCGCCAGCGCGCATTTTGTCCGCGTGATGCACCGCGGGATTCCCAATCCCGTCGCGTGGGGCGCGCGTTCCGCGGACGAGGGCAAGCAAACCATACGGGTTGCCCGCTACGCTGTGTCGGTGTTGTTCGGCCTGCTGGCGGCGGGGGCGTTGTTTCTCGGCACCCAGCCGGTCCAGTTGCCCGTTCGCGCGCCGGCCGTGGCAGCGGCCCCTGAAACGCCGATGACGCTTGCCGAGTGGGAACAGAACTGGCCGGCGTTTCGCGGACCGTGGGGCGATGGCGCAACCAAGACGCCGTTGAAGTTGAATGTGCTCTGGAAAGTTCCCGTGGCATTGCCGGGTATGAGTTCGCCCGTCATTTGGGGCAATGCGCTGTTCCTGTCGGGCGCCGATGAGAAGGAAGAACGGGTTTTCCGGTTCGATGCCGACACCGGCAAACTGCTCTGGTCGTCACCGGTGAAAATCACCACGCCGCGCCCGCCGACGCCGCGATTGTACGAAGACACCGGCATGGCGTCGCCAACACCGGTGACCGATGGCCGTCGCGTCTATGCGATTTTCGCCAATGGCGACGTGGCCGCGTTTGACTTCGAGGGCAAGCAGGTCTGGGCGCGCAACATCGGCCCGTTGGAAAACGCCTACGGGTACGCCTCCTCGCTGGCGCTCTGGGAAAACCAGTTGCTCATCCAACTCGATCTCGGCAACGACGACGAAGGCAAATCGAAGATGCTCGCGCTCGACACCCGCACCGGCCAGGTAACGTGGCAAAAATCGCGGCCCACGGGCGGTTCCTGGGCGTCGCCGGTGGTGTTCATGATCGAAGGCAAACCGCAGTTGGTCACGTTTGGCGACCCGTGGATTCTCACCTACAACCCGGTCAGCGGCGAGGAACTCTGGCGCGTCAACGGCCTCAGCAGCGACCTTGCTCCGTCCCCGATCCTCGCGGGCGGCCTGATCATCGCCTGCAAGGTCCACGCCGACGTGCTGGCCATCCGGCCCAACGGCAGCGGCGACGTGACGAAGACGCACGTCGCATGGACCACCACCGACGGCGCGCCCGACGTGCCGAGTCCGGTGGCGATTGGCAATCGGTTGTACCTGCTCGGCGGGGGCGGTTTGTTGCGCTGCTGCGAACTGACAACCGGCAAGGAACTTTGGGCGCACGATTTCGGCGAGGAGTTTTACTCATCGGTTGCGCTCGCGGGCAACACCTTGGTCATGATCACCCGCAAGGGCGTCCTCTTTGCCGTCGAGGACGGCGAAAAGTACAAGGAAGCGAAGAAACTGGAACTCGGCGAAGCCTGCAACAGCAGCCCCGCGTTTCGCGGCGCGCGCATGTACATTCGCGCCAAAGACAACCTTTTCTGTTTCGGCGAATGATCCAGGAATCTTACGATCAGTTTCTTGAGAAGCTCCTTGCGAAGACGGGGCGCGGCGTGGAGTCCACGATCCCGATCTTGCAGGGCATCCAGCACGAGTACCAATACCTTCCCGACCCGGTGTTGCGGCGCGCCAGCGAACTCACCGGCATCCGGCTCGCCCACCTGGTCGGCGTCGCCACGTTCTATCACCAGTTCCGCCTCAAGCCGACCGGCCGCCACCGGCTCCGTGTCTGCCACGGC
>Ga0194113_10008093_pt1 | contig 12981 bp, 17 predicted proteins | sample TA2MahC200mmetaG_FD_146193 | JGI IMG/M metagenome (GOLD analysis project Ga0194113, IMG submission 146193) | Freshwater microbial communities from Lake Tanganyika, Tanzania - TA2015017 Mahale Deep Cast 200m | ecosystem: Environmental > Aquatic > Freshwater > Lake | place: Tanzania: Lake...
TTCGCCGTGATTCTTTTCAATGTCTTCGTCAGTGAAATTGACCTTAGGTTCTTTCTTATTGAATACCGACTTCGTGCCTACAAAAAATTGTTTGGATTCGGGGTCGATGCCACAAACAATCGCAGGTGCGCCATCCCACTTCGTCGTTACCGTGACGCTACCAGTGGGGCGACCACCAAGTTCGGTGATGAAATTCTGAATGAGGTCTCTGGAAGCGACATAACCGCCATAACCAAAATTGATTAACTCGTCTTCCAGGTGCTCCAGGTGTTTGTTCTGTTGCGCCATCTAGCAGGAAAGGGGGTCACCCTTATTTAGGTGTCCCCCTAGTATAGCACATCAACGGTCGCCTGCGGCGCGATTTTCTGAGAAGTATGGGTCAAAGGTGCCCTCTGGGTATCGCCTCTCAAGTTTCTTAACATTGCGAGCGATGACTTCATCAATAGAAATATCTAGTGCTTGCGTTGCTTGTGCAACATACCACATGATGTCACCCAACTCAATGATAAGATGCTCTCGGTTATCTTTATTCCAAGGTTTACCTTGAAAAATCATCTTCTTAATAATCTCTAAAAACTCGCCCCCTTCAGCATTAATACCAACACCAGCAGTTAACAAGCGCTCGATCTTTGCGCCTTCAAAGTCAAGCTCAGCAATACGCTCTGCAAAATTGACGAAATCTTTAGATGCTTTTGAAGTTACAGCATCTACAAAATGCTCATACTTGTTAAAATCAACGTGTAATGTCATAGAATAAATTGAGTAAACTTATTTTGTGTATTTTTTTGCTGGGATGTTATTTCATCAAAATCATATTCTTCTTCTTTATCAGAAGAAAGATCATCAGCGTTATCTACATTATACAATTTCATTTTTGCCCTGTCAACCCCAACCAAGAATCTTTTATAAACTGTAGGGTCATTGTAACGATTCTTTAATTGTTTGACCAGAATCTTACCATCCTTTTCTAAATCTTCGGTCGCAATAAGAGCAAACATAAAATCGGCAGTAGCAGGAAGACCAAAGGATTCAGAAGTATCAGTAAGATCAACATCGCTGTTACCAAAACCACTGCGAGTAGTTTGAGTAGCAGACACGAGGGGGACGTTGTGTTCAACAGCGAGACCTCTAAGTTCCTCAGCAATTGCCTTAACATATGTGTATGAATTTACAATTGCTCCTTTGTATCTGGCTGAAGCGCAGATGTTAAGGTAATCGATAAAAATAATATCAGGTCTAAAAGTCTTTTTGAGTTGGAGTTCATTGAGAAGAGATTTGAAATGACCGACGTGCGCTGATGCTGTAGGATATTCTTTGATGATTAGGCGACCCTGAGTTTTTCTTTTAATCTCATTAATACGAGTTGTGAAAATAACTTCTGGTAACTCTATCAAATCTTTAATATTAACATTGAAAAGATTAGCATCAACTCGCTCAGCAATTTTTTCTTCTGCCATCTCCAACGTAATATACAAAACATTATTACCCAACGACAAGCAATGAGCGGCAAGGTCACACATGAATAAAGATTTACCAACACCAGTGCCTGCCAGAGCAACATTCAACGTCTTGTTTGGAAGTCCACCTTTAGTAATTTTATTGAAGTATTCTAAATGGAAAGGAATTTTATCTTCTTCACGATGATAGAATTCATATCTTTCTTCACTGTTTTCAATATAATCGTGACCTACATGCTCGTCAAAAGATACTGCTAAAGCATTTTGGAGAATGCTTGGAATCGCATCAGCTGATACTTTCTGATTGCCGCCATCTGCGATTTTGATAGACTCCAAGAGTGCGAGATAGATGGCTCTGTCTTTACACCATTTTTCTGTGGTGTCAAGCAACCACTGGTGTTCGACTGATTCAGTAGTAAATTCTTGAATCGTTTTAACTGCGTTTTGATATACTTCTTCATTTAAATCTTTCCTTGATTCTAAGTTGATTGTTAATACTTCTTTAGTAGGTACTAACTCATAGTTGCTTGCAAAATTCCACACTTCTTCATAAATTACTTTTTCATGGATTTCATTAAAGTAATCTGGTTTTACAAAAGGCACAACCTTTCTATAAAACTGTTCGTTACATAGGAGGTTGCGTAAGATTGTTGTTTCAATTCTCTCCATCCACTACTCCATATGAAAATTCTTTAGTGGCACATTCATCAAGTGCCTGCATTACTTCGGGCGTGAAATACTTCTCAGGATTGGCAAGAATAACAGAAGGATAAACGGAAGATTCCCCAACAACAATCCGATTACCCTTGCGCTGGAATACTCCGTGTTTCTCACCCAACTCCAATAGTCCATAATACTTATCCAATCCCCTTGCGTCATAGTAGAGCCTTGTTTCGATGTCTGAATTTTCTTTCGTGAAGCGTGATTTCTGTGCCTTCACTTTGATAATGTTACCTACAACTTCAGTGCCATCTTTCTCTTTCTTTTTTGACAAGAAAAGAATCGTTGATGCAGCATACTTCAAACCAGTGCCACCACCCATTTCTTTCGTTGGCACATATGCACCCACTACTTCATATGTATGGTTGGTAACGATAAGAGGAATACTAGCTTGCCCCAGTTTCAGTGACAGGATTCTAAAGATCGATTTGATGACTTGAGCACGAGTCATGTCACGAGTTTCTTTACCATCAGTGGCATCTTGCACCTCCTTAGAGGTTGAGAGCATTCCAAGAGAATCCAACACAAACAAGAGGGGTGGTCTATCTTCTTTCTTTAGTTTAGTATACTCATCTACTACCTTAATAGATTGTGTGCGAAACTCCTGCACAGTAGTAACGGGCACAAGACCTACACGCTTTACATCAATACCACGAGAAACCATCATGTCTTTAGACACAGCAGATTCTGTTTCAAAATAAATTACTTGAGCATTTGGCGTATTGCTAAGGAAGTGCTTGACGATTGAAAGAGCAAAGAAAGTTTTGCCCGTTGAGGATTCGCCCGCCAGTGCCGTGATTTTGTTGGCAGGTAATCCACCATAGATGCTACCAGAAATAAGAGCATTGAGAATGTAGCTACCAGTATCCACAAACGATTCACAGTCACCAGATGTGATTCCATCTTCAACAACACTTGCGTATTCATTATCTAACTCCTTAATAACGGATTGTAAAAAATTCATAATACCTCAACCAAAAAAACTTACAAGCGAAATGCGTTTTTCATATTGCCAATCAATACATTCTAGCACAGTTTTTAGCGGTTCGAGAAATGACTTTTCAAACTGTGTCGTATAGTCAACATATTTCTCAAGATTTAATTCTTTAGGAAGTTGTTGAAAGAAAGCAATAACATTTTCATAAATTGGATTTGGGGTCTTAAGATATAAAAATTTAATCTTTTCCCCTTCTTGGATAATAGGATACTTATGCTCTAGATTGTTTTTGTGAATGTAATAATTATATAGCAAAGCACCACGCACCTGAATCGGTGTTGACTTCTGATAGATGTCAGCAGCACTACGATACTTCTTCAAACCATTACATCCCCGAGGAAACGCAATATCAAGATAGTTTTGTTTCTTTGTATCTTCTTTGATTTCGTTGATAAACTGAATCAATTCTTCGTTATCTTTAGTAATAATAATTGTGTATGCTTGTATTAGTTTATCCCTAAAATAAGTGGGAGTAGATGAGCGAGCGGTTTCCATACCACAAATTTTCATCTTTGGTTTAGTATAACGCACACCTTCACTATCCCACACGTTGAGCACATAGCGTTTCTTCGCAGTCCAGAAACCACGCTCAGCAATGTTTTCGCGCTTCATCTTCATCATTTGCGCGTATGCATTGAGGTAGTCGGCCAACTCTTGGTAAGAATTTTCAATATACTTTTCAAATTCCATTTCACAGACCTTATCAAGGAAAGAAACAATGCTTTCACTAGTTTTCTCTCTGCCAGCGAATACCTTGTCCACCAACGGACCAAGATTAAGATACATAGAATCAGTATCAGAAGCAATAACATAATCAACATCCTTTGACTTTAAAATTTTATTCAGATAAGCATTCATCTTATTACCAATCCAGCGAATAGCAAGCTGACCTGATAGTGTGATTGCTTCAGCAATTTCAAGTTTATAGTAACGAAAATGCTCGTTACCAATAGCACCATAAGCAGAGTTGAGTTGAATCTTACGTGCCATCTGAATGTTATTACAGCGAGCGATCTCTTTTTTTAATTCAATGCTAGGAGTTTTTTCATACTGTTGCTTAGCAACTAGCATCTTTTTTTTGTAGATAGTGCGGTCTTCATAAATTCTCTCCATCAGCTTAGGAAGAAACCCTTGATACTTGGTGGTATAGTGCGTCCCATTGGCGCACAGAGTCTCCTCTGTGAGGTCTGAGGTGTCGTGCTCCTTGGCGAGTAACATGTCAACGTTGACGTTACTGCGGCGTGGTAAGAGGGTCTCAGGCGATAGATTGTATTGCATGATGAGGTGAGGATACAGAGAGTTAAGGTCAAACGAAACAATCCAGTCATACATACCTGGAATAGGTTCTTTCACATATGCACCAGCATATTTTGAATCCTTTACACTGTCTTTCTTGGGAGGAATGACAACTCTCATCTTATCCAAATAGATGTATATAATGTTATCCCACATACGCACCTGAGAATATACATCCTCATAGTTTACCTTAGCGTCATATGCCATTGTAAACGCCAGATCAATCAGTTTCATCTTGTCTTCTAGTTGGTCAACAAGACGCACGTCATGAATGTTATACAGCACAAACTTATTCCAATCTTTTGTATAAAATTCTTTGAAGGTATCAAACTCAGAGTGATCAAGTTTCTTGGCATCTAATTCTACTGAGCAAATGTGATCCAGACGATATGATTCCTGATTTGTATAAGTAAACTTCTTATACAATTCCAGGTAATCAAGACACGAAATGCCAGGAATATCATATGCAATCTGTTTGCGCCCCTTGATATAAATCTCACGAGAAGAAATTAATTTCCACGGCGACAGAAGTTTGGTATGGTCTTCGCCCAAAATTTTATTCATGCGACGACAGATATATGGAATATCAAACAGTTGTACATTCCAACCTGTAATCACATCTGGGGTATTTTCCTGCCACCATCCGAGGAAGCTAGAAAGGAGTTTCGTCTCATCGTTACAGTGGATGTAATCAACCTGTCTGTCTTCATTCTTGAAACTTTTTGATCCCCAAACAGTAATCCTATTTGTAAAAGAATCACGGATAGAAATAAGGAGAATTTCTTGGTCTGATGATTCGACATCAGGAAAACCATTCTCTGCTCCAGTTTCAATATCCAAAGTAAATGTGCGGATGAGAGAAGAATCGAAACGAATCTCGTCATCAGAATATGCCTCGTTGATATACTGATACAGGTATCTAGTGTTTCCATGAATCTCAAATCCTTCTACACCCTCATATTGATTGATAAACTGACGACAATCATTAATAGAACCAGGGCGCACCTCTTTGAGGTAACGCCCATCCAGACTCTTGTGATCTGTTTGCTTATTACTAAGCACGTATAGTTTTGGATTGTAACTTACACGATATTGAACTCTTTCACCTTTTTCATAACCACGAATCAGAATACGATTTCCGACTTGCTCAACATTCGTATAGAATTTCATTCCGTTAACTTGCGATAGTATTCAAGGATTTCATATGAAGGATCATATAGGGTAAGTATATCATCCGCTCGCAAATAAATCTGCGTTTGCTTAGTGTGAAGAGGAAACTTCTGGAAAAGAAGATAATCATATTGAGTTATTAAATTCTCATTTCCATTTCTAATTTCCAATTCTTCTTTTGATCCAAGAAAAACTGTATTATCAGAAGGATTGTGAGTATCTTCTTTGCTATAAGTCCAGTGAGTTTCTTCAACTAATTTGTATGGATTGTGAAGCAAACACTCAGGAGCAACATCTCTTTCTTCTATACGCGCAATCAAATAAGTATCATAAGGATTCTTCAGTAACACTATCTGAATCGGAATCTCCTCCATCTCCTGATTCTGCAGAAGATTCATCATCTCCTGATTCGTTATTTGCTCGGTCATCTTCTACTAGCTCCTCACCAAATTTTTCCATATATGCATTGAGAATAGATTCTTCTACTTCACCAATAGCAATTAGGGCATCGTAAGAAACTCTAAATTGTTTATCGGAAGAAAAAGGAATCCATTTTGTGAAATTAACTTCGAAGTCTCCAGACTCTTCTTTAGGACGAAGAGTGAGAATATATGGACAACGAAGCAATAGGCAGACTGGTTTATTAGTCTCGTTATCAAATACTTCTGCTAATCCAGAAACAACTCGCTCGCCCGTTTTAAGGACTACTACTTTAGGAATCATAAACTTAACTCTCTATCTTGTTTACTACGGAGGTACTGTGTCATTCTATCAAGGTATCCACGATTACGCAAGTCCTTAAAAATAAGGTTTTCAAATGAAAACTCTCCACCTTTTTGGATTGCTGCAGATCTCATGGTCCTAAATTTTTCTTTTAATTTTTCAAACGCCTCTTCTTCTGCATTCATTGAAATAAGATCATCAATCTTATCAATGTAATCTTGAATTTTTTGTAAAAGAAGTGGATTGTTATAATCCACTTCTTGTTTTTGCGGCGTTACTATCCATTGATTTTTAGCAACACTAAAAACTCCCTGGTTAATTGGGTATGGAATACTTACGTCTTGAGCATAAAGCTCAACGTCGTATCCATATATTTTAATATCGTGGGTGAAAGACCAGAGTTGCTTCTTGTCTCTAAGGTAATCATCAAGAAGATCACCACAGTTAGTAATAGCCTCTTTGGAGACCACAAGATGCAAATCCAAATCAGACTTGTCAGTATAGTTGTAGTTAGCATTGCCACCAACCAGGATGACATCTATTATAGCATTGTTTGGAATATTTGCAAAGCTTGCCCACTTGCTTGCTATCTGCAACAGTTTATCACGGACCTCTGGTTTTAGATTCGTGTCATTCCAGATCTTAGGATTTAATTTGTCATGGTATTGTAAAGTTATTTTTAACTCATTCAAAAAATCTTTATAAGATCTCATCCGACACCTATTTCTCTTCCAAGATATTTATAAATTACTCAACCGTATTTTCTCCAGGGAAATTTGAATCTCGGTCTTCGGTTAAAAACTTTGGGACGGGTAATTCCACATTGCCAAATTTATAAACTGTTTTTTTCTGATGCTCTGGAATAACTTTCTCTAATAAGATTGTTAGTAAACCATCAGCAAAATTTACAGAGGATACTCTGACATCATCTGCGAGCTGCCAACTGTGGGCAAACGAACGCTTGGAGAGACCTTTGTGAACATACACTCGTTCAGAATCTCGTTTCTCAACTTTAGAGGCAACTCTGAGAATGTTTTGTTCTGTAGAGACTTCGATCTCATCTGATTTAAATCCTGCCAAAGCGACTTCAATTTCGTAGTTAGCATTATCATGTTTGATAATATTATAAGGAGGATAACTTGTGTTATGACCAGACATTGCATCTAGTCTATTAAAAATATTTTCTAATCCTACGTTAAAGGGATTATAAACATCCCAAGTATTAACGGTATATGTATTTGTCATTTGATTGCTCCTTGAATAAGCGAGTGTTAATTGAGACCCCGAAGGCATCTCTTAATATTATATATCAAGGAGCAATAAAAAGGGGAGTGTAGACTCCCCTACAAAATTATACGGTCTCTGCGGTCTTCTTACGACCAATATTGTATTTACTTTCAAGAGTCCATTCATCCTTTTCTTTAAAGGCAAGGATCTTGATTTGATTAAGAGGAGCAACATCAGAAATTGTTTCTGCTTTTACAACAGTAATCAATCCCCAGTCACTTAGCAACTGAATAATTCTATTTCTACGTTGTAAATCATTTATAGAAAGATTTGTATTTTTGCCATCAAGAGCAAACAACTCTTTAAAATGGACAATATAATACTTGCCTTGTTTATGTAAAATATGGCAAGACTGATAAATTGTTTTTTCTTTTCTGGAAGCAACCCCGATGCGAGTAAGAGTCTCTCGAACCTTTAAAAAATCATCAGGTTCGTTGAGCATCACTTCAACCATATCAGTTTGATTCCACTTAACTTCTACATCCGTTGTCATTTTCTTCCACCTTTATTTACTAAGCGTTTAATCTGATCAAGTTGTTCTTTAGATAAAATTCTCAATGCTTGTAAAGCTTTATCATCGTTATACCCATAATATTCTTTCACTGCATCAAGACAATCTATAGAAGTTTTTTTCTCCCAAGGACTAAAACGTTTTCTTGGACTGATACTATTTATAAAAAAGTCGTATTGAAGTTTTTTATCTAGATGACTGTTTAAATTCATCTGATTGGAAAACAATATCGTATCAACAAAAGAAGAAAGACATTTATTTACAATGAATGCTGGATAAGCATTCTCAGACTCAGCATCTTCAATGATAGATTTTTTAGTCTGATTAATCGAAGTCATATACTGTGATAAAGTTGGTTTCATGAAATAACTCTGATAGGTCCGATAACTCCACGCTTAGAAGCATTTAACTTCCAGATATATGTTTCACCTGTACGCTTAGTCGCAACAATCTCATCGCCCTGTATAACAGCGGTAAAAATATCACTTCCAAAAGTGGCAAGAGGACCTCCAGTAGAGGTTGTGCGTAATTCAATTCTACCATTCACTACTCGCACAAATCTGCTTACATCATTTTTCATCATAGTTTCTATTACAAATTGCTTGAAGGATTTCATTTACCAATACATTTTATAAGTATTTATGGCGAGGGATAATTTACAATCAATAATTCTGCACGATCTTTTTGCTCATCCATGTAGTCACCTACGGAGCGCATTGTATAAGTCAAATCCCATTTTGTTTGAATATAATCTTTATACCATTCCATCAGTGTTGGATTTGTATTGTAAGTAATCATCCAAAGATCTTTTACATTGCCTTGCGTCATATAAGCGTGAAACATTTGATGATCAAATCCTTTATGAAGTTGACCACCTTTTCCATATAGATTGTCTTTAATATCATATGGAGGATCTAGAAACCAGAAGGTGCCGACTGGTGCAGGTGTTTGCATCATTTCCCAATAAGGATAATTAGTAATCTTCCAGTTCTGAATCAGTTTGGAATATTCTTTGAGGTTTTCAATTCCTTGCATTGAGAAGTTGGCAATACTTGCTTGACCTGAAAAAGAGCTTGATTCAGTAAGCCCAGAGAAACTGCACTTGTTAATAACATAGAAAGCAGCAGCACGATATAAATCTTCTGACTCTTCATGGTTTATTTCAATTTTCATTTGATTAAAGAGTGCTCTACCTTTATCGTAGTACTCTTCCAGTTCTTTTTCCAGTTCTTTATTGTCAGGCACATCCCAAAGCAACATTTTGTTTTCTTTTTTATCTGGCACTGGTCCAAGGTCTTCTTTGTATCCTTTTAGAATCTCATACAGACCATCTACTTCATCACGCAGAATACACCAGAAAGTAAACAAAGGATTGTAAAGGTCATTTACCCACACAGGAATGTCTGGGTTTTCTTTAGTGAATGCGATAGCAACACTACCACCACCTAGAAAAGGCTCACGATATTCTATGATGCGTCTAGGGAATTTGGGCAATAGATATTTAACAGCACGAGATTTGCCGCCAGGATAACGAAGAGGGGTTTTGAGAGAATTCATTCTATAAAAGCTCCAAGAGGTGATTGCTGCTTGACATTGTTTTTACAAGTATACCACAGGTCATATAGCATTTTTTCTTTGATATCAAACCACGATAGTTTATCATCTTTTAGTGTTTTCCATACATTGCCAGTCCATACTAGTTCTGTTTTTATTTTGGAAAAGTCAATATCAATATCTTTTCCATTATCTAATTTATATTTTTTAATAACATTCTTTATTTCTTCTCCAGTTGTAGAAAGTAAATATCTTTCTTCAAAATTAACTAACCAATACCAGTCCGCATATTTAAGTGGCAACTTTTTTTTGTTATTACCTCTGCGATTTTTAAATCTAAATTTACTTTTATTGCGAATTTTTTTCATTTGAATAGTGCCTATGTTACGAGCAGTATCCAAATCATAATGTTTATCGGTATCAATTGATATCAATTCATTGTTTGACCCCATTTCAAAAGCAATCTCTGCTCCTCTACCAGCATCATGGTAATCACATGGTTTCATTGGTCCTTGAAAGTGTGCAAGATATGATTCAATAGTATCCCAATCCCAAGAATCATAATCAAAATCTGGTTTCATTTAAACTTACACTCCACCATAATTTCAGTTAAACAAGCGAGAAGATTAATCTCTTGGTCAGCTACGAACGCAATCTGATACTGATACTTTGCCAGAATTAATACTGCCTCTGGAATTGAAACAGGTTGCAGCACATTATACAAGGCATCATAAATCTTACGAATAATCATATTCGGATCACTATCTATATTGTTAACGATCCAAGTCTTAACCGTTTTAAATTCTTTTTTACTGAGAGAATTGATTAGTTGATCTAAATTTACATCAGCAATATCGCATAATACTGCAGTATCAAGAGATCCACCAACCGAATGTCTTTGTGCTTCATTCAAAGTTCTACGCCAATCTGGATAGTAACGTTGAATTAATTTGACAAGCACCTTGTCTTCATACATTACATTGTTTTTAGAAAGAATAACTTTTAGGCGCTCAAAAAACAATGCTTGTAATTTTTGTTGCTCGGTGTTTTTAATGCGAAAATCAACTACAGTGCAACGTGAATGCAACGGGTCAATAATTTTATTGATGAAGTTACAAGTTAAGATGAAGCGACAATTGCCATGAAACTCTTCTATAAATGCACGAAGAGACAATTGCACATCATGTGTAGTATTATCTGCTTCGTCAATGATGACGACTTTATGCTTACCACCATTAGTTAAACTGACTGTACTGGCGAATTGCTTTACACGTGTCCTAATCGTGTCCAGGAAGCGTCCCTCGTCGCTTCCATTGATAACAATGTAGCTGAGACCTAGTTGGTCGCAGAGCGCCTTAGCAACCGTCGTCTTACCCACTCCAGGGGGTCCTGAGAGCAGTAGGTTAGAAATCTCTTGCTGCTCTACAAAACCCTGAAACATTTTCTTTAACGAATTAGGGAGGATACAATCTTCAATCTTGTGGGGTCTGTATTCCTCCACCCACAGAAAGTTATTTTTCATAATCTCGAGTTCCCATGCATAAATTTGAATAATCTATCCGTCACAAGATTTCATGGTTCTAACGCAATATAATAAACCAAATCATGTGCGGCATTTCTCCATTCAGAAATTAAAAACTCACTGATTTTAACAGTGTAGTCTCCAGGAAGAAGACGAAGGTTTTCAATTTTCATATAAAATTTATAGTCTCCAGTTGTATTACCAGGAATTATTTGCTCAAATGTATTTGAAGTGTCATTCTCTCTATCTCCAACCGCAAGAGTTATTTTACCATCATCTGTAATAACTGTTAGATCTGGTAGACTATAAACTGAAGATGCTCTTAACAATGATTCAATAGTTTTACTACTAATGGTAAACTCAACATTACTACCAGGAAATTTTACTGCTTTGTCTGGTGCTGTTTTAAGAGTAATAGTTGGATCAGAAAAATAATATTTTACTCTACGACTCGTTGCACTATCTTTAATTGTAAGATAGTCTTGATTATCAAAGATTAGCGTGGGACTATCAAACAAAGAGAGACCAGACATAAACTGATTTAATTCATAGATAGAAAAATCTTGAGGAAATTCTTCATTGATAGAAGCAACAGAAATAATATTTTCTGCAGGCGAAATAGTTTTTAGAGTATTTCCTTTCTTTACTACAATTGACGGATTAATTTGACAAAAGTTTTTAAGAATAGAAAGCGTTTGTGCCGAAAGAGGAACGTTAGTTGTCATTGTTTAAACTCCTGTAAACCGTTATCAACACGGTTGTAATGTTTATCAAAGTGAAGTAGTAGCATAGCATAATGAATTACTTTTAGCAAGTCGCGTTTGTTGTGACCATCTTTGTCACCATAACGACTGCCATATTTGAGAATATTCGCCTGACAGAAGTCTGGTGCCAGGTCTTTTGCTGCCATCAAATCAATTGTTTGAATGTCATTATAAGCATCATTATGACCACAGTAGTGACTACCGTAAGTGCTCACAACATACTCCTCAACTTCTTTGAGGATTTTGTCTTCATTGTATTTCCATTGCATAATTTATTTCCTCAATGATTTTGCTCTTGCTGTTCTTTGCGAAGGAGATGATCCCTGCGTTCTGGATCAATAAATTCTCGTTTTACTCCTCTCTTACTATAACCAGAACCTTTTTGTGCCTTAACAAGAGCGGTGTTAACCTCTTCATACAAATTTTTATAGATTGTATAATTTGTATCTTTCATCATATAAACTTTATTATCATGATCATTTAGCAAAGCAGCAAAAGCGTCAAGCACACGATTTGCTTTAACTGTGCCAAATGTAAGCGTGACCACGGTGTTGGGTTTGTTAGACATGTTGTTTCTCCATAATAAAGAGTTTTGGGTTGCTTAATAATGTGCTGTTAAAGAGTAACAGCACTTTCCTGAGCATGACGGCGCACCATCTCTTCTGGAGATTCATTATCGTCATCATCAGGGTCTACGTTAGCATCAATCTTGGCATACAGCTCAAGGAAGGATTGCTTGGTTTCATCATCAAAACGAGCAACACAAACTTCAATTGCTTTCTTACGCTTACCGAAGATGTTGAATGCACGGATGATATGCACAAGGCGGCGAGTAGAAACAATCTCGTCTACACCACCATCGTAGAAGGTCTTACGAATAATCTCTGCCCATGCTACCAGACGCTCAACAAACTCAGCATCGTAAGCATCCAGAGACTCTGCAACTTTTTTGAGAATAGCAGTTTCTACTTTGGGCGAGG
>Ga0194113_10008104_pt1 | contig 12972 bp, 7 predicted proteins | sample TA2MahC200mmetaG_FD_146193 | JGI IMG/M metagenome (GOLD analysis project Ga0194113, IMG submission 146193) | Freshwater microbial communities from Lake Tanganyika, Tanzania - TA2015017 Mahale Deep Cast 200m | ecosystem: Environmental > Aquatic > Freshwater > Lake | place: Tanzania: Lake...
CGTAGCCGAAGACCCCCAGCCGGTCGGTGAGCAACACAATCCCCAACAGGCCGCCCAGGCCGCCGAACAGGATGGCCCAGCTCGTGGTGGTGTAATGCCGGAAGGAGTAAAGCAGGCTTTCCTCCACGGAAAAAACGATGAAAAAAAACATGGCCGGCGCCAGGACCTGGGTGAGGCGGGTGGTGAGGGCCTGGTATTCCGGGGGAAAGCCAATGGTCATCAGTCCCATGAGGAAGGGGGCCGCCAGCACGTACGCGACGGTGACCCCCAACCCCACCAGCACTACGAGGTTCGTGAACTGACTGGTGAACTTCCAGACCTCGTCGTCGTCCGCCTTGACGATGTACTCGGTGTAAACCGGGACAAAGGAAAGCATCAGCGCCTTGCGGTTCTGCAGGAAGAGATTGATGGGGATAAACTGAGCGATGAAGATGACATCCGCCATCTCGCTCATGCCGAATTTCTTGGCGATGACCACGACTACCAGGAAGCGCAGGGCCATCTGCGAGAGGACCAACACGGCCAGCAGCGGGGAAACCCGGGACAGATCCTGCGGCTGGAAAAGCGGCCTTTCCATGAAGCTTCCGCCGGAACTACCCCTTGAGCGGGAAGTCCGGGATGGTTCCGATTACCGGAAGTTTGAGTTCCCTTTCCACTTCAAGCTCGCTTCGCAGGCTGTCGTTGAAAAACTCCAGCATGAAGGCCAATATCATGCTGGCAAACAACCCGACGATGATCCCCACGAGGTAGTTCAGGCTGTTCTTGGGCCAGATGGGTTCCGCATCGACCGGGAGAAAGGCGGGGTCCACGACTTCCATGGAGCTGGCCTTCAGTTGGGAAACCGTCTCGATTTTCAATTTCGCCATCTTGTCCTGAAACTGTACCCAAATCGCGGAATGGATGCCGATCTCCCTCTTCATCTTGGAGGAAACAAGGTCGGCCTCGATCAGCTCCTGGGCCCTCTGGAAGGTTTCCTGGATCTGGGCCGCCGCCGTGGCACGGGCATTTTGGTTCGCCAGCAAATCCTGCTCGGCCTGCCGCAGGTCGGAGATGGTCTTTTGCAGGAGAATGGACGAGACGAAAGCCCGGTTCTGATTCTCGACTTCGAGCTGCAGGTTTCGCACCCTTGCTTCGAGCTGCTGCCGCTCCTGGTCCAAGCTCTCCAGTCTGGTCTGCAAGCCGTCCGAACGGGTAACCTGCAGGCTCTTTTGCTGAGAGATGTCCAGCACCCCGAACTTCTTCTGGAACTCCATCAGGGTGTTTTCGGCATCCTCCAGCTTGGCGGAGATCTCCTCCAATTGCTGTTCGGCAAAGCGAACCGCGAACCGGGCCACCCCCTGCTCCCCCTCCACCACTTTCTGAATCAGCAGATCGGCCAGATAGTTGGCGATGTCCTGCGCGTACTCCCGGGTGGGTCCGTAAACCGAAATAGCCATGATGTCGCTGAACTGGTTGGAAACCGAGAAGCTCAGCATTTCCTGGTGAACTCTGCTCGCGGCCAAAACGAGGAAATCCCTCTGCCCGATTTCGGGCTGTTCCATAACCCCAAGTTGGACCAATATCCAAACCACTGCATCCAAGGCAAAGAAGATCACTTTCTTGAGGTAGAACCAGAACTCCTCCCGGAAATTCTGAGGCTCCCGGTTTCGCTTGCGAAAGAAATCGTCGAGTTGGAAATCCCGGGCAACTTCCATGGCGACATGCTGTCCGGCCATCGCCTCCACCCAGTTGAAAGCGGGGGAAAAAAGCCCCATTCCTCCAAAACTGGGCATCTGGATCTCGGGCATGAAACTCACCTGCTGGGTAGTCGTCTTGTGCACCCAGACTTTCGCGGTCGCATAATAGATGGGGTAGGTGATCTTGGTGGCCAGGAACATGGACAGGAAAAACAACAGCAAGCCATAGAGGAGGAACCATTTTCTCTTGAAGCAGACGTAGAACACGTACTGCAGGAAGGCCCGTTTCGGTGTTTCGTAGTCGATGGTCATGCCGCCGACCGTCCTCCGTGCGAATGCTAATCGAGACCGAACTTCCGGTTGAGGGCAGCGGGAATCGGGTTTTTGACGCGGTTCAGAACCACACCCAGAATCGGAACCCCGGCCGCTTCAATGCGGGCCTTGGTCTCCTGAATCATCGTCAGCTGCGTCTTGTCCGCTTCCAGCACGAGCAGCGCCCCGTCCAAATGCTTGCTGAGGATTTCAAAATCCGGGTACTTTTTTACGGCGGAGGTGTCCACCACGGTCACGTCGAAGGTCTCGCGCAGCTCCGCCATCCGGCGGGCAAAACGGGGAAGGGAATAGACCTCGCCCGGCGTCAACTTCGTGGCCCCGGAGGTCAGGACGCCGAGAGGAAAGTCCCGAAGACCCTGAACGGCGGCGCTCAGAGGCAAATCTTCCAGGACGAGGTCGGCCAGGCCCGGGCTGTGCGGGAGGTGGAGGAGAGGGGCAACACCCGGGGCACGCAGGTTGCCGTCCACCAGGAGAACCCGCAGGCGCGGATCCATGGCGAAGGTGATTGCCAGGCAGACCGCAGTGCGGGTTTTCCCTTCCTGCTGCTGGGAACTCGTCACCCCGATCATGCGGACGGGCTTCTGCTTGGCCGTCCCGCGGATGCTGTCCCGCATGCCGATAAAGGCATCGAGAACCTCCCCCGACACCAGAGGCGGGCGCAGAAACTCCACTGCCGAACCCTCCGCCGCATCCCGTTCCATTTCGGCAGATGGGGCGGGGGAATGTTTCTCCCTCTCGATCTCGGTGATATCCCTGAACCGGCTCATCCGTTCTCTTGATCCCTTCCGCACCCGCTTTCGTCAAAAGTCTTCGAAATCGATCCCGATCTGGTAGTCAATGCTGCCCGTATAGGGAAACACCTGCGGGAAAATCGATGCCGGCATGATGTGGCGACCCAGGACATCGTCGACGTACCGCGCCATGAAATAGTTAACGTCATAGATGAATTTCTTTGGCACATAGACAATATCGTTGGGCTCGAGATAAATGTCGTTTTCCTTGCCCCTCAGAATGTCTTTGGCATTCACCCGAAAAGCGCGATACTGCGGGGTGTTGAGCCCGCGGATGACGATCACGCTGCGCAGCGCCCCCCCTTCCCGCGCCATGGCCACTTTCTGCAGGGATTGCAACAGGGTCAAGCTGTTGTAATAGGGGATGGTGGCGACGCCCGCGGCAACCCCGTCCATGTAGACGCCGTCATGCCTGCGTCCGGAAATCCGGGCCACCACGTCCGGAAACATCAGACGCTCGGCATACTTTTCTTTCAGAAGCGCGTTGAGTTCGGGCTCCGAATAACCCAGGACTTGCACGCCGCCCACCAGCGGCAGGTGAATGATGCCGCTGGTGGGCACCTCGACAACCGGTTCGAGCATCTCCGGATAGTAAAAGAACCGAATCAGAATCGTGTCTCCCGGACCGAGCCGGTATTCGTAATCCGGGGGATTGTCGAGACCCACCCGGCGAACACCCTCGATTCCCCCCGCGGTCGGGGGAGGGAAGATGCGGTCTTTAATGCTCCACCTGGCGCAACCGCAAGACAGCACCGCCACCAGAAAAAGCGACAGCCAGGTCCCTCGGTAAACCGGGGGACTAAAGGTCCGGCCACGTCGATCCGGCTTCTTCATGTGATCCTCTTTGAGCCTGTCTCTGCTTCGATTGGACCATTTATGTTATCAGAAAGACGAAACGATTCAAAGCAAAGCGGGGCCAGCGGCAGGGCTCAGGGTCGCGACTTTCGCATGCGAGCCCGGCTTCCCGTAAGCAAGTTCTCGTTCCGTGACGGATTTCCACGACCCGGCAGGCAGAAGGTGCGGGGGCATCTGTCGAGCCCGGGAACCTAGCCGAGCATTGTTGCAAAGGCGGCAGCAATCGGCAAGTAGTTGGGGGAGGCTTCCCGGGGACCATGGTCCGGCATTCATGGTTGCCTCTCACCCGGTTCATCGTTGATTCTTGGGGAAGAACCCCCCAATCACCGCTTTCTGGTTTCGGAACCCCCTGATTTCATTAAGGCCGATATTCGGGAAACGGGGTTCCTACACAGGAATCATCGTTGAATCCAGGGGAGAACTGACCCCTTGCCTTACGGCTCGTCCCTTACGGTCGTCTATTTCGCTGCTGAAACCGGGTCGCATACGTAAATCTGCTGCCACGCATCCGCATGGATCAGGCTCATGGAATCGCGCCTTTTTTCAAAAAACTCCCTTCCCCGGGAATTGTCGGAACGAAGCCGTTTCAGGTATTCCTCGGGGGGGTCATAGACAGTGGAAGAAAGCAGGATTCTCCCGGGCCGGAAAGAATCGACGGTCTCTTGAAACTGCTCCTCCAGATCCCCGCCGGGCAGAAAAATGGAGAAGACCCTGGCCCCGGAATAATACATCACATATGCATCCGAATTCCATCCGGAACCGGAAACCAACAAATCCTCGGCAGCACAGTTCCGGATCAGCCAGGAGTTAAACGCATACCAATAGTCATTCTTCCGGTCCGTCTGCGGCAAGACGCTGCCAAAGAAGTTGACCAGAAACAAACAGGTCACAGCGGCACCCATCCCGAACCCAACCCCTCGATCATGGGTGACGGGCGATAGCAGCAGTCCCAGGACGAGGAAAAAAACCGGAACCAGGGCTATCCAGAATTCCGTGTTCTGCGGGTCGAACCAGATGTTGAACAACGTGTAGGCAGTCAGATAGGCCGAGAAGACCGGCAACATGAATTTCAAGCCTCGCGACCAAACTTCCCGAGACCGCAACAGCCTCACGACTCCGAGCCGAAGAGATCGCAGCAGCACAAAGATCCCCAGGGCAAAGAAGGCGAAGGAAAGCCCGCAGAGAGCGGTTTTCCTGAAAGCGCCGAAATCTCTTACCAGAAAAACTTCCTCTCTCAACATGAAACCGGGGATCATCTTGCCGAGCATTTCCGAAACGGCCGGAAAGGAAAAGAGAAAATGCCCGCCGATCAGGGTTCTGGAGAACCCGATGGCCGCCTTGAACAGACCGGCGATGGACCAATATCCGTAATGAATCGGGCTCCATTTGCGTCGCCCCAGTATCCAGTCTGCGATCTCGGCGGGGTTGGATATCCCGTTGATGAATACGGCCACGAAGAGGTAGGAGGAGGCGACGAGAAAGAAAGAGGTGCCGGCGTAAAGAAGCGCTCTTGATACAGAGGCCGTCCAGGGGATCCGCGGTCGACCGGCACGAATCATCATGAAATAGGCGACCCATAAGACCACACCCAGCAATACATGCTGTTGATGAAAAAGCATGGCCAGCCCATGGAACACCCCCAGAAGGACGTGGTTCGCCGGCCTAAGAAAATCCTCCTGAATCACCAAGAGCCGGTGAAAACAAAGCAAGACAAAAAGAACCGGGAAAACATAGGTTTCGCACTCTACCGTGTACCACCAGAAACCGAAGGAAAATGCCGTGGCCAGGACAACAAGGTGTCTCAGGAAAACGGGAATCCTCAACAAAGCGGCAATCAAATAGAGGACAACCAGGGAAGACAGGCTTGCGGCGACATTCAGGACTTTAGCCGGAACCTCCGCATTGCCCTCAAACCCCAGATATCGCCACACATGAAAAAAGAGATAGTTCACGAAATTATAAAGAAGGTGATTGGGATGAAATTGCTCGGACAGGGATCCGTGCGAAATCGTCATCAAGTAGAACAGGCTGTCTTCCGCTTCGCTGTGATTCGCGGACAGGGTGGACAGATAGAGGATGGTGATCAGCGACAGCGCCGCTGCCAGCAACACCTTTTCCTTTGCCCGGCGATCCTGGGGTGATCTTTCGCGGATGGGTGTTTTCATCTTGCCTCCAGGGGAACAAAGTGCCGGATTCAGACCCGCGACTCGACTCCCGGAGAAGAACCCCTCCACGGGCGGGTCCACCCTGAGAAAAAAAACCATCCGCTTATCGGCTGTGTGCGGATTTTTCGGCCCCGGCCAGATGGAATGGATAGACGTGCCGGTCTTGCATATTGACGTAAAAAAACCGCATCGAGTCATCCTGCAAAGGGGTGGCAAAATCGAAACGCAGAGCCAGAATACCGCCGTTCACCAGTTTCTCCACCCGAGCCTCGAAGAACTCGTTGGTCCAGGTGCGGCCGGTCCGGTTCACGACGTCGGTCGTGGACATGAACACCCGTTCCCCCACGCTCTCGAGGAAGGGTTCGTCCGGGGAAGAAAGGACGAGTGTGTGTTCGCCGGCGACCTCCACCTCGGGCATCTCTCGCCTCATGATCAGCGGGAAGACCCGGGTAGTGCCCTTGCCCATGTGATAGTCGAAGGCAAACTGAAGGGCCATGAGATACAGGGGAGAAGGCACATTAATGAAGAAGACGTTCACCGGTTTTTCCACGTCTTCCAGAAATGCCTGGGTCTCCTTGACCAGCTTGGTCTGGGCGTTGAAGACGTTGTGAAAAGTCGAGTGCTTCACGGTGATGACGGCGGCAGGGAAAACCACATAAAAGAAAACCAGAAAATAGACCACGGGTTTGGTGAAACAGCCGAACCCTTTTTCCCTCCGGATCGCGAGAATGTATCCTCCCATGAAGAGGCCGAAGGCGGCCATGGCCGGAAACTGATACCGGTTTTGGGTGAGAAGGTAGATGCTGGGCAGCAGCGCGAAGAGGATCCAGGAACCGAGAAAACGAAAGGCCGGCTCCCGGAACAGTCTTTTCTTGAAGCCCGGGAAAAACAGCACCGCGGTGCAGGCAAGCAGAAAAAAGAACAGGGAGGCATAAAGAGGGCTACGAAAGAGGTCGACGTTGATGTCGTGCCCGATCAGTGCGAAATAGAGGAAGCCCCCTGCATAGAGAAACACATTCTTGACGATGTAGAAAGCCACCTGCCAGAGAGGGGTTTTGCCGTCAATGATGGAGTAGTAGCCGTGAACCCCGTATCCGGCCCAGGCAAAGTAGAGGATGAAGAGGCCCAGGGGGATGCACAGGACGGCATAGTAGGCCACGAGACGGGTGAAACCGGGCCACCTCTCCGGGGACTCCTTCCTCCAGACGAAGAAGTCGTAGAGAAAGTAGCTGACGAGGCAGATGGCCCCGCTCTCCCTGGAAAGGAAGGCGAGAATGAAGCACAGCCAGGCCAGAATTTCCCAGCGTTTCTTCCCGCCCCTGCGAAACAGAATGTGCAGACAGAGCCCGGCAACCCCGAAGAACATGGAGAGCAGGGATGCCTGGTCCGCCAACCAGGAGACCACGAACACGTTGCAAAGATGCGTGGTGAAGATCAGGGAACCCAGCAGCGCTGCCTCGTCGCTGTGAAAGATCTGCCGGCCGACCAGCAGCAAGAAAACGGCACTCAACCCCAAGAGCAGGACATTGATCAAGTGCAGAGGCGCCGGGTTCTTGCCCCACAGGTCCACTTGCCACTTCAGCAGAATGCTGGTCAGGGGGCGCAGGAAGAGGAGTTTCATGTCCAGGCTTGTCCACCAGGGCAGAACTTGCGGGTGGGTCCGATTCACGTTCGGATCGATGTAGTCGTAAATATTGTAGAAAAACCGATCTCCCACGGGGTAGTAGCGGTTTCCCGTAACCGAGGAATAGCCGTAGAAGTCATCGCACATCAAAGGCAGCTCGACGGTGAACCCAAACACCAAGAAGGCAAAAGCAAAGACCGCCAGGGCGTAAAGAACCACCTTTCCGGCCTTGTGCCGCGACAAATCCCGGAGGGAGCGGGCATTGCCGTTCTGACTCACGGACGGATCCGTCATCATGAAAGTGAACCTCCTGGGCTGATCCCGAAATCCGCGGCTGCCAAATCCCAACCAGGCCCGAACCTCACGCAACCCCGATCATGGCAGCGGCCACCAAACGTTGATTCCTGTGAAGAAACCACAAAATGCGGAAATCTTGAATTGCCACTCCCTGTTTCAATTCGCGCCGATTTCGCGGAATCCGGCCCAAAGGGGGTTCGTCCGCAGGAAGCAGCCCCGGCTCCCGGAACCGGTCCGGACGGAGAGACGCGCTGCCGTTAGGGATGGATCCTCACGGCGCGGGCCGCGATCAAGCCGCTGCCGGCAAAGGCGTGGGAAATGGGCTGCAGATAAAAGAGCAGGGGCCGGGGGCCGTACATCTCCGGCTTGCTCTCCCAGCTCCCGTCAGCCCGCTGCCGCTCCAGCAGATAGGACACGGCCTGGCGAATCACCCCGCGATAGCGCTCCGGGTCAGTCCGGCAGAGTTCGGAAATGGCGATCCCGGTGGCGCTGGCCGTGGAGGGTGTGCCCGGAATAATGCCCCAGCCCCCGTCGCCGTTCACGGCGGAGAGCAGGGCGGCCCGCCCCTTGATGGCCGAGCGGTTCTGGGCCGGTAAACCCCTCAGGAGCGAGGACTGCACATACGGAAAATTCCGGCACATGCCGCCCTTCCAGCCCCCGTCCAGATCCTGCTGTTCGCCAACCCACTGAATGGCCCGGTTCAAGCCGATCTCCCCCCCGGCCCCGCAGGCCGCGACCGCCTCCAGGATGTGGCCGAGAACCTCGGGCACCACCACGTCCCCGGCGGACTGCCAGGTGGTCCAGAGACCCATGGCTTCCTGGTTTCTCTTCAGAAAAGCCAGGCCCTGCCCCAGGGCACCCTGGACCCTCGTCCCGGTTTCCTCGTCGAGTTCGACCCTGGCCGCGTCGTTCAGGGCCAGGAGGGCGTGCGCCGTGGATTCGTTGTCGGAGACGATGCCCGAGGCGTAGCCCCAGCCCCCGTCCCCGTTCTGATGCCGGAGCAGGTACCCCAAGGCCTGCGTCAGGGCCTGGCTCTGGAACTCCGCGTTGCCGATGAAGGCACGAATGATCATGGAGGTGGCCCAGATGTCCAGATTCACGTAGGCCCAGGATCCCACCTGATTCTGCGCCTTGGTGAGATAGGCGGCCGCCCGCTTGGCCTCCATCTGTCGGTTGGCCTCCTGGAAGGCCAGAAAGGCCACGGCGGTCGACACCGGGTTGTTCCAGATGGAGCCGTCGTCCCACTGCAGGCCGGGCAGCAACCCCGCGGCCTGCCTGTCGCCCAACAGCACCCGGACCGACAGCATGTCGGAGAGCGCCCAGGGCTTCAGAGCCTTTCTCTTCTCGTCGGATTCGGTCAGGGACTGGACCTGCTCCAGCATTCTGTCCTTGGAAACATGGCAGTTCAGGGACCGGTCGGTAGAGCTGGCCAGGGCGGCCAGGATCTCGGTCTTCCGCTGGTAGACCGGGTCGAACAGCAGGGGGTCCGAAAGATCAATGGCCCCGAAGCGCTCCATGGCCAGAGAGTAGGCCATCTCCTCGTAGATCTCCGCCACCCGGTGATGATTCTGTACCGTCTGTCCCCGCAGCCAGAGCCTGGCCCTCTGCACCGTCTCGCCGTACTCGCCGGTCCGGTCGAGAGCGACGGCCACGATCGCGGTCTCGAAGATGCGGGGGCTCGAGGAACCCAGCCATTCGCCCCCGGCCCCCTGGGTGTCCAGGGAAAATCCCACCGCCTTGTTGATGGCCCGCGTCAGCCCGCCGTCCGGCCCCCGGAGTTCGTTCAGGGCCGCCTGCACGGAAAGCGAGGTGATCTCGCCCTTCTGCACCACCGACTGGACCACGTGCGGGAGCTCGTCTCCCCGGGCGCCCAGGGTCAGGGCGATGCTCCGGGCATGCAGAGACATGTGCCCCCGCTGGATACCCTCCGAAGCCAGGGCGCGGACCGCGGCCAGGTTCTGGGCAAGGCCCACGGCCGCGGCGATGCGGCCCAGGTCCGTAGCCTTTTCCACCTTCATCAGCTTCAGGCAGATCTGCGCCACCCGGTTGACCGAGACCCCGCCGCCCACGATACCCACCGCCATGGGCAGCTTGAGTCTGCCCACCACGAACCGGCCTTCCTTGCCCTCCTCGACCCGCCAGACGGCCAGGGGTTTGTAGGAACCCTCCCGGCAGGCATAGGCATGGGCCCCCGCTTCGATGCTGCGCCAGTCGTTGCCGGAGGCGATGATCACGGCGTCGACCCCGTTCATGATCCCCTTGTTGTGGGTGGTGGCCCGGTAGGGATCAACCTCCGCCAGCCGGGAGGCGGCCACGATGCCCTCGGCCACCTGTTCCGCCGAGAAGTTCTTGGTGACAAAGGCACTCACCGGAATCCGCACCCGGCTCTCCACGCAGCGACGGTCGGCCAGGTTGGAAAGGATTCTCAGGCCCGGGCGGCCCCCGCACAGCTCGGCCAGGGGCTTGGCCAGTGCCTCGCAGACCGTGTTGACCAGGTTCGCGCCCATGGCATCCCGGCAGTCCAGCAGGACGTGGACCACCGCATGGCCTGCCGCCTGGTCCACCACCCGAAACTCCACGTCCCTCGCCCCGCCGCCGCGCACGCGCAGGCGCGGATGGATGTCGTCGATACGGATGAGGAGGTTGGGCTTCTCCGCCTCCACCCGCGCCCGGGCAGCCTCCAGGTCCTGAATCCCCCGGATTTCGATCTGCCCGATCATCAGGGGATCGTCGGCCTCGGTGAAAAAACCGCCCCCCTCCAGCGCAAACTTCGCCCCGTTGGAGGCGGCCGCGATCACCGATGGTTCCTCAACGGCCATGGGGACCAGCAGGGGCCGGCCGTCGATGACGAAGTTGGTGGCGATCCCCAGGGGTATCGAGGTGACCCCGACGACGTTCTCCACCGTCGCGGCCGCGACCCGGACCGCCTCCTGGGAAGCGGTGAGGAACTGAGCCTCCTGCTCGGTCAGATCTCCTCTTCGGAGCAGCAACGCCAATCGTTCTTCGACCGTCAGATTGCGAAAACCCGAGAGCGACGACTGGTCCTTCATCCGGGTGTCCTCCCTGTAATCCTGGTCTGGCTCACGGCGCGTTCAGATACAAGCCGAACTGGTTCGAGTACTTCCGGACCTGTCTGTCGTAGAGTTCGACCATGTTTTTGTTGGACAGATCACAGGCCGCGCACACCGGCAGCGCAGAGAAATCGTGCCGGAAATGGCAGGCCCGCAGTCTCCGGTATTTCTCGTTTTTCCACAGCTCCCGGATCGTGCTGTGCCGGATGTTGCCGACCGTGAGCTTGCCGTCGATATCCTCGCAGCAAACCGAAACATCCCCGTTCCAGAAAAAGATCATCTTCCAGAAAAGCTCGGAACAGGCAATGGGTTCCCTGCGGACCCCCTCCCGGTCCTTCAGCGGATTCAGGTCCACGCTGCCGTATTGCACGGCCCCGGCCAGGCGGATTTCGTCCACCAGGGGACGCCAGGTATCGATCAATTGCCCCAGCTCCCGGAGGGTATCCTGCATCAGGAGGGTGTTGATCTGCACATAGGGCCGCTGGAGGCCCCTCTCTTGCCGAAGTTCCAGAAGCCGCTTCAGGTTGCCGGTGACCCGGTCGTACTTGCATCCGCCCCGGATCCGTTCGAAGGTCTCCGGCGCAGCCCCGTCCATGGAGATGTTGATCTTGTCGAGGCCGGCATCCATGAGCCCCCGGGCCTTGTTTTCGTCCAGAAGCATGCCGTTGGTTACGAAACTGACCTCCTTCACCCCCTTGCTCTTGGCGTAGCGGACCATGTCCACGATCTTCGGGTGCAGCAGGGGCTCGCCGAAACGGTTCAGGTTCACGCGCCGGATCCGGCAAGCGGCGATCTGGTCGATGATGCTGCAATAGAGGTCCCAGTCGATGTACCCCGCTTTCCGGGTCATGGCCGGCCGGTCGCACATGGCGCAATGGGCGTTGCAGTGGTTGGTCAATTCCACGATGGCGATCAGGGGCTGCGGGGGGATGAAGTGGAGTTTTCGATAAAAAACCTCCTTGAACAGGATCAGCCCGCGCCGGTAGGCGAAGAGCTTGAGCTTCATGAGTCGGTTTCCCGTCATTTCCATACGGCGCCCCTCCCCGCGAGCACATTCCTATAGAGGCCCAGGGTCCTGCGGAGCAGGACGGGACGGTCGAATTCCCTTTGCACGCGCTCCCGCCCGGCAGCGCCGAACCGCCGTGCCTGTTCCGGATCGTGCAGCAGACCCCGCAGCGCCGCGATCATGGCCTCGGTGTCCTCGGACGGAACCAGCAGCCCGGTGCGGCCGTGCTCCACGCAGAGGCTCACGCCGCCCACGTCCGTGGCCGTCACGGGCTTGCCGAGGGCCATCGCCTCCAGGACAACCACCGGCACGCCCTCCCCCCGGGAAGCAAGGGCGAACACATCAAAGGCGGACATGATTCGCGGCAGATCGCTCCGGAAACCGGTAAAACGGACCCGTTCCCCGATTCCCAGCTCCGCCGTCAGACGTTCGAGCGCCTCGCGCTCGTTCCCCTCCCCGGCGACCACCACGCACAGGTTTTCCCCGGCGCGGATCAGCCGGCCGGCGGCCTGGAACAGCATGGGCAGGTTCTTGACCCGTTGCAGCCGGCCTGCCGTGCCGATGACCATCGCTCCAAGAGGCAAGCCCAACTCCAGCCGGACCTTCTCCCGGTCCGGGCAGCGGGGGTCGTAGTGCCCGACATCGATAGCCGGAGGGATCATGACTACTCTGTCCCGCGGCACGCCCCCGGCAATCACGTCCCGCTGCAGGCTCGGCGCGATGGTGACCACCCGGTCGCAGCTTCGCATCAGCAGGAGATAGTATTGGTAGCTCAGCCAAATGGCGCCGCCCCACCGATAAACCTGTTTCAGGGACTCCCTGACATCCAGGTGGTAGCTGTTCACATGCGCCACACCCGCCAACCGGGCCGCGGGGCAGGCGTAGAATGCCCCGTTGAGTTCGTGGGAGTTCACGATGTCCACCCGCTCTCTGCGTATCAAAGACGCGAGCCGGTGAAAACTGAGCAGGTCGTAACGGCGCTTTTTTGCCAGGGAGTCCACCGCGAACCCGAGGGACCGGGCCTCCTGGGCCAGCCGACCCTCCCCCAGGGGAGTGAACACGGTTTCCACCCCCAGGGGCCTCAACCCATCCGCCAGGGTCAGCACCACGGAGTCCACCCCGCTGCGGACCACCCCGCCCATGACCTGCATCAC
>Ga0194113_10008114_pt1 | contig 12966 bp, 9 predicted proteins | sample TA2MahC200mmetaG_FD_146193 | JGI IMG/M metagenome (GOLD analysis project Ga0194113, IMG submission 146193) | Freshwater microbial communities from Lake Tanganyika, Tanzania - TA2015017 Mahale Deep Cast 200m | ecosystem: Environmental > Aquatic > Freshwater > Lake | place: Tanzania: Lake...
AAGCGAAATACACCACCGGCTATTACGCGTCTGTATAACCTACCACTGCAACAGAAATTGCTCTTTCTGTTACTCTCGGGGCCTACAAGAAGAATTTAAAGAGCACATGTCTCTAAGCGACTTTGAATTTTTGATTCGCTGGGCTAAATCACAGGGCTGGCAGAGTCTTAGGCTTTTAGGTGGAGAGCCTACCGTTCATCCCGAGTTTAAGACTATTTTGGGTATAGCCAGGCAACAAGGTTTTTCTTTATCTATTTCTACTAACGGCTTATTTGACCCTGAACTAAATTCTTCTTTCAACAACTGTCTTATAGAATCCATAAACTTCAGTTATCCTCAAGACAAATTAAAGCTCCAAGAATTTGAGCTCTTTCGAAAAAATTTAGAGAAAACCATAGTTCGCCGGATTCCCGTGGTTTTATCTGGGGTTATCTACCCTGATAGGGAGGACTGGCGCCAGGTGATTGATTTGGCAAAAGATTTTAGAACCAGAATTATCACGCGTTTCAGTACGGTGTTGCCAGGATATCAAAAGCGGTTTAATCCCGAAGAATTCAAGAGAGATATTGATACCCTTGCCAGCCAGATTCTTAGTATCGCACGATACGCTTATAAAAATTATGTGATATTCTTCTTCTACAGACCACTTTTACTTTGTATGTTCAAATCGCAAGAGCTCAAGTTTTTAAAATCTATAAGCCCCTTTTTGTTCGATACTATTTGTTCTTGTTCTTGCATAGATGGCACAATGGTAACTGTCAATCCGGATTTAACATGTTCGCCTTGCCCCTCGTTATTCTTAAAAGGACTAAAGATTACCCCTAAGATCACTCGCGAGATTCTTAGCCTGGACTTTAAGGCCAAAATGAAACATTTATCAATACAGCCATTTATGGACTCTTGCAAATCTTGCCAATACTTTATTAATTACAAACGCCATTTAGAGGATGCTTCTCAGGGCTTTAACAATGAGCTTCTGTGTCACGGTGGCTGTTTTCGATATCGGGACTAAAATGAAGATCACAGCTCCCATAGATAAAGTGGAAGAAGTAAAATATCTTATAGAGGCAGGCGCAGATGAGCTATACTGCGGTGTTTATCATTCAGCTTGGTATAATACACTAACCCGGCCAAATATAAAACCCAGCTCCAAATCAAGTTTAAAATCTTTTAAGGACTTTGGAAAAATAGTACAAAAAGCAAAAGGGTACAATGTCCCAGTATATATAACACTAAATGCCTACTATTATCGTAAGGATTCATATAATTTAATTAAGGATGATTTAGAGAAAGCTATAAACTTAGAGGCAAGCGGGTTTGTGGTTACTGATATTTCCTTGATAAAAGAAATAAAAAGAATTTGTAAAGATAAACCGATAATTCTGAGTACTATGGGAAATTGTTTCAATACGGAAACAATTTCGTACTATAAGGATTTAGGTGTGTCCCGCATAGTTTTTCCTCGGGACTTGTCTTTATCAGAATTAGAATATCTGTATGAAGAATTAAAGAGAAAAAATATTGAGCTGCCATTAGAGATTTTTGTTCAAAATTTGACGTGCAGAAATGTTAACGGATTCTGCAGATACCATGGCTATCTTCCTTCCCAGAAGTCGCAATTTTTAATGGACCGTATTATTCGCGGGTTTAATAAAATTCTTACAGCATTTTATCCATATTTATTTGTTAATTATATACTACCATTAGAAAAAAAGTATAGAGATAAATATTGCAAACCCCTCCCCTGTATGCTCAAATATAAAGCTGTTTTTATTTCCCGTTTTAATAACAGCAAAGAGACAGTTTATCCATTTTGGATAGGCGAACCATACCAAAGTATTTGTGCAGCATGCGGTATTTTTTATTTTAAAAATTTTGGCATAGATTATGTAAAAATTATTGGCAGGGGATTGCCTACAAGCAAAAAAATAAAAGATGTGAGATTTATTAGAAGTCTTACGACAATTTTAAATGAGCAATCACTTGATTTCGATGAATTTTTTAAAAAAGGGCAAGAAAATTATTACCAAATTTACGGCCTGCATTGTAAGGAAACAGAATGTCATTACCCATCTTTTGTGAAAAAAAGGATAGGGGCAAAAATTGATGAATGATAAATCTACTGTTACAATAGAAAAAGGCATACATATAATATCATTTCCTTGTGGCGAGCCGGTTGATGAGTATGAAAGATTATATATAGGGGATGATTTTTGTGAACGCCTAATTCCAGAAGTTTCTGACTTAGAAAGAATACTAGAATATACACAACACAGTAATAAAAAATTTACTCTTTTAACTGCTTATTATACTGATAAGGGATTAGAAAAGTTAAAAGTTGTATTAGATATTCTTAACTCATCAGGACGCAATATAGAAATCACTGTTAATGATTTTGGTGTGTTAAAAATTTTAAATTCACATTTTTTAAATTTGATACCGATATTGGGTAGGCTTAATACTTCGCTTCTATTGCATCCTTATTCTAGAGCCGCTGGTTTACTTAATTCCAGAAATAAACTACATCGTTTTTTTCGAGAACGCTTTTCTTTAGCTAATGAATATCTAGAATTTTTGCATGAGTGTAAAATAAAAAGAGTAGAATTTGATAATATATATTCGCTTCCCTTGTTCGCCGATAGTTTTCTAAAAGAGGATATAGCAGTCAGTTTATATTATCCTTTTACATATGTTACTACTAGCCGGCGTTGCTTATTTGCTAGCAGAAAAGCAGTCTCGAGCAGATTTGCACTTTTAGGTTGTAAAAAAGAGTGCCTAGACTATAAACTTATTTTACAAAATAGAAATATTGGACAAAAAATATTTGTGAGAGGTAATGCCCAGTTTATTAATAATAAAATCAAGCAGAATATTACAATGATATGTAAAAAATTGGGTGTTGATAGATTAATAACATTTTCAATCTAATGCCAAAATCTAGATTAGTCTGGCTTGCATTAGTAATTTTAAATTTTATTTAAAAATAAGGTTTATTATTTTACGATGAAAATAGCTTTTGTGGTTCATATAGCCTATCCAGAATTTATCGGCGGGAGAGAGCATCACATTCACCATTTAGCATGTGCTCTCTCTGAGACAGATGAGGTCACAGTTTTTGCTGGAAGTAAAAAGAGATCGGTAGAACGATGCAGAATCGATGGATATACTCTTGTACGAATCCCTACAATATCCATAAAGGTTTCCAAAAATCCGCTTCAGATTTATCGTATTGCACCTAAACTTTACTCTGTTTTTAAGAAAGAAAAATTTGATTTGGTCCATGCTTTCGAATATGGGTCATACAGCACCAACATAGCCTATATGTATTCAAAGAGGCATAACATACCCTTGGTGTTGACAGTTTATGGTTATCAGTTCAGAAATCCATTTTTAAAGCTCTCCAAGAGACTTTACGACTTTTTTTTCGGAAAGTCGTTATTTAAGAAAGCTGAGAAGATATTTTATACTTCAGATGTTCAACGTCAAGAAATTTTTAAAATTGTCAGAGACGAAAATATTAATGACAAAGTAATACTTCAAGAAAATTGCATCCCTACCCGTGATTATGAGAATGTAATTATTAAAGAGGAATTATTAGAGAAGTATAATTTAGGTAATGAGATAAAATTGCTTACCGTAGGTCGGATATTACCGAGAAAGGGAATTAAGTATTTAGTCTTTGCCTTGGATAGAGTTATAAGGCAGTACCATTTTAAAGATATAAAGTTAATCATCGTAGGACCTGATTGTGGAGAGTTAAAGAATATAAAGAATACAATTAAAAGACTAAGGTTAGAAAATAATGTATTAATTGTAGGGCCGGTCCCTTATCATCAAGTAAAAGATTTCTTGGCAGTCTCTGATATATTCGTTCTTCCCTCTTTATATGAAGGGCTACCTCTGGCGCTCCTGGAAGCTATGGCTTCTGGCAAGGCGGTAATTTTCTCTGGTTTGCCATGCGCCCAAAAAATAATAATAAATGAGAAAGATGGCATATTGATTAATCCTGCAGATGTAGATTCTTTAACCAATGCAATTTTAAGATTATCGAAAGATAGTCGGCTTCGCGAATATCTTGGCCTTAATGCGAAACGAAAAGTGGCAGAATTTGATTCTCAGATCGAAGCCCGAAAGACAAGGAGTATATATGAGGAAATTGTAAACTACGCCACCAAAGAGTAAAGTTTAAGAATAAGAAGTAAATTTAAGGAGAAGTATTTTTAAGGTAAGGCAAAGTTGCTAGTTAAGAATTTCAATATTATAAATGAGATAGATAAATTAATATCTCTTACAACTATCCGAACAAATAGAATAGCCAATGGTATCTGATTCCAAGAAATTAAGAATTAAACTTATTTATGCTCCTATTTTGTATTCCTCGCTGCGACATGAAATCGAACCATTGCCTCCACTCGGATTAGGAATATTAACAGCTGTTCTGCGGGAAAATGATTATGAGGTAGAGCTCGATGATTTACATATAAAAATGAGAAACTTTTATACGGATAAAAAGATAATTAAACAAATGGCATTTCCACGTATCCTTTCGAATAATTTAAAAATGTCCCTGTGGCATTATATTCAGAATGATTACAAGGACAAAAAATTAGATTTATTAATTAATAGAATCATTGGTCACCATGATTGGGATAGAAGTGATGTGATTGGGATTTCTGTTTTTGATGCAGCGCAATTTTTTTATTCTTTAGTAATTGCAAAAAAGATAAAACAATACGGTATCCCTGTTATATTTGGTGGGGCATATATGAATACTATGGGATATAAGTATTTCAAAAAAATTAACCTTATAGATTTCTTGCTTGTAGGGGGTGGCGAATTATCTTTATTGCAATTTATAAATTTTCTAGAAGGCAAAAGGCGCATCGAAGATGTTCCTGGATTATGGTATAAACACAATGGGCGAACTTACCGTAATCATCCCGAATTATTTAAAATTGAAGATTCCCCGATGCCAGATTTTAATGGATTGCCTCTTGATTTATATAAAGTACCAGTGGATTCTAAGAAGACGATGATACTACCTTACCAAATATCCACGGGATGTATTAGTAAATGTAGCTTTTGCAATGAACACAAAACGAATGAGTTTCAATATAAATCATATGAGAAGGTTATCTTTGAAATAAAAGAATTGTCCAAACGTTACAATACCCATATTATACAATTTGCCGAAAATAATATCTTTTTTTCTTATGACTATTTAGAAAGATTCTGTAATACACTTATTCATGAAGAACAAAATATTCAGTGGGGAGCTATGACGGGAATCATAGATTCGCAGCAAAGAATTCTCGATCGACCGCTTCTTGAAAAAATGAAGAAAGCAGGATGCTGTTTCCTAATAATAGGAGTCGAGACAGGAAGCGATCGATTACGTAGGCGTATGGGGAAACAGTTTACTTCGTCACAAGTATCAGAAGTACTTAAATCCAGTTATCAATTAGGAATAAATAACTCTGTTAATTTTATAGCCGGATATCCTTATGAAACCCCAGAAGATTTACAACAGACCGTGCAATTTATAAAAGATAATAGCCAATATATGTCGCTTTGCCGATATGGTAGGTTTTATATTTCATATAACTCTCCCATGCATATCAATCCCAAGCCTTTCAGATTAAAAATAATAGAAGAGAAGACAAAATTCTTTAAGCCACTTTTTGAATTTGATGAAATTGATAGGTATGCTTGGAAAGAAAAATGTAAGCACATAGAGAAATCTTATAAAATCATTTCTCGTGCTTGTTATAAGTATATATTAATGCCTAATTTTAACATAAGAAGATACACCCCCTTTTGGATATTTAATTTAGTAATGAATATTAGAGCAAAAAACAATTGGTTAACTCGCTGCCTCGATTGTTTTCTCTCTCTTTTCATAAAAAGTTACCATAAGAGCTATCAACATTCATATTTGCTTAAGTACGGTTTTTTGAAATATTGATAAGTGTTGCATATTTATACAATAATTGTAGGACATATTAGAAAATCATGGGTATAAATATTTCTAATGAAATATTATTCTGGAGAAAATTTGCTTTCAGTAAGAGGACCAAGCCACATATAGATGCGATATTGGGAAAATATAAATCGGATGAATTTAGAAGTATTGTAATAAAATGGATAGGTAGTCTCCGGAATAAAAAAGTGTTTAAAACCGACCTTCGCGAAGAAGCATATGGAGAGGATGAAATATTGTTTTCTTTGCCTGGTAAAAATTTGAATATTTTTGCTGTGGATATCGCTGAAGAAACCACTAGGAAAGCATATCTCATACAAAAAGAAAAAGGGCTCACTCAGAATTATATAACCGCTGATGTAAGGGGCCTGCCTTTTAGGAACAACGTTTTTGACATTATACTATCTAGTTCGACACTTGATCATTTTACTTCAGAAGACGATTTTTTAAAATCTATTTTTGAATTAAAGCGAGTAATGAAACCGGGCGGATCTTTAATTATTACTATCAACAATAGATGTAATTATAATTTTTATTTAACGCTAAAGTTGGAAAAATTGCTTAGTTTAAAATCTTACCCTGTTCAATCATATAGTCCGAATAAATTGAGAAAAATATTCAAGGCTGTTGGGTTACATATACAAGAAGATGAGGCGATTGTCCATATTATAAGCCCAATGAATAGCGTCTTACTTTTATTGAGAAGATTTATAGATAAGGAAAAAGTAGATAAAATGGCAAAAAGTTGTGTTTCTTTTGCTCGTTGGCTTGGCAGAAAAAAAACTAAATTATTAACTGGATGGTTTATTGCCTTAAAATGTGTTAAAAATATTTAAGTTATGGACATATTTAAATGGTTAAAATTAAGAAAATATCATTATGATATTTTCTTAAAACCTCTTCCGCCATTAAGCCGGATTAAGGTAATTGTACATAAAGTAAAAGGTATGATTTTTTCATGCGCTAAGCCAAGCACTATTGAAATAGGATTGACATACAGATGCCAATTGAATTGTAGGCATTGTGGCGTATATGGTCAAAGCAAAACCAATCAATCTGAGCTTAGCTCAGATGAGATAAAGCAGATTATCTCACAGGCTCATAGCCTAGGAGTATATCTGGTTGTATTTTCTGGAGGAGAGCCATTGATGAGAGAAGACATAGCTGAACTCGTTGAATTTGCTGTGCAGAAAGGAGTGATTACCGCTCTCAGTACTAATGGACAATTGCTTTCTAAGGAGGTCGCCCATAAACTAAAAAATAAAGGCATCGCTTTTATTAACATAAGTATTGATAGCGCAGATTCTGTAGTTCATGATCGATATAGGGGCTTAACCGGATGTTTTGATAAAGCACGGGAAGCAATCCGGATATGCGTTAACGAAGGGATTGCAGTGATTATTTCTACCTATGCGTCAGAAGAGAATATACATAATGGGGATCTTGAGAATATCATCAAATTTGCAAGGCTTTCTGGTGCACGGGGAGTGCGAATACTGCTTTCTGTCCCAGCCGGAAAATGGCTGGGCTGTTCTCAAACCATGCTATCGGAGCAAGATAAGCGCTACATCCATAATTTATTGGATCCTCTATATGTTTATGTTGAAGGAATACGCAATAAGTTTACGGAATGTAACGCCGTAACCAAAAAATTATTTTACATTTCTCCGTATGGAGAAGTTCAACCGTGTGCCTTTGTCCCTATTCATTTCGGCAATATACGTGAAGAGCCATTGTATTATATATGGAAGCGATTAAAGAGCCATACTTTTTTGGGAGCGTTTGATGGGTCGGATTGTATTATGAGAACACCGCATTTCTTAAGACAGTATGGCGGGATGCTCGAAAAAGACGATGCGCAATTGCCAGTAAAGATATAGCTCGCAGGAAAATAATGAAATGAAAAGAGTACGCATTTTATTTATCGTCAATGAATACCGAGATGAACATTTAGGTCTCATGTATTTATCGAGCATGCTTAAACTGCATGGATACGAACCGCGAGTAGTAAGAGCGCACTATGATACTATCCGGGATGAGTTATCGAATAATAAGAATCTGCATACTGTTCTGGCTTACAGCGCGACTTCTTTTTCAATCGAGCATTACCTGAAACTCAACAGGCGCATTAAAAAAGATTTTGATTTTATTTCTGTATTTGGTGGATACTATCCTACGGGAAGGCCACATATTATAGAAGAGGAAGGGGTGGATGTCGTATGTATTGGAGAAGGAGAATACCCATTTCTAGAATTAGTGGATAGCCTTAATGACGATAAGGACATAAGAGGAATACGTAACCTATGGGTAAAACAGAATGAGCGGATTTACAAGAATCCGTTGAGACCATTGATTCGCGACCTTGACGCATTGCCATTCCCTGATCGTAACCTTTTTAATGAAAAGTCGCTTTATTTTTACGACCGGATATATGTAATGACAAGTAGGGGCTGTACTTTCAGATGTCCGCATTGTTACAATAGTACCTATCGGCATCTGTACGAGGGAGAACAGCACTATCGCCGAAGAAGTGTAGACAATGTAATTCGGGAAATACAAAAGGTAAAGACAAAGCAGCCGGTAAAGTTCATCTTGTTTTATGATGATATTTTCATTCTCAATCCTGATTGGCTTGAAGAATTTTCCTATAAATATAGAAAGGAGATTAATATCCCCTTTCGCTGTAATATCCGAATCGACCTTATTACACCAAGAATAATCAAATATTTAAAAGAAGCCAACTGCCACAATGTTTCATTTGGTATTGAGACAGGAGATGATGAGCTATTGAAAAATGTTTTACGACGCAATATGACGACACAAGAAATTATTCAGAAAGCGCATCTGATAAAAGAATCTGGAATTAAATTACGAACCACGAACATGATTGGGATTCCAGGAGGCTCAATATCTACGGACCTAAAAACCATTAAACTTAATATACGATGCAAGGTGGATTATGCGTTAGTAAGCATGTTCCGTTCATATCCCAAAACTACCTTTTCTATATCGCAGAGCGATTTATGTCATACTAAAGAATCTACCTTTTCACAAAATATTGAAATATTCTCGGAAATAGATGATGCAGGATATTTGCAAAGGATTCCTTCTTCATTTTGTCTACCAGAATTTGAATTTACTTCAGCTGCGGAGAAACGGATGATAAGCAATCTGCATGAACTGTTTACAGTTGCGGTTAGCTTTCCGTTTCTTTTGCCAATCATTACAATTCTAATCAGATTACCATTAAAACGTTTTTTTATTTACATCAATTTTTTATGGGCATATTATTGCAGTTTTTTTGTTTTATATCCAACCTGCAATTTTCTATGTTTCTTTAAACGAGCGATAGAATATAAAATAAAATTATTATGTAAAAAATATAATAGAAAAAAAATTTGTAAATTAAATGATTATGTTGTAACGAGCCCACTTTTTAAATTCAAAAATAAAGCGCATATACGGTTAAATAAGCGCCAGCTATTTTACCGGGATAGGGTAAGTGAAAAGATTAAAAAAGGCATCTATCAACTCCGTGAACAACCATGCCTTTGTGGTTCCAGTGATAGTATTATTTTGTCGCAGACAGACCGATATGGACTTCCCATTAATTTCGTTATGTGCAAGAGTTGTGGGCTCTTAAGAACAAACCCGCGATTTGAAGAAAAATCATTGATTGAATTCTATACATATGAATACCGGAATTTATTTATGGAATCAGACAATATCAGGCCTGAATATTTTCAGCGACTGAATAATACAGGAGAAGAAATTACCAAGCTTATCAAAACATATTGTCCGAATTTTCAGTTGTCTGGAGCAAAGGTGCTCGATATCGGTTGTTCATCCGGTGGAGCTCTTGTTCCATTTTTAAAAGAACATGCTGTGGTAAAGGGCTTCGATTATGATAAACGCTATATTTCTTATGGGAATAATTATAGTTCTTCATTAAACCTGTCTTTTGGCGGAGTTAGTGATTTAAAAAAGAGCAAAAATGAAAAATATAATATTATAATTTGTAATCACGTCTTGGAGCATCTTGCAGAGCCTCAAGCTGCAGTTGAGATATTATATGATTGCCTTGACAACGGTGGTATTTTATACGTTGGGGTCCCTGATTTAAAAAATCCCGCGCATTACGCAAGCCCAACCAAAAGTTTTCTTGGAGCGTTGCATATCAGCCATATGTTTTATTTTACAAGAATATCCCTCATGCGCCTGTTTAAAGATTTTACGACGCTTTACGCAGATGACCAAATAAGAGCGTTATTTCAAAAGAAAGAACCTCACGAAGAGAAAACGTTTATTTCGGAGTATAATAATAATCTCCGATTTATAATAAAATATGAGAAAAGTCTCTCTTGGCAAATAAGAAGGCTGGCAATGCTCGTACGCGAATATTGCTTGATTCATTTTTAAAGACAGCAATAATGAATGTGCTTTTTGTTGTAAGAGATATTGATATAGAGCACTTGAGTCTTATGCTTTTTTCTAGCATCTTAAAAAATGCTGGACATACGGTAGATGTTTGTTCTGCGCAGTATTGCGCAATTGCAAGGAAACTGTACCGAAAGAATTTTTCCATAGTTGGGTATAGCGTACCTACAGTTTATGCGTCATTATATTTGCGCCTCAATGAACAGGTAAAGCAAAACTTTACTGTATTTTCTGTATTTGGCGGTCCTCATCCTACGGCAGTTCCTGAAATTATCGAAAAAGATGGAGTGGATGGCATATGCATAGGTGAAGGAGAATATGCTATGCTTGAATTAGTAGAAAATATGAGCTCTGGCAGACCGATCACAAATATACAAAATTGGTGGATTAAAGAAAATGGCAAGATATTTAAGAACCCTTTGAGGCCGCTGATCAGCAATCTTGATAACCTTCCCTTTCCTGATAGGGATTTATTCAAGAAACAGAGATTTTTTGACTCAGAAAAAATACATATCATAACCGGAAGGGGCTGCCCATATAGTTGTAGTTATTGTTGTCATTCTTTCTATAATCTCCTCTACGAAGGCGAGGTTACTAAGATCCGCAAAAGAAGCGTTGAAAATGTAATCGAGGAAATTAGGCAGTTTAAAAGTAAATTTCCTCTAAAATTTGTCATGTTTGATGACGATATTCTTGTTTTGCCTTTTGAATGGTTTAAGGAATTCTGTCTTCAATATAAAAAGTACATTAACATTCCCTTCTTCTGCTATTTAAGGCCAGATCTTATTACACCTAATACTGTAAGGCTTTTAAAATCAAGCGGTTGCCATAGCGTTTCTATGGGTCTGGAGACAGCCGATGATTCTTTGCGTAATGTTATTCTAAAAAGAGATATGTCTAAGGAACAGATTATTGAAGCAGCTAGGCTCATAAAAGAATATAAAATTAGATTAAAGACCAGTAATATAATCGGTATACCGGGTAGTTTTCTTGACCAAGATATTGAAACTATTAAGTTAAATATTAAGTGTGGGGTAGATTACTCTAGCGTAGAGTTTTTAAAGCCGTATCCTAAGACTAAGATTAGCGCTTTAATTCAAAACGGTAATCATTCACATTTAAGGAAAAATCTGCGTTATCTTTTTGCTCTCACTATAGAATACCCGTTTCTACTTAAGGTAATCAAGATTTTAATTAGACTTCCTTTATGCCACGTATATAAATTATGTTACCTATTTTGGGAGGGATACGCATCATACTTCCGTCTTTATCCAAGGAGATGGAGAGGGCTATTGTGGGGGGGGATAAAGTATATCAGAATTCTTAGGGGTACATATGATTAACCGAAAAAAAGTAATGGTTTTAGATGGCTCATCAAGGGCTGCGTTGGCAATTGTGAGAAATTTTGGGAAAAAGAATATAGATGTAATTGTCGGAGCTAACTCAAAGCATGCGCGCTCATTTTTCTCGCGATATTGTAGAGGGTATTTTATTTATCCGGAACACTGTGCTTCTCTGGGGGAGACTCATGAAGCCATCTTGTATAATGTCCGCCATTTTAAGCCGGATGTATTGATGCCGATATTTACCAATACGGTCTCAGTGATTCTTGAGCATTTTCACGAGTATTCGCAATACACCAATGTAATACCATTGCCTCCCTATTCACTATATAAGCAGTTTAACGACAAAGCAGATTTCTTAAAATTAATACACAAATTTGATGTTGCAATTCCGAAAACATTCTTTCCTCAGCACATAAGAGAGGTGGAACAACTTGCTTCTGAGTTGGAATACCCTGTTTTAATAAAACCCCGTATTTCCGCGGGTGGTATGGGGATTCGGATCGCTTATTCCTCCACCGACTTGATTAAGGACTATGAAGAGGTGACTCGGATGAACAATGTTAGGATGGATCATGAACCATTTGATCCGGAACAGCCGATTATTCAAATATTCATTCGGGGGCGCGGAATTACAGTTCAGGCGTATTCAGAACAAGGAGAAGTTAAGGCATTATTCCTTGCTCAGAGTATTCGGCGCCATCCTGCTCCGTTTGGGCCGTCAATTGCATATCGAGTAATAAAGAATACTCAGATTGAAAACATAACAAAAGATTTTTTGCAGAAAGTAGAATGGAATGGAGCCATTATTCTTTCTTTTATTATAGATGCTCGCGACAACATTCCGAAGTTGATCGAAGCGAATCCTCGGTTGGGAGGTACAGTGGAAAGTGCGATAGCTTCAGGTATTGATTTACCATATTTACTGTTTCAAAGAGCGTTGGGGGAAAAGACCGATAGGTATTATGATTGTGAGGAAGGTATGAAGTTTCGCTGGATTCTGTTTGGAGAGATTTTTTATCTTTTGCGGGCAGAAAAGAAAATAAGAGCATTGACTGAATTATTTGATTTTAGAAACAATCGTTGCGAAATTTCCCTAATAGATTATAAGCCGCATCTTATACATTTGATTAATTTGTTAAAGACAAGGCAAGAAGTTAGATAAAAGTTATACAATGCGTGTGCTTTTTATATTTAAAGATAGCG
>Ga0194113_10008115_pt1 | contig 12966 bp, 9 predicted proteins | sample TA2MahC200mmetaG_FD_146193 | JGI IMG/M metagenome (GOLD analysis project Ga0194113, IMG submission 146193) | Freshwater microbial communities from Lake Tanganyika, Tanzania - TA2015017 Mahale Deep Cast 200m | ecosystem: Environmental > Aquatic > Freshwater > Lake | place: Tanzania: Lake...
GCCCATCATCCGCAGCAGCGTGGTCTTGCCGCACCCGGAGGGGCCGACGAGCGCCGTGATGGCGCCGGCGGGCACCATGAGCGATGCGCCCGCGAGCGCACGCGTCCCGTCCGCGAACGTGCGCCCCACGTCCGTCACCTCGATGAGCGGCGGTGCGGGGGCGGCCACCGGGCGTCAGGCCGCCTTCACGCGCACGCGCGCCCCGGGAACCGCGTCCTGGACTGCCCGCGCGAGCGCATCGGAGTCGAACTCGCCGCCGGTGCGCGCGTGCACCTCGAGGGTGCGTTCCACCAGGTTCGGCGACTCGTGCAGCATGGCGAATCCGCGTTCCTGCAGGATGGACGTCACCGCCGCCTGCACCTGCGCGAGGTCGGTGTTCTTGCGCACCTTGATGCGCACCTGCACGACGGCGATGCTGCTCATCCACCACATGATCAGGAAGACAACCGCAAGCGAGAGCGCCACGAGCGAGTACTCGCTCATGCCGCACGCGAGCCCGAGCACCGTCGCCACGATGGCCACGCCCGTCTGGCCGGCATCGTCGAAGAGCGTGCGGAAGCGGACGAGCCCGCCGATGCCGAAGAGCACCAGCGCGATCTCCGCGCCGAGGAGGAACTGCTCGCTCGCCTGCACCAGCTCCGCCGCGATGCAGCCGATGAGCGCGCAGACCACGGTGGCACGCCGCTGCTCCGCGCGGGACACGGGGTCGAAGCGCGCGCCGCGGCGCGGCGTGGAAGTGAGCGCCAGCGCCACCAGCACGGAGCAGCCCAGCCCCAGCACCAGGTCGGCCACGTAGGGCGCGTGCCGGAACAGGCCGAGCGAATTGGTGATGATGCGCCAGTCATCCGGGCCGGGCGGGATCTTCCCGTGCTGGGAGTGGCTGCCGCCCGTGAGCGCGTCGAGTTCCTTCTCGGCGTCATGCTTGCCGCTGCCCATGGCCGAAGCGGAGATCTCGCGGCGGCGCGGCCCGAGCTCGAGGCCCGCGTCGGCGGCCGTGTCCACCGCCGCGTCGCGCACCGCGGCGGCGCGCGAACCCTCGTGCGGCGAGGCGCATGCCGACGCCCAGAGCAGCGAGGCCACCGCGAGCGCCAGGGCCGCGATGCCTCCCGTCGCCCGGATGGTTCGAGTTGCGCGCGCGTGGATCGTCCTGTCCTGCATGCGTACCTCCATGTACGAGCGTGCATCGTCCCCGTTTCCCGGTAGGCTTGCAACCGAAAATGCGTCGGGAAACTCCGATCGGCGTCGCTGCGGCCGCCGTCGCCCTGCTGGCGATGCTGGCCATCCCGTTCGTGTTTCCCATGATGCAGCAGGCTCGGGACCTGAGCCAGGCCGCCGAGGCGCAGGGGATGGCGCAGGCGGAACGGGCAGGCGAGCGATCGGATGGCGTGGAAGTGGCCCCGGGCGACCGGGCGCACGCGCACGCGCTGCCGATCAGCGCACCGCACTGGTACGTCACCGTGCACGGCGACGAGGGCGCGCTGGCGCAGGTGTTTGCGCTCGACGGAAGCGGAAAGGTGCTCGGCCCGGTGCTCGGCCCCCTCCCCGCGTCCGAGCCGCCGCTCGCCGAGCTTCGCAGCATGGCGGTGCTCGGCAACGGCGACCTTGCGGTGGTGAGCGCCAAGCACGATGCCACGCGGGTCCTCGCGTTCGGGCGCCCGGACGCCGCAACGGGCGTGCGGCCCTTTCGCGCCACGTGGGTCGCGGGCGGGCCGTCCAATCCAGCCATGGTCCATGCCTATCAGGTGGCGGTTGGGCCAAGCGGCGCGCTGTATGCGTCGAACCAGGACACGAACACCATCACCCGGTACAACGGCCTGGGAACCAAGGACGCGGGGAAGCCCATGCCGGTGGCGTCGGGCCTTGCGGCGTTCGGCACGCTCGCCCCGGGCACCGTGGTGCCGAACGACCAGCAGTCGCCCGAGGGGCTCGGCCTGGTGCGCGGGTTCGCGTTCGGGCCGGACGGGCTGCTCTACGTCTGCGATCGCGGCCGCTCGCGCGTGGCCGCGCACGACCCGGACACGGGCCGGCTGGTACGCGTGGCGATGGACGCGCGTGAGGGCCTCGAGCACCCCATCCAGGTGATGTTCACGCCGGACGGCGCGCGCATGCTGGTCACGGACAACAAGGCCAACTGCGTGTGGAGCCAGCAGCTCGGCACGGGCGAGACGCGCCAACTCGTCGCGCCGGGCGACGGCGGCCTCAACGCGCCGAGCTCGATCGCCCTTCGGGACCAGGTCCTCTACGTCGGCAGCCGGCTCGGCAAGCAGATCCTGAAGTTCGACTCCAAGTCCGGGCGATCGCTCGGGGTGTTTGCCGAGCTCCCGTCGAACCCCGAGTTCCTCGTGCCGGTCGAGCAGCAGTAAGTCCGATCCTGGTTCGGTTGGCACCAATTGCTTTCTTCGGAGAAATCTGGGAGCGGGTGGCGGTTGGCTGACGGGTTGCGGTGGTTCCGACGGCGGCCGCGCCCCTTCGTTGCGCCGGGAGATCCCCTGCTCACTGCGGGGCGCGCGCCGAATGACGGAAGGCGCCCCCGGTTCGGCCGGCTCCGGATGATCGACAGCCAGCGTTCGATCGCCTCCCGACATTCGGCGCCCCGAGCCGACAGCGAACGGTGGTGGCCTCATCAAGCGAGTCGTTGCGCGCCCCGGTCGCGCGCTCCTCGCCGCTTGCCCCGCCCGCCGCGTGCAACTTGTCCGAGCGACTGAGGCCACCGCCGGTCGCCGAGGCGTCCACGCCCGCCGCGCACCACGCACGCGGCCAACCCCACCACGCAACCGACCCACCCACCCGACTTCTCCGGAGAAAGCAATTGGTGCCAAGCTAACCAGAAACGGACTTCGTGACTGTCCAGCAGCGGTGGATGCGGCGGTTGCGGAAGTCGTCGGGCACGGTGCGTTCGCTGATCTCGCGGGCGACGTGGCCGGCGGGAACCAGCTCATCGAGCCACTTCAGCTGGCGCGAGTTGGTGCTGAAGTAGAGATAGCCGCCGTCCGCCAGCCAGCGCACGGCGAGCTCCACCAGCCGCGGCCAGTCGCGGTCCACCGCGAAGCTCCCGGCGTCCATGCGCTTGGAATTGGAGAACGTGGGCGGGTCGAGCACGATGTAGTCGTACTGCTCGCCCGGCCGCGGGCCCTCGGACAGGAACTGCAGGCAGTCCGAGTGCACGAGCCGATGCGCATCGCCATCGACCGCGAACCCGTTCAGCTCGAGGTTCCGGCGCGTCCACTCCTGGTAGGTCTTCGACATGTCCACCGTGGTGGTGGCCGCCGCGCCGCCCGCGCGCGCGTACACCGTGAAGCTGCCCGTGTACGCAAAGAGGTTCAGCACGCGCTTGCCCTTCGCGTAGTGACGGATGATCGAGCGCGTCTTGCGGTGATCGAGGAACAGCCCGGTGTCGAGGTAGTCGCTGAGGTTCACCTCGAAGCGGAGCCCCTGCTCCTCCACCACCTTGACCACGCCGCGGTCGTCCACTCGGTCGTACTGCTCGGCGCGGTCGCGGATGCGACCGCGGTACTTCATGTGGAGCCGCGCGCCCGCCACCTGCAGGCCGTCGAGGATCTCCTCCTCGCAGCGGTCCTCGAAGGCGCGCACCTTCTCGGGCGCATCGTCGCGCGTGCGCTGGTAGACCCACGCCACCACGTCGCCGTCGTACCAGTCCACGATCGCCGGGAACTCCGGGATGTCCCGCTCGTACAGGCGGAAGCACGTGATGCCGCCTGCCCTTGCCCAGCCGCGCAGGTGCTTCAGCTGCTTCGCGAGTCGGTTCCCGAGCACGGGCATGCCTCCAGGTCGAACACGAGGTCCATCGGCGTCCACCACGCGCCGTCGGGCGCGCCCGGCACGGGGCGCTGGAAGCGACGCATCAGATCGTCCCACTTCCTGCACTCCGGGTCGCGCGCGTACTCCTGGTAGTCGCGGGCCGGGTCGAACCCGTCCGGACCCTCGCAGTACATGAAGAGCCGCGTGCCATGCCGGAAGATGCGCATCCGCGCGATGCCCGCCGTGCGCAGCGCCGCCGCCACGCGCGGCCATACGGCACGGTGGTTCTCCTCGTAGGCGCGGATCAGCTCCGGATCGTCCACGAGGTCGATGGCCTGCGCGAAGCAACGCATGCGGTGAGGCTACCCGCGCCGCTCGTACACTCGCGCCCCGCATGGCGCGCGCACGCAGCAGGCTTGGACCGAAGGCAGCCCCGGCGGCGCACCCGCGCGGACCCGGCTTCGACGTGCTGGTGCTGACGGTCGCCAACCGCGTGCAGAAGCGGTACGCGGAACGCATGCTCGAGATCCGCAGGCGCCTCGGCGCGCTGCCGGCCGGGCTCCGCACGATCGTCGTCGCAGACCCCGCAGGCAAGCGCATCGGGAGCGGCGGCAGCACGCTGCTCTGCATGGGAATGCTGCGGCGCGCAGGGCTGCTGGGCTCCCATCGCGTGCTGATCCTGCACTCCGGCGGCGATTCGCGGCGGCTGCCCGCGTGGAGCCCGTTCGGCAAGATCTGGGTGCCGCTCGGGCGCATGGGCCGCGGGCTGGGGCCGATGAACGCGCCGGCGCTCTTCGACCTGGTCCTTGCCGAACTCGGGACGCTCGCGCTGCCGGCGGCAGGCGGCGTGGTGGTGGCGAGCGGAGATGCCGCGCTACGCCTCACCGGGGAGCGCGTGGTGTTCGACGCACGCGCGGCAACGGCGCTGGCCTTCCCCGGCCCCGCGGCCCGCGCCGCGCGCCACGGCGTCTTCGTCACCGGACGCGACGGCCACGTCCGCCGCACTCTGCAGAAGGCGAGCCGCGCCGAACTCCGCGCGGCGGGAGCGCTTGACCGGCGCGGAGTCGCCGCGATCGACGGCGGCATCTTCCACTTCCCGCCGTCGGCGTGCCGCGCGCTGCTGCGCGGTGCATCGACCATGCTGCCGGGCTTCCGCCGGGGAACGGCGTCGCTCGACCTCTACCAGGAGATCGCCGATGCGCTGGCGCGCGATGCAACGCCCGCCGGCTACGTCGCGCGGTTCGGCGCGGCAGACCCCGCCCGCGCGCGCGCATTGCGTGCCTTCTTCCGTGCCGCCCGCGGCGTTCCGCTGCGCGTGGCGATGCTCTCGTCCGGCAGCTTCCTCCACCTCGGGTCCACCCGCGAGCTGATCGAACGCCTCGCATCCCGCGAGCCCGAGCGCCTGTTCCCCGACCGGCTGGATCGCGCGCGCACCCACCTGCGGCCGCACGAACCGCGCATCGCCCACGGGCCCGGCATGCCGAACGGCTGCTGCATCAGCCGGGTGCGAGTGCGCGGCGGCATCTGCACCGCCGCGCACGGGATCGACGACGACTGCAAGACCGATGCGGCGCACGGCGGCACCCTCTGCGGCCTGCCGCTCGCGGACCTGCCCTTGCGCACGGGCATGGACGCAGGTGCCATCTGGGGACGCAGCCCGCACACGCTCTGGCATGCGCGCATCCACCCGGTCGATGCGGATGGGCGCCTGCTGCACGTGCGATGGATGATGGACGGTGCGCGCGCGCCGGCCGGCTGGAAGCGCGCACGCCGGCTGTCGTTCGCAGACCTGATGCGGCTTGCGGACGCGGACCGAACGGCGCGCGAGGACCACGCCGACCACCGACTGACGCGCCGGGCGCGCACGCCGCTCGAGCGCGCGCGCATCGCCGCGGAGATGGAGGCCCTTGCGACCAGCGCCGCCTCGCGTGCACGGGCACGGGCCTCTGCGCTCGCTGCCGTCGGCGAATCAGCCTCCGCCGACCTCGCGCTCCCGGCCGTCGTCCGCCGCTTCGCGGTCCGCCCGGACCAGGCCGTGTGGGCGAGCGCGCCCGTCCGCATCGACCTCGCCGGCGGCTGGAGCGACACGCCGCCGCTCTGCATCGAGCACGGGGGCGCGGTGGTCAACGCCGCGATCACGCTCGGCGGCACGCTGCCGCTGCAGGCGATGGTGCGCGTGACCGAGGAGCCCGCCATCACGCTCCACTCCGTGGACGCCGGCCGCACGGCGCGCTACGCGCACGTCCGCACGCTGCTCGATCACCACGATCCCCGCGCCTGGGACGCGCTGCCGCGCGCCGCGCTGGTCCTCAGCGGCCTGGTGCCGCGCGAACCCCGCACGAGCCTTCGCTCGCACCTCGAGCGCGCGGGCGGCGGCCTCGCCATCACGCTCTTCAGCGCCGTTCCGCGCGGCAGCGGGCTCGGCACGAGCAGCATCCTCGGCGCCACGCTCCTCGCGACGCTCGAACGCGTCGCCGGGCGCACGCCCGATCGCGCGCGCCTCGCGCGCGGAGCATCGCTCCTCGAGCAGATGATCCGCACCCGCGGAGGCTGGCAGGACCAGGCCGGGGGACTCTGGGGCGGGCTGAAGCTCTGCACCTCGGCTCCCGGCGCCGAGCAGGCACCGGAGGCGGTCGCGCTCGCGCCACCGCCCGCGTTCACGCGCGCGCTCCGGGAACGGTCCATCCTCTTCTACAGCGGCCACCGCCGGATGGCCCGCAACATCCTCGAGACCGTCGTGCTGCGCTACCTCCGCGGTGATCCGCAGGTGCTCGAGGCCCGGCAGCGGCTGGTCGCGGGCGCGCGGCTCATGGCGGCGGCCGTGGAGGCAGGCGACCTCGACGAGTTCACGGTCCGGCTCGCCGAGTACCGGGACCTGAAGCGCGCGGTCGACCCGGCGTCCGTCACCCCGGCGCTGGAGGGCCCGATGTCGGCCCTGGCCCGGGAGTTGTCCGCGTGGAGCTTCGCCGGGGCCGGCGGCGGTGGCTTCCTTCTGGCGGTGGCACGATCACCGGCCGCGGCGGCCCGGGTCCGAGCACGCCTGACGGACCTTCCCCCGCACCCGCACGCACGGTGCTTCCCGCTGGAGTTCGATGCCGCGGGCGTGCGACTGTCGGTCCTCTGAAGCGGACAACCCCAAACAGCCGATAAACATCCGGTTCAGGCACCGTGGAAGGCCTGAGCGGTCATCGTGCCCCTTCGGGGGTTCCGCTACACTCTTCCCCTTCTTCGGACGCCCCTCCGGCCCCGAAACCGCACTCAGGACGCACACATGAAGGCCCAGAACTGGACCCGGTTCATCGTTCCCGCCGCGCTCGCCGCGCTCGCGGCCGCGCCCGTCGCCCTCGCCAGCGAGGCCGACCTTCAGCTCCCGCCGATCGACGACAAGATCGTCTTCAGCGTCTTCGGCAAGCCCATCATGGGCGCCACGCTGATGTACGCGGGCATCGCCGTCGCCCTGGTGGGCGCCATCTTCGGCGTGTTCCAGTACAGCCGCGTCAACGCGCTCCCGACCCATCCGTCGATGCGCAACGTCTCCAACATCATCTGGGAGACCTGCAAGAGCTACCTCACGCAGCAGGGCAAGTTCCTCGCGCTGCTGTGGTTCCTGATCGCAGGCGCCATGGTGGTGTACTTCGGCTTCCTCAACCCGATCGGCGGCGGGCACGCCGCCGAGGGCGCCGCTGCCGCCGGCGTCCCGCACACCAGCCGCGTGATGTCGGTGGGCATCGTCCTCGTCTGCTCCATCCTGGGCATCCTGGGCAGCTACGGCGTGGCGTGGTTCGGCATCCGGATCAACACGCAGGCCAACAGCCGCACCGCGTTCGCCAGCCTCCGCGGCAACGGCCTCGAGTGCCTGTCCATCCCGCTGTCGGCGGGCATGTCGATCGGCATGCTCCTGGTGAGCGTCGAGCTGTTCTTCATGATCGCCATCATGATGTTCATCCCGAGCCACCTCGTCGGCGCGAGCTTCATCGGCTTCGCGATCGGCGAGAGCCTCGGTGCCACGGTGCTGCGCATCTGCGGCGGCATCTTCACCAAGATCGCCGACATCGGCAGCGACCTGATGAAGATCGTCTTCAAGCTGCCCGAGGACGACCCGAAGAACCCAGGCGTCATCGCCGACTGCACGGGCGACAACGCCGGCGACTCGGTCGGCCCGACCGCCGACGGCTTCGAGACCTACGGCGTGACCGGCGTGGCGCTCATCGCCTTCCTGGCCTACGCGCTCGGCGGCGGCAGCGGCGACCAGAAGACCATGTGCATGCAGCTCATCGTGTGGATGTTCACGATGCGCGCCCTCATGATCGTCACCAGCCTCGTCAGCTACTGGCTGACCAACGCCTGGAGCAAGGCCTCGTTCGGCAGCCGCCGCGAGTTCGACGAGGAGGCCCCGCTCACCCGCCTGGTGATCGTGACCTCGATCGTCTCGGTGATCGTCACCTACTTCGCCAGCCATGCGCTGCTCGGCGAGATCGTCTTCAACGGCAACAAGCTCGAGAACCTCTGGTGGGTGCTCGCCACGATCATCAGCCTCGGCACGGCCGCAGGCGCGCTGATCCCCGAGTTCACCAAGGTGTTCACGAGCACCAGCTCCAAGCACGTCAACGAGGTGACCAACGCCTCCGCGCAGGGCGGCGCCAGCCTGAACATCCTCTCGGGCCTGGTGGCCGGCAACTTCAGCGCCTTCTGGATGGGCTTCCTCATCCTGGTGCTGATGGCCGCGGGCTGGAAGCTCAGCGAGAACCCCGACCTGGCGCTCCTCATGCCCGACGCGTACCGGAGCTTCGCCGCCCCGATCTTCGCGTTCGGCCTGATCGCCTTCGGCTTCCTCGGCATGGGCCCCGTCACCATCGCCGTCGACAGCTTCGGCCCGGTGACCGACAACGCCCAGAGCGTCTACGAGCTGAGCCGCGTCGAGCAGATCCCCAACATCAAGCAGGAGCTGAAGCGCGACCACGGCATCGACGTCGACTTCGAGCACGCCAAGCTGCTGCTCGAGCGCGGAGACGGCGCCGGCAACACCTTCAAGGCCACGGCCAAGCCCGTGCTCATCGGCACCGCGGTGGTCGGCGCCACCACGATGATCTTCGGCATCATCCTGGCGCTCTCCAAGAACGCCTCAATCGTGAAGCCCGGCCAGTCCATCGAGGGCGTGCTCAGCGTGGTGCGGCCCGAGATCCTGCTCGGAATCCTGATGGGCGGCTCGGTGATCTACTGGTTCACCGGCGCGTCCACGCAGGCGGTCGTGACCGGCGCGTACAGCGCAGTGGTCTTCATCAAGAAGAACATCAACCTCGACAAGGCCGAGGCCTCCATCCAGGACAGCAAGGAAGTGGTGAAGATCTGCACCATCTATGCCCAGAAGGGCATGTGGTACATCTTCCTGGCGGTGTTCTGCATGTCGCTGGCGCTGCCCTTCTTCAGCCCGGTGTTCTTCATCGGATACCTGATCGGCATCGCGTTCTTCGGCCTCTTCCAGGCGATCTTCATGGCCAACGCCGGCGGAGCCTGGGACAACGCCAAGAAGATCGTCGAGGTGGACATGCGCGCCAAGGGCACCGAGATCCACGCGGCGACCGTCGTCGGCGACACCGTCGGCGACCCGTTCAAGGACACGTCGTCGGTGAGCCTCAACCCGGTGATCAAGTTCACCACGCTCTTCGGCCTGCTGGCCGTGGAGATCGTGCTCACGATCCAGAGCGAGGCGCTCCGGACGTGGGTCGGCCTTGGACTGCTGGCCGTGGCGCTCTACTTCATCTGGGGCAGCTTCTACAAGATGCGCATCCCGGTCGACGCCAAGGACTGAGTCGCAAGCGGCAGCCCGAAGCCATCGCGGCCCGCCCCGTCCGGGGCGGGCCGCTTTCTTCGAGGCCTATACTCAAACTCCCCCATGATGGCCCACGCCGCGATCGTCACCGCCGCACTGCTTGCCCTGGCGGCAGCGCAGGACCCCGCGGCTGTGCAGGCGGCGGGCGATGCGGCCACCGGGGCCGCGGCAGCCGCCCCCGAGTCCGGCATGCTGCGCGAATGGGGAACGCGCCTCGTCGAGTACGGCCCGATCGCCATCTTCGGCGCCTTCGTCATCAGCGGGATCGGGCTGCACCTCAGCGAGGACTTCATCCTCGTGCCGGCCGGCATCTTCGCCTACGAGCAGTACGTGGCCACCGGCACCTGGCAGTGGTTCATCGAGGCCTCGGCCGCCGCATGGCTGGGGATCGTCGTGGGCGATGCCGGCTGGATCTGGATCTGCCGGCACTTCGGCGGCAAGCTCCTCGGCTGGCGGGCCTTCCGGAAGCTGATCGGCCCGCGCACGCTGCTGGAGGTGAAGTACGAGATGGACCGCCGCGGCGCGTGGGCGCTCCTGATCGCGCGCTTCATCCCGGGCGCCCGGACACCGATGGTCACCATGTCGGGCGTGATGCAGCTCTCGTGGTGGAAGATCCTTGCGGTGGAGGCCGCCGGCGTCCTCGTCACGGCACCGCTCCAGATCGGGATCGGCGTGGGCGTGGCGAAGATCGGCAGCCAGTTCGAGAGCGCCGCGCACCGGTGGATGCTCTACATCGGCGCCACGCTCGCGGTGGTGGCGCTCATGGGCGTGGCGCACGTGGCCATCTCGCGCCGCAAGGGAAAGCGCCGCCCGCCGCGCGCGCCGGTGCGCTGGCTCACGGGCTTCGCGCGCCGCGCCATCTCCAAGGTCCCGCTCCCCGGCATCGCCCGCGACTGAGCGACGCGGCTCCCGCGCCCGTCAGCGCGCGAACGAGATGTCGAGCTTCGCGTCCGGGCACTCGCCGTGGTCGGTGACGAAGGTCACGGTCAGGCCGGTGACGCGCCCTGCGGCATCGCGCCGCACGCCCGGGTGCCTGGCGCCCTCGGGAGACTCCGCGAACCGGCGCGCCTCGAACATGGACACGGCCGCCTTGCATCGCACGCCGCCCGCCACCTCCAGCGAACCCACCTCCGGGTCCATGCGGAGGATGCGGATCTCCTTCATGTCGCCGGCAAGCACCTCGATGTCCTCCACTGCCTCGCGCCCGTCGTCGTGCACCTCGAGCGCGGCCGGCAGCGCAACCACGCCCTCGCCCAGGCTGTAGTCCACGCGCACCCTCCCCAGCATGCCGCCGTTGCCGCCGAACTCCACGGACACGGACCGGTCGCCATGGCCATTCGGGCGCAGGGTGAGCCTGAGCTCGCGTTCCTCGCCGGGGCCGAACGTCTTGCTCCCCACGAGCTTCGCCTCCACGCACGCGCAGTTGGACGCGTAGGCCTTGACCTCGACGGGCGCGTCTGACTGGTTTCGCACCTTGACGGTGCGCTCGAGGGCGGGGCCGCACGGGCTGACGCTGCCGAAGGACACCTTGCCGTCGACGGGCTGCAGTGGCAGCGATGCGAGGAAGCCGCCCTTGCGCTGCCCGGCCGCCGGCGCGGCGGCGCCCGAGGGCGACGACCCGTCCCCGCACGAGGCAAGGACCGCGGCGAGGGCGGCGACGAACACGGTGCAGGCGGAAAGGCGCATCCGAGGGATCCTATGCCCACGACGCCGCGCCCGTCAGCCCGGATCGGGTTCGCGCAGCGGCTCGATGCCGCGCAGGCGGCGCAGCTGCGGCACGGCGACAGCGATCCCGGCCAGCACCACCAGCGTGCCGACACCGCCGCTGACCACGCTCGCCACGGGCCCGAAGAACTTGGCCACCACGCCGCTCTCGAAGCCGCCGAGCTCGTTGGAGCACTCGATGAACATGGTGTTCACCGCGCCCACCCGCCCGCGCAGCGCGTCGGGCGTGCGCATCTGCACCAGCACGTGGCGGATCACCACGCTCACGTTGTCCGCGGCGCCGGCCACGGCCAGCGCAACCGCGGCCATGACCGGGGAGGTGGACAGCCCGAACCAGATGGTCGCCGCCGCGAACACGGCCACGCTCCAGAGGAGGAGCGGGCCGGCGCGCCGGAAGTCGGGGCGGAACGCGAGCACGCCCGCCATCAGGAGCGCGCCGACGTAGGGCGAGGCGCGCAGCACTCCCAGGAGCACCGGTCCGCCCCCGAGCACCTCGGTGGTGATCTGCGGAAGGAGCGCGGTGGCGCCGCCGAAGATCACCGCGAGCATGTCGAGCAGGATGGCGCCGAACACCGGGCGTTCGTGCCACATGTGGCGGATGCCGGCAAGCATCGCCTCCGTGGTGGGCGCCTGCGCGGCCCGCGGCGCGGCGCGCGGGCGCGTGGCTGCCACCGCCACCGCGAACACCGCACAGCCTGCCGCCGTCACCAGGTACACCGGCCACATCGCAGGCAGCAGGTCGATCAGCTGGCCCGCGAGCAGCGGGCCCGCGACGGCCGCGAACTGGAAGATGCCGCTGTTGTAGGTGACCACGTTCTGGAACACCGAGTTTGGCGCGATCAGCGGCAGGTAGCTCTGCCGCGCCGGGCCGTTGAACGCACGCACGCACGCGCTCGCCACCAGCAGCAGGTACCACCACCACACCGGTGCGCTCGAGTACGAGAGGTAGGCGAACCCGGCGGCAACCGCCGCGAACCCCGCCTGCGTGGCCACCACGATGCTGCGGCGGTCGCGCGTGTCGGCGAAGTGCCCCGCGTACAGCGCAAGCAGCACCACCGGGAGCGCACGGCAGATGCCCATCCACGCCAGCGCCATCGGGTCGTGCGTGCGCTGCCAGACCTCCCACTGCACCGCGGTGTTCATCACCTGAAGCCCGGTCGACCCGAAGCAGAACCCGATCGCGAACTTCCGGTAGTCGGGCAGCCGGAGCGCCGCCAGCGGGTCGTGCCCGGTGCGCGGCGATGTGGACGTGGTCTTGCTCACGGGGATCGGCGAGGCTAGCACGGCCGCAGGTCAAGGGATGCCGCGGCGGAATATCCTTGCCGAACGCGGCAGGCGCCGCCCGCACATGGACCAACGCAACCCGTTCCTCGCTGGCCGCACCTCGGCCGCGCAGCGCGCGGCGGCGCTCCGGCGCCTCGATGCCGAGTGGACCATTCTCCTGGCGGGCGCCGCCATCGGCGTGGCGGTGGCGTTCGTCGCGCTGGGGTTCATCCTCCCCATCCGCTGGGCGGAGCACGCGCTCGAGGGCGCGCTGCGCGGCGGGCGCGATGCGGCCTCGCTGGTCGCTGCACTGGCACCCGTGGCGGGCGCCATCGGCACGGTCATCGTGTACGCGCTCATCCCCATGCGTGCCCGCGGGCACGGCGTGA
>Ga0194113_10008117_pt1 | contig 12965 bp, 7 predicted proteins | sample TA2MahC200mmetaG_FD_146193 | JGI IMG/M metagenome (GOLD analysis project Ga0194113, IMG submission 146193) | Freshwater microbial communities from Lake Tanganyika, Tanzania - TA2015017 Mahale Deep Cast 200m | ecosystem: Environmental > Aquatic > Freshwater > Lake | place: Tanzania: Lake...
TGGTCGAGCGCTAGTTCGTCTCTTCTCGACCTCACCGGGGCGGCCTTCGGGCCGCCCCGGTTCATGTAGTCTACTTGAAGATTCTGGGTCGCCAGCGCTCAAACGCGGCAAAGTAGAGCTCGGCGACGCGGCGGGAGAGGGTCGGGTCGCGGGTTGCCGTCACCAGGTCGGTGACGCGCTGGTCATGATCGACCGAGCCCGGCTCGGTCGAGAGGGCAACCGCCTCGAGCTGTCCGAGCCACCGAAGGTAGCGCTGCAACTGGTCACCCTTGATGCCTTCGGCCTCCATCTGCCGGCACGCATCGAGCCGGACCGCGGACAGGTACTCGGCCCGATACGGCAGCCCGGCCACCACCACAGTCGCCGCCGACCGCCGCACCCGGCAGAACGACGACAACGGCTTCTCAATGTAGGGCAGCGCGCCCGGTCCGGGCAGGACGTCAAGCTCGCCGAACCGCTCCATCTGCTCAAACAGGGCGGTAGTCACTCGGCAGATGAGCCTCAGCCCCTCAATGGGGATGACATCGAGCGCACGCGCCTGCTGTTCGGCTTCAGCCAGCCGAACCTCACGCGGCTTGCGGCGCCGGCTGAACGTCTGCCCCGGCGCAAGCCGTGTGGTCCTGAGGATGCGCCAGACCCGATGGGCGTAGTCAAACGCCGATTTGCGCACCGCCAGCAACGGCAGCACGCCCAGGTTGTCCATCTCCCGATGCACAACACGGTCAAGCCGGCCCCGCTCAATCAGGGCCCGGGCCTGCTTGCGCACGCGCAGCTCCCGCTCCTCAGGCTCCAACGGGTCCTCGCCGGCAATCCTGAGCGCCTGCGCGGTCTTTGCGTCGTACCGCTCAAGCGCACCCCCGACCCTTGCCCCCAGACCAGCGGTCACCTGGCGCACGGCTCTGCGACCTGCCTGCTCAATCACCGTTGGCTGCGCGGTGTACCGGTCGAACAGAGGCACAAGGTCTTTCATGCTCGCCCGACAGGCCCGCAGGAAACCGGCGACGAGCGCGACACTCGACCCCTTCAGACTGCCCCGCTCCAGTCGGCTCAGATAGCCGGCAAAACCCGGGCTGCGGCCCATCCGGCGCGCAACCTCGGCCAAAGTGAGCCCGGCTCTCGCCCTCAACTCCTTGAGCGCCGAGCCCAGTTCAGGCAGCAGCGTAAAGTCTGGTCTTTGCCGGGGCATTACGCCCCAATTATAACAAGTCTTATACAGAACCGCAAGCCCGAGGCCCGGCCTAAACCGTTACCTGACAAACGGTTATGAGAAACTGCCCAACTACCCCTCCTGCCTTCCCCCCGCAGTCTGCGCAGGCATCGGTTGCGCCCCTGTCATCTCTGTTCTGCACCTTGTTCTGACCGCTCTCCTGCCCGGCTTTCTGCCGTTCCCTTTGCCCGGCATCACGCCGCCAGTGATGCACGCAGCAACGCGCTTTGCGGTGCAACCTGCTCTGCATCACGCCCGTCTCTGCGCCCGTCTCAGCGCCGGCAGCGGTGTTCGTCTGAGCCCTGGCAAGAGCACGGCCAACGCCTTTTCCGACTCTGCTGCCGAAACCACGGCAAGGACTCCGGGCAACGCCTTGTGCAAGCAAAGCCGCAGCGCCCGACCAAGCCGGGCGCTGCACAGAAGCAAGGCCTTACAGCCCCTACGGCGTACGCACGAGCAAAGACCGCCAGACACCGGCCTGAACCAGGTAGACGCCGGGAGCAAAACGTCTGGTATCAAGCGAACGGGTCTGGTCCACGGTTCCGGCCCAGACCGTCCGACCCGCGGCGTCGGCAATCCGAACCTCAGTCGGGCCGGCCCGCGATGCAATCCGAAGCCCGCTTGTCCCGGTGAACGGGTTGGGAAACGCAGCCAGACCGGACAGCACGACTTGAGCCTGCCCGGCGCTGATGCCAACGAGCACGGTGTCGCGTAACATGAACCGGGCGTTGCCGGTCCCACCCGGCTCAACCTCATACCAGATATTGGGCTGGACCGAGTTGACCATAGTCTGGCCTTCGCGGCCGCTCTGGTACCGGTAGAAGACTACGACTGCTGCCGGCCACTCAGGCAGCGGCTGAAGCTGGATGGTATCCACGTCGTTCGGTTCGCCGCCCCAGCCCGGCGTGGACTCCTTGAGCGGGGCCGGATGGGAGAGGATGGTCCACTCAACGCTATCAATCGCGGCTCCGTCACCGCCGGTCTCAATGATGCCGGCAACGTCTACTGCGCCTGCGACCTGAAAGGCCAGGACCAGCGCCAGCGCCGGTCCAAGAAAGAGCCGTCCGGGGTTCTTCATGTGCAACTCCTGTCTGTATTTACCTGCGCGGCTCGCGCCTGAGCCGGACCCGAGGGATTCTGACTTTGCCAAGCTGTCACGGCCTTCTATTATACCATGCGGCCGACCGGTCAGTCAAGCCCGCGGCCTACCCTGAATCCGGGATTGAACCACAGAGAGCACGAAGAGCACCTGGGAAAGCGGCCAAGTGGTCCAGTGGTCAAGTGGCGCTCCGAAGTTCGGTCCCTTGATCCCTTAATCCCTTGATCCCTCGATCCCTCTCCTGCGTCCTCTGTGGTTGGCTCTTTGTCGGTTCCGGGGCCCTATCGGACCATCGCAAGTCCGGGCCTGACCCGGACCGCGACGTTCGACTCAAGCGACTCCGGCTTGTACCGAAACGGGTCAAGCATGAAGTAGTGCAGCAGCGGGCCTTCGGCGACGTAGCCGTTTTCCCGAATCCACTGGTGCAGTTGGGCAAACCGGGGCGCGGCCGCGTCCCGGTCATACGGCCCCTGGTACTCGGCCCAGGCAAACCGCATCGGCGGCCAGGGTTTGACCGTAACCCCGTGCTTCTCGCTGCTCCTGGTCTCGCGGGTGACCGGGATGTTCACCTCATACCGGCCGCTCTCGGCATCAATTCGGTCATAGTACACGACAAACGGCCCGCCCCAGGGCTTGACCCTGCGGTCGGCCAGCCAGCGGTTAAGCTGGACAATGCCGTCCCGCCACGCACCGGCATAAGGCCCGGTCCGGCTGATTGAGCCGACAAACACGGTGTCAGATGTGCTGTCTACGCGCACGCGGAACTCGCGCTCGGTCTGAACTTTGTCCTCGACGCCGCCAAAGACCCAGCCGGACTGGGCTGGCTGCTCGGTCTTCTTCTGCCGGCAGTTGACGACTGCCAGCGCGGCGAACAGGACGACGATGGTTCCGTTTATCGCTTTCTGCATTTCTCTGGCTCCTGTACTACAATCGTGCAACATCACCGTTTCCGCGACGATGTTACCGATTCTCGCCTCTGTCCCAAGGGACTCAAGTTCTCTCCGATTGCCTCCCTTGGGGCATTTTTGACTTTTGACATTTGCCTTTTGCTGTTTGACTTGCGCGTCCGCCGCGCGCTGTGGTCGGATGCGCAAGTATGAAGGCTCGCGAACTCTGTGCAATTATAGGCTGCCGCGCAGCCATGGTCAAGATTCCCGGCCGGCCCCCAGCGTGGACTTGTCAGCACTGGTCAGAAAAGATTGCAGTTGACGGGCAGGGCCGTTGTCATTATGATTAAAGGAAATGAACCGGCGTCCCCGGGGCCTTATGATAGCCGGCCCGGGCACGCCTCACGTTGACTGTGAACTGCCCTGGAAGTATCCCTAAGGAGGATAGTAGTGCGTCAGTCCTTGTTCGTAGCTGCTCTGGTCGGGCTGGTCCTCGCGGTCCCGACCCTTTTTGCCGGCCCGGATTCGGGCGACACGATGTGGACCCGGACCTACAACTCGCCGGGCAACGGCGACGATGAAGCCGTCGGCATCGTCATTGACAACGCCGGCAACGCCTACGTGGCCGGCATCGGTGAAGGCCAGGCCACCGGGCTCGACGGCATCCTCATCAAGTACGCGCCCAACGGCACCGAAGAATGGGCCACCCGGTTCGCCGGCCCGAGCTATTCCGCGGACCAGTGGTTCGATATCGCGCTCGGCCCGGACGGCAACCCGGTGCTCACCGGCTCGACCGGCACTTTCCCCAACTACAATATCGTAACCGCCAAGTACAACGCCGCGACCGGCGACACCCTCTGGCGCCGCACCTATGCCGGGCCGGACAACGCCGAGGACGTCGGCCGAGCCGTCGTCGTTGACCCGGACGGCAACGCCTACGTCGCCGGCCACGTGACCGACGCCGACCAGGCCGACTTCATCACCATCAAGTACACGCCGGACGGCGGTCAGGTGTGGGCCGAAATCTACGACGGCGGCAACGGCAGCGACAACGCGGTTGCCATTGCCCTTGCCGGCTCGGGCGTGGTTGTCGCCGGCACCGGCACGGCCAGCAACGGCCTCACCGACTACCTGGTCATCAAGTACGATGCCGGCGGAACCCCGCAGTGGCTTGAGCGGTACGACGGTCCGGCCAGCCACAACGACGTGGCTGCGGCCATGTCGGTCAGCTCGACCACCGGCGCTGTCGCGGTCACCGGGTTCAGCATGACCGGCCCGGCGCCCGCGGGACGGGCCGATTATGCCACGGTGATGTTCAACTCGTCCGGGGCCCGGCAATGGGCCCATCATTACACCGGCGCGAACCGGGGCAGCGAGGCATTCGCGGTCATCTTCGATGCTGCCGGCAGCGTCTTCGTCACCGGCCGCACCCAGAACACCGCGGGCAACAGCGACATCGCCACCCTGAAGTACACCTCGACCGGCACCGTTGCCTGGACCCAACGCTTCGACGGGCCCGGCCGCGGGAGCGACCAGGGCATGGCACTGGCAGTTGACCCCAGAACCAACGAGCTGTTTGTGGCCGGCACCGCGGTCAACCGCAACGGCGACAACGACGCCGTCGTCATCCGCTATGCCACTGACCGCGACAGCCTGATGGGCTACGCGCTGTACAACAGCATCATGAGCAACGACGACCGGGCAGTTGCGGTCGCGGTTGACGGCCAGTCCAACGTCTTCATCGCCGGCAAGAGCTTCCAGGGCATGCCCTCGGCCAGCTACCGCGCGCTGACCGTCAAGTACCGGCCGGGCGGAATCGGCGTTGCCGAGCCGAGCTGGTGGGGACACGATGCGGAATCGTGTCCCCAAAGTCCGATTCTGGTTCGGCCCAACCCGGTGCGCAACCGGGCCGAGGTCGCCTACACCATTGGCCGGCCCGGCGCTTACTCGCTTGCGCTCTACAGCGCCGACGGCCGGCTGTGCCGGCTCGCGGCTCAGGGCACGGCCGGCGCCGGGATTCACACGACCACCATCAGCACCGCAGGTCTGGCTCGCGGAGCATACCTGCTCAAGCTCACGGTCGGCCCGACGTCGGCAACAACCAGAATCGTCGTCGAGTAGCCTCCACATAACCTACGCCAAGGGCAGGCACACGCCTGCCCTTGGCGTTTGTCCGCTTTCCATTCTTGACTCGCATCCCCGGGGGGGGTATAATTTATCAGGCACAGGTTCCTGCCACAAGCTACTGCTCAGCCTTGACGGGTTACTTAAGGCCCAGGGCCGAAAGGCCCAGGGTTTTGCTTGCGCTGTTCCGGGCTGGAGGCAGGCGCCGTGCAAAACACAATCACCTTAAATGGAGGCATAAGATGCAACCAAGACGCAGAGCAAACGGCTTCGTGTTTGCGCTGGCGCTGCTGACCCTGGTCAGCTTCGCTCTGGCCGCAAACATCACCGTTTCTGTGCAACGTCCTGCCCACGAATGCAGCAGAAGGTGGGACCCGACCGAGCTTGTGGCTACGCCCTGCCCGGTCTGCGACGCGTTCGAGGAGCCTGTCTGGGGCGACGTCGGCATCACGCTCGGCGGAACCGACCAGGTCTGGTCCGCGTTCCCCGCACCGACCACCCAGCCCGACCGGCTGGTGCACGCCACCACGTGGGACCCGGTTGAAGACATGGTCTACATGACCGGCGGCAACGCGTCCGGCACCACCGCGCAGTTCGACAACCACCAGCGGCTCAACCCGAACACCAACGTCTGGACCGACCGCGCCCCGCTGCCGGCCCCGCTCGGCTGGACCAGCGGCGGCTGGATTAGAGGCAAGCTCTACATCGCCTCAGGCTACACCAGCGCGGGCTCGGCCAGCAACGCCTGCTACGAGTACACACCCGGCACCAACACCTGGGCCACGCGCGCGACCATGAACCGCTCGACTGTGGCTGCCCAGCAAGCTGTCTGGCGCGATTCCATCCTCTTTGTCATCGGCGGCACGACTTCCGGCCTTGGCTCACCGGAGTACGGGGTCAGCCTGTACAACCCGTGGACCAACACCTGGCGTGCCGGAGTTCCGATTCCCACCCATGCTGACATGGGCTCGTGCGTTATCGTTGACGACACCATCTGGGTTACGAACACCTACAACCGCGCCTCGACCGCGACCTACGCGATGAAGGGCGCAATCAACCCGACCAACTGCTCACTCATCACCTGGACCACTTGGACCGCGGCCAGTCAAGAGCCTCGGGGCCTGCGCTTCAACGGTGCCTCGGCCAAGGCCGGCCAATGGGTCTACTGCTGGGGCGGATACACCGGCACCGCCTTCCCTCCGCGCCGGACCGGCTGGCGGTACAACGTGTCCACCCAGGTGTTTGAGTCAATCCCGTGGTGGCCCCGGGTTGGCGGCGTGACGCGCTGCCAGTTCGGCGTCGGGCGCGAAGCCACCAACGAAGTCTTCACTGTGGCCGGCGACTCAGGCGGCGACTGGGCCACGCCCAACCGGGTCTATGCTCGCATCCAGTTCACCCCGCCGAACGACGTAGGGGTTGACCGGATGTACGTCCCGGCCGGCTTCGACGCCGACTCGGGCGTGGCGTTCGAGCCGCTGATTCGCGTGCGGAACTTCGGGCTCAACCAGGCGACCAACTTCCCGGTCGGGTTTGAGATTGACTCGGGCGGAGCCCTGATTTACCAGGAGGTAACGCTCATCGGGTCACTGGCTCCGGGTGATACGACGCAAGTCCTCTTCCCCGAAGTAACCCTGCATCCCAACCTGTGGACCTGCTACAAGGTCTACGGGTTCACCGCCTGGACCCCGGACCCGGTGAAAGGCAACGATACGCTCCGGAAGATGATGATCCGCTCGATTGACACTCTGAGCTCATTCAGCGGTGCCCGAGCGCCGACGATTGACGGCTATCTCGACTTCGGCGGCAACGAGTGGGACGATGCCAGCTATGCCAACGTCTCGAACGTTCAGTCGGGCCGCGGCCCGCGGTCGGCTGAAATCTGGCACAAGCACGACAACAGCTACATGTACTTCGCGGTCGCATACCCGCAGGGCCCGTCCCGCAGCAATGGCGACCAGTTCGGCCTCTACGTTGACGAAGACAACAACAAGGCATGGCATCCGGCCGGCATGGAAGGCAACTACTGGATCTGGGTGACCGGCACCGGCGCTGACCAAGTGCTGTTCCGGCCCATCACCCCGTCCGGGCCGGGCGAGCCCCAGGTCTGTCCGGGCGCGTCCTCGGCTTCGAGCACGTTCAACGGCTACCTCTGCTTTGAGGCCCGGGTACCAATCGGCACCCTGCCCTATCAGGTCAACGTCCGGTCGTCCGACGACACCTGCGGGTACTGGCTGTACGCCCAGGACGACGGCGCGATGCAGGGCTGGTGGCCGGCTTCGTTCCCGGCCTTGGGAGATACTTGGCTGAGGCCTGAGTTCTTCGGCACGCTCCGGCTGCTCACCCTGCAGACCGGTGACGTCGGCGTCGCGAGCATCGAGGCGCCGACCGGCCGCGTTCCTCCGGGCAACACCGTGACCCCACGGGCAACCTGGCGGAACTTCGGCACCACGCCGATGAACTTCACCGCCTACTGCTTCCTGCACGACCCGGACGGCAACCGGTTCTACGACGAGAGCCAGAACTCGCAGCTCGAGGGCGGCCAGTCGGTCCAGCTCACGTTCCCGGTTTCGGGCGCGCTGACGACCGAGGGTGGCTACGTTGTGAAGTGCTCGACTGCGGCTGCCGGCGACGTGAACCCGGCCAATGACTGGCGTCAGGTCCCGTTTGCCGTCGGCCTTGCTGCCGACATGCAGGTTACGGCGATTGTCGCCCCGACCGGTGTCGTAGACACGATGGCAATCGTTCAGCCCAAGGCGCGCATCAAGGTCAACAACGCTCTGAGCGCGATCAACGCCGCCATCTTCTTCATCATCACGTCGCCGGACGACACTGTCCGCTACAACGAGATGGTCGACTGGCTCGGCGCGACTCAGGGCGAGGACTCGGTCTTCACGTTCCCTGACTTCGGGCCGGTCCCGAACATCCCCGGCCGCTGGAGCGTGCTCTGCTCGCTGTACTGCGCGCCGGATACGTTCGCGGCCAACGACAAGAAGTCGGGCGCGTTCTTCGTCGGTCAGGGTCCGGGCGTGGTCTATGCCTTCAAGGGCAACAAGACCAACGAGTTCTGGCTGTACAACCAGGACGTGCCGAGTTGGACCGAGAAGGCCGCGGCGACACTCGGCTCCAAGCCGATCGCAGCCGGCGGCTTCCTCACCTACAATGCCTCTGACCAGCGCATCTATGCCGGCAAAGGCAACAAGACCAACGACTTCCTGCGCTACAACATCATGGGCGACTCCTGGGCGCTGCTCAAGCCGATACCGGGCACCAAGCCTACCGCCAAAGGCACGGTTGGCCGTTCGGACGGTGCGAGCAACGTCTACGTCGTGCTCGGCAACAACACCTCCGAGTTCTACCGCTACAACGCCGAAGCTGACTCCTGGAAGACCCTTAGCGAAGTTCCGCCCGGCGCTTCGACCAAGAAGGTGAAGGCCGGCAGCAACCTCGCGTGGCATCCGGGCGAGCCGGGACGTCTGTACTTCCTCAAGGGCGGCAAGAGCGACTTCATGGCCTACCGTCCGGACGGCGACTCCTGGGCCCAGCTTGCCAACGCGCCGGGCGACAAGTTCCCGGCCGGCTCGTGGCTGGCGTCTGACGGCGACAGCCTGGTCTACTGCCACCAGGGCAAGGTCGGCGCGATGAACATCTACAACACCAAGACCGGTGCCTGGTCTGCAGCGCCGGGTGGTGGCATCCCGCTCACCGGCCGGTCCGGCAAGTCGAAGAAGCCGAAGGACGGCAGCGCCGGCGCCTTCCTTGACGGCAAGCTCTATGCGCTCAAGGGCGGCAACACCGAAGAGCTCTGGGTCTACGCTGCCGACAGCGGCAAGTGGACGCAGCTTGACGACGTCCCGCTCATCGGTTCGACCGGCAAGAAGAAGAAGGTCAAGGCTGGCGGCGACCTGACGATTGGCGCACCGCCGCCCGTGCTGCTGGCCGGCTCCAAGGCCCGGCAGTACGGCGTGGCGACGCAGGAAATCGTGTCGGGCAAGGCGACGATGACCATCGCGCCGAACCCGCTTGCCACCGGCTTTGCGACGGTGCAGTTCAGCCTGCCGCGGGCCGGCGAGGCGCGCGTACGCGTGACCGACGTCACCGGACGCACGGTCGTCTCGCGCACGCTGGCGGCGACCCGCACCGGTGCGGTTGGTCTGGACCTGCGCTCGCTGGCTGCGGGCGTGTACCTTGTCCGGCTTGATGCCGAAGGGTACTCGACCCAGCAGAAGCTCGTGGTGCAGCACTAGCCACACCACCTTCGCAACCTCCAAAGGGGCGGCCGCAAGGCCGCCCCTGGGTTTTCGTCCCGACCCGGTGATTGACTGAATGCCTGTCCCTTCTATACTCTCATCGTGCGTTTTGAGATAGCCGGCAGCAGTCGGTCGTTTGCGGTGACTGACCGGAATCTGCTCGGCGTGTTGACGCCGCGTGAATGCCCGCCATTCCACGATACCGGCGCAGAGCTGGAGAGAGCAGCCCGGGAATGCGCCGCATTCCTCGGGACGGCACAGCGCGTACTGGTGCTGGTGAACGACTACACCCGGCCCACGCCCAATGGTGCAGTGCTCGCCGCACTCGAGCCGGCGCTTGCCGGACGGGACGTGCGCTACCTTGTCTGTCTCGGCACGCACCGGCCGCCGCGCGAGGACGAGTACCAGGCGGTCTTCGGTGCCGGCTTCATCGAGCAGCACCGTCCGGACGTCGTTAACCACGACTGCCGCGACTCTTCCCGGCTCTTCTTCCTGGGGCGCACCCGGTTCGGCACCGACGTCTGGTTCAATCGCGAGCTGCTCTGGGCCGACCGGGTCATCACGGTCAACTCGATTGAACCGCACTACTTTGCCGGGTTCACCGGCGGCCGCAAGGGCTTCCTGCCCGGCATCGCGGCGCAGAGCACCATCGCCCATAACCACAACATGGTGACGGCTGCCGGCTCGGCCGTGTTCGCGCTTGAGGGCAACCCGGTTCACGAGGACATGACCGAGGCAGCGCAGATGGTGCCGAGGCCGGTCTTCTCAATTCAGCTCGTCCAGGCCCAGGACCACCGCCTGCTCGCGCTCCATTTCGGCGACCTCTTCGCATCGTTTGCCGCCGCCACCCGCCACGCCTGTCAGGTCTTTGCCGTGCCGGTGCGGCAGCCGGCCGACGTTGTCGTAAGCGTGCTCCAACCGCCCTATGACATCAACTTCTACCAGGCGCAGCGCGCGGTCGAGTTCGCCCGGCCCGCACTCAGGAGCCCGTCCGTCCACATCACCGTCACCGCCTGCCGCGACGGCATCGGCAACGACGGGTTTCTCCGGGTCTTTGCCGGTTGCACGACTCCGTCCGACGTCCTCGCCCGTGGACGGAATGATGACACCCTCCTGGGCTGGCACAAGTCGGCCCGCCTCGCCCAGATCATGGCCTCGACCGAGTTGTACGTCGTGGCCGGCATTGACAACGCTGCCGTGCGCGGTGCCTTCATGACTCCGTTCCCGACCGTACAGGACGCGCTCGACACCGCCCTCCGGCGTCTCGGCCCCGACGCCTCGGTCTACTTCATCCCGGACGCCGGCGCGGTCGTCCCGGTGCTGACCCGGGCCTAGACCGACCGCGCCGCAGACACCCCGGAACCGACTCGGGCCAACCACGGAGGCCACGAGGGACAGAAGCAGGCGAAGCGAGAGGCCTGAAGCCGGAGTGCGGCAGTCTGAAGTCCGGACGTTCTCGCTTCTAGCCTCTGCAATCTCGCTTCTGACTTCGACCGTCCTCCGTTCGGTGTTCTCCGTGTTATCAGGGTTCAATCTCGGATTCAGGGAAACAAGGTTGACTTGGCCGGCAACCCTGCTAAGCTCATTGCCGCCGGCTGGCTACTGATGACAGTTTTCACCTTGCTCGTCGCCCTCGCGGCCGTAGTGCCCCCGCAGAAGCCTGCTGCCGTCGACGTCCCGAACGACGAGGGCGGGCAGATTCGCGTCATCTGGACCTGGGCCGAGGACCCGCCGCCTGCCCTTGACAGCATCCGTCTGTACCGCTCGGTCAGCTCCGACTCGGGCTTCGTCGTTGTTGCCACCGAGCCGGCCGGCTCGACCGAGTATCAGGACTCGGGCCTTCAGGACGGTACCGGTTACTACTACCTGGTCACCGCCTACGCCGGCGACGACTCCGCCCGCAGCCCGGTCGCCGGCCCGGGCCGGTCCCGGGCTCAGTGGTTCAACACCGCCCGCACCAATATCCTCGTTGCCATGCTCGCCATCTGCCTGGTCTTCTTCATCTACATCGCCCGCGCGCGCCGGGGCGCCAGGATGTTCATCCGCAAGATTGCCGGGCTCGACGCGATTGACGACGCGCTTGGCCGCGCGACCGAGATGGGCAAGCCGATTCTGTTCAGCTTCGGGCTCGGCTACATCACCGACATGGTCGTCATCGCGGCCCTGCCCCTCCTCCGCCGCATCGCCCGGCGCTCAGCCGACTACTCGACCCGACTCCTCGTGCCCAACTCCGACCCGATTGTCATGACCGCGGCCCAGGAGACGGTCAGAGAAGCCTACACCGAGGCGGGCCGGCCTGACCTGTACAACACCGACAACGTCAACTTCCTGACCTCGGACCAGTTCGGCTATGCCGCAGGCGTTGACGGCATCCTGCTGCGCGACCGGCCGGGCGCGGTCTTCTGGATTGGTTCGTTCTTCGCCGAGTCACTGATCATGGCCGAAACCGGACACTCGGTCGGCGCGATTCAGCTCGCCGGCACCGCCGACACCGCCCAGTTGCCTTTCTTCGTTGCCGCCTGCGACTACACGATGATCGGTGAGGAAGTCTTTGCCGCGTCGTGCTACCTGAGGCCCGAGCCGGTGATGCTCGGTACCATCAAGGGCGAGGACTTCATCCGGCTCTGGCTGGTCGTGCTCGCCGCCGCCGTGGTGCTGCTCGGCACGGCCGCCACCGCCACCGGCTCCCCGCTGCTGAACGCGGCCTTCCAGACCGTGGTGCGCTGGGCGACTCCGGCCTACTAGCCGATGCTCAAACGCACGGTTCCGCTGGTCATCGTCTTCGTCACCTCGGTCGTGCTCATTGTCGCGTTCTTCATCCCCCACCGGCCGTTCGGTGACCTGGAATCACGCTTCCTCAACTGGTATACGATCATCGCCGGGTTCACGATGCTCCTCGGGCTCGACTCGCTCACCCGCCACCACCTGGTCCGGGTCTTTCGCCGCGGCCCGGGCTGGCCCTACAGCCTGCTGCTCGTGCTCTCGCTCGCGGTCACGGTCGCGCTTGGGTTGTACTCGTGGTTCCGATTCGGCAGCCCCTTCGACCTGCAGGCGCCGTTCATGTGGCTCTACACCTACATGATTATCCCGCTCCAGTCCACGATGTTCGCGAGTCTTGCGTTCTTCATCGTCTCCGCGGCCTATCGCGCGTTCCGGGTACGCAACTTCTCGGCAACCCTGCTGCTCTTCGCCGCCTGCCTCGTCATGATCGGCAACGTGCCGCTCGGCACCGACATCTGGCACGGCCTTGTCCGGTTGATTCACCTTGTCCTGCCTTCAGTTGACCCGGCCCGCCTGCTCGGGCTCGAACCTTTCGCCCTTGTCAAAGACTGGCTGATGGCAACGCCCCAGGCCGCGGCCGCACGCGGCATCGGTATCGGTCTGGCCCTGGGCAGCATGGC
>Ga0194113_10008121_pt1 | contig 12960 bp, 1 predicted proteins | sample TA2MahC200mmetaG_FD_146193 | JGI IMG/M metagenome (GOLD analysis project Ga0194113, IMG submission 146193) | Freshwater microbial communities from Lake Tanganyika, Tanzania - TA2015017 Mahale Deep Cast 200m | ecosystem: Environmental > Aquatic > Freshwater > Lake | place: Tanzania: Lake...
CAAGGGGTCATCATCTATAGCCAGTATGAGCGGGTGCTTCCTTGGCATACGATACCTCCAAACTTAAGGCAGCCTGTCTTTTCCATGTTTATAATTATAAAGCCGTATTTCTTAATATTGTCTTAAAAAACACCGCTGAAGTCTTAAAGCTTTCTTAAAAAATCAACAGGAAAGCACGGCGGTAAAACTGGTCAGGAATACCAATAAATGCTAATATTATGAAAAGGAATGGATTGAAAGCAGATGCCAGCCAAGAAAATACTTGTCGTTGACGATGATCGGTCAATTATCAAATTCGTCAAGGCCCATCTCCAGGCCCATCTTTCACCAGTGGGATGCCACCATCCGGGGCCATGTTTTTTCTTCCTTCCTGGCCCTAGCGCTGGTAGATGAGCTGAAACGGCTGTTAGCCTCCCAGGGGCTGAAGCTGGAGTGGGACGTCATCCGCCAGGACCTGGAAGCCCTCGACCAAGCAGAGGTTCGGGAAGGCGACCAGAGATATCTGCTGCGCAGCCCTCTTCAGGGAGTGGCGGGCAAGGTCCTTCAGGCTGTAGGGGTCGCTATTCCCCCATCAGCGCGACTAATGTAAATGTGGTGCCAAGCCCTTAAAAACACCTAAAAATAGCTTCAATTTTTCGGCTCGCTGTAGAACTTGGGTTTTACAGTTAGCCATCCACTTGAATGTTGCATTTGTTTCATTTGTATGCTCCAGCTTACAGCGCAGATGCTAAAGAAGGTCTAAAAATCCCGGCTGAGGACTAAATATCCTCTAAAGGAAGGGGGTGAGCCAATACTGTTGGCTGGGTCCGTCGGCACAACGCCAAGGCGACTACAACGTTAGTATTATGATCAGCCCAAAAGTAGCCAACTTTTTGAACCACTGGGTCTGGCTTCCCTTTCTTAGGAAAGGGAAGCCAGACCCAGATTGAAGGGTTATCTTACGAGGCTCCTCTACGAGCGATTATTCGCCAGACGACCACGCCAATGACCAGGACGGTAGCTGCCACGCCGATGATGAGCCATAGGTTGACCTGCGGCGGCTTAGGTGCTGGGGCGGGCATCGGGGACGGCGTGGGTACAGGAGTCGGCGTCGGCGTGGGTACAGGAGTCGGCGTCGGCGTGGGTACAGGAGTCAGCGTCGGCATGGGCGCGGGCGCCGGAGTTGGCGTCGGTGTCAGGGCACGGACAGTGAATTGTGCGGTCAGAGTGTCAATAGTGACTACGTAGGTGCCAGCGGCTGCTTTGCTGGTAGTGAACGTCACCGGCTGGCTGGCGTTGCCGTCCACGGTCACAGTCTTCGTGGTAACCACCGCGCCGTCCACCTTGAGAGTCACGGTGTAGCTGCCGCTGAGGTCACCGCTGTTGGCCACGAGGACGTTGACCGTCACATCTTGGCCAGCGTTAGCCTCGGCCGGCGTTACCGAGAGGCCACTGACGCTGAAGCTGGCCGGACGGGTGCGGGCCATGACCGTGTATATCGAGAAATGCGCGACCTTTGTGGTGATGGTGTTGGCCGCGATATCAACGGTGCTGGCCAGCTCGATCCACTTTTGCCCGGGTATATCCCAAGTAGTCAGTACCAGGTTCTTTTCGGAGACACCCTTCGGTAGCGCTGACTCATCATATTTGAGGGTTAGCGTGATGGGCGGCTCAAACGTGGCCCCGTCCGGGCTAAGCTCGTAGCTCTTGCTGACAATGCTCGACTGAGCGGGCGCCGCCGGAGGTTCGCTCATCGGCACGATGGTAATTTTGCTGAGCGCCTTGCCGGTTGTGCTCTTGCCGACAGTACCCTCCGGAATGGCCAGGGATAGGTTGGCATCACCGCTGCTGGCAGTGACCGCTTTGATGAAGACGCCGCTGTCAACTATCGAGCCAGCCAGCTCGGTAACACCGGGCACGACGGTAGGCTGGGCAGGTGGAGCTCCGCCGCCACCCCAGCTGCCACCCGTGATCACCGGAGAAGGTGGCGGAGCCGGAGTGGCAATCAGCGTCCAGGAGCTGAAGTGGTTGGAAGTGGCGTAAGCTATCTGATTGGCCGTGTCAACCACGGTGTCCACCTGAGTCCAGGTGCCAGTAACCGGGTCAAAGTAGGCTATCTTCAAGTTAGACGCGGTAAAACCGGCGGCCTGGAGGGCGGTGCCGTTATAGGAAAGACCGAGCTGCCATTGCACGCCCGCTACCGGCGAGCTGGACTCGACATTGGTGACCCTGCTCGCCATGTCGGAGGCGCCGCTGGGCAGCGGGGCGAGGGTGCCCGGGGTAACGCTGGCGGTGGTGGCCTTGATGACACTGGCCTCGGAGCCTTCAATGGAAAGCTCGTTGACCTTGATGCGGGCGCCCTGTGTGGTCACGACCTCCACCGGGGTGCTGCTGGTGATAGTGGACGGGTCAACACGCGGGGAGGTGAAGGAGGTCATCGCGGTCCCGGCCGGAGTGACGATAATGGTGATATTGGCGCTGTGCTCCGTGCCGCTGCTGTTACCGGTCACGGAGAAAACGACGGTACGCGGCTCAATACCCGCGGCTACCGTGAACGTCAGCGGGGCTTTGCCCAGGCCCGTCGCTGCCGACGGGGTGACGGCGGCAGTCCCGGCGGTGATGCCGGCGCTGTTCCCTCTCGAGGTCGCCGCCAGGTCTACCTGTGCTCCAAAGCCGTTAATAGAGGTAACAGTAACCGTGGTGCTGTCTGCCGCTCCAGCGGCAATATACAGGGTGTTCGGCGCCAGGCTGATGGCGAAGTCAGGTGTGCTGGCCGGAGGCACTACGTCCACCATGATGTTACGTGTCTGGGTGATGGCCCCACCGGTGGCCGTCAGGACCAGCGGATATCTCCCTTCGGTGGCACCGGCGGGTATATTAATGGTCAGTGTGGCCACCGTAGGCGTTCCGACGCTTGGCGTAACGCTGGCCGCAGGCGTGAAGCCGGAGGTAGCGCCGGTGATGGCGGCCAGGCCGGAGATGCTTAGGCCAATTGTTGACTGGAAGCTGCCCAGTGGCTCAATTTTGACGCTGATGTTGCCCGAGCTTCCCTTGGGTATATCAACGTTCTGCGGGTTGGCAAAGAGCAGGAAGCTGCTGGAGGTCGACGGCTTGAGGCCGAAGGGCCGGTCGATGGTGGTGCCGCTGACACTGCCGGTGGCCCTGACCGGATAGATACCGGCGGCCATTGACGGAGCAGCGATAAGGCCGGTGAAAGTACCATCGCCCGCTACCGTAATTGTGGCCGGTATGGTAGTGATGGCGTTTCCGGCGAAGGTTATGGTCACGTTCTCACCGGCGGTAAACCCGGCACCGGAGAGACGAACATCGGTCTCAGCCGGGCCGCCCATGGGCGAGATAACGAAGCTGGCACCGGGCGGGACGACCATCAGGCCGAGCGGTACGGCGCGGAAGATGTTGCCGCTTCTGACCTCGATAGCCGTGTCGTAAGGCCCAACCGGCGTGCCGCTGTCAGCCTCGATGGTGACAGTCACAATCATGTTCTCACCAGGCACCGGGGTCTGCGGTAATGGGGCGATGACCTGCCTGACTTCTCCCGCCATGCCGGTAAACCTGCCAAGGACGTTATCGGAGGTATTTCTGAAGGTGGCGGTAACGCCTGGGGCCAGACGGCCGACGCCAAAGGTGACCGGGTCCTTGAAGCCGTTCTTGGAGCTCAGCGTCAGGGTGGTGTTGCCGCTAGCGCCCTGGACTACCTTGAGGAACTGAGGCGTCAGGTCAAGGAAGAAATCAGCGGTGGCCGCCGGGACGATGCTGAACGGCGTCCTGGCGTCCCTGGTACCATCGGTGGCCTTGACAACGTAGGCTCCCGGAGGCACCTGGCCGGCCGGAGGCACGGTGATTTCAGTGGCCCAGGTACCATCGTTCTGTACAAGGATGGTACCGGGTGTGATGTTGATGGCTACCGGCGCCCCGGCGGGCGCGGCAGTCAAGGTAATGGTGTTATTGGAGACAAACCCGGCGCCGGAAATACCGATGTGCTCACCGGGCCTAGCCTGCGGCGGGTTGATAGTAATAGTGGCGTGGCCGGCGCCGCCGCCAAGATTAGGCATTACGCCGAAGCCCAGCGGTACTATCACGGTCTCGCTGCCGCTAACACCGCGGATGCTCACCGGGCTGGGGCTGGGCGGGGTATTGGCACTGACGGTAAGGGTCAGTGTGACGCTGCCCGAACTGCCCGGGGACACGCTGACGTTATTGCTCGGGGTAAAAGCGCCGGTGACGCCGGGCGCCAGGCCGTCCACGTAGAGCGTCACGTTGGTCGTACTCGTACCTACCGACCTTACGTTGACGATGGTGGTGCCCTGGCCGCCCTGGACTACCGGCGGCAGGTAAGGCGGCGAGGGTTGCAGGATAAAGGTGGCGCTGTCAGCCCTGACGCGGAACGGCCGTGAGTCATAGAACGAGCCGCCGCCGGGCGCTGCCACGGCCACCCTGACATCGTAAGTGCCCGGGTCAAGACCGGTGGGCATCTGGAAAACGCCGTTGAAGTTGCCGTTGGCATCGGTGGTGATGTTAGACGGTATAGCCACGGCCTGGGCGCCGAAGGTAATGCCGGTAACCGCCTGGTTGGCCGGGAAGCCGGCGCCGGAGAAGGCTATCTTGAAGGCCTTGTCCTTGTAACCTGCCGGAGCGAAGTCAGGCTCCAGGCTGAACTTGGGTACCTGCATGATGGCCGGCGGCATGACGTCCATGCCGAACGGGATGGTCCTGACCTCGGCGCCGATGCTGCCGCGGATCATCATCTGGTAAAAGCCCGGCGGCGTCGAGGCTCTGGTAGTAATCGTCAGCACCGTGCTGGCGATGCCTCCGGGTGGCGCCGTAAGATTATCACCACTGCCAAAAGCAGCGGTCACTCTGGGCGGCAGGCCGATGACGCTAAGGTCGACCGTCAGCCCCTGGGCGATGGCTTCGATGGAGACGGTGGTGTTGGCCGAGTCTCCCTGCCTGACGCCGGGCATGAAGCCAGGTACGGCGTTAATCCTGAACGTGGCGCCGGACTCCTGGACAAAGAAAGGCTTGGCAATAAAGACCGGCGGCAGGCCCGGTTTTGCGGCCTCGACTTCGACCATGTAATTGCCGATGCCGAATGTAGCCGGTACATTGAAGACTAGCGTGGCTGCGCCGGTACTATCGGCCGCCGTACCTTCGGGTATCGGCATCTCCATGCCGCCAAAACGCAGGTGGGTTATGTTAGCGCCCACCGGGAAGTCGGTGGCCTTGATGGTCACCTTGGTCTTGACGGGGCCCGCGTTGGGATTAAGGGTAATTCCAGGGAACCAGACGCCCTGCTGCTGCATCCAGGTCTTGTCCATAAACTGGACTGGCGGCTGGACATCAAACTCAATATGGGTATAGAAGGTCTTCGGCTGGCCGCTTACCGTGGCCGTGCCCTTGATTTCCGCGCCGTAACGGCCGGGCGGTATCTGGACGGGTGTCAGGGTCAGCACGGAACTGCCGGTGCCGCCCGGCGGGACAACAACCGAAGTAGCTGTAAAGCTGGTATTGATGCCCGGCGGTATCTTGTCCACGCTCAAGGTAACGGTAGCTCCGGCGCCAGTGGAATCTATCATGATTGTCGTGCTGCTGCCGGATGGCGGAATTGGCGGCAGCCAGTTCGGGTCAGCCCTCAGGGTAAAGGCGACGTCAGTTGAAGTCACCTGGAAAGGCTTGCGCATAAACACCGGCGGCTCGCCCGTCTTCTGCGCCTCAACCTCGACGTCATACCAGCCGGAACCAATGTTACCGCCCCAGATCGTCCTGGGCACGTTGAAGACTAGGGTGAAGGCACCAGTAGTATTGTCCGCCGCCGTGTTCGGCATCGGTAGAGGCATGCCCGCGAAACGCAAGGCCGTCACGTTAGCGCCGGGCGGGAACGAGGTGGCGCTGATGGTCACCTTGGTGTCAGCCGGGCCCACGTTTGGATTAAGCGTAATTTCAGGGAAGTACAGGAGGTACTTCTGAGTGTTGTCCATACCCATCTGGGTCATCATGGCGTTCCGGTCCCAGTTCATAAACTGTAGCGGCGGCTGCACCTCGAAATCAAGGTGGGTATAGAAGGTCTTTGTATTGCCGTCCACGGTAGCTGTGCCCTTTATCTCGGCACCATAGCGCCCCGGCGGGATTTGCACGGGAGTCAGGGTCAGCGTGGAAGTACCGGAGCCACCCGGGGTGACTGAGACGATGTTATCGGAGAATGCAGAGGTCACGCCCATCGGAATCTTGTCAACGCTCAGGGAAACGTTAGCGGATACGCCCGTAGACATGACGCGGATGAGGGTTGAGCCGTTGCCACCAGGCGGAATGGGCGGCAGCCAGTTCGGGTCAGCCTTCAGGGTGAAGGCCACGTCAGATGCCGTTACCTGGAAAGGCTTGCGGATAAATACCGGCGGCTCGCCCGCCTTTTGCGCCTCGACTTCGACATCATAGAAGCCAGAGGCGGTATTAGCGCCCCACATTGTTTTGGGCACGTTGAAGACCATGGAGAAGGCGCCGCTGCTATCGGCGGTGGTGCCGCCGGGCAAAGGCAACTCCATGCCGGCGAAGTGCAGGTGGGTGAGAACGGCGCCGGCCGGGAAGTTTGTGGCTGAGATGATGACCTTCGCCCCCGCCTGGCCCATATTGGGATTAAGAGTAATCTCCGGGAAGTACAGGAGGTACTTCTGGCTGGCGTCCATACCCAGTTGGCCCATGATGGCGTTCTGGTCCCAGGTCATGAATTGCTGAGGGGGCTGGATATCAAAATCGACCGGCACGCGGAACATGGATTCGGCTTCGGATTGAATGTTCTTGTCCAGCAACTGGTTGCCGTTGCTATCAATCCAGCCGACAATGGTCACCATGTAATGGCCGGGGTTAGTGCCGGACAGGTAGAAGGCGGTAGAATTCTGGCTGGCGGAGGGCACCGTCATATTAGTCGTGGCCGGGCCGGTGGTAGTGCCCCAGTGTGCCTGGGCACCGCCGGGTATCATGCCGCCGCCGAACGTCTCGGCGACACCAAGGGTAACATTGACGCTGTTATAGCCGAGGGCCCGGGCAGTAATCATGGTCTGCCCGAAGCTTCCCTGCGGAATGGGAGGTATGGAGTTTGGCGTAGCCTCAAGGCTGAAGGCGGCGCCACTCCTCATCAGTTTGAAGTCAGAAGCCACCACCTGTGACCAGCCTGGTTTCTCGGCGTGGAACTCTACCCTGTACTTGCCGGGCTGGAAGTTCCATGCCTGGCTAACGACGAAGGAGCCGGAGAAGCCGCCGCTGGCGTCTACAGTGAGCCCGCCGGCAGGTAACGAGACATTCTGCCAGCCGAAGTTGATGCTGGTAATATTGGCCCCTGACGGCAGGTTGGTAGCAGTGTAGCTCACCTGTGTACCCGCCGGACCGCTGTTCGGTGATAGTATCACATCAGGGAAGAAGACGCCCTGCTGTGACATCCAGTCCGTGTTCATGAAACTGGTGGGCGGACTGACTCTGAACTCCATGTGTACAAAGCGCGGCGGGTTGACGCCATCACTGGCGACGATGTCAAACGGGTACGGTCCCGGCGGCACGCTGGCTGACGGTTTCAGTACCAGCGTAGCCACACCCGAACCACCGGCATTGCCCACCGTAACGGTACGGGAGGCCGGGGTCCAGTTTTGCGAGACAGTGCCAAAAGGTATGAAGAGGCCCTGAGTGCTTAAATTGACCGTTGGCGTCTTGCCGGGCAGGGCGGAGACGGTTATGGAGATTTCACGCCCGTTCTCATCGCCAGCCGGTACGGGCGCCAGCCACATCGGGCTGACATTAAGGGTAAAGTTGTCCTGGGCGCCAATCATGGTGAACTGGGCCATCCTGACCGTACCCTGCACGTTGGCCTCTACCGGGTGAGGCCCACCGGGAAGACCGGCGGGCACGGTAATAATGGTGTTGAAGGCACCCGTAGCATCGGTTGCAATCGTCACACCGCCGGGCATGACATCAACCGGCCCTAACCGCAGGGAAGTGAGGTTGACGTTCTTGGGGAAGCCGTAGCCACTCACCGTAACCTGACTACCAGCAGCACCGGAATCAGGTGAGAGACTGAGCACGGCCATACCCATATCCATGAAGCTGGCTGACGGCGTAACCTCGAGGGTAAAGCCGGCTACCATCTCCTCGGCGGGATTGGCGGCGTTATAGACGCGGATGGAGACGGGATACCTGCCCATCGGCGTACTGCCGGAGATGGTCAGCCGCAGCTCGCGGCTTTCCATATTACCCACCGGCGGCGTGACATTAGTGGAAGTAAAACTGGGGGAGATGCCCTGCGGCAGCCCGGCGACCTGCAGCATAACGGTGGGGCTGGGCGGGGTGGTCACCAGCGACCTTACGGCAATGCTGACGCTGCCCGTATCACCCGCCGGGCGCGCCAGCCAGCCGGGCGAAACGCTGACGCTGAATTTCTGACTGGCTGATATTACCTGGAAATCGAAATAGGCTTTTTGCGTGCCGATGATCATGTCCACCGGATACGTACCGGGGCCGGTGGGATTGCCGCCGAAGGCGGTTGCCGGCACGGTGAACACACCGGAGAAAGCGCCATCGGTCACGGTGATGTTACCGCTGGGAATGTTATAGTCGGCAAATTTGAAGCTATTGACCGTGGTGCTGCCGCTAAAACCGGAGCCGGCGAAGGTGATAGTATCTCCCACGCGACCGTAAGTGGGAGTGAGCGTAAGCATGCCCATGCCGTAGCCCTGCGGCGGCATGACAGAAAGCTGCAGAGGCACACGGGCGATTTTCTCAGAGGCGTCCCACAAGTTGTTTGTCGGGTTATTATCCACCCAGGCTTCGAGGACAGCCTGGTACTGGCCCATGGCGATGATGCCGGGCAAAGTCAAAGACAACTGGAAGTTACTCTGGCCGCCGGGCGGAGTGCTGGTGCTATAGACCGCCTGGTTGACGCCATTCCAGTTCGTGGTCACGCCCGGAGGCAGGCCCTGCACCTTCATCTTGACGGACGGCGCCGCGCCGCCCATTGAGCTTAGCATACCGCTGGTCATCGGCGGGGGCGCACCAGGTCCGCCCTGCATGAAGGTCGGGGAGAGGCTGACCGTAAAGGTATCACCACTACCGAAGACGTTGAAAGGCGCCTCCATCTGGGCCGCCCCGATGACCACGCGCACCGGGTAGGTGCCGAAGGCAATAGGTTGCCCGCCAACCGTGGAAGGCACCACGAAGGCGCCGGATAACGAACCCTGCGGCGAAGTGGTGATAGCAGGCAGGGAAAGCGCGTTACCGGCGAAGGTCATGCTCGTCAACGCGGTATTGGGCGGGAAGTTGGAGCCGCTGAAGGCCACGTTGGTCCCTGCCATGCCGCTGTTCGGACTCAGCGAGAACATGGGCATGTTATAGCCGGCTCCCGCGCCGATAATTATGTCCAGGTTCCGTATCTCCGGCTGCTGTCCGGCAACTGCGGCTATGACCGCAATTGAGTACTGCCCCATCGGCATGGTTGCCGAAGGCCTGACCATAAGGGTGGACATTATCGTTCCGCCTATGGGCGGTGAGACCATCATTAACGACTGCCAATCACCGCTATTGAAGCGCCACCCGATACCGGGCGGGCCTTGAACGGTTAGATTGACGCTCACCGAAGAGGCGCCTACTGATTGGATATTGACCGAGGTAGTCGCGTTGTCACCGGGAGCCACCTGCAGCATCTGCGGCGAGACGCTCATGGTGAAGGCAGCCTGGCTGCTGACCAGAGTAAGTGAGGCACTGGCGTTCCTGTCACCCACCACAACCTGGATGGGATAAGTGCCGGCAGGCATGCTTGACGGCGTTTGTAGAACCGCAGAGAAGGCGCCTGAGCCATCGGTAGTAATGGGAGGTATGTTGGCAATGCGGTCATTCTGGGCGACCGGCGCGCCGACATAGAGGTGACTTACCGGCTGGTTGGCCGCGAAGCCACTGCCGGTAATAGTGACCCAGGCACCGGGACGGGCTACCGTCGGGCTGAGATAAATGGAGGCCATACCGACACCGGCCGGCGGGGCCACGTCTAGCTCCACCGGAATGCAGTGCACTTCGGCACCGGAGGTGCCCTTAACGGTGATGGTATAGTGTCCGGCGGGTGCCCAGTTGCTGGGTGTCAGGTTCAAATCAGCGCTGGCCCCGCCGCCAGGCGGCGGGGATACGGAAGTGGTGCTGAAGGCGGTGGTAATATCCGGTGGGACGCCCTCCAGAGAGAGGCTCACCGTTGGCGAAGTGGAGCCGACGCTCTGCACCCTTATCATGGTACTTACCTGGGTGCCCTGCTGCGTCCACAGGAAGGACGGTGACGCCTGGAGCACGAAGGTATCGCTGGGACTAGTTATGGTGAAGCTCTTGCTGATGAACTTATCGTTAGGCGCGGTGCCCACAGTGATTTTCACCGGGTAGGTGCCGGGGGCCAGAACGTCAGGCACACGGAAAGTGCCGGAGAACCTGCCGGCAGAATCACCCGTCTGTGGCACGGCGATGGTGGGAATGCTCTGGCCAGTCAGGATATCGAGTTGGGCAAAGGTGAGCCCGGTCACCTGGGCCGGGCTGAGTGGTTGACCACTCGGCCCGGTGAAGCCCGAACTGGTGAAGCTGATAATGCGTCCGTTCTCACCGAAGGAAGGACTCAGGTTGAACTGGGCCATGCCGAACCCGGCCGGCGGCTGAACGTTAAGGTCCACCGATACGACCTGCTCGGCACCGCCACTTATCCAACCCCTGACGGTGATAGTATAAAGGCCGGTGGGCGCAGTGGTGTTTGCGGTCAGCATGAGCGACCGGAAGGCCGAGCCTCCCGCCGGCACCGTGACATTATTGCTCCCCGTAGCACCGGTATTGGATGGTAGCGACCCGAACTGGTAGGTCAGCCACGGCGGCGCGCCGCTGACATCGAGGTTCACCGAAGGCGTGCTGCCGCCTACCGAGAAGACGTTGACGGTAACATTGGCCGAGTTCTGCCCCAGCTCCGTGGTGAGGCTCACCGATTGCGGCGAGACGCCCAGCGTAAAGCTGGCACCGGAGGCGAGTATCTGGAAGTCACGCTCGGCGAAATCACCCGTGCTCTGGACGATGGCTTTGATGCGGTAGTTGCCGGTAGGTACCCCGGACGGAACAGTGAAGGTACCGGTAAAGCCGCCGTTGTTAACGGTAATAATCGCCGGGGCGGTGGTCAGGGGGCTCCTGGTGACGGCTTCCCTCATTGTCACCGTCTGGCCCTGGGTAGTCTGCGGGAAGTTCGAGCCGGTGAAGGTGATGGTCTCACCCGCCTGCCCATAGGACTGCGAGAGGGAGAGGGTGGGGCCAAACTGCGCCAGGGGCGGGACGTCTAGGCTGATGTCCACTATCTTATCTATGACCGGGTTAGTGCTGGAACCGGATACATTGATGTGGTACATATTCGGAGACGCCCACTGGGCCACGGTGATGGTGAGCACGGCGGAGGCCGTCTCTCCGGCACCCGGCGTCACATTGCCCGAGGACAGGACAGCGACTATTCCGGGCGCGCCGCCCGGCGCGAGCACGACGGTGCCGTTGAAGCTGTTGACCGAGGCCACATAGATGGTGACATTGGCTGAGCTACCCGGCGTTACCGTGACAAACTGGGGTGACGCCGACATAATGAAATCAGGCCCTACCCCGGTGGTGACTGTAAGCTGGAAGACAGCACTGACATTGCTCGTCGTAATCGCCCTCACGCCAAAGTTGCCGCCGGGCATATCCGCGGGTATGGTCACCTGGGTGCTCCAGGTACCGTTCCCGGCAATCTGCCCTGAGGCCAAGACCTGCGGAGCCTTCGGCCCGGAGTCCCACTTCAGGGTTACGTTGGCACTGGGCGGAAACTGCGAGGCGGAGAAAGTGGTCTGGCCGCCAGCAGCAACCATAGCCGGGGATGCCGAAAGCAGCGGCTGGCCTGCCACGCCGACAGTCACACTGAAGGGGTAGCCGCGTTGCAAGCCGCCGGACTGGCCGCTGAGCCCCACCTGGAAAGTCCCCGATGGTGACTGAGGTCCCGCCGCAAGTGTCAGATTCACTGACACAGTCTGCCCCGCTGCTAGGATAACTTGACTAACCGACAAGCTGGAGAAGGTCTGGAGGTTAAGCGGTGCATTGAAACTGAGATTGACTGTGCCGACAAAGCCGCCTACCGAAGTAATATTGAAGCTTTCGGTGATGTTGGCACCGGCACTGAGCGCAAAGGCGGAGCGGTTCTCGCTATGAATAATGAAGAAGTCAGGCTGCCCGCCGCCAGGTGGCTGCCCACCGCCATCGGCCGTAGTCGTGGCATTGACTGAGTTGGACAGCCCCGACCAGAGGTTAGCATCATCCCTCGTCTTGAGAGCGAAGAAGTAGGTAGTATTGGCACTCAGGCCGGTTACGGTGAAGCTCTCGCTGTAGCCTGCCTGGTGTGGTGCGGGTATATTGGGTGCTTGGACGGCGGCATTAAATGTGGCGTTGTCGCTGATAACAGAGGTGGCGTAGCGTATATCATACTGGGAGGCGGTGCCGTTGCTGCCATCGTCGCCAGGTGCCGTCCAGGTCAGGGTAACTGAGTTGGGAGTCGGGTTGCCGGCGGCAAGGTTATTCACCGCTGCTGGTGGTATCGTGTCAGGCGGTGGCGCTGCCGTGGTGTTGGCCGAAGGCGAGTTGGACAGCCCCGACCAGAGGTTAGCATCATCCCTCGTCTTGAGAGCGAAGAAGTAGGTAGTATTGGCACTCAGGCCGGTTACGGTGAAGCTCTCGCTGTAGCCTGCCTGGTGTGGTGCGGGTATATTGGGTGCTTGGACGGCGGCATTAAATGTGGCGTTGTCGCTGATAACAGAGGTGGCGTAGCGTATATCATACTGGGAGGCGGTGCCGTTGCTGCCATCGTCGCCAGGTGCCGTCCAGGTCAGGGTAACTGAGTTGGGAGTCGGGTTGCCGGCGGCAAGGTTATTCACCGCTGCTGGTGGTATCGTGTCAGGC
>Ga0194113_10008128_pt1 | contig 12952 bp, 10 predicted proteins | sample TA2MahC200mmetaG_FD_146193 | JGI IMG/M metagenome (GOLD analysis project Ga0194113, IMG submission 146193) | Freshwater microbial communities from Lake Tanganyika, Tanzania - TA2015017 Mahale Deep Cast 200m | ecosystem: Environmental > Aquatic > Freshwater > Lake | place: Tanzania: Lake...
CTTCACGCGGCCGCAGCGGACCTGGGGCTCGAGCACGTCATCGCCGTGCGCGGCGTCGTCGCCGCCCGCCCCGACGGCTCCGCGAACGCCGAGCTCCCGACCGGGGAGGTCGAGGTCCACGCGCGCGAGATGAGGCTCCTGAACGTCGCGAAGACGCTGCCCTTCGTGCTCGAGGAGCCCATCAAGGCGAGCGACGAGCTGAGACTCGAGTACCGCTTCCTCGACCTCCGGCGGCCGCACATGCAGCGCCTCCTCGAGGCGCGCCACAAGGCCCTGCAGGCGACGCGGCGCTGTCTGGCCGCGCGCGGGTTCCTCGAGATCGAGACGCCGATGCTCGCGAAGAAGACCCCCGAGGGCGCGCGCGACTTCATCGTGCCGTCGCGCGTGCACCCCGGGAAGGTCTACGCCCTTCCGCAGTCGCCGCAGCTCTACAAGCAGATCCTCATGGTGTCCGGCTGCGACCGGTACTTCCAGATCGCGCGCTGCCTCCGAGACGAGGACCTGCGCGCGGACAGGCAGCCGGAGCACACGCAGATCGACTTCGAGATGAGCTTCGTCTCCGAGGACGACGTCTTCGACGTCGCCGAGGGGCTGATGCAGACCCTCTGGCGGGAGGTCCGGGGCGAGGAGATCGCCGTGCCGTTCCCGCGCCTGCGCTACGACGATGCCATGGACAGGTTCGGCTCCGACAAGCCCGACCTCCGGTTCGGCGTCGAGATCGTCGATCTGACCGAGGTCCTTCGGGGCAGCGCGTTCAAGGTCTTCAGCGGCGCGATCGAGGCGGGCGGGGTCGTGCGATGCCTGTGCGCCCCGGGGTGCGGCGGCTGGAGCCGGAGCGAGGTGGACCGCAAGGAAGAGCTCGTGAAGGGGTGGGGCGCGAAGGGGCTCGCGTGGGCGAAGGTCGAGGGCGAAGGGCTAGCCGGCGGGATCTCGAGGTTCCTGACCGCCGACGAGGCGGCCGCCGTGCGGTCGCTCGCAGGCGCGCCCGACGGCGACATGCTGCTCTTCGCGGCCGGGGGGCGGAGGCACGTGAGCGAGGTCCTCGGGAAGCTCCGGCTCGTCCTCCGCGACGAGCTTGGGCTCGCCGACGCGTCCCGCTTCGCGTTCGCGTGGGTCACCGAGTTCCCCCTCTTCGCATGGAACGAGGAGCGCGGGACCTGGGAGGCCGAGCACCACATGTTCACCATGCCGCGCGAGGAGGACCTCCCGCGCCTGGAGACGGAGCCCGGGAAGGTCTACGGGCGGCTGTACGACCTCGTGTGCAACGGGGTCGAGCTCGCGTCGGGGTCCATCCGGATCCACCGCCGCGACATCCAGGAGCGCGTGATGAGCGTCGTCGGCATCACCCGCGAGGACGCCGAGCGACGGTTCGGGTTCCTCCTGAAGGCGTTCGACTACGGCGCGCCGCCGCACGGCGGGCTCGCCCCCGGCCTCGACCGCATCGTCATGCTGCTCACCGGCGAGGACTCCATCCGGGACACCATCGCGTTCCCAAAGACCTATCGGGGCATGTCCCTGATGGAGGGGTCCCCCTCCGAGGCCGAGCCGGAGGTTCTGGAGGAGCTGGGCATCCGGTTCGTCGAGCCCAAGGCGACGAAGCCATCACAGTGACGACCATTCACACCACCGGCCAACGGCCTTGACACTCCCGAGGGCCCTCTGCTAGGTTCGGCGCCACCTCGGTCTTCCGCCTGACGGCCCCCGCTCAGGGGGTCGGGTGTGCATTGGTCCAGAGGAGGGGGGTGCCTTGCCGATGAGAAGAGGAACCCGGGCGCTTGTCATCCTCGCGGCGGCCCTGCTGGTGTCGGTCGGACTGATCGCCGGCTGCGGACCCAAGCCGCCGTGCCAGGTGAGCCCGACTCAGGTTGATGCCGCGAAGGACGCCTGCGTGAAGGCGCAGGCAGCCCTCGAGACCGGTCGAAGCGAACGGTCGGCGCTCGAGACGGAAGTGAGCAGGCTCAGGACGGAGCTTGCCGAACTCGAAGGGAAGCCGGCGGAGCTCAAGGCGCGACTTCACAGCCTCAAGAAGGGCAGCGGCCGTTAGAAGCGAGGCGGCGTGCACGAGAGGGAGTGACGATCCATGAAGCTCAGAATGGCTGTCGCACTGCTCCTCCTCGCCTCGCTCGCTGCGGCCTCGGGCTGCGCGGGCGTGACGAGACCGGCGGATCCGACGAGGGGCGAGTACTACACGGAGAAGGAGTTCCAGAAGCTGTCGAAGGCGCAGCGCATCGCGTACTGCGCGGCGCTCGAGGAGGAGGCGGCGAAGCAACGGGGTTGCTCCGACAAGGCCCGGGGCGACCTTGAGAAGGAACAGGCGGCGTCGCGCGAGCTCAACGAGCGGCTCGCCCAGCTCAGGCCCGAGCACGAGCGCCTCGCGTTCGAGACGGCGGCGCTCCAGAGCGAGGTCGACTACTTCGAGGGCCTGCCGAGGACGTACGTCGTCCAGCGGGGAGACTACCTCACGAAGATCTCGGCGCTCGAGGAGATCTACCTGGACCGCCTGAAGTGGCGCAGGATCTACCGCGCGAACCGGGGCGTCATCGGGGGCGACCCGAACCTCATCCGGCCGGGTCAGGAGCTGACCATTCCAAGGGACTGGCCGACCCAGGTCGAGGTGAAGCCCGGGGAGAGCCTGTGGAAGATCGCGGGCTACTGGGAGGTCTACGGCAGCGGTCCGCAGTGGACGAGGCTGTACGAGGCGAACCGGGACCGCATCAGGGATCCGAACGTGCTCAAGCCCGGTCAGGTCCTGGTGGTCCCGCGCTAGCGCCGCGGCAGGTCGTGGAGTCCGGCGCGTCCGAGGGGAGGCAGGGCATTCGAGGGAAGCGGTTCGCACAGGGCGTGTAGCGGGCCTTGGCGACGGGCTCCCGGTCGGCATGGCGGCCGACCGGGGGCTCGTTTCGCGCAGGGCCCGATTCCTCGCGAGGACCGATGAAGCGCAGAATGTCGTTCGATGACATCGACCCCGTGCTGCTCCTGGGCCGGAACGACGCGAACCTCAGGATGATCCAGGACTCGTTTCATGCGACGGTGACGGCGCGCGACAACGAGGTGACGGTCTCGGGCGAGGACGCCGAGGTCCGTGACATCGAGCGCATCCTGAACGAGCTCGCGGACCTTATCCGGCGCGGCAAGTCCGTGTGGGGCGAGGACGTCGCGTACGCGATCCGCATGGTCCGCTCGAACCGCGGCGACGAGCTCAGCCGCTTCTACGCGTCGGGCGCGCGGCTCGAGGGGCTCAAGAAGCCCGTTGAAGCCAAGACCGCCGGCCAGGAGAAGTACGTCGAGGCCATGCGGACGCACGACATCGTCGTGTCCATCGGCCCGGCGGGGACCGGCAAGACGTACCTCGCGGTCGCCATGGCCGTGGCCGCGCTGCGGGCGAAGGAGGTCGAGCGGATCATCCTCGTGCGTCCCGCGGTCGAGGCGGGCGAGAGCCTCGGCTACCTCCCCGGCGACTTCCAGGAGAAGATCGCGCCCTACCTCAGGCCGCTCTACGACGCGCTCCGCGAGATGATGGACCCCGAGCGCGTCAAGCGCCTCACGGAGGTCGGGACGATCGAGGTCATCCCGCTCGCGTACATGCGCGGCCGCACGCTCAACGACGCCTTCGTCATCCTCGACGAGGCGCAGAACAGCACGATGCCGCAGATGAAGATGTTCCTCACCAGGCTCGGGTTCAACTCGCGCGCGGTCATCACGGGCGACATCACGCAGATCGACCTCGCGAACCAGGACATGTCCGGCCTCGTGAGGATCCAGAGCATTCTGGCGGGCATCGAGGGCATTGCGTTCGTGTACCTGACCGACGCCGACGTCGTGCGACACCGGCTGGTGCGCGAGATCATCAAGGCGTTCGAGCGGTACGCGGAGGCGAAGGAAGCCAGGGCGCAGCAGGAGGAAGGCTGATGGCATGGTGGCTTGAGCGGCGGCGCGACGTGCGCCCACGGGCCGACCGTGTCGTCCTGGAGGCGGAGCCGGCGAACGAGATCACGCCGCGCGCCATGCTCAGGCCGCGGACGCTCGCCGGGATCGGCGCCATCGCGGCCGTCCTGGTCCTGTTCGAGATGCTCTTCCCGCGGCCCGTCCCCGGCGGCCGCATCGCCTTCCAGGTCGGTCAGGTGGCGCGCGAGGACGTCGTCGCGCCGTTCGACTTCGACGTGCTGAAGTCGCCCGAGGCGCTCCGGGACGAGCGGGCGATGGCCGAAGCCAGCGTGGTCCCCGTGTTCCGGCTCGATCCCGCCGCGCAGGACGCCGCGAGGAAGCGGTTCGGCGACTTCCTCACGGCCGCGCACCGGGTCCGGTCGGGCGGCGAGCCGGAGCGCCAGAAGCTCGACCTGCTCGGGCAGCTCGGGCCGGCGCTGAGCGACACGACGCGGCGCGTCCTCCTGTCGCCGTCGCGGGCGACGGCCGTCGAGGAGCGCGCGCGCCAGCTTCTTCTCTCTCTGCACCAGAGGGGCATCATCGGAGGGCCGGGCGCGCCGCCGCTCTCGCCCGACGAGACCGTGATGGTCCTCCGCGCGGACGACGAGGCGATCGCGCGCGTGCGGGGGTTCCACACCGAAAGCACGATCGCGGCGGCGATCCGGGCGGTCGCCTCTGCGAGCTTCCATGACGCCGGGCTCCGGAAGGCCGTCTCCGAGCTGACCGCCCCGTTCGCGGCGCCGAACATCGTGTACGACGCGGCCGAGACGGCGCGGCGCAGGGAGGCCGCGCGCCGGTCCGTGAGCGAGTTCGCCGGGCGGGACGTGAGGAAGGACGAGGTCATCGTGCTCCGCGGCCAGCGCGTGACCGCCGAACACGTCGCCGTCCTTCGTTCGATGGCGGCCAAGCGCGTGGGAATGGGCAGGGCGGGGTTCGGGACCGGGTTCGTCTCGCCGGGCCGCATGGCGATGGCGGCGCTCCTTCTCGGCGCGCTCGTGCTCTACGTGAGCGTGCGGAAGCGGCAGCTCCTGGCGCACGGCCGCTCGCAGGCGCTCTTCCTCGTGCTGCTCGTCCTCGTCATGGGCGGGGCCGCGCTCGTGAAGCGGATCCCGAACGCGTCCGAACACCTCGTGCCCGTGGCCATCCTCGCGATGCTCGTCTCGATGCTCTTCGAGTTCGACATCGCGTTCGCGTCGACCGTCACGGTCGTGATGCTCGCGGGGCTCTACACGGAGTTCACCCTGCCGTCCCTGTTCGTGTCGCTCATCGGCGGCACGGTCGCGGCGCACTCCGTCCGCGCCGTCCGGCACCGGGAGGACTTCTACTGGTCCGCCATGCGGACCGTCGCGGCCTACGCGTGCGCGATCGTCGTCGCGGACGCGCTCATGCACAACCTGGCGCCCGGCACGATCGGGCGGTGCGGGTGGGGAGGGCTGAACGTCCTCATCAGCATGGGGATCGTCGTGCTCGCGCTGCCGCTCTTCGAGCGCGGGTTCGTCGTCACGACCGACCTCACGCTCCTCGAACTCGGGGACATGAACAAGCCGCTCCTCCGCAAGATGGCGATGACGGCGCCGGGGACGTACCACCACAGCATCGTCGTGGGGAACCTCGCGGAGGCGGCCGCCGAGGCCATCGACGGGAATGGGCTTCTGGCGCGCGTGGGCTCGTACTACCACGACATCGGGAAGCTCGTGAGCCCCGGGTACTTCGCCGAGAACCAGCAGGGGCTCGAGGTCCCGGAGGACAAGCACGCGGGCATCCGACCGAAGGTATCGAGCCTCGTCATCAGGGCGCACGTGCGCGACGGCGTGGACCTGGCGCGGAAGGAGCGCCTGCCGGAGCCCATCATCGACTTCATCCGCGAGCACCACGGCACGAGCCTCATGGAGTACTTCTACAGCAAGGCCCTCGAGGACGCGGAGGACCCGGCCGACGTGAGCGAGGCGGACTACCGATATCCCGGTCCGCGGCCGAGGACGAGAGAGTCCGCCATCATCTCGCTGGCCGACACCATCGAGGCGCGCGTGCGCTCGATCGGCGAGGCGCTGACGCCGCGGAGGATCGAGGCCGAGATCGAGGAGATCATCGACAGGCGCATCGCCGATCGCCAGCTCGACGATGCCGAGCTCACGCTCTCGGACCTCGTGAAGATCCGCGAGGCCTTCTTCCGCGTGCTCGTCGGCATGTACCACCAGCGCGTGCGCTACCCCGATCAGGAAGAGGATGAAGGAGCTCCGGAGGGGGCGTAGCGCCCGGTCCGGGGCGCCCGGCGCCATGGCCGTCACGATCATCAGCAGACAGAGGAGAGAGACGGTCGACCTCCGGGGCCTGCGCCGTCTCGTGTCGCGCGTGCTCGAGGACCACGATCGCGGCGACGCCGATGTCACCGTGGTCGTCGGGGGCGACCGCCTTCTGCGCAGGCTCAACGCCGCGTATCGCGGCGTCGACGCGCCGACCGACGTCCTGTCCTTCGGCGCGGACGGGGGGCCAGCCGCCCGCGCGCGCCGGGACGAGGCGCCCGAGGAGATCCTGGGGGACGTCGTCGTTTCCATCGACCGCGCCGCCGCGCAGGCCCGGTCGCGGCGCGTGACGCTCGACCGCGAGGTGCGCACGCTCGTCGCGCACGGCGTGCTGCACCTGCTCGGGCACGACCACGAGCGCGCGGGCGAGCGCCGTCGCATGGCGGCGCTCGAGCGCGGCTACGCGCGGGCCACGGGGCGGCCTGCCGCCGCGCGCGCGCCGCGGAGGCGCCGCGCGCCCCGGTCCGGTCGCGGGAGACAAGGGACACGATGAGCATCGTCGCGCTCGCCGTCATCGGGTTCGCCGTCCTGCTCGCGCTCTCGGCGATGTTCTCGGCGTCGGAGACGGCGTTCTTCTCGCTCACGCAGGTCGAGCTCAGCGAGCTCGACCCCAAGAGCCGCGTGCGACGCCTGCTCAAGACGCCGGAGAAGCTGCTCGCCACCATCCTCCTCGGGAACACCGCCGTGAACACCGCGCTCGGCGCGCTCGGCGCGCTCGTCGCGCTTCACGCCAGCCGCGCGCTCGACCTCCGTCCCGGCGCGGTCATCGCCTTCGAGGTCGGCGCGGTCACGCTGGTCGTCCTCATCTTCGGCGAAGTGACGCCGAAGATGTTCGCGATGCAGCGCAACAGGGCGCTGGCGCGTCGCACGGCGCCCCTGCTCGCGACGCTCATGAGCGTCGCGTCGCCGGTCGTCGGCGTCCTGAGCCGCCTGTCCGCCGCCGTGCTCGGCAGGACCTCGGCCGCGGAGCGGTCGTACGTGACGGCCGAGGAGCTCCGGACGATCGTCGCGCTGAGCGAGCGGCGCGGGACGCTCGACGAGGGCGAGCGTGAGATGATCGACAGCGTCATGGAGTTCCGTGAGACGGTCGTGCGGGAGATCATGGTCCCGCGCGCCGACATGGAGTGCCTCGAGGACTCGACCACGGTGGGCGAGGCCATCGCGATCGTCAAGGAGCTCGGGTACTCCCGCTTCCCCGTGTTCCACGGCGACATCGATCACATCACGGGCGTCCTGTACGCGAAGGACCTTCTGCCGTTCGACCAGGAGCGCGAGGGGAGCCGCAGCATCTCGCGCCTTCCCCGAAAGGCGTACTTCACGCCCGAGACCAAGAAGGCGGGCGAGCTCCTGCGGGAGCTTCAGCGGCGCCGGACGCACATCGCCGTCGTCGTGGACGAGTACGGCGGGACGGCCGGCCTCGTCACGCTCGAGGACCTCATCGAGGAGATCGTCGGCGAGATCCGCGACGAGCACGACCTCGAGGAGTCCCCGGTCAGGATCGTGGACGAGCGGACGCTCCTCGCGTCCGGCACGGTGCGGCTCGAGGACCTGGCGTCGGAGTACGGCGTGAACCTCGGGTCGCACGACGACGTCGAGACGCTTGCCGGGTATCTTCTGAACGAGCTCGGGAGGATCCCGGCCGTCGGTGAGTCGGTCGAGCACGGGTCGCTCAGGCTCGAGGTGGCGGCGGTCGAGCGGCGGCGCGTGACCGGCGTGAGGATCGTGCGCATCGAGCCGGCGGCGCAGGGAAGCGGGGAGTAGGCGCGTGGCCATCAATCTCCTCATCGTGTTCGGCGTGGCGCTCGAGGCGTTCTTCTCGGGGACGGAGACGGCGCTCGTCTCGATGAACTGGCTCAGACTGGAGCACTGGCTCGAGAAGCGGCTGCGGGGCGCGCGGACGCTGGAGTGGTTCGTCGGGAACCCGCAGCGACTCCTCGGCACGACGCTCGTCGGCACGAACATCGCGGTGGTCATGACGTCCTCGCTCGTCTCGTGGCGCCTGGCCACGACGCTCGCGTCCTGGCCCGCGCAGGCCATCGGCGTCGTCTCGACCGTCGTCGTCTCGATCACGCTCCTCGTGTTCGGCGAGGTCCTCCCCAAGGCCGTCGGGCTGCGACACGGCGACACGATCGCGCTGAAGGTGATCGCCCCGCTTCGCTTCTTCTACTGGCTCTTCTCTCCCATCGCCGTGCTCGTGTCGGCCGTCGGGCGCCTGCTGAACAAGGCGGTCGGCGTGGACGCCAGCCGGTGGAACCGACGGCTCACGAAGGAACAGCTCCGCTCGCTCCTCGCGAACGAGGGCGAACGCGCGGGCGCTGTGGACCGCAGCGGCACGGCGCTCATCTCGGGCATCTTCGAGTTCGCCGACACGCCGGTGGGAGAGGTCATGGTCGCGCGCACCGACGTGGTCGGCGTCTCGCCCGAGTCCACGGTCGGCGACGCCGTCGCGCTGGTGGGGGAGCACGGGTTCTCGCGCCTTCCCGTTCTGTCCGACGACCGCGAGCGCATCGAGGGGATGATCCACTCGCGCGACCTCCTGGGCCGCGGGCGGGAGGACGCGGTCGAGGGGCTGGCCCGCCCCGTTCCCCACGTGCCGACCACGAAGCGGTGCGACGACCTCTTCCGCGAGCTCCAGACGGGCCGGCAGCACATGGCTGTCGTCGTGGACGAGCAGGGCAGCCTCGCGGGCATCGTGACGCTCGAGGACCTCATCGAGGAGCTCGTCGGCGAGATCGAGGACGAGCACGACGTGCGGCACGAGCTCATCCAGAGGATCGACGAGGGCCTGTACGTGGTGGACGGGCGTGCCGAGGTCACGGCCGTGGCGCGCGTTCTCGGGGCGAGACTCCCGGACGGGGACTACAACACGATCGCCGGACTCGTGCTTGACGCACTCGGCAGGATCCCGGAGCCGGGGGACGAGGTGGTGGTCGGTGGGTTCGAGATGAGGGTCGTCTCGGCGAGCGCCACGCGCGTGGGCAGGATCAGGATGAGGAAGCGATGACGACAGGGCCCGAGACACGATGCGCCGCCGAGGGCGCGGGCTCCGCGGTCGCCGCGCCGGTGTCTGCGCCGCGCATGCGGCCCGGCCGGCGGCTCAGGCGCTACTTTCTGACCGGCCTCGCGGTGATCCTGCCCGCCGCGGTGAGCCTGTTCGTGCTCTGGCGGATCTTCTCCGCTCTGGACCGGCTGCTGGGGCAGATCTTCGAAGCCGTCCTCGGGTTCAAGGTCCCGGGCGCGGGGCTCGTCGCGCTCCTCCTTCTCGTGCTGGGCATCGGCGCGGTCGCCCACAACGTCGCCGGGAAGCGGCTCATCCGGGGCATCGAGGACCTGGTCATCCGCGTCCCGTTCGTGCGGTGGATCTACAGGACGACGAAGGAGCTGTCGTCGGCCGTCCTCGAGGAGAGGGCCGCAGGATTCCGGAAGGTCGTCCTCGTGGAGTTCCCGTACAGGGGCGTGCACACGATCGGCTTTCAGACGGCGGAGGCCTCGCGCGACGTGAGCGGCGTCGGGGGGAAGAGGATGTGCCCCGTCTTCGTTCCGACCGCGCCGAACCCCATGTCCGGCTACGTGATCCTCTACCCCGAGGACGAGGTCATCTCGCTTCCGATGTCGGTGGACGACGGGCTTCGGTTCGTCATCTCCGCCGGCGCGCTCACCGCGCGCCGCCCGCCGGACGGCGGGCGGGGGTAGCCGCATGGCGCCCGTGACATCGAGGGCGCTCGTGCTCCGGACTCACAGGCTCGGGGAGACGAGCAAGGTCGTCGTCTGCTATACTGAGACCCACGGCAAGGTGCGCCTCGTCGCCAAGGGGGGGCGCGCCGCCGCGAGCCGTCTGGCAGCGGCCCTGGAGCCGTTTTCGGTCTCCGGGGTCGTGTTCTACCCGAAGACCGGGCGCGGGCTCTCGATCGTGTCGCAGGCCGACGTCGAGCGGGACTTCGCGGGGTTGAGGCGGGACGCCGTGCGGATGGCGCACGGGAGCGCCGTGCTCGAGCTCGCCGATCGGCTGATCTCGGAGGAGGAGCCCGACCCGGCGCTCTTCCGGATCGTCGAGGCGGCGCTCGCGGAGATGGACTCCGCCGACGCGGGCTCGCTGGACGGAGCGTTCCTGCGTTTCGCGTTCCGGGCGGCCGCCGCGCTCGGCTACGCCGCGTCGCTCGGGTCCTGCGTCCTCTGCGGCGGCCCGCCCGGCGCGTCGGCGCTCTTCGCGCCGCGCCACGGCGGCCTCGCGTGCGGCTCCTGCGTCGCGGCCGATCCCGAGGTCGAGGTGGTCGGGCGCGCGGCGACCGCGGCGCTCGCGGACGCCGCGGCGGGACGCGAGAGCGCCGGGCCGAGCGAGGCGGTCGCCGACGAGGCATGGGAAGCGATGAGCGCCTTTCTCGCGGAGCACACGGGACGCCGGGTCCATCTGAGGTCGCTCGACGTGCTCGCGCAGCTTCGGCGCGCGGAACGAGCCGGGCGCGCCGACTGACGGCGCGGCACGGCGGCGCTCACGGGCCGCCGCGACAGGAACGGACGAGACGATGAAGAACGAACGCACGGCGCTTCTCTTCCAAGACGTGATCCTCACGCTGCAGAGCTACTGGGCCGAGTACGGCTGCGTCATCCTGCAGCCGTACAACACGGAGGTCGGGGCCGGCACGTTCAACCCGGCGACGTTCCTCCGGTGCCTGGGGCCGGAGCCGTGGAAGGCAGCGTACGTCGAGCCGTCGCGTCGGCCGAAGGACGGGCGCTACGGCGAGAACCCGATCCGCATGCAGCAGTTCCTCCAGTATCAGGTCCTGCTCAAGCCGGCGCCGGCCGACGTCCTTGACGTGTACTTCCGGAGCCTCGAGGCGCTGGGCATACGGCTTAAGGAACACGACGTGCGGCTCGTCGAGGACGACTGGGAGTCCCCGACGCTCGGTGCGGCCGGGCTCGGGTGGGAGGTCTGGATCGACGGGATGGAGATCACGCAGTTCACCTACTTCCAGCAGGCCGGCGGGCTCGAGCTCGACCTCATCCCGGCCGAGATCACCTACGGCCTCGGGCGGCTCGCGACGTTCCTCCAGGGCGTGGACAGCTTCTTCGATCTCGAGTGGGCGCCCGGCGTGAGCTTCGGGCAGATCGAGAAGCAGTTCGAGGTGGAGTACTCCAGGTTCAACTTCGAAGCGGCGGACGTCCCGTTCCACCGGGAGCTCTTCGACCGGTTCGAATCCGAGGCGCGGCGGCTGCTCGACCAGGGGCTCCTCGCGCCGGGGTACGACTGCGTGCTCAAGTGCTCGCACGCGTTCAACGTCCTCGACGCGCGGGGGGCCATCAGCGTGACGGAGCGGACCGGGTACATCGCGCGCGTGCGCAAGCTCGCGCGGAAGGCCGCCCTCGTCTGCCTCGAGCAGCGCGAGGCGATGGGGTTCCCGATGCTGCCGGCGGAGCAGCGCGCCACGCCCGCCGACGGCGCGGGGAAGGGGGACGCGCGATGACGAAGGCCCTCACCCCGAGGGACCTCCTGTTCGAGGTCGGCGTCGAGGAGATCCCCGCGTCGTACATCCCCCCCGCGCTCTCGGAGCTCGAGCGGTCGCTCCGCGAGGGCCTCGGCGACGCCCGGCTGGCGTTCGATTCGCTCGAGACCTGCGCGACGCCGAGGCGGTTCGCCGTGATCGTCCGCGGGCTCGCCGCGCGCCAGGACGACCTCGAGCGGGAGGCCGCCGGGCCGCCCGCGAAGGTCGCGTTCGGTCCCGACGGAGCGCCGACGAAGGCGGCCCTCGGGTTCGCGCGCACGCAGGGGATCGACGTCTCGGCGCTCGAGGTGCGCGAGACCGACCGCGGCCCCTACGTCTTCGCGCGCGTCACCGACCGGGGGCGCGCCGCGGCCGAGGTGCTGCCCGAGCTCCTGCGCGGCGCCGTGGCCTCGCTGCCGTTCCCCAAGACGATGCGCTGGGGCCCCGACGAGCGCTTCGCGCGGCCCATCCGCTGGGTCGTGGCGATGCTCGGCGGCGACGTGCTCGACGTCGCGATCGCCGGCGTGCGCGCCGGGAGCGAGACGCTCGGGCACCGCACGTGGTCCCCCGGCCCGCACCGCGTCGGCGGCGCGGCCGACTACGCCGACGTTCTCCGGCGCCACCACGTCGTCGCCGACCACCGCGAGCGGCGCGCGGCCATCGAGCGCGACGCCGAAGCACGAGCGGTCGAGTGCGGCGGGCGCCTCGTGCGCGACGACGCGCTGCTCGACGAGGTGACCTTCCTCGTCGAGGAGCCGACCGTGTTCGCCGGGCGGTTCGACGAGCGCTTCCTCACGCTCCCGCGCGACGTCATCATCGCCGCGATGAGGGGGCACCAGCGCTACTTCGCGGTCGAGGGGCCGTCGGGCGCCCTCATGCCGTTCTTCCTCTGCGTGATGAACGGCCCGCCCGACTTCGTGGACGGCATCCGCCGCGGCAACGAGCGCGTGCTCGTCTCGCGGCTCGACGACGCGGAGTTCTACTGGCGCGAGGACACGAAGTCCCCGCTCGCGGACAAGGTCGAGTCGCTCAGGAACGTCGTCTGGCTCGAGGGCTTAGGGTCGCTCTACGAGAAGGCGGCGCGGCTCGAGGCGCTGTCGCGGACGCTGGCCGCGGCGCTCGGCCTCGGCGACGTTGAGACCGTCGCCCGCGCGGCGCGGCTCGCGAAGGCCGACCTCGTGACCGAGATGGTGAAGGACGGCAAGGAGTTCACCGCGCTCCAGGGCGTGATGGGCCGCGAGTACG
>Ga0194113_10008129_pt1 | contig 12952 bp, 7 predicted proteins | sample TA2MahC200mmetaG_FD_146193 | JGI IMG/M metagenome (GOLD analysis project Ga0194113, IMG submission 146193) | Freshwater microbial communities from Lake Tanganyika, Tanzania - TA2015017 Mahale Deep Cast 200m | ecosystem: Environmental > Aquatic > Freshwater > Lake | place: Tanzania: Lake...
GGCTACCACGGCCAAGCCCTGCAGTTCGACGGCAACAGCTACGTCAACTGCGGCACGGGGGCCACGTTGAAGATCCGCGACAAGATCACCGTGGCCTGCTGGATCAAGGTGGCCTCCTTCACGCGGAACTGGGAGGCGATCCTGGCCATGGGCGACGACTCCTACCGCATGAGCCGCTCGGCGACCACCGGCAATTCCATCCATTTCGGCTGCAACGGGCCCACCGGCGGCAACCTGGACGCGGTCACGACGGTGACCGACAACAAGTGGCACCACGTGGCGCTCGTGTATGACGGCGCCAACAAGATCATCTACCTCGACGGCGTCGAGGATGCCCGCGTGGCCTCCACCGGTCAGATCAACGTGAGCGCTTACGCGCTGTACATCGGCGCCAACTCGCAACAGGCCGGTCGGGGTCTGGCGGGTCTGGTGGATGACGTGCGGATCTACAGCCGGGCGCTGACGGCGAAAGACCTCCCGGCCGTGATGCGCGGCAATCCGAAACTGGCGGGCGATCCTGAACCCGGCCGCAGCGCGATCCTGAACGCCCAGGATGCCGCCGCCCTGCGGTGGTCCGCCGGCGATACGGCGGCCTCCCACAACGTCTATTTCGGCCAGGATCGGACCGCGGTGGCCAACGTCGGCACGGACGCGCCCGAATTCCGCGGCAATCAGACCCGCACCAGCTTCTCGCTGGCCGGGCTGGTTCAGTTCGGTGGCGGCGACTACTTCTGGCGGATCGATGAGGTCGAAGCCAACGGGACGGTGCACAAAGGCCACGTCTGGAAATTCACCGTTCCGGATTTCCTGATTGTGGAGGACTTCGAGAGCTACACCGACGCGGAAGGCGACCGGATCTACGAGACCTGGCTCGACGGCTGGGAGAACAAGACCGGCTCGCAGGTCGGTCACCTCCAGGCCCCCTTTGCCGAGCAGCGGATCGTATACAGCGGCGGCCAGTCCATGCCTCTGACGTACGACAACGCCGCGGCGCCGGGGATCTCCGAGGCCGACCGCACCTTCACCCCGGCCCAGAACTGGACCGTCGAGAGCGTGACGACCCTGGTCGTGCACTTCCGCGGGGTCGCCGGCAACACGGGCAAGCTGTACGTCAAGATCAATGGGACGAAGGTGGCCTACGCCGGTGATGCCGCCGACATCGCCGCCACCCGCTGGACGGCGTGGAAGATCGATCTGGCCGCGACGGGCGTGAACCGCGCCAGCGTGCGGACGCTGACGATCGGCGTCGAGGGCGGCGCGGGCACCCTCTATGTCGATGAGATCCGGCTGACGAAGTGAAATCCTTCGTCGGGCGTCGTGCGAACTGCGTCGTGCGTGGTGCGCAGGCCCACGCACGACGCACCACGCCGCCCCCTGGGACTTATGATTTATGAATTATGATTTGTGAATCGCCGGGAGGCTCCGGCAAATCATAACTGGAGTTTTGCAGAATGGGGAGTTGGGCCTATTATTCTTCTCGAAAATCCGCTTCCCGTCCCGGCCCGGGGGCCGCGCCGGGCTGGTTGGGGGCCGAATTCGAAAGAAAGAAATCGGGAAGCGGATTTTCGAGAAGAATCCGCCGCCGGCCCCGCCGGCGCGGGCGGCCGCGAACGGGCCCCCGCCCGCTTCCCGATTTCTTTCTTTCGCAAGTAGGGCCAACTCCCCATTCTGCAAAACTCCAGTCAGTAATCCTTGAAGCCCCTCATCCATTCGGGCCAGTCGGTCGGTTGGACCCCGCCGGCTTTCGTCCAGGGACCGTTGGTGGGATACTTGCGGTGCCACTTGAACGTCCATAGCTCCTTGAGGCCCACGCGCCGGACCGACCAATCCATGAACAGCATATTGGTCCCGGTCTGGTGGCGGTTGATGGCGAAGTGCATCATTTCGTTGTCGTAGCCGATCCATTGGCCGTCGAATTGCGGGGGTACGATGCGGTTGAAGTTGCGCGACACGGCCGCCGTCTCGCTGGTCCGGTAGCAGGGCCCCCCGCCGCGCCACATCGTATCGGCGAAGACGGGAATGTTGGCGGCCTGGCCCACATCCTTGGTCTTCCAATTCCAGGGAATGGGCCGGCCCTGAATATTGCCCGTGCCCTGGGCGTAATAGAGCCAGTTGTTGGCGCCATAGCTGGCCTCCTCGCGCAAGTCAAAGATGCCCCCGGAGCCCATGACGTAGGTATGCTCGGAATCGCCGTACTCCAGGATGGCGCCGGTGGCGGAGGGCCGCCGCTTGGCCGCCGACGGGCACAGCAGGATCTTCGACTTGGTCCGGTACTGCGGCCGCAACGCGATCACCCAGGTCCCCCGCAGCCAGCCCAGGTTGCCGGCCTCGGAGAACCGACCGTCGTTATCGTCGCAATACATGGCCCAGATCACGCCCCACTGTTTGAGCAAGGCCTGGCAGGCCACCGAGCGGGCCTGCTTGCGCACCCGCGACAACGCCGGCATCAGGATGCTCATCAACAGGGCGATGATGGCGATCACCACCAGCAGCTCGATCAAGGTGAAGGCACGGTGTTTCTTCATGACCTGGTTCTCCAAAAAGTGAAACGTTTCATGAAGCACGGGACACAGGCAAACGGGACGCCTGGCTCTGCCCTCCGATGGACCACTCTCTCGCTTTTCGGCATTCAGGCCCAGGTGCTGCAATTGGCAGTATACACGAAACGAGGGGGCAAGGCAATATCGGACGCGAGATTCCGTCCCATAGTGCGATGCCGACGCCGCGATGGAACATTTTACGCGGGCCCAACGGCGCCGCTGCCGCCAGGGCAGGGCGGCCACGATCTGCCTCTAAAGTCCTCTGTGTCAACGATTTAGGCGCGGCCCGCCCCGAGGAGGGGTGGGAGTCTTTCGCCGCCGGGGCCCGGGGGGAAAAATGAGTGTTGGCTTGCGATTGCCGATGTGGTAAGATGGAGGTGGTGTGTGAAGGGCAAGCTTCACCGGGCCCGTTTTTCAGGTCTAGGCGGCAGCAGCATCAGGAGGCCGGGGTTATGCATGCCATTTTGCGGACGATTCTCGACGCCGCCCGGCGCGGCGCTCTGTGGGAGAACGTCCTGGAGTCATTCCGGATACCAAATACATAGAGATCGCGCAGCGGAACGATTTCGCGTAGCCGCGATCTCTCCATGGGCAGGCTGGTTCGTGTGCAACCACGCCAACGCATCGTGACGGCCATTTTGAAGGAGGACGACCATGGGTAAGAAGATCATCATTGTGACGGCCCTCGTTCTGGGCTTGGTTCCATCGCTTCGGGCCGCCGGGCCGGACCCGAACCTGATGGGGTACTGGAAATTCGACGGCGACACGCTGGACTCGTCCGGCAACAATCGCCACGGTACGCGTGTGGGCGACGCGCACTTCATCCCCGATGGCGCCTACGGGCAGGCGCTGTCGCTGGATGGCAGCGGCGATTACGTCACCATCCCCGGCTACAAGGGAGTCACCGCCGTGAGGGAAGTCCAGCGTGCCTTCACCGTCGCCAACTGGTTCCGGACCACGGTCGCCAGCGGCGACCGGGAGATGGTGACCTGGGGCACGAATGCCGGCCGCCAGCGCCTGTCCTGGCGCGTCATCGCGGGCCAACTGCGGACGGAACATGGCAGTGGCAACATCGTGGGGACCACCTTGTGCAATGACGGGGAATGGCACCACGGGGCCTTGGTCGTGGCCGAGGGCGCGGCTCTACGGGTGCCGCGGACCTTGCTTTACCTGGATGGTAAGCAGGAAAGTACTACCGGCGGATCGGACAATACCTACAACCTGACGGCGGGCGCCGATGTCAGTATCGGCCGGCGTGCCGACAACAACAGCCGGTTCTGGCTGGGCGATATCGACGAGGTCTATATCTACGATCGGGCTTTGACGGCCGCGGAGATCAAGGCCTTGGCGGCGCGTGCGAAGGCCTTCCGCCCGTCGCCCGCCGATGGGGCGCAGGACGTCAGCAGCCCGCTGCTGAGCTGGACGCCGCGTGAAAGCGCATTGTGGCACGACGTCTATCTGGGCACAGACCCGAACCTGACGTCCGCCCAGCTTGTGGCCCCGCGTGCGATGGTGGCCATGTATTGGCATCTGCCCGGCCTGACGCCGGGAACGACCTACTACTGGCGGGTCGATGAGATCGATCCGGACGGGACGGTGTGGCCCGGCAATGTCTGGAGCTTCTTCTATCCACCGCTGGAGGCCTGGAAGCCGGTTCCGGCCGGAGGCGAGCCGTTCACGGATGCCGACCTGACCTTGAGCTGGATGAAGGGAATCAACGCTATCTCCCATGATGTCTATTTCGGCTCCGACCCGGCGGCGGTCGCCGACGGTACCGGCAACACCTTCCAGGGCAACCAGATGACGACCACGTTCAAGACCGGTCCTCTGGAGCTCGACAAGTCCTATTTTTGGCGGATCGACGAGGTCAGTCCGGACGGCACGAAGGTCAAAGGAGCGGTCTGGACGTTCAAGACTCTGCCGTCGATCACGGTCACCGATCCCAGTCTGGTGGGATGGTGGAAGATGGACGAGGACCAGGGCATCCGCGCGGTCGATTGGTCGGGCCATGGGCACCACGCCGACTCGGTCGGCGCCGCACGGTGGGCCCCAGGGTATGACGGGACGGCCCTCGGTCCTGGCGCGGCCGGTCAGTACCTCGAAGTCTTCGGCTGGCCCGGCATCCTGGGCAAGCAGGATCGCACCTGCACCGCCTGGATCAAGACCACCACCACCGGCGACATCATGGGCTGGGGTCTCGGAACCGACACCCAGAAGTGGGTCTTCCGCGTGCAGACCGACAACGGCAACCCGGGGAGCATTCGCGTGGAATGCCAGGGCGGGCGGATTTGCGGCTGGACGGACGTGCGCGATGGGGAATGGCACCATGTGGCCGCCGTGCTCAAGAGCGCCGGCGCCCCCACGACCTTGGACATCGCCCTGTACCTGGATGGGGTGCGCGAGGCGATCAGCGATTCGCAGGCTGTGGACGTCAATACCGTCAGCGGCGCCCGCAATGTCCGGATCGGCGACGCGCATCAGAACCGGCCCTTCGTGGGGCTGATCGACGACGCCCGCATCTATGACAAAGCGCTCACCGAAGACGAGCTTCGCCTGGTCATGCGGATCGATCCGTCGCGGGCCTGGGGTCCGCAGCCGCGCACCGGCGCGATTGGCGACATCCGCACCGCCACGCCGCTGACTTGGACCAAGGGCGACCGCGCCTCGAAGCATGATGTCTATTTCGGTACCGATGCCGCTCTTGTGGCCGCCGCGGATGCGACGGACACCACGGGTGTCTATCGCAGCCGCATCACGGCGACCAGCTTCACCCCGGCCGAGAATTTAGAATGGGGCCAGAAATACTTCTGGCGCATCGACGAGGTCAACACCGATGGTAGTATCACCGCCGGGACGGTTTGGACCTTCACAGTCGCCGGTTACCTGATCGTCGACGACTTCGAGAGTTACACCGATGTCGAGGGCGAGCGGATCTACGAGATCTGGACCGACGGCTGGGACAACAAGACCGGCTCGGTGGTGGGCAACCTCGTGGCGCCGTTTGCCGAGCGGACGATCGTCTACAGCGGCCGGCAGGCGATGCCGATGGACTACAACAACACGAAAGCGCCGTACTACAGCGAAGCGGAATTGGAGTTTGCGCCGGTGCAGGACTGGACGTTCGGCGACGCCAACACGCTGGTAGTGCACTTCCGCGGCCAGCCGGCGGCCTTTCTGGAGTTGGCGGGCACGATCACCCTCAGCGCCGCGGGCACAGACATCTGGGGCACGGCGGATGAGTTCCGCTATGCCTTCAAGCGTCTGGTCGGCGACGGCTCGATTCTCGCGCGGGTGGACAGCATCACGAACACCAACGCCTGGGCCAAAGGCGGGGTGATGATCCGCGAGAGTTTGGATCCGGGCTCCCGCCACGCGATGATCGTGGTGACCCCCGCCAGCGGGGTGGCCTTCCAGCGGCGTCTGATCAACACCGATGTCAGCGTCGGCACCACACAGGCCGGTATCACGGCCCCGCGGTGGGTGAAGCTGACCCGCACGGGCAATATGCTGACCGCCCAGCACTCGGCCGACGGGGTCGCGTGGACCGACGTAGTGGGCGCGGCCGGCACGACAACCTCGGACACGGTGGTCATGGGCGGCACGATCTACATCGGTGTGGCGTTGACGAGCCATGCGGCGAATGTAGCGTGCACGGCGGTGTTCTCCCAGATTCAGACGACCGGCAACGTGACCGGCGCCTGGCAGGTGGCGGATGTCGGTGTAACCCATCCGGGCAACTCGCCGCAGGGCCTGTACGTGGGATTGGTGGACAGTGCCAACAAGCTGGCGGTGGTGAAGCACCCGGACCCGGCGGCGGTGACGCTCTCCACCTGGACCGAGTGGTCGATCCCCTTGAGCAGCTTCACGGGTGTTAATCCCGCTCGCATCAAGAAGCTGTACCTCGGCGTGGGCGACCGCCAGAAGCCGGTGCCGGATGGCGCCGGCCGGATCTATATCGACGACATCCGCATCACCAAGGGCGCGCCCACTGTGAGCCCAACGCCGTAGTGATTCGCAGCGGACGGATCGTCGTGACTACTGAGTGTCGGCAGGATCGCGATGGCCCCGACAGCTTGCTGGCGGGGCCATCGGTCTTTTCTCAACGATCCGCCCGAAGGCGAACGCCTCTGCCGGGTGGCATTGCCAAGGCCGGCCCGGGTTCCCAAACGCGGTGAATCGCGTTTGGGAACCCTCTGGGGCCTGGACGAGGGCTCCCCGGGAAAGGGCTCCCAAACGCGACGTGTCGCGTTTGGGAACCCAACGCCGCTCTCCTGAGCGGCACTCTAAAAAGCAGCCAATCAGGCGGCGCAGCCGCCTGATCGTCGTCGCTGAAACGGTCGAAGATACAAACAAGGGCAAACCGGTAGGCCCGAAGGCCTTCCTCTTCTTCCTCTTCTCTACTCTTCTATCATAATAAAGTACCTTAAGATCAGGAGATTGGCGTTCCCGGGAGACCATCGTCAAGGGTAGAGCCCTTGGCGATGCCACCCGGTCTTGGCTTTCGAGGGAGTCATTGTCCTTCATGCTCTTACGAGCACACTACAGACGGGGTCCGGCCCTTCCCAAGTCCGGACGACTTGAGGCTGGGAGTACGTGGAGAGCCGTCGAAATGGGCATCACATCGGGGAGCGGTCCTCGTCGCCGGGCAGATTGGCGAGGTCCCAGGCCTCGAAAGGCGGGGTGTCTTCGGCGATCGGTTCCGGCGGCAGCGGGCTCTCCTGGGCCGGGAGCGAGTCGGAAGCGATGGACGCCTGCAGATAGGTGGCCAGATTGGCCTTGCGGTTGCGCAGGCCGAGCTTGCGGCGGATGTTCTCGCGGTGCCGCCGGACCGTGGCCGCCGAGATGCACCGCAACTGGGCGATCTCCTTCGTGGACAACCCGTTGCGGATCATGGTGCCGATGGCGACCTCCACCGGCGTCAATTCCACGTGGTCGCGCGAGATGTGGGTCAGGAAGGGGGAGGCGATCTCCTGGAGACTGCGGCGCAGCAGCGTCACGTAGGAGCGCTGCCGGCCGGTGACCTCCAGCTCCAGCTCGAACACGATGGGCATGACCACCTTCTGGATGTTGGCGGCGACGGCCGCCTTGATCCCTTGTTTCTCCTCCTCCAGCCGGGCCAGGACCGTCCGCAGGGCGATGTTCGCCTCCTGGAGCGCCTGGTGTTCCCGCTGAATGGTCCGATGGGCCGCCCGCAGGTCCGCCAGGGCCTTCATGTGCATCATCACGCTGCCGACGCGCTCGGCCACCGCGCGCAGCAGGGCGTGCTCTTCCTTGAGAAACGGGCCTGTGGCGCCGGAGGGGACCACCTTGCGATAGAAGACCTCCACCACGCCGGCGGATCGGCCGTCGATCGTGACGTCCGAAGACATTCGCCATCTGCTCTCGGCAAACCGTTCCGTGAGGTACTGCCGGCCCCCATAGACGATCCGGGCACAGGCGTGCTCGGGATACTGCCAGCTCTTGGGCAGACAATCGGCGACGCTCTGGAGAAACCGGTCGGGCGACTGAAAGTGGATTTCGCGGAACGTCGAGATCGTATAGAGGCAGTCGAGCTCCTTGATCCGCTCCCGCAGGGCGATCTCGAGCTCGGACTGAGACTGTCCGCCGGCCGGGCGGGCTGGCGTTTCCGAACGCGAGGAATTCGGTTGGGGGGACGCTTCCAGCTTCGCGAGGCGCTTCCGCAGGGCGGCAAGCTCCTTCAGCAGTCCCGTACGTGTGGGTGTCTTGGCCATTGGAATTACCCATCTAATACACACTCGTCCGCGCGACATACGATCCGATTCTATTATAACCGCCGGATTCCCCTGTGGGTGCAAATATTTTGTACTGGCGTATAAGTATGGCTTTAACTTCTTTATGGCAAAGTATTTAAGTGGCATCCTATGTTCGGTCGAGCGTCCTTTCGTTCAAGCTGCATGCTATTACCATGTGTAATATGTGTGGTGTAGGTTTCACATAGGACGTGTGGGTTCCATGTGCATTTTGTTCCGATTGGCCTTGCGGGCGGCGCACGTACAATGTGTAGTGTAGAGTGCGTGTGCGGCGTGCACACGGCTCGCCTTGTCCATCCGGGGCAATGCCAAGGGAAAACCAGGAGATCGTTATGTCCACAAACCTGCGGCGCAAAGCGGGTGTCGGTCCGACGGCCGGCGAGCCGACGGTGGTGCCGTTGACCGCCCTGACGCAGTTGGATCATCTGCTGAAGGTGGCGAGCTCGATCTCGCAGGACGCGAACAAGACCTGGGCCGAGATGTGGGGCGAGCTGAAACGGCTCGCGACCGGCGGTGGCCTGGTGGTGCCGGAGGCGGAGAGAGGTTTCGTCCCGGCATGCGGCTGGCCGGAGTTTCTGGAGAAGTTCTGGCTGTTGAAACACTACCTGGACTCGATCCAGCGGATCTGCGACCGAAAATGACAACATCCGTATCTCGTCCGCCCGCGACAGCGACCCGTGTGGTTCCGCGCGGCGGGCGAATTCAGGAGCGCTGAGAAAAACCACACGAGAAAGATGCAAAGGGATAAGAATATGACTCTTGCAGCACCGGAAAGCGTTGGGGGCCAGACGGCGATCGAGCAGCAGGTCGATGGATTCATGCTGCGGGTGGCCGCCCAGTCGCCCGGGGAGACCGAGTTTCATCAGGCCGTGCATGAGGTGGTCAAGTCCGTCATGCCAATCGTGCAGAACAAGCGGGCGTACCGGGACGCCAAGGTCCTGGAACGCATGGTCGTGCCGGAACGGGTGATCATCTTCCGGATCGTCTGGGCCGACGACACCGGGCAGGTCCAGGTGAATCGGGGCTACCGCGTGCAAATGAGCAGCCTGATCGGCCCCTACAAGGGCGGCCTGCGGTTCCATCCCTCGGTCAATCTCGGAGTCCTGAAGTTTCTGGCCTTCGAGCAGGTCTTCAAGAACAGTCTGACGACCCTGCCCATGGGCGGCGGCAAAGGCGGGTCGGACTTCGATCCCAAGGGCCGCAGCGACGGCGAAGTCATGCGCTTCTGCCAGGCGTTCATGTCCGAGTTGTACCGCCACATCGGACCCGATACGGATGTCCCCGCCGGCGATATCGGCGTCGGCGGCCGGGAGATCGGGTTCCTTTTCGGCCAGTACCGCCGCCTGAGCCAGCGGTTCAACGGCACGCTGACCGGCAAGAACCTCTGCTGGGGCGGCTCGAACCTCCGTCCCGAGGCGACCGGGTACGGCGCGGTCTACTTCGCCAATGACATGCTGGCCACGCGCGGCGAGAGCCCCAAGGGCAAGACCGCCACGGTCTCCGGATCCGGCAACGTGGCCCAGTACACCGTGGAAAAGCTCAACAGTCTCGGCGCGAAGGTGGTCACGCTCTCGGATTCGGACGGCACGATCGTGGACCCCGACGGCATCAGCAACGAGAAGCTCGCCTGGGTGATGGAGCTCAAGAACGTACGGCGCGGCCGCATCCGGGAGTATGCCGACCACTTCCAAGGGGCCACGTACCTGCACGGCAAACGGCCCTGGGGGGTCCCCTGCGACCTGGCCTTCCCCAGTGCGACGCAGAACGAGATCGACGAGGACGACGCCCGGCAGTTGGTCAAGAACGGCTGCTACTGCGTCTCCGAGGGCGCGAACATGCCGTCGCGGCCGGAGGCGGTGGACGTGTTCCTGAACGCCAAGATCCTGTACGGGCCCGGCAAGGCCGCCAATGCCGGCGGCGTCGCGGTCTCGGGCCTGGAGATGAACCAGAACTCCGGCTGTATGCGGCGCTCGCGCGAGGACGTCGACGCCCAACTGCGCGGGATCATGCACTCGATCCACGAGAATTGCGTCAAGTACGGCCAGGAGAACGGGTTCGTCAACTACGTCCGCGGCGCGAACGTTGCCGGCTTCGTCAAAGTCGCCGACGCGATGGTGCACCAGGGCTACGTGTAAGATGATTGATTATGGATGATGGATGACTGATTATTGAAGAGGAGTTGGCTTTCAGTATGAAGTTGTCGATCATCCTTCCTCCATTGTCCCGGTGATTTCCGGGCGGTAGGCGAGGCTCTCGTCATAACGAGTCTGTGGGCTGTAGCAGATTCATTAGCGGAAAACGAGAGCCTCGCCTTACTTCTGCGCGGGTCCGGGGCCGCCAGGGGCGGAAGCACCCAATTGGAAGGAAAATCCCAAATTCCAAGCACCAAATCCAAAACAAATTCCAAGCACCAAGTTCCAAATCTCAAACAAAGTCCAATGACCAAAACGGAAGAAAATTCAAAACCTCTCGCACTGAGCCGGAGCCCGCGCAAGACCGGCGGTTCGCCCGCGGGGCGTCTGCGTTTTGAGCCTTGGAATTTTGGATTTTGAACTTGTTATTGATCTCTCCGCGTGCGCGGTGTCCGCGCCACGCGGCCTTGGCTTCTCCGCGGATCAGTGGGCCGCGATCGGCAGCAGAATGTGCGACGGGTGGTTGGCGTTCATGTAGATGGTGTTCGTGGCCAGCTCGGTCTTGCCGTCGGTGCCGGAGGGCCTGCCGGTGTTCGGGTTGGGCTCGAACCGGGGCGCATTGCTGGAGGAGATCGCGACGCTGACGCGGTGGCCCGGGCTGACGACCAGGCTGGTGGACCACAGGTCGATCTCGAACTCGTAGATCTTGCCGGGTTCCATCGGCTCGCTTTTCTCCAGGGAGTTGCGGTGGCTGGCGCGGATAATGCCGTCGCAGACGACGATGCTGCGGCCGTCGGGATAGATATCGCAGAGCTTGGCGGTGAAGTCGGTGTCCGGGGCCGTGGACGACGCCCAGAGCCGGACCTTGACCGGACCGGTGATCTCGACGTATCGGTCCAGCACCGGTGAGGTGAACCTCAGGACATCCGGGCGGTTCTCGACGGGCCGCTGGTCCTTGGGCCCCTTGCTGATCGTCAGGTTCGCGCCGCCGATCGTCGGGACGGGGTTCTTCGGGTCGTACTTGTAGGCCAGGGAGCCGAACAGCTCCTGCGGGGGCTCGAGCCGCAGCTTCTTATCCGTGTGGAAGTGGACCTTCACCATCATGGCGGGGACCGGCCAGTCCTCGGCGGTTCGCCACCGGTTGCCGGGCGTGTTCGGGTCGGCCGGGTCGCCCATCACGAAGTACTGCACGGCGGGAATGCGGTCGATTCCTTTGCCGTCGTTCTTCAACCACAGATCGAACCAGGTCCACATGTCCGCGGCCTTGGGGGGGCTGGCGTTGGGAAAGACGAGGTCTTCATTGCGGCCGTGGCCGTAGGGCTCCATCACCAGCCGGCACTGGCCGCGGGCGCCCACGTCGCCCTGGCGGTTGATCGTCAGGAAGCTGTTGATCGAGCCGGCCGCGAAGATGTCGTACCAGCCGCCCAGGAACAGGGTCGGCACGTTCACGTGCGAGGCGACGCTCTCCGGGTTGATGGCCTTCCAGAAGTCGTCATAGTGCGGGTGGGCCCGGATCAGCTCGAGGTTCTTGGGGTCGAACTTGTTCTGGGCCAGCCAGTTCTCGATCAGTGCCTTGCGGAAGGCCCCGCCCTGGTAGGCGGCCTGGGAATACATGTTCGAGAAGGCCACCCCGACGTAGCAGCAGACCAGGTGGGGCGGCCGGCTCGGGGCCGTCATGTTCAGCGCGATGCCGGGGGCGCTGAGGCCCCAGCCGCCGATCTTGCCGTTGGACCATTTCTGCCGGGCGATCCACTCGATGGTGTCATACCCATCCTGGCGCTCACCCCAGCCGAGATGCAGGAAGACGGGGTAATCCGTGCCTTCGGAGTCGAAGCGGCCGCGGAAATCCTGGGAGACCAGGACATACCCCCGCTGGGTGACCTCGCCGGCCACCGCCTCCGCGGACTTGCGGCCGTAGGGGGTCATCATGAGGATGGCCGGCCAGGGCCCTTCGCCTGCGGGGAGATGGATATCGGTGGCGAGCTTGACGTTGTCACGCATCGCGACCATGACCGTCTCCTTCGCCGCGGCGCCGCAGGGCGTCGAAAGCACGATCAGCAGGACGGCGGCTGTGATGACGGCTCCCAGGGGTGCTATGTGTCTCATCGAAGATCTCCAGTCCAATCATCCGGCAGCGTATGCCACGCCCACCTTTCTTCCGGCACGCTCGTTGACCATTGCAGGCGGGGCCGGCCCGCCCCGCGACGGCTATTCTATGGGCCCGAAGATAGACGTGCAATCCCTGTTCGCCTATTGCATCAGAAACGCCCGCCGGAAAAGGCGGCATTCCATTTTTCCCCTTCCAGGGAAGGATCGTGCCGCGGTTGCGGTTGCGCGGCTCGTCACGTCGGACGTCGCACGTGACGCTGCACGCAACCGTGTGCCGAAACGAGCGTCGCAACCGCAACCGTTCCACGGTGGTCTGGGCCGGACCGGGACGCCCGCGCAGGGACGGTCATACACCCCATTGTCCAGGGCAAACGCAAAGTCGTTTGCTGTATGGGTGGCA
>Ga0194113_10008140_pt1 | contig 12940 bp, 11 predicted proteins | sample TA2MahC200mmetaG_FD_146193 | JGI IMG/M metagenome (GOLD analysis project Ga0194113, IMG submission 146193) | Freshwater microbial communities from Lake Tanganyika, Tanzania - TA2015017 Mahale Deep Cast 200m | ecosystem: Environmental > Aquatic > Freshwater > Lake | place: Tanzania: Lake...
AGCGGAAATACTTTTACGGTATTTTGGTTATGAATTGACAAAGAAACGAGGGCCGAAAAATGGCAGTTAGAAAAACGAAACGAAAAGACAAGACCACGGGCAAGGTTGAGAAATCCCAAAGTTATTACATTACATTTCACGACCACCACCGGCGGGAACATTCATTTGCGGCGGGTACGGATTTAGGCGATGCCCGTAGTCTTGAGGGCAAGATTAAAATTCTTGTCGGCTGCCGCAAGAACGGTTCATATTCTGCGGACGTTTTGCAATGGATTGACGGCTTGCCGGGCGGACTGCGGCGCAAGCTGGCCCGCTGGGATTTGTTATCCGGCGGCAAGGTTGCCGCTGACACACTTTTGAAAGAACACCTTGCGGACTGGAAAGCACACCTTGTATCGTCCGGCATTACAGGCAAACAGGCCGACCTTTTGCATTCACGGGCCGAGCGGGTATTTGCTGCGGCGGGGTTTTTCTATCCGATGGACATTATCGCAAGCAAGACTTTGAACACTATCGACGGCCTGCCGAAACTGGTACAGCATAAAGACACCACCACCGGCGGGATGCACCTTGTCGAGACAGGCCGGGGCGTTTCGTCTTTGACCAAAAGACACCACCTGCGGGCGGTAAAACAATTTTCCCGATGGATGCGAACTGATGGACGCGCAACATCGAACCCGCTGGAAAGCCTGACAATCAAAGGGGCGGTTGTAGAGAATCAGCGGCGGGCACTGACCGCGGATGAAATCATCTATCTGCTGGATTATGCCGCGAACGCCGGAACCGTCTGCAATATGACCGGGGCGGAACGGAGTTTGATTTACCGGCTGGGAATCGAAACCGGCCTGCGGGCAAGTGAAATACACAGTCTAAAACGCACCAGTTTTGATTTTGACGGCCTTATGGTTCGGGTTGAGGCACAGGACACAAAGAACGGGAAATCCGCTGTATTGCCCGTCAAGGCCGCGACAATGGCAAGGATTCAGGCACACCTTGCGAAAAAGATGCCGACTGCGGCGGCTTTCGGATTGAACCCTGAACACGGGGCAAGAATGATTCAGACAGACCTTGCCGCTGCCCGTTCGGGATGGATTGCCGCTGCTATAGAAAACCCGGACGAACACCGGCGGCGGACGGAAAGCGATTTTCTGAAAATCAAGACCCCTGCGGGCAAGGCTGATTTTCATTCCTTGCGGCATACCTTTGCAACGTTTTTAGTCCAAAGCGGAACGGACATAAAGACCGCCCAAAGCCTGCTGCGGCATTCCACCCCGGCGATGACTTTGGGAATCTATACACACACACGGGACGGAAATCAGACAATGGCAATCGGAAATCTGCCGGACTTTGAAAAACAGGTTGCCGTCAAGACCGGAACGGATGATTTTTCAGCGGATGCAATCGGCCAAAATACCCCTGAAAAAAATACACCGAAAAATACACCGATTCGAACCGCAAAACACGGCACAAACCCGTACAAATCGGCACAAGTGAACGGCGAAAATCTGGAAAATCAAAATGCAATAGAATGCAGCGAAAACCCTGTTTTGACGCATTCTATTGAACGGAGGAGGAGGGATTCGAACCCCCGGTACCCTTACGGGCACAACGGTTTTCAAAACCGTCACCTTCAGCCGCTCGGTCACTCCTCCCGATGGGATTGTACCCTATCGGCATAACCAGATTTGTACTTTACAGCACAATTTTTCGGTCTGCAAGCCTTTTCCTGCATTGTACTTACCAAATATGTCTGCGAGTTTTGCATCCGGATTGACTTTTCAGCCACCTGGGGTTATGATAATGCTTGAAATACGGGATAGATATTTTTTTGGGGGGGCTGGAGGTAACGTATGCGGCTGTTTGTAAGCCTTGGCGGCAGCACGGTTAACGAAGTCCATTTTGATCGTGGTCCGATTTATATCGGCCGACAGACGGGCAGTCAGGTTTTTTTACCCGACAAGGCCGTATCCCGTCAGCACGCCGTGCTTTATACCACCCGTGACGGCACGTGGATTCTTGAGGACCTGGGTTCTTCCAATAAAACCTTTCTTAAAGAAACCGCCATTCATAAACAGGAGATTAAAAATGGCGACATCATTCACATCGCCGATTTCACCATTCGTATCAGTCTTGACGAAGAAGACGCTGACGTTGACCGCCTGACGGAAATGGATGATACCCGGCTTGGCCCTCAGCTTCGCAAGGAATTACACACCGTGGAGCGCAATCCGGAATCCATCGACGCACCGCCGATCAAATTCCCCGCAAAACAAGTCAACCAGCTTTGCCATGCGATGGATAAAATCACCTCCGCAAAAAATCTGCACGAATTATTCCCCATTCTTTTCGAACTGTTAATGGCTCAGATGAAAGCAACGAATGTCTGGGTGAGCCTGCGAAAATCGGACTCCGGGCCGATGGATATGCAGGCGGGTAAAAAAATCAATAGCGAAGCTGTCACAAAAATGGAATTGGCCCTGCCCGATAGTCTCGATGAGGCGGAGGAAAACCATACTCCCCTCTTGGTTCACCAGTTACCCAAACAAATCGCCACCCGTGGCATCCGTTCCGTACTGATCGCTCCAATTCTGCACGACCATCGATGCTACGGCATAATTTACGTTGAAAATTCCACCGAACACAGCCATTATACTCTGGCAGAACTGGACTATCTGCTGCTGCTGTCCATTATCACCGGCTGTTATATTCAGAAGATCGAAAAATAATTCGTCCGCTTATACGCAGAAGTAGAAAATCGACAACACGGCAATCAGCCACATTGTGGGTTTGATTTCACGAATCCGGCCAGCCATCACTTCCATCAAAGTAACGGCGATAAAACCGAAGGCCAGTCCCGTACTGATGGAATAACTCAGGGCAATCATCACGATAATCACGAATGCCGGCAGGCCGTGACGGATATCGGAAAAATCGATACGGCGGATTTCCTTCATCATAAACAAGCCCACCATAATCAGGGCCGGCGCCGTAGCGTATTGGGGTACGATGCCCACCAGCGGCACAAACAGCATTGCCAGCAAAAACAATATGCCGGTAACAACCGCCGTAAGCCCCGTCCTGCCGCCCTGTTCGACGCCGGCGGCGGATTCAATATACGCGGTTGTTGTGGAGGTACCGCAAACCGCACCGAACATGGTGGCGCCGGCATCGAGAATCAGCAGGCGGTCAATGCTTTTAATTTTGTCGTCCTTTTCGACAAGCCCCGCCTGGGGAACGACAGCCAACAACGTACCGATGCTGTCAAACATATCAATAAACATCAGCGTAAAAATGCTGGAAAACAGGCTCCACTTCAGCGACCCGATGACATCCATTTTCAGGAATAACTCCGACAAATGAAATTGTGTGGAAATCACCCGCTGGGGCGGCTGAATTTGACCGAACAGGATAGCCAGAACGGTTGAAAATAAAATCCCCATCAGCAGCGCGCCGGGAACGCGCTTCATCTCCAGAAAAATCATCACCAGCAGCCCTGCCAAACCAATCAGAATCGTCCGATTCAAAGCGGCGCCGGAGACAAACGTCACGGGGTCGGATTTAATCAGACCCAGATTCTGCAGGCCGATAAATGTGATAAACAGGCCGATGCCGACGGCAATGGCGCTGATAAGAGATTGCGGAATCGCTTCGACGAGTTTTTTTCGTAATCCGACCAGCGTCAGAATCAGAAAGAACAAGCCGGACAGAAAAACCACGCCCAGCGCGGTCTGCCATGAGACTTGGCGAGTAATTACAAGAGTGAATGCGAAAAAGGCATTGAGGCCCATTCCCGGCGCCATCGCAATCGGGGCATTGGCAAACAGTCCCGTCGCGATGGTGGATACGGCGGTCACCAGACAGGTCACGGCGATTAACGCTTCTTTGTTCATCCCGGCCTGGCTGAGAATAGCCGGGTTGACGAAAATGATATACGCCATCGTCAGAAATGTCGTCAGGCCTGCGATACATTCCGTGCGGGCATTCGTACGCCGCTGTCCGAGTTGAAAAAACCGATTCAACATATATTCCTCCTGAATTACATTCGAACCGTTTTAAAGAACAAAAAAAGCCCCTTCGCAGAGGCTTTGATTGACATATTATCCTAAGCCATCGGCTTTTTGGCCTGGTCAAAAACCGCAGTGGCGGTTTTAATCATTCCCGCAATATCGGACAGGTTGGTGGGAATAATCATCGTATTATTGGCCTGAGCAAGTTTGCCGAATTCGTTGAGATACTGTTCGGCAATCCGCAGACGCACCGCATCGCTTCCGCCCTGCTCGTTGATGGCCTTGGCAATTTCACGGATTCCGTAGGCCGTGGCAAAAGCAATCTTTTCAATTTCGGCGGCCCGACCTTCGGCTTCGTTGATGCGTTTTTGCTTCTCGCCTTCCGACTGAAAAATCTTCTGCTGCCTGTCGCCGTCGGCATTGTTAATCTTGGCCTGGCGTTCGCCTTCGGACTGGGCAATAACGGCGCGTTTCTCACGCTCGGCACGCATCTGCTTTTCCATCGCGTCCTTGATACTCTGCGGCGGATAGATATTCTTGACCTCATAACGGGTCACCTTCACGCCCCATGGCTCGGACGCCTTATCCACTGCTGCGACGATAGCGGCGTTAATCGTTTCGCGTTCTTCAAATGTTTTGTCTAATTCCAGTTTTCCCATCACCGAACGCATCGTTGTCTGAGCGATCTGAATCGAGGCGAACATAAAATTCTCAATGCCGTAAGACGCCTTCTTTGGGTCAATGACCTGCAGATAGAGAATACCATCGACTTCCACCGCAATATTATCCTTCGTAATGCAGACCTGTGGCTTGACATCGATCGCCTGTTCTTTCAATGTGAGCTTGTATGCCACGCGGTCGATAAACGGAATCAGGATGTGAAATCCCGCTTCCAGCGTACGGGAATACTTGCCGAGACGTTCGACGATATAGGCCTCACGCTGCGGTACAATCCGAATTGTCTTGGCAAAGGCGATCAGGGCAAAAACGATAATCGCAATTAAAATCACCGTAAAAGGCTGAACAACTTGTGCGGCTAAAACCAGTGTATTCATAATGCTCTCCTTTTTCTATTTGCTGACGGGTTTTACAATCAGCGTCAGACTCTCATTTCCGATAATTTCAACCACCGCGCCGACGGGAATTGCGACATCCGCGCGGGCTTTCCAGTTAACGCCGTGCAGTTCCACCTGTCCCGGCTGAGTCGGACTAATCGCCTGTCCAACGATGACTTTTTCGCCGACAAAGTCCTGTAGATTTTGTGAGGAGTCCTGTTTGGAACGGGTAAAACCAAGAAAAACGCCTCTGAGCCAGTTGCGCAGCGCCAGGAGCAGCACAACCGAAATGACAAGAAATAAAATGAGCTGAACATTGATGTTAATGCCAGTGAACGCGCAGATAATGGCAATCGTCAATGCACCGATGCCAAAGAAAAAGACAAACAGTCCCGGAATGAACAATTCCAGAATCAGTAAAAACACCCCCACAAACGCCCAGATATATTCCGGCTTGAGAAAATCCTTCCAGTCCACGGTTATTCCTCCCTAAAAAAATTTAAACATCCATTATTCCGTATTATCCACTGCTTTGTCGAGAATTTCCAATACTTTTTTGCAATCTTTGTCAATTTGTTCAATCAGGAATTGACGGCTGTCAAATCGCTGCTGGCGGCGGATGCTTTCGACAAAATCCATCGCCAGGTACTTGCCGCGAAGGTCTTCGACGTTCGGTTCGAGAATATGGGCCTCTATCAATAGTGGATAGTCCGTCATAAAGGTTTTGGCACGTCCGATGCTGATTGCCGCGGGTCTGCGAACACCTCCGCCGCAAACTTCGTCAAGCGTTTGACCAACTATGACAAAACCGGCATAGACGCCTTCCGTAGGCAGAATCTGATTTTCCGGCTGGATGTTGGCTGTGGGAAAGCCCAACTGACGACCAATGCCCCGGCCGGGAATGGTTTTCCCGAGCAGGCGATAGGGCCTGCCCAGCGCCGCGGCGGCGGGGTGAACCTCGCCCTGTTCGAGCAGCCGACGAATCAAAGAACTGGAACAAATCACCGATCGGCGGTCCTGGTCGAGATGAATCTGCCGATAAGGAACCTCACAGACCTCAAAGCCCCGTTCTTTGCCGAGTGCCCTCAGGGTTTCGATGCCGCCGCTGCGTCCATAGCCGAAATTGAAATTCGGTCCTTCGACCACCGCCAAGGGAGCCAGTGTTTTGACCAGAAATTCATCCACAAATTCTTTCGGTGAGAGATTAAGCAGTTTGATACAGTCCGTGATAACAATCAGTTGTTCTACACCACGCTGTTCGAGCAAGCGAGTTTTCATCGGCAGCGGACTTAACACCCCCGGTGTTTTCTGCGGATGCAGAATCGCAGCCGGGTGCGGCTCAAAAGTCATCGCCGACAGCGGCACTCCCGGCCTGACCTGACGGGCGGTACGGAGAATATCCTGATGGCCGAGGTGAACGCCGTCAAAGTTGCCGATGCTCACCACGCCGCCCTTTTGAACCTTATCTAATTGTGTCGAATCGAAAACCCGCATAACATCTCCGAAATAGAGAATTATCTTACAGCCAAAAGCCATTCAGGACAAGAAAATTGGAGGTTTTCACTTGACCCGACGAACTTTACAGGAAATGATAACGGTGGAGGTTTAATTATGAACCAAAAGAAAGTAATTCAGACAGACGCGGCGCCAAAGGCCATTGGGCCGTACAGCCAGGCGGTAATGGCAGGCAATATGTTCTTTGCCTCAGGCCAGCTCGGTATTGACCCGGCCACAGGAAAGATGGTCGAGGGCGGGGCCAAAGAGCAAGCCCGGCAGGCCCTCAAAAATATCCGCGCCCTGCTGGAAGCGGCGGGATTGAGCTTTAATCATATCGTTCAGGTACAGATATTCCTGGCCGACCTGGCTGATTTCGCCCAGGTCAATGAAGTTTATAAAACCTTCTTAACGGAACCTTACCCCGCCCGCAGTACTTTCCAGGTGGCCGGACTTCCTCTGGCGGCTAAGGTGGAAATCCAGACCGTGGCCATAAAATAGCAATGCAGACACAAGAGGTCTTTTGTCTGAAAATCTTTGTGATTGCTTGCATTTTCAGCCTCCAGCCGGTATAGTAGTCCGGCTTTTGTGAAAGCACAGGAAGAACACTTAATTTCTTTATCAGGAGTAATTTATGGGTGTCAAAGTAGCTATTGCCGGTGTCACCGGCGCGGTTGGACAGGAATTTTTACGCATCCTTGAACAGCGGAATTTCCCGATGGACAAATTAGTCTGCCTTGCCAGCGAGCGTTCAGTCGGCAAGAAAATCACGTTCAAGGGTAACGAATATACGGTGGAATTGCTGACGGCAAACAGTTTCAAGGGAATTGACATCGCCCTGTTTTCGGCCGGCGGTCAGCGAAGTAAGGATTTTGCGCCTGCCGCGGCCAAAGCCGGCGCGGTAGTGATTGATAATTCTTCGGCGTTCCGAATGGACCCCCAGGTGCCGCTGGTCGTGCCGGAAGTCAACCCGGAAATGATTGGGCAGCACAAGGGCATTATCGCCAACCCGAACTGTTCGACGATTATTGCCAATGTGCCGGTCTGGCCGCTGCACAAAGCCAACCCCATTAAGAGGATGATTGTCAGCACGTATCAGGCCGCCAGTGGCGCCGGACAATCGGCGATGCTGGAACTGATTGAGCAGGCCAAGGAAGTCCTGGCCGGAAAGCCCGTCACCTGCAAGGCGCTGAAATATCAGCTCGCCTTCAATCTCTATTGCCACGATTCGAAAATCGGCCCCGACGGCTACAACGAAGAAGAAGTGAAAATGGCAAAAGAGACCCGCAAGATATTCAACTGCCAGAGCATCGCGATTACCGCGACCTGCGTGCGTGTGTCGGTACTGCGGGCACACAGTGAAAGTATCAATCTTGAATTCACCGACCCGATTACGCCCACACAGGTCAAAGACCTGCTGAGCACCGCGCCGGGAGTAAGTATCATCGACGACCGTGAAAAGAACCGCTTCCCAATGCCGATTGACGCAACGGGTAATGATGATGTCTATGTCGGCCGGATTCGTCAGGATGAATCGATTCCGGACAATCGCGGAATTAACATCTGGGTCAGCGGCGACCAGATTCGCAAAGGCGCGGCATTGAACGCCATCCAGATTGCGGAAAAGTTGTTGTAATGTACAACGCAAAGTGATAAGAGAAAGGCCGGAAATTCTGCTCCGGCCTTTTTTATGTGTTACGGCCTGAAAGGCCAAAATAACTTAGCCCAGCCCAACGGGCTGGGTAAAGTAACCACTCAATGAATGTCGCCCTGAAAGGGCAGAATAAAAGAACACACAATTATAGCGATGCGAAAAATTAAATTGCTAATCCAATACGACGGCTCCGCCTATCACGGCTGGGCGGCACAGCCGGAGATGCCAACAATACAGGGCACACTGACCGACGCCATCGAAAAACTCACCGCCCGTCGGGTGGAACTTTTCGGCTCGTCCCGCACGGACGCAGGCGTCCACGCATTGGGACAGGTCGCCGCATTTACCATCGACAGCCCCGTGCCGACGGAAAATTTTGCGCGGGCGCTGAATAATATGCTGCCCGACGACATCGCCGTCGTCGAAGCCGTCCATGTGCCGGATTCCTTCGACCCCATCAGCGATACGAAAAGCAAAATCTACCGCTATACGATTTACACCGGCCCAGTTCGCCCCGTAATCCAAATCCGCTATTGCTGGCATCGTCCGGGCACGCTGAATGTCGAAGCGATGCAGGCCGCGGCAAAGATTTTGCTGGGTATGCACGACTTCAAGTCCTTCGCCTCCGCCGCCGATAACCGCGAAAGCTCCATACGAACCATAATAAAGTGCGATGTTTCGGGCAAAGATAACGAGATTACTTTTGACGTGCAGGCCGACGGCTTTTTGTATAATATGGTACGCAATATCGTCGGCACGCTCGTCGAAGTTGGCCGCAGACGATGGACGGCGGCGGATATCGAGCGAATCCTCGCCGCCAAAGACCGTTGCCAGGCCGGCCCCATCGCCCCGGCCTCCGGCCTGTGCCTGATGCGAATCTTTTATTGAAAATTTTGTGTTGGTCATTTGAATTTCGAATTTTCAAATTTGTTTCGAATTTTTACCCGCCATAGCTGGTTTCTGCATAGCTTCAGCGAAGCAGAATGGCGACGGCGGGTCGGATTTAGAATTTCGGATTTTAAACTGATATGAGAATTGTTCACATTATCACCCGGCTGATTCTCGGCGGCGCACAGGAAAACACGCTGATCACCTGCAAGCTCCTGGCCCGCCGCGGACACCACGTCACGCTCATTACCGGCCCGGCGCTCGGGCCGGAAGGCGAATTATTCCATCAGACCGCCAACGCGGGCTATGACGTCATCATTCTCGACGCGATGCGGCGGGCAATCCTGCCGGGCAAAGACGTCCTGACTTATATCCAGCTTAAAACCCTGCTGCGCAAGCTCCGCCCGGATATCATTCACACCCACTCGGCCAAAGCCGGCATTCTGGGCCGATGGGCCGGCCACGCCCTCAAAGGCAAACTCGAGCCGGGAACGAACAAGCCCGCTGTCGTCCACACCATTCACGGCCTTGCGTTTCACCCGTATCTCAACCCTCTGCTCAACCGGCTGTATATCGCCATTGAAAAATCCGCCGGCAGATGCACCGACGCCTTCATCACCGTCGCCGATGCGATGACCGAAAAGGCCCGCGCCGCGGGCATCGGCCTCGATAAGCCCTACACCACCGCTTACTCGGCCATCGACGAAGAGTTGTTCCTCAATAAGCCGTCGCAGGAAGACATTCGCGCCTTTCGTCAAAGATATGGCATTCCGGAAAAGGCCGTCGTATTGATTACCGTCGCCCGGCTGGCGGAATTGAAAGGACACGAATATATTATCGAATCGGCCAAACGTCTGGCGGCACGATTCGAAAATGCTTATTGGCTGTTTGTCGGCGATGGTGCATTAACGGAACAGATTAAAACGCAAATTCAGGCCGCCGGGCTGGATGGGCGGATAAAATTCACCGGCCTCGTGCCGCCGGAGCAAATCCCCCCGGCCGTTCATGCCTCGGATATTCTGGTGCATTGTTCGCTGCGGGAAGGTCTTGCCCGTGTTCTGCCGCAGGCGATGCTGTGCGCCAAACCCGTGGTCAGTTTCGATATTGACGGGGCCAAAGAGGTCGTCAACGACACCACCGGCTTTTTGATTGAGCCAAAAGACGTGGATGGATTGACACAGGCCTGTGCAAAGCTGATTGAAAATCCGCAATTGTGCCAGACACTTGGACAAGCGGGCATCAAAAGCGTCATCGAAAAATTCGCCCCCGATACCATGGTCAACACCATCGAACAGGTCTATCAAAACCTGCTGCAGAAGTAGATAGCCGCACAAAAGCAGCGTTCGGCGTCGCCATCGGCGGCAATGGTTTTTCTTTCCATAGGGTTAGTGCAACTTTGTTGCATACGCGAATAAATTTTGACAGGATATTTTTTTAGGATGATGGGCGACAAGAGTAAAGATTGAGAAATATAAGCAATGTATTCATAAGGGTTTATGGAAAAAAATGGCCGATCCTTTTATTTTACTTGACCCTTTTAGTTAACTCAGAATTTAATGCTTGACGGCCTGCATTAAACAGGATATGTTTCAAGTGAAACACGAAACATATCCTGTGGAGAAAAAAATGGTACACCATAAAAGTCAACAAAATAGTCACCAAATGTCATTTATCCATGAACCAAAACTCCCCAAAGATGCCTTCCGTAGCATCCGCAATTACCTTGCAGGTCAGTTCGTTGGCGCTACTCGTGATGATGTCTTGTTGGATGAGGTGCTCAAATGCCTCTTCTGCAAGCTGATGATCGAACGCAATGAAGCGGAACCCATAGACCTTACTGTCGCTCCCTTCCAGTTAGCAAAGCAACTACGTACGGTCTTTAACACTGTGCGATCAGCATTCCCAGATATTTATACTAAAGACACCGAAATCCTGTTGGATCCGCCTACCCTACACTACGTTATGGGCGAGTTAGACTTTTCAATCATGAATGCTGAGAGCGATCCCATCGGCGATGCATTTGAAGTCTTTGTAGGTAGCGAATGCAGAGGCAATGCCGGTCAGTTTTTTACCCCTCGTTCAGTAGCCAATCTACTGGTTCAGGCTCTTGATCCTAAGCCGCATGAAACTGTCTTAGACCCAGCATGTGGAGCAGGTGGTTTCTTATCTTCCGTCTGTGCTCATTTGGAAAAACAAGGGATAACTCCCAAACAAGCAACTATACATCTTTATGGTATTGATAAAGATGCCTATCTGGCGCAACTGTCTAAAGTTCATATTGCACTGCTCACAGGTGGCCATCCCACCATAATCAATGGTGACAGCATTTCTCTACAAAATGGTCAAAAAAATATCCGCGAGTATCTACCTAAGGGTGGTGTGGATGTAATTCTGACCAATCCACCGTTTGGTGTAAGTATCGTTGCGGCCTCCCCAGAAGTGCTACAGACCTTTGAGCTCGCTCGCAAGTGGACAAAGAATCCAAAAAATGGAATGTTTGGTCGGTCGGATAAAGTTCAAACTAATGTTCCTCCACAGGTATTATTTGTAGAACGCTGTTTGACTCTACTCAAGCCTGGTGGTCGTTTAGGTATGGTGTTACCGGAAAGTATTCTCTCGAATAAATCTTATCGTAATGTCGTCGAGTACTTACTTCAGTACGCCGACATTCATGCTATCATGGGTATGCCTGAAGCACTGTTTAAGACCTCTGGTAAAGGTGGAACTCACACAAAGACCTGTTTGTTGGTAGCAACTAAAAACGGTGACAAAAGAACATGGAAAAGCAAAACAGTGTTCATGGCTGAGGCAAAATGGTGCGGACAAGACTCAAGAGCACGTGCAATTCCACATAATGACCTACCCGAGATAGCCAATAACTATGTGGCTTACAGAAATAAAAAGTCAATCACGCCATCTAATCTTGGTTTTTCTATCAACAAAGAAAAAATATTGGGTGGAGTGTTGTGCCCACGCTATTACAACCCACAAGCTGAACAAGAACTAGAAGGATTGGATAAGACACACGCCCTTCTTCCAATTTCACAACTAATAGCAGAAAACGTTATAAGCATAACTACTGGAGATGAAATTGGGAAACTTGCCTATGGAACAGGAACAATACCATTTATCCGGACATCAGATATTAGCAACTGGGAGTTGAAAGCAGATCCCAAACACGGGGTGTCCAGAGAGATTTACCAAGGGCTTAAAGATAAGCAAGACGTAAACCCTGGTGATATTTTGATGGTTAAAGATGGTACCTATCTTATTGGAACTTGTGCCATAGTCAGCGAAGCCGACAGGGAAATTCTCTATCAAAGTCATCTATATAAAATAAGGGTCAACCCTAATCCTTATGATATAAACCCATACCTCTTGATAGCGATTTTAAGTTCAACCGCAGTTCAAAAACAAATACGCTCCAAACAGTTTACTCAAGATATTATCGACAGCCTTGGGGATCGCATTAATGAATTGACTTTACCAGTGCCAAAGTCAAAAAATGCTCGTAACCATATCACTTCATTGGTTCAACAAGCAGTTGTTAATCGCATTAAAGCACGAGAATTAGCAAAAGAAGCACGAGCCTGTGTAACGCTTCAGTTGGATGGCTGAGGGCGCCAACCATGCCGGTCATAGTTTTGTGAAATACGTTGAATCAGCTTGCGTACATCATTCAAGCTAAGACTTCCTTGGATACGGTTACCATCGGCGGAAATCCAGCTGATGTTATCAGCTGTATGACCAACCGCCTCACCACTCTCGCCAAGTTTTAGTGGATTCTGATCAGCGACAATCAATCTTGCCTTCCCCGTTGCCTCAACTTAAAATGTTACTAT
>Ga0194113_10008144_pt1 | contig 12938 bp, 10 predicted proteins | sample TA2MahC200mmetaG_FD_146193 | JGI IMG/M metagenome (GOLD analysis project Ga0194113, IMG submission 146193) | Freshwater microbial communities from Lake Tanganyika, Tanzania - TA2015017 Mahale Deep Cast 200m | ecosystem: Environmental > Aquatic > Freshwater > Lake | place: Tanzania: Lake...
TCCCTGGATCTCGCGGGATATCCGCAACCCGCAGTTCATCACCGCCTCCACATACCAGGGGCTCCACCGCGTCTACAACGGGAAGGCCGCGGCCCGAGGCCCCAAGGGCGAGGGACAAAGCGCAAAAGGAGAAGCGTCCTCCGGGCCGCAGGTCCTTCTGAGACAACTCCGGCAGATTGGCGTGCGGACGCTCGTGCTCGACGAGGCGCACCACCTGCGGAACGAGTGGTGGAAATGCCTGGCCGATCTGAAGAAGCACTTGGACAAACCCACGGTGGTGGCACTGACCGCCACCGCTCCGTTCGATGTCTCCCCGTTCGAGTGGGACCGCTATATCGGCCTGTGCGGGCCGATCGATGCTGAGATTACCGTGCCCGAGCTGGTGGCCCAGCAGAACCTCTGCCCGCATGGGGACTATGTGTACCTGTCCGCACCGTTGCAGGCGGAGCAGCAGGAGATCCATGCGTTCCGCCAGGAGGTCGATACCTTCGTGCAGAATCTCTGCACCAACGGGGACTTCACCGCGGCGTTGGAGAGTCACCCGTGCGTGAGCCAGCCGCGAGCGTGCGTCGAGGAGATCCTGGACGACCCGCCGTTCTATTCGAGCGTGGCCGTCTTTCTGAGTCACGTCCGCCCATCCCCGCCGCGTGAGTTGCTGCGCATCCTCGGCCTGTCGCCGCGCAGGTGCCCGACGTTGGACCTGGACTGGCTGACGCGACTGTTGGCCGGCTGCTTCTACACGCACGCCAAGTCGTTCGAGGCCCACAAGGACTTGCTCCAGCGCCTTCTGCGGGAGGCCAAGCGGATCGGCGTGGTGGACCGCCGGACCGTCAGTCTCCAGAGCAGCACGAAAGTCGCGCGGCTTCTGACCCGCAGCGCCTCCAAACTACGCAGCCTCGAGGAGATCGTCCGGTTGGAGAGCCAAGCCCTGGGGCCGGACTTGCGAATGGTCGTTCTCACAGATCACATCCGCCGGGCGGACTTTCCCAAAGACGCCGGCGATGAGAAACCGGTCAAGAGGCTGGGCGTGGTGCCGATTTTTGAGCAGCTTCGCCGCGGTAGGGGCACCCCCCCGTGGTTGCCCGAAACGAATAGGGCAGGCACAGGGGCCTGCCCCTACGGCGTTCTCACGGGGACATTGACGGTCATCCCGAGCGAAGCACGCCAGTCGCTACGCTCGACGGCGCCGCGACTCGGCATCGAGCCGGAAGATATCGATTTCAGACCGCTGGCGCATGACGAGCGATTCTGTGAAGTGACGATCCGCGGGGCGGACAAGCACAAGATGGTCGCACTGATCACCAGCCTGTTCAACCAGGGCAGTATCCGCATTCTCGTCGGGACCACGTCTCTGCTGGGCGAGGGCTGGGATGCGCCCTCGGTCAACGCGCTGATCCTGGCCAGCTTCGTCGGCTCGTACATGCTGTCCAATCAGATGCGTGGCCGGGCCATCCGCACCCAGGACGGCAACCCGACCAAGACCGCCAACATCTGGCACCTCGTCTGCCAGGAAGAGGAGGCGAAGCAGTTCAACGAGGACATGGAGACGCTGGCCCGGCGGTTCAGATCGTTCGTGGGCGTCTCCTTCACCAGCCGGCGGATCGAGAGCGGCCTGGACCGGCTCGGCCTGGGTACGCCGCCCTACGCCAAGCCGCGAATGGAGCACCTCAACACCGTCATGACCCAGCGCGCCCGCGACCGGGCCCGGCTCATCAGCGATTGGGAGCAGGCCCTGGAGGGGGCGCGGGACGAGAACATGGTGGAGCAGGTGGCTACGTCACCCCTGGCCCTGCCGCGCGATTTCATCTTTCGCAACACGATCCTGGCGCTCTTGTACCAGGCATGGTTCTGGGGCATATCCGTGTTCGCGATGGTAATGCAGTCCCCGGAGCGCGGCTCGCACCGCCTGTCCCTGCGGGTCCTGCTGATCCTGCTGGCGGTCGCCTCCGGCGCCGCGGCGGTGGCGGCCCTACCCAAGTGCCTCAAGGCCCTCTGGCTCTCCCTGCGCCACGGCTCCGTCGCCTCCAGCATGAAGCAGATCGGCAAGACCGTGCTCCTGTCGCTGGTCGAAGGCGAGATGATCGAAACCTACCGGCGGCAACTGAAGGTAGTTGCCCGTCCCCTGGACTACGGCTTCGTCGGCTGCGCGCTCAAGGGCGGGACGACGCGCGAGCGGTCGCTCTTTCTCGACGCCCTGCAAGAGGTCCTCGGCCCGCTGGAGAACCCGCGCTACGTCCTGGTGCGCAAGTCCCGGCTGGGCCCGCTCGCCCGCCAGGACTACCACGCCGTGCCCGCCGCCCTCGGCAAGAACAAAGACCTGGCCGAGTACTTCCGGAAAGTATGGGCTCGGCGCGTCGGCCCCGCCGATCTCGTCTACACCCGCACGCCGGAAGGTCGGTTGTTCCTGCTGAAAGCCCGCACCCACTCCATGGCCCGCCGCTTCCAATGCCGCGCCGAACGGCTCAAGGCCTGGCAATAGCCTCTTGGGAATCCTCGATCCTCCACATTCGTGATCCACTGCTGCCATCGATTGCCAGTTTGGCGGATGGCCCTGCAACGGATGTTCCACCTTGTGATGCTTGGCGAGTTGCGCTCTACCTGCCTTGTCTTGACTGCTTTGGGAGACTCTCAGGTCCGCCAGCGGACCAGGGTGGCGCGCCCGTCCTGTTTGGCGCTGCCGCCGACGGCGTGCAGGATGAACTCGCCGGCCTCGGGCGAAAGCCGGGCCTCGACCCAGCCGACCGGCTGGACGTGGGTGAAGTTGTAGCCCGCCGCGGGCAGGTTGATCAGGGCGATGCCCTCGGTCTCGCAGAACTCGTACTTGTGCGAGTGCCCGTAGACGACGGCCTTGACCTTCTTGATGGGCGCGATGATGTCGAAGAGCCGCCGGGTATCGAGCAGGTCGGCCCGGGGCGTGTGGTGGAAGAACAGGATCATCGGCGTGTCGTCGCAGACGCGCAGGTAGGTCGCGAGCCATTCGCGCTGCGACTTGCCGAGCAGGCCGGGGAACATGTTGACGTACAGCAGCGTGTCGAGAACGGTCATCCGGACCGGGCCGGCCATCGCCGTCAGGACGTGCTTGTCCTTGACCGCCTCGCCGCTGTCGGCGGGACCCTCGAAAGCCTGCAGAAAATCGCCGCGGTGATCGTGGTTGCCGAGGGCCAGATACGTCGGCCGCTTCTGCGTGATCGGCGACAGCAGTGTCTTGACGTTCTCGTAGGCCTTCATGCCGCCCCGCGAGCGCGACACGTCGCCGGTGATGACCATGCCGTCCGGCAGGTCGGAGGCGATCTCGGCGACGATCTTCTGCAGGTTCTGATACGGGTAGAAGCCCCGGAACCGGTTGTCCGGGCTGGAGGCGATATGCGTATCGGACACGAAGGCCCAGCGCGTGGTGTCTTTGCGCTTCCCGGTCTCCTCGGTCCGGCCCGTCTGGGGTCCAACCGCGACCACCCCGCCCGCGAGGGCCAACCCCAACGAGAGAACCTGCCGCCGGCTTACCTGGCGTTCCGTCACATCGGACATAGCATGCTGCCTTTCCGTATTGGCCGTTGCTTCGAACCCCCAGTGGAAGGCGCAACCGCCCATGCGATTGTCCGGGCCGTCGCGTGCGACCATGGCCCTTCTTGCCCCCAGGGAGGGTTTTCTACCAAGAGAGAGGCCGTTGTGCAACCCCTACGTCCTGTAATGCACCGGATTTGCAGAATTTTTTGTTTTTTCCCGCGGGCGTCTACGCGCGCCAGAGAAGCCGGTGGACCTGCCCATTGTCCCTGCGATTGCCGTCGAGGGCGTGGAGCGTGAATTCGCCGCCCGTCCCGGTCAGCCTGGCCTCGACCCAACCGACGGGCTGGCGGCTGGAGAAGTTGTATCCCGTGGCCGGCAGATTGATGAGGTGGATGCCGGCGATCTGGGAATACTCGTACCGGTGGGAATGCCCGTAGACGACAGCCTTGACCTTGGCCAGAGGCCGGATGATTTCAAATAATCGCGGGGTGTCCAGCAGGTCGGACATCAGCGTGTGGTGGAGAAACAGGATCGTTGGAGTCTCGTCGCAGGCCTGCAGGTAAAGCTCCAGCCAGGTGCGCTGCTCCGTGCCGAGCTTGCCCGGCGTGGCGTTGACGGTCAGCAGGGAATCGAGCACGATCAGGCGGACCGGGCCGGCCACGGCGGTGCTGACGTGGCGGTTCTCGACGATCCGACGGCCGGTATCGAGCCCTCCGAAGGTGCGAAAGAAATCGTCCCGATTGTCGTGGTTGCCCAAGCCCAGATGGATCGGACGCTGCTCGGCCACCGGGCGCAGCAGGGCTTTGAAGTTCTCGTAGGCGTCGGTCTGACCGCGCAGGCGAGCCAGATCGCCGGTAATGACCAGTCCATCCGGCAGATCGCAGGCGATTTGGCCGGCCACTTCCTGCAGGTTCTGATACGGATAGAACCCGCGGTAGCGATTCCGCGGGTCGGCGGCGATGTGCGTATCCGATAATAGTGCCCAGCGGGTGCAGTCCGGCTGCTCCGACGATTGTCGCTCCTCGGCCGGCTGGTCCGCCAGCAGCCACGGCGGCCGGAACAGGCAGGCCGCCAGAGCGAGACCGCCCTGGAGGAACTGTCGTCGGTTCGGCAATGTCTGGAAGAGATCGGACACAGCGCACCCCCTTCCCACCCCAGTTTTCTATGTGGCGGAGGACCGTTCCTGCTTGGATACGAATCCCCCACCAAAATATACATAGCATTTGGGGGTAGTGCGCCGGTATCGGCAGAATCCTGTTTTTTTCGGCGGTCAGGAGCGCCAGGTCAGCCGGTCGGTGCGCCCGTCGAGCGCCGTGTTGCCGCCGAGGGCGTACAGGCGGAAGGCGCCGCCGGTGGGGGTGAGTTGCGCCTCGACCCAACCGACCGGCTCGCGCTCGGCGAAGTTGTAGCCGACGGCGGGCAGGTTGATCAGGTGGATGCCCTCGAAGTCCGAGAAACTGTACTCGTGCGAGTGGCCGAACACGAGGGCCTTGACCTTGGGGAGGGGCTTGATGAGGTCGAACAGCCGGGGGCTGTCGAGCAGGTCGCCGTCGGTGTCGCGCAGCGAATGGTGGAAGAACAGGAGCACCGGCTTGTCGTCGCTGGTTTGCAGATAACGCTGCAGCCAGTCGCGCTACGCCTTGCCGAGGAAGCCCGGCGTTTCATTGACCTTCAAGAGCGAGTCGAGAAAGATGAAGCGGGCGGGTCCGGCATCGACCGTCACGATATGCTTGCCCTTGACCGGCGGCTTCGGCGCCGCCAGGGTCTCGAACACGTCCAGGAAGGCGTCGCGGTCGTCATGGTTGCCGAGCGCGAAGTACATCGGCCGGCGGCCGATCAGGGGGATCATCAGCTTCCGGAAGTTCTCGTAGTCCTCCATCTGGCCCTTCAGCCGGGCGATGTCGCCGGTGACGACGAGACCTTCGGGCAGATCCTCGGCGATCTGACGGAATGTCGCGCGCAGGTTCCGGTAAGGGTACTGGCCCCGGACGTTGTCCTGAGGATCGCCGGCGATGTGCGTATCCGAGAGAAACGCCCAGCGGGTCTGCTCCCGTTGCCGGCCGGCGCAGCTCCGGCGCGCGCCCAAGGCGATCACACTGCCCGCAGTGGCCAGAGAGACGTTGAGAAACCGGCGTCGTGTGATTCCGTTGTGCTCAAAACTCTCCACCATGGCTGCACCACCTTCCCGGGAACAGGGCCTTCAAATCACAAATCGTAAATAGTAAATCGTAAATTTCGACCCTTACCATCCGAACGGCTGGCAGGCGTCACTGACGGGCTTGTTCCACCACTTCGGGTCGCGGAAATACTGCTTGATCATCATGGCGGCGTTGACCCCGTCGCCGGTGGCGGTTGCCAGTTGCATGGCCGCTCCGACCCGGCAGTCGCCCGCGGCGAAGACGCCCGGAATCGGCGTCCGCAGGTAGGCGCAGTCGCAGACAATGAAGCCCTGGTCGGTCAGATCGAGGGTGCCCTTGAGGAAATCGGTGTTGGGCGTCATGCCGACGAAAATGAAGGCGCCGTCGGCGGGATAGTCCTCCGATCGGCCCGTCTTGACGTTCTTCAAGCGCACGGACTGGACCCGGCCCTGCCCCTCGATCGCGGTGGCAATCGTGTCGTACTTGAGGACCAGATTGGAGTTCGGCTCCTGGGCCTTGGCCAGAAGCTCTTCCACCAGGACCGTGTCGGCGCGGAACTCGTCGCGGCGGTGGATGAGCGTGGCCTTCTTGACGTACTTGAGCAGATGCAGGGTCTCCTCGACCGCGGTGTTGCCCCCGCCGATGGAGACCACTTCCTTGTCGCGAAAGAACGGGGCGTCGCACGTGCCGCAGTAGCTGACGCCTGCGCCGGCGTTGCGGAACTCGTCCTCGCCGGGGACGCCCAGGCGGCGGTAATGGCTGCCCATCGCCAGGACCACGGCCCGCCCGAGCAGCCGGGTCGCGCCGCACAGGAGCGCCAGGTTGCCGTCGGGCAGCTTCTCCAGGCGCGTCACTTCGCAGGCCGGCCGCAATTCGGCCCCGAAGTTCTCGACCTGCTTTTGCATCTGCTCGATCAGGCTCGGCCCGTCGATCCGCACGATGCCGGGATAGTTCTCGATCCGGTCGGTGTTGTAGATCTGGCCGCCCGGAATCATCCGTTCCAGGACCAGGGTCCGGAACCGGGCGCGGGCGGCATAGAGCGCGGCCCCCAGACCCGCGGGACCCGCCCCGACAATGATCACATCGTAGAGAGTGTCAGACATAAGGTTGTTTCTCTGATGCCAAAGTTCGGCAAACGGTTGCGATTGCGCTACTCGTTACGTAAGACGTCCGACGTCAACCGTAACGAGCCGCGCCACCGATAGACGCTTGACGATCATCCCAGATGCGGCTCCACCTTTCGTTTCAGATCGCTTTCGAAATTCGGGGTCACGCCCGTGATCTGGTCCACCAGCTCCCCTTGCTTGAACAGGTGCAGGGTGGGGATGCTCATGATGCGGTAGCCGCTGGCGACCTGGCGGTTGTCATCGATGTTCATCTTGCAGACCTTCAGGCGTCCCTCGTATTCGCCGGCGAGCTTCTCCAGCACCGGGGTCGCCATCCGGCACGGGCCGCACCACGGCGCCCAATAGTCCACCAGCACGGGGATATCCGATCCGAGCACTTCACTCTCGAAGCTCTCGTCGGTCACTTCAATCGTCTTGCCTGTTGCCATCCCTGTTCTCCTTCCTGTGTCGCGCCGCTTCGGTCGTGCCCGGCGCCCTGCCCACCCGGCAGGAAACCGCCCGCACAACGCCAAAGCCGCAGGGCGATAGTAAGAAGCCGGCGGCCCGCTGTCAATCGGCATTCTCCGCCCGCGGGCGGAGGTTATGCCGGGGCGGCGGGGGTCGAGGCCACGGCGTCGTTGATTTGGGTGATGAGGGCCGGCAATTCGGCGAGTCGTTGAATCTTCAGGGCCCCCGGCGGGACCGTCTTGCCCTCGTTGGTATAGGCCGCCTTCAAGGCCGCCCGCATGCCGCTGGCCAGGGCGGGGCGGATGTCGTTGTCGATCCGGTCGCCGACGAACAGGATGCTCTCCGCCCGCGCGCCGATCTTGTCGGCGGCGATCCGGAAGATCTCCGGGCTGGGCTTGCGGACGTGGAATTCGTAGGAATAGAGCTGCACGGGAAAGAACTCCAGCAGGCTCAGCAGCCGCAGATGCTTCTCCAGGGATGCGCGACTGACAAAGGTGTTGGACACAATGCCCAGTTTCAGGCCCATGCGCCGCAGCTCGGCCAGGGCCTCACGCAAATCCTCCTCCGTTCGGGCCCGGCGGCTCAGCGGTTCGTACCACAGCCAGGCAAAGTCGTCCCACTGCGCCCGGGAGAGCTTCACCCCATGTCGGGTCCCGACCGCCCGGAGTACCTCCAGGGAGTCGAAATCCCGGTGCGTCAGGTTGGAGACCAGGTACCTGATCCGGAGACGAACGAGGTTGCTGGCAAAGTACCAGGCAAAAGGCGGGACGGGCTGGCCGTGCTCCTGCAGAAAGGCATACGTTAGTTTCGCCCCTTCCAGAAAGGCTCTCGTCGTATCGACTTTGCCGAAGTCCAGAAGGGTGTCGCCGAGGTCAAAGAGGACCGCCTTAATCTCGTCGTGCTTCATCCTGTCCTGTTCAAACACCTATTCCATTTCTGCTGACTGACAGGTATGCAACGTACATACCACCGGTGATAAGTCTGGGACGCAAGCCGGCTTACAGGCGGCGGCCGCAGGGATGGCCCCGCGTCACACCTTCCGGGCCGGCGGCACCCGGTTCTCGAACGCCTGGTGCACCCACAGATGCATCTCCTCGTCGGAGATCACCGAGATCCGGTCGGCCGCGTACTCCGCGTCGATCTTGTCCTTGATCCACGTGATGCGGGGATCGTGCTTGGGGATCTGGATCTCGTAGTGGGTCTCGACCCAGTGCTTGATCCCGGCCGCCCCGGTCTTGTCCGCGATCGCCACCCCGATCGGCCGGTTGAGCAGCTTCTGGGTGTCGAAGCAGTTGTAGATCTCCTCGTTCTTGAGCAGGCCGTCGGCATGAATGCCGGCCCGGGTCACGTTGAAGTCCTTGCCGACCAGCGGATAATTCCGCGGAATCTCGAACCCCAGGTCCTTGCGGGCGTATTCCGCCAGCTCCGTGATGGCCGCGTAGTTGACCCCGGGGACCATGCCTTTCAGTTGGGCGTGCTCGACGATCATGGCTTCCAGAGGCGTGTTGCCCGTCCGCTCGCCGCTGCCGAAGATGGAGGTGTTGACGGCGCTGCAGCCGTACAGCCAGGCGGTGGTCGCGTTGATGAGGACCTTGTGGAAATCGTTGTGCCCGTGCCACTCCAGTTGGGCCGGCTGGAGGCCGATCCGGCGCAGGCCCTGGATGAGCTTGGGCACGCCGCGCGGCAGGGACGCTTCCGGCCAGGGCACGCCGAAGCCCAGCGTGTCGCAGAGCCGGACCTTGACCGGCCGGCCGTACTTCTCCGAAATTTTCAACAGCTCCGCCGCAAACGGCAGAATGAAGCCGTCGTAATCGGCCCGGGTGATGTCCTCCAGGTGGCAGCGCGGCAGGACGCCGGTGTCCAAGGCGGCTTTCACGATGTCGAGATAGCTGGCCAGGGCCTGGGACCGCGTCTTGCCGAGCTTGAGGAAGACGTGGTAGTCGCTGGCCGAGGTCAGAATCCCGGTCTCCCGCAGGCCGAGCTGGGCGACAAGCTTGAAATCGGCGGCCACCGCCCGAATCCAGCCGGTGATCTCGGGGTACTGGTACCCGCGCTGCCGGCAGAGCTCGACCGCCTTGCGGTCCTTGTCGGAATAGAGGAAGAACTCGCACTGGCGGATCAGCCCCGAGCCGCCGTCGATCGCGTGCAGGAGGTCGTAGATGCGGAGGATCTGCTCCGGCGTATAGGGCGGCCGGGCCTGCTGGCCGTCGCGGAAGGTCGTGTCCGTGATCCAGATGTCCGGCGGATGGTCCTGGGGTGCGGCCGGACCGTCAAAAACGACCTTGGGAAACTCCGTGTACGGAAAGGTTTCGCGATACAGGTTCGGCTTTTCGACATCGACCACCCGAAGGTTCACGTTCGACATAGTGTTCTCCATGACAATGGATTTATCTGAACCCGGCTTTCCCGCCCGGCGGGGGGCTGCACAGCACTCCCATCCGGTACCGGAACCGAGAAAAACCGGAAGGCGCCCCCTGGCAGGCCAGAACGAGCCGTTCTGACATCTTGCGGTCGGGCCATCCGGCCAGATAGGTACGATAGCACACCCCCTTCGGTTTTGCAACCGGTTTCGGTGGCTTGGACCGGCACGGAATCTCCTGTATCTCGGGAGGTGTACCCTCGACCGGCACGGGTCGTAGTACGGAGGGTACATGACCGGGGATACTGCGATGGCAGATATGGTTCCAACGACGGTGACCACGGCGTCCTGCGCGTCCGGCGGACCCGGCGCGAGACGAAGGCGTTCTACAACAGGATCGCCCGGGTCTACGACTTCCTGGCCGAGCGGTCCGAGCGGCCGATCCGGGAGATCGCCGTACAGATGCTCGCCCCCGCCCCCGGAGAGCGTCTGCTGGACATCGGCTTCGGGACCGGCCAGGCCCTGGTGAAGCTCGCCAGGGCCGTCGGGCCTCAGGGCGAGGTGCTCGGGATCGACATCTCGGAGGCCATGCTGGCGCAACCGCGGGAATTCCTGGAGCGGGAACACCTGGCGGATCGCGTCTCCCTCACCCGTGGCGACGCCGCCGACCTGCCGTACCCCGCGGACTCGCTCGACGGCGTCCTTTTATGCTTCACCCTGGAGCTGTTCGACACGCCGGAGATTCCGCGCGTGTTGGCGCAGTGTCAACGGGTCCTGCGGACCGGCGGCCGGATCGTGGTGGCCGCCCTTTCGAAAGAACCCGCGCAGGGATTCGCTCTCCGGGCCTTCGAATGGGCGCATCGGCATTTCCCTAACCTCCTGGACTGCCGGCCCATCTATGTTCGCCGAACCCTCCAGGACGGCGGCTTCCTCGTGGAAGACGCACGGCGCGAATCCATGTGGGCCCCGGTCGAGATCGTGCGGGCCAGGAAGCCCTAGTACCGCATTTCGCAAGTCCTGAGACTATAGGGTAGAGATTGCTTCGTCGCTGAAGCTCCTCGCAATGACATACTTGGGCACCCTATGTCATTGCGAGCGAGGCTCGCCGAGCGCGGCAATCTACCACCATAGTCGCGGTACTTGTGAAATGCGGTGCTTAGGGCCAACTCTCCGCCTGGGCCGGGAATCCACCCCCACCTCCGCCGCTCCGGAAACGGGGTGCGGCTCAGACGATGTCCGGCTCTTCCTTCTTGCCCTGGTACTCCAGCGACCCGCTGCTCTCCGAGGCCACGGTCAGCCATTCGCGCAGCTCATTCATCTCGTCGGGCTCGATCTGCTCGACGTCTTCGAGCTCCTCCAGATTGTGAATCCAGCCGCGCCGCTCCCGGAATTCGAGGATCGCCTCGGCCGTATCGTCGTCCACGCCCGGAATGTGCGTCAGTGCTTCCTTCGATGCTTCGTTGATGTTGTATCTCTCATGTCCAGCCATCGTTGTCTCCTTTGTCAAAGCCCCGCCGGCAGACCCCAGCACGATCCCATTGCCTGTCCCCGTACGCATCCCCCTGCGGTACGACAGCACGGGCAAGGGGAGGTTGGACGGCAGAGGACTGCGTTTGCCATGGCGTAATCCAGCAATCGGAATGGGCGAAAGGCTGAGAGCCAGACCGCGGCAAGATGGACCGTGGGCCGAAGGGCAGCAGGTATGCCGCCAGGGACGAAACAAGACGCAAAAGGGAATTCCCGCAGAGAAATAGGCCCCAAAGACTGTAGGGTGGATTCGGGCGCGGATTCAGGCAAATCCTGGGTCGAGCGGGCGGAGGCACTCGGGGAAGATGGGGAGATGGTGCCCAGAACCATAGTCTGGCTCTTGGTTGTGATCCTGGCCGGCTGTCAGGAAGGCCGTGTCGGGGGTGTGAGTACGAGCCTCGGCTCCTATGAGCGGGGTCTGTGGTTTGACGACGATCCGCGGCAGATCCAGCCGCACGGCTGAGGTGTGAAGTTCGACATCGTCGCGGGCAAGATGATCCGTCCGATCCGCCGCTCGTTCCGGCCCGAGGACGACCCCTGGCGCGGGGCGCTGCCCCTGGTCGTGCTGCGGTCCCCGATGATCGGACCCTTCCTGTCGATCTCGCTCGGCCCGCTGGGAATGTACATAGGGTTCAAGACCTTCGAGGTCACGCAGCGCGAACGCTCGCCGGACAGCTACGGCCGCTGGATGCGGGACCACGAATTTCCCGACCCGAACGACCGGCACATCTATCTGACACCCAGCTTCACCCTCCGAAGAGTCCGGTGGAGATAGCGGGGAACTCCCAAAGAAGACGACAGAGGACCGACGACGGAGGACGGCCGCCCTCCGTCTTCTGTCCTCCGTCTCTAGCCTGCCGCGCGTTGGTTTGTAGTGTGCTCGTAAGAGCATAGGAAAGGACAAACCGCAAAGCAAGGAAACCACCAGTGCCACCGTGTTCTCTCTTTATGCTCTTACGATCACACTACAAACCAGGGCCTTGGGTCCGGTGCCATCTGCCCCCACGAAATACAGTCGCACACCCCTGACGAGTCGCCGGGATGTTTTGCTCCACGGTTCGCCGGCGTGGCAGTATAATCCGATGACTTGGTCTTGACGTGGAGTGTGCTATGGCTGGACGGTTGGACGGGCAAGTGGCGATTGTCACCGGCGGCAGTCGCGGAATCGGCAGGGCGATCGCTCTGGCCTTGGCCGGGGAGGGTGCGGCCGTCGTACTTGCCGCCCGCGCGACCGATGTGCTCGCGGAGGCGGCGGACCTGGTGCGCCGCGCGGGCGGACGGGCGGAGCCGGTGGTGACGGAGCTGGCCGAGGAGGCGTCGATCCGTAGCCTCGTCCGCGCGACGCAGGAGCGGTTCGGGCGGTTGGACATTCTCGTCAACAATGCCGGGATCACGCATTCCGCCCGGTTGGAAGAGACCCGCACGGAGGACCTGGACCGCTGCTGGGCGGTCAACGCGCGTGCGCCGTTCATTCTCTGCCGGGAGGCGCTGCCGCTGCTGCGGCGGTCCGAGGCGGGCCGCATCATCAACATCTCCTCGGTCGTCGGCGTCAAGGGCTATCCGCTCCAGAGCGCATATACCGCGTCCAAGCACGCCCTGCGCGGGATGAGTATTGCCCTGGCGGAGGAGCTGCGCGGGACGAAGATCCGCGTGCACGTGATTTGTCCGGGCGGCGTCGATACCGACATGGTGGGCAATGTCCGCCCCGATATCAAGAAGGAAGAGCTGATCGCGCCGGACGAGATCGCGGAGTTGGTCTTGTATCTGGTGACGCACCGGGGCAACGCGGTCGTCGATGAGCTGCATCTGCGGCGGGCGACCGCCGCACCGTGGTTT
>Ga0194113_10008146_pt1 | contig 12935 bp, 10 predicted proteins | sample TA2MahC200mmetaG_FD_146193 | JGI IMG/M metagenome (GOLD analysis project Ga0194113, IMG submission 146193) | Freshwater microbial communities from Lake Tanganyika, Tanzania - TA2015017 Mahale Deep Cast 200m | ecosystem: Environmental > Aquatic > Freshwater > Lake | place: Tanzania: Lake...
GACTTCCTTGAAGTCCTTTACCCACTGGTCGGCATCGAAGCGGTTGCCGAGGTTCTCCATCCACTGCTGGATGGTGTAGGGCTTCAGCGGCTCGTAGATGAAGCCGGTCATGACGCTCACCGTCGGTGCCTTGTGCCAGCGGGCCCGAGCAGGCGCAGCGTCCTCAGCACGGGCGCTGAGCGCGGTGATGAACAATCCCACGAGAAGTCCAGCGACGTTGCTTTTGCGCATGATCATGATTCACCTCGAATTTGGGTGATTCTACCGCTTTTGTCCGGCTTGTCTTGCATAATTCCGCGCCGCAACCCTTCAGCGATCCGCGCCGCCGTCTCCCTGACCGTCCGCGCGGTTGCGCAAAGCACGCCGAGGGGCGCACATAGCACCCCGGTCGCACCGCAACCATATGTGACTGAAAAAGAAAACGATCGTTTCGTCTTTCGGTCTCCAGCTATTTGTCCGGAAGAAGAAACGACCGTTTCTCCATAAGGATTCGCTTGCGCGGGGCAACAGCTTCTGATAACCAGTCACGTCATGAAACAGTTGGATGTGGAAGGGATTTTGGAGGCTCTCGCGTGGGGGCTGGACAAGTTGAGCCGCCCGACGTTGGGCAACTGGCTGATGGGCTATGGCGGATACTCGCATCGAACGTCGTCCGACCGCCTGATCCGGCAACTTCAGCAGCGGCAGGTGCTGCGGTCCGCTCGCACCGGCCGAGAACTCAGCTTCTCCATTACTGACAAGGGCAGGGCGCTTTTGAACGAGGGCGATCCGCAACAGGGATGGCAGTGCCCGTGGGACGGCAACTGGCATGCGCTCACCTTCGACGTGCCGGAGTCGCGACGCAACGACCGTTTGTCGTTATGGAAGGCGTTGCGAGCGCGAAAACTCGGTTTTCTCCAGCGCAGCATCTGGGTGTGGCCGCATGACCTGCGGCGGATGGTCAAAGAGATCATCCGGGTCGAAGGGTTGCCGGAGTGTTTCTTTGGTTTCACCACCCGAAGTATCTGGCTGTGCAATGATGCGGAGATTGTTGCCAGCAGTTGGGACTGGGAGGAAATCGGGCGGCGACATCAATCGTATCTCCGGCAATCTCTGTCGCTCCAGCGTGCCCTGAAGGCGGCATCAAGTCTGGAGGGTGTGGCGCAGACGGCGCGAGTCGAGCGAACTGCTTACGTCTGCGCGTTCTCGCTCGACCCGTTGCTGCCGCAGAAACTGCTGCCATCGGCTTACGCCGGGCAGCTTGTGCACGACTCTCACGTGGCTTTCAAGCGGGCTGTGGCGCTCCGCCTTGCACAATTGTCGCCGGAGGCTGCCAGGCAATAAGAAGGAACGATCGTTTCCTTATGCGGTCTCTCCATCCCCGTTGGCTTGGGAGCGGGTGGCAGACCGTAATAGGAAACGATCGTTCTTGTTTACGGCTTCTGATTATTCCTGAGTTGAAAAGCGGCCGGGTTGGCAGGCAACGAGGGCGGCGGGACGATGCCGGCGGGGGCAGGGGGATGCGGCGACGATTTACAGCGGCTTGGGTCCGCTCGCGCGGGCCTATTCGTATCGTAGGGCGTCAATGGGGTTGAGCATGGCGGCTTTGCGGGCGGGGAAGAAACCGAAAGAGATGCCGATGGCGGCGGAGCAGGCTACGGCGATGAGCAGGATCTTGGTTTTGATGACGGCGCTGTAGTCAGTGAATTCGTTGACGCCATGAACGATGGCGAAGGAAAGCAGGATGCCCAGCAGGCCGCCGGTGACGCTGAGCACGATAGCCTCGGCGAGGAACTGGATGAGGATGTCGGTGTCGCGGGCGCCGACGGACATGCGGATGCCGATCTCGCGGGTGCGTTCGGTGACGGAGACCAACATGATGTTCATGATGCCGATGCCGCCGACGACGAGCGAGATGCTGGCGATGGCGGCGAGGAACACCGTCATGATGGAGGTGGTCTTGGTGACGGTGCTGATGATCTCGGTCTGGTTCTGGATGGTGAAATCGTCGCTGTCGTTGCCGGCGATGCGGTGGGTCTCCCGCAGGATGGCCCGGATCTCTTCCTGGGCGTTCTCCATCTCGGCGGCGGAGACGGCGCTGGCGTTGATGATGTCAATGTAGCGTCCGCCTTTGAGGCGATACATCACGGTGGTGACGGGGGCGAAGACGATGTCATCCTGGTCCTGGCCCATGCCGCTTTGGCCTTTGGCCTTCAGCACGCCCAGGACGGTGAAGGGGATGTTGCGGCAGCGGATTTTCTTGCCGGTGGGGTCTTCGTTCGGGAACAACTCGTCGGCGACGGTCTTGCCCAGCACGGCCACCTTGCGCCGGGCGTTGACGTCGCTTCGGGTGAACAGCGAGCCGTATTCGGGCCGCCAGCTTTTCATTTTGAAGTAGTCGGGCGAGACGCCGATCATCTCGGTCGCCCAGTTCCGGCTGCCGGCAATGAACTGGCCGCCCGCCCGGACCAGCGCGGTGGTGGCGCTGAGCAACTTCGCGTCGCTTTCGATGCGTTCGACATCCTGCATGGTCAGCCGGTTGAAGGAACCGGCGCCGCCTCGAACGCCGCCGGAGCGGCTGGAGCCGGGAAAGACGATAATGACATTGTTCCCCAAGGAGGCGATCTGCTGGGTGATCTGCGCCTGGGTGCCTTCGCCGATGGCGGACATCACGACGACGCCGCTGACGCCGATGATGATGCCCAGGGAGGTCAGCAGGCTGCGCATCTTGTTTTTGAAGATGGCGCGGAACGCCACCTTCAGCAGGCTCAGGAACATCATGGCGCGTCACCTCCCGTGGCGGCGGCGGTTGCGACCCCGATCGCGTGCGGATCAAACGGGTGAGGCTGGCTCTTGCGCTTGGCCAGGTCCTGCTCGGCGTTGCGCCGGTGCTGGACGGGCATGTCGTATTGGATCAGCCCGTCGCGCAGGCAGACGATGCGGTTGGAGTATTCGGCAAGCTCTGGTTCGTGAGTGACCAGGATCAGCGTGATGCCTTCCCGGTTGAGTTGCTGGAAGAGGGCCATGATTTCGACCGAGGTGCTGGTGTCGAGGTTGCCGGTCGGCTCGTCGGCGAGAATGATGGAGGGACGGTTCACCAGCGCCCGCGCGATTGCCACGCGTTGCTGCTGGCCGCCGGAGAGCTGGTTCGGCTCGTGGTGCGTGCGGTCGGCCAACCCGACGCGCTCCAAGGCTTCCAAGGCGACCTTCTTCGGGCTTTTCACATCTCCGGAGCGATCATAGACCAGCGGCAGCATCACGTTCTCGAGCGCGGTCATGCGCGGCAACAGGTTGAATCCCTGGAACACAAACCCGATTTTCTTGTTTCGCACGGCCGCGTGTTCGTGCTTGGTCAGGCGGCTGACAGGCTTGCCGTCGAGGACGTATTCGCCCGACGTGGGGGTGTCGAGGCAGCCCAGCAGGTTCATCAGCGTGGACTTGCCGGAGCCGGAGAGGCCCATGATCGAGACGAACTCCCCCGGCGCGATCTGCAAGTCAATGCCCCGCAGCGCGTGAACGGACGTCTCGCCCATTTCATACGTCTTGGTGAGTTGCTTGATTTCGATCAACGGTTTCACAAGGCTCGCGTCTGCGTGTTCGGATTCCGTCCCTGCGTTGCGCCGGGGTCACGGTCCGGGCGGGGGACCGCCGCCGCCGCCAGGACCGGGCATGCCGATGAGTCTCTTGGTCTTCTCGGTCTTCTTGTCCTTGTCGGTCTCCACCACGCCGCTGATGACCTTCATTCCCTCCCGGAACGGCCCGGCGTCCACCAACTCCGTGTGGCTGCCGTCCGTGACGCCAATCTTCACTTCCTGCACGGCCAGCTCGCCCTGGTCATTCAGGAACCAAAGAAACCCCGTATGCTCATCAGGCTCCACGGCGGGGTTGGAAGGAGTGAGTTGCGCCACCGCGCTCGGATGAAGCCGTCCAACAAACCGCCGGAGCGCGTCCTTCTCCGGCGTGAAGTTCAGGGCCGTCTTGGGGACGGTCAGCACGTTCTTCTTCTCGGCGATGATGAAGTCCACCTCCGCGGTCATGCCCGGCAATAGCAGACCTTCTTTGTTCTCGGTGTCCACTTCCACGGTGTAGTTGACGACGTTGGCCACCTTCATGGGCTGCAGCCGGACCTTTTTGACCGTGCCGCTGAACGTCTTGTCGGTGTAGGCCTGCACGGTGAACCGCGCTTTCTGTCCCGGCTGAACCAGCCCAATGTCGCTCTCGTCCACCGCCACCAAGATTTCCATGCGCGAGAGGTCTTCGGCGATTTCGAACAGGCACGGGATCATGAACTGGACAGCCAACGTCTGGCCTTCTTCCACCTGCTTGGTGACCACAGTGCCGGCGATCGGCGAGCGGATGCTGGCGTATTCGAGATTGCGTTTAGCAAAGTCGAGAGCGGCTTGGGCGTGCTTGATATCGCCTTCGAGGCTCTTGACCTTGATCTGCGAACTCAACAGGACGGAATCCGGGATGACGCCCTTTTGATGGAGAGGCAGATTGCGATTGTAGTCGTTTCGCGCGTCCTCCAACTGGGCCTGTATCCGCAACAGGTTGCCCTCGGCCTTGCCCACATCCGCCTTCAGCAGCGACATGTCCAGCTCGGCCAGCACCTGGTCCTTTTGGACCCTGTCGTTGTAGTCCACGTGAACCTTCGCAATCGTGCCGGAGACCTGGCTGCCGACCTCGACCTTCTTGATCGGGCTGAGCGGCCCGCTGCTGGAGACCGTCTTCTTGACGTCACCGCGGCCTATCTCGACGAACTTGAACTCAAGCCGGTTCTGCCCCAGCAGATAGCCTCCCACCATCCGGCTGACCGGGGCCAGCAGGATCAGCAGAGCTACCACGACGGCAAACGTCAGAATCTTTCTCTTTTTCATAATCCGTCTCAGCGAAGCCACAGATGTGACTCACAACCCGGCCTCGCGATTCAATTCTTTCTTATTATGAGGCATCGCCCGTAGGAATACAACACGCTGCCGTCCACAACCTCGCGCTCGCTGCCACCAAGTTGTCGGCGAGACCCGGAGGCCCACGCGAGGCGGCTGCCGCAACGAGCAATAGAGACTTCTCTCTCCGGCGCATTGGTATAACGTCTGGGGCGGACGAATAATGGGTTCTTGCGGGATTCCAGTGGGTCGCGACCTCGGTCAGCGTGCCCCCTGCCCTCTCGCCCGCCGCGCAGCAGAGAGCAGGGGTGAGGGGGATTCACGCTGGAATCGTTGCCGTTTAGAAAACCAACAACGCCCCCGGGCGGCTCGGAAGCGAACGACGGCTTCAAATCGTCAAGTAGATAATTATCTATTTGTCTTATGTCTAGCCGTAGTCCAGCCAGATGACCTCGCGTCTGAAAGCAACTCGCTGGCGCATCTGACGGGGCGATGCCGTTGGAACCACCGGGCGGCTTCGCCTCGCCCCAACCCTCTCCCCTCGCAAGCGCGGGCAGAGGGAATGGTGTCCGGGCTGCCATCAAACGAACCCAACGGTTTGCGCTCCGTGGACTCCAAGAAGTTCTCTCTGCCGCACAAACAGGGAGAGCCGGGCTGAGCGGGCTGGCGAAGGCGAAGTTCGGGCGCCTGCCGTGGCTCCCTCGCCGGCCCACGAAGTTCCCGCAAGAACCGAATCATGGCGCCTCCGGCACGCAACAGAATTCGTGTTGTGCCGCAGCCATGTTGGAGCTTTTCAGCCGCCGCAACGGGTGCTTTAGTATGGCCGACCGAGAGACCGCAGCGCGAAGACCACGAACGCTGAAACAAACCTAGCTCAGTGCGAGAGGATCTCATGAACGACGACCATCCCTATGCGTTTTCCTGCGATGCACACCATGCCATCACCCGTTCCGGCCTGACCCGGCGCGAACTGCTCGCCCGCGGCGCGGGCGTCATGGGCCTGTGGGCGCTGGGCGGCTGGTGGGCCATCCTGCGCGCCGAGGACGCCCCGCCGCCCGCGCACCGGCCCAACCTCGCCAAGAACGCGCCGAGTTTGCCGGTGGCCATCCAGCGTTGCGAGTCCTACGAACCGTCGCTGGTCCGCCAGCGGCTCGACGCGGCGCTCGACGCCCTCGGCGGCATCGGGCGGTTGGTGAACGGCAAGACCGTCACGTTGAAGGTGAACATGACCGCGCCCGCGCGCGACCTGCTCGGCCTGCCGGCGTCGCGCACGTATCACATTCACCCCAACGTCGTCGCGGCTATCTGCGCCGCGCTGGATCGCGCCGGCGTGCGCCGCATCGCGGTCGTCGAGGCGTGGTATCACACCGAGCCGGTGGAGACGGTGCTGACCAGGGCCGGCTGGGACCTGAAAGAAATCCACGCGGCCGGCGGCCACAAGGTTGTTTTTGAGAACACCAAGAACTGCGGTTCACGGGGCAAATACAGCCGCGTCAAAGTGCCGTGGGGCGGCTACCTGTTCCCGGCATTTGAACTCAACGGCTGGTATGAGAAGACCGACGTGTTCGTCTCGCTCGGCAAGATGAAAGATCACGGCACCGCCGGCGTGACGATGACGGTCAAGAACCTCTTCGGCATCACGCCGACCGCGCTCTACGGCGACGACGCGCCCAACGACGACACCACCAAGGCGCGCGTGGCGATCCTCCACTTGAACAAGCGCCCGTTGCCTGACGGCGTGCCGGCGCAACTCGGCGCCAACCCGCCGAACGCCGGCGAAGTCCGCGTGCCGCGCGTCACCGCCGACCTGCTCGGCGCGCGGCCGGTGGACCTGGCGATCATTGACGGCGTGGACACGATTCGCGGCGGCGAAGGTTTCTGGAACAAGGGCGTCGAGGCGCTGTCGCCGAAGCTGCTCTTCGCCGGCCGCAACGCCGTCTGCACCGACGCCATCTGCACTGCCGCGATGGGCTACGACCCGCTCGCCGGCCACGGACAGTTCCCATTCCCCGGCGAGAATCATCTCCTGTGGGCCGCGGAAGCTGGCATCGGCACCCACGACCCCGCCCGCATCGAGGTCGCCGGCTTGAAGGTCAAGGACGCCCTCTGCCGCTTCCGCACGCCTCCCGCGACAGCGGGCAAGCCGTCGTAATCTTAGCCATAACCATGCAGTGCGTCCGTCGCCGGGTGGCTTTTTCGTAGCCCAGCCGTTTACGGCTGGGAAAAAAGACGCCGCAAAGATTCAGCCCCGTTTACGAGGCTTCCTGCATCACGGCTTCAGCCCGTGGGCGGCTAAAGCGCAATCGGGCAAGCCCGCTGAAGCGGGCTGCATAACTTCCACTGAACAATGACCCAGCCGTAAACGGCTGGGCTACGAAAAACATTTGAACAGGCGCTACGCGACGAAACTTGTCATCACAACTTCCATCCCGCGCGATACGGCGGAATGAGCCGCACGCCGCTCGCGCCGTGCGAGCCGTAGGTGATGGTGCCTTTGTCGCCCATCACCGCCGCGCCGGTGCCGATGTCGTGTCGCTCCGGCTCCAAATCCGCAGGCCGCGGAATTTTCTCTGTGCCGCTGAACCACTTCAACGTCACCGGACCACGCTTGCCCTTGGCGGGGAATTCAAACGTGACGATCTCGCCCGTCGGATATGCGTCCCCCTGCGTCTTCGGGTTCCAGTCCTTCACCTCGGCCTGAATGGTCTCCGGCGCGCCGAGGTCGAGCGCCCAGAAAACCGGGTCCACGACGTGGCAGACCCAGTCGCCGATGGTGCCCTTGCCGAATGGCACCCAGCCGCGCCACTTGCTCGGCAGGTAGGCGGGATGGTAAGGCCGCTGCCTCGCTGGGCCGAGCCAGAGGTCCCATTCGAGCGTCTTGGGCACCGGCGGCCGTTCCTTGATTTCGGCGAGTCTGCTGACGGCTGAATTCACGGCCGTGCAGCCGGCGTGAACGGTGTGGACGTTTCCGATCGCACCGTCCCAGATCCATTCGCACAACAGCCGGCACGTCTCGAAAATGCCCTTCTCCATGGTGTCGAGCATTTTGCGGAAATCCTTGAACCGCTTCGCCTGCGGGAATTTCTCAAACGTCTTGCCCGCGCGCTCCTCGTCCACGTCGCAAAGTGCGACGATGTTGTTGCCCTCCGCGACCGCGCGGATGTCGCCCGCCCCCATGCCTGAGCCGTTCGCTCGGCGGCGTCTGCCCGCTGCCCGACAGCACATAGCGCGGCACGACCGCAAACGCCAGCCCAGTGGCACTGGTTGTCTTCAGGAAATCGCGGCGAGTAAGCGTGGTCTTCTTCATGGGCGTCTCCTTTACCAGCGAACCATCGGCTGCGGCGAGCAAATACACGCCGCAAGGCGCCAGTCTCGATGGGCGGCCGTGCAGGCAGGGCCAGCTTGGGTTGGCACGCTAACGGTGAAGCTTCCTGCAAAAGCCCCGCGGGCTGCGAGAGTCACCACGACGCAATCGCACACTTGTGCAAGTGTGCGATTGCGTGCTCTCGGATGCCCGTCGCTTTCCCAAAGTCGGGTTCTGCGGGCGTTTCAAGGTTAAAAGGGCAGATGGTTAATTAACCATATGCCCTTCTATCGCAAAAAGCTCATATCACAAGCAGCAGCACTACCAGCCGCGCCCGCCCACCTCAAAATGCCGCCATGTTCTTGCGACGGCATCGCAAAGTCAGCGGCGGCGAGACCTATGAGTATTGGAGTCTGGTCAAGACGGTGCGCACCGCCCGCGGGCCGCGTCATCAACTGGTGGCTCACTTGGGCAAGCTCGACGGGGCCGAGCAGCGCGCCGCCCGCTCTTGGCAGGATCTGGATGCGCTCTTAAGCGGAGATCCCGCGCCCGTTCAACTGGAACTGGGCCGGCCGGCCGTGGCTGCGGCGCCGCCGTTGTGGCGCTCGGTGGATGTGCGCGGGGTGCGGGTGGAGCGGGTGCGGCAGTTTGGGCTGGTGTATCTGGGGCTGGCGCTCTGGCGTCGGCTGCGGCTGCATGAGGTGCTGCGTGGCTTGTTGCCGGCGGGGCAAGAGGAGGTGGGCTGGGACCTGATCGCCTGCGTGCTGACGCTGGCGCGGTTCTACGCGCAGAAGAGCGAGTTGTCGGTGGCGGAACGCTGGTATGCGGACACGCCGTTGGAGGATTTGTTGGGCATGCCGCTGGAGAAGATCAACGACGCGCGGCTCTATCGCGGGCTGGATGAGTTGCTGGCGCAGAAGGAGCCGCTGTGCCGGCATCTGTTGGAGCAGTATCGGAGTTGGTTTGGGGTGCGGTTTGAGTTTCTGCTCTACCCAGCCCTTTCTTTCAACTGCGACTTCCCAGCGAGTTTTCAAAACGGGAGAAAGGGCTGGGTCACGAGCACTTACTTCGAGGGGTTGGCGGAAAGCAACGCGAAGGCGGCGCGGGGCTACTCGCGGGATCACCGGCCGGATTACAAGCAAGTGTGCATCTGAAGTTGCTGCGGGCCGAACGGGGCAAGATGGACCGGCCGCTGCGGCAAGAGCCGACGCAGGAGCTGGGCGAGTTGCGCTCGATGAACGTGGTGCTGCCGACGGCGGAAGCCGGGGAGGTGCGGCTGCGGGTGGTGGCGCGACCGGAAAAGGCTTTGGCGCGGCTGCTGGCGCACTTGGGCTTGGAGTTGCCGAGCGTGCCGCGGTAAGTGGGAAATGTAGTGCCGAAAACGGCCCCTCAGCGTCGTAAGCGCTTGATTGTCAAGGAGCGATCCTCCCCGGTTGACGAACTTCGGCTAGTGGCGGGCGATGACGGACGGTCATCAACCCATAACAAGCGCAGAGACTACCGGCTCGGCAATGGTTCGGTCAAACGACTCGTTCTGGTCGCCGCTTGCCCATGCGGGAGTCTGGATCCGCTGGCCCGGACTGACAACGCCACGGAGATTTTGTGCCACGGAGATTTTGCTGCGCGTTGGCGGCAAGCCGCGTAAACTGGCGCGGCTATGGCTCATGATCACTAAACGACTTCGGCAGGAAAATTATGGGGCAACAAGATTGCCGGAATTTTCTTGCCCCCAATTTTCTTGCCAAGACCCCCGTCATGAACCGACGGCTCAGCACGACCAAACGACATTGGCAGGAAAATTATGCGGCGCGAAGATTGCCGGGATTGCCGGAATGTTCTTGCCCGGAAATCTTCTTGCCCGTTCCCTTCCGTGTATTCCGCGGTGACTCTTTCTGACCAACTGACAACTGGAGAATCCCATGGCATTCGACATCAAGCGGCGCGGCAAACTCACCTATTATTATAGGGCCAGCCGGCCCGTGTTCTCGTTCGTCGTCACGGAGGCGTTGCCGGACGGCGACCTCAAGGTTTATCTCGCGGGCCTCACCGGCGGCGAGTCGGCCACGCGCAACCTCGGCCTCTCCGACACGGCCACGATGGACCCCGACAAGGAAATCCCGCGCGTCTTCCAGACATGGGAAAGCTGGTTGAAGGAAGCCGGCGTGTGCGATTCGATTGCGGAACTGGACTTCATCGAGATGCACGCGTTCGGTTGCCAGCCGAAATCACCCAGCCCCGTCGCCGATCCCGCCGGCTACGCCGCCGAACTGGAGCGGCTGCGCGCCGCCTACGCCCGCGCCTACGCCGCCTATTTCCGCGACCATCTGCCGGAGCACGGCCTGCCCGCGCGGTTCACCGTCCACGTCATAGACGTGCCCGACAAAGCAGCGTCGTATGAGTTCTACACGACGGCACTGCTGCAACGGCCGCAGAAGAAGGGCTGACAGATGAACTCTTGGCAAAATCATGGAGGGCAAAATCATGATTTTGCCAAGGATGATTTTGCCCAAAGCCGTTCTGTTCACGACGGCGATGTTGCAGCGGGCACAGAAGAAATAGATCGAGGAGTAACAACATGAGCATGCGCAGCTTCGTAGCCCGCGACTCCGTCGCGGGATTCCCGCCACGGAGTGGCGGGCTACTGACGGCGTTGCTCGGTGCTGCGCTCGGCGCAGCGCTGGTCCAATTCGCCTTGGCTGCGAAGGTCAACGCGAGCGACATCCGAATCGTCTGCGAAGGCGACCGGATTGAATTCGGCAACGCTTGTCTTGCGCGCGTGTTCACGACACGCCCCGCGCTCGCCACAGTGGCCATCGTCAACCGCCTGGAAGGGAAATCATTCGAGGTGCGCGGGACGGAGTTCGCGCTCGATTTGGGCCAGGGCAAGAGTCTTTCGGCTTCCGAATTCAGCGTCGAAGCCGTCACGCCCGATGCGGCCGCCGGGACACTCACCTTTCGCCTGCGTCACGCGGCGTCGGGCATCGGTGCTGTCGTGAACTTTGAGATGGCGCCGGGTTCGTTCTTCATGCGCAAGCGGCTGACGTTGGAGGCGGGTTCGACCTTCGTGCGGGGCGTGGAGGTTGAACGGCTCTCGTTCGGCGACGCGCCGCTGGCGCCACTATTGCCGGACTGTCTGAACGTGGTTCCGACGGAACCGGCGAACAACCTGACTCAATGCCCGCGGCCTTACGTGTGGGATATCGGGCTGGGCCAGCCGGTGTTCGTTGCCGGCCAGGTGTTCCTCGGCCTCGAACATCCCGCCGGCCACAACGCCCACGACAAGGACGGCACGGTCTTCCTGCGGCACTATCCTGGCAAAGCGGGTCGCATCGAATGCAAACCGGCGGTGCTGGGCGTCGCTGCAGACCGGCCGCACGAGCGGGTGCGGGACGCGTTCTTGCGGTATGTCGAGAGTCTGCGGATGCGGCCGGTGAAACGGTTCACGGAATTTTTCTTCGACACGCACAGCTTTGATGAGAAGGCGCGAGAGATCGTGGACACGGCGCACGAGGCGTTGGTCAAACGAGGCGTTCGCCTCGACTGCGTGACGATCAACGGTTGGGCGGAGCCGAGGCAGGGTCTGATGGTGCCGCCGCGCGATTGCCCGGACCTGCTGAAACAGCTCACCGATTACGCGAGGACGCAACTCGGTTGTCCGCTCGGCCTGCACGTCTATACGACCGGCAAGAGATCCCCCGCGTTGCGCGACTGGATCGCGAGGCATTTCGACATGATCTACGTCGAGCCGGGCGCGCAAGGCCGTGGGGGATATTGTCTGGCTGACCCGCGCGCGGAGCAAGAGTTGACGGCCAACCTCGCCCGCCACGCGCGCGAGCATGGCGTGGCGATGTATTACTACGACTGGGGCGCGTTCAACTGCCCGGCCGCCAATCATCGCGGTCACATGCCGGGCTATGGCACGGAGGCGATTGCGGACGCGTTCATCCGGCAACTGGAGGCCATGCGCGCCGTGCGGCCGGACATTTTCCTCTGCGACACCGGCTGGTTCAGCCCTTGGTGGCTGCGCTGGTATGACGGCGTGTATTACGGGCCGGGTGGCGACTGGAACGGCCGCCTCGACGGCCCGCCCTCATTCGCCACGGTGGACCTGCTCGGCACGTGGCGCGACCGCGCGATGAAGCAACTGTTCGAGAAGCGCCCCTACTATCCCGCCACTGGCTACATCAACCACGGCGCGATCAGCTACGCGTGGATGGATTGGCGGAAGCGCGCGCCGCAACCGCGGCAGGCGTTTGTGAACTACGCCGCGATGATGTTCCTGCTCGGCCCGCAGATCGCCGAATACATCCTCGCGCTGCCGGAACTGTCGGAGGAAAACCGTGACGATCTCGCCGCAGTCCATCGCTGGGGACTCGCGCGCGATCCGTGGCTGTTGGCCGACACGCGCCCGCTCGGCGGCGACCCGATGAAAGGCGAGGTGTATGGCTTCGCTCACATCGTGAAACATAACCGCGGCGTGCTCGGTCTGCGCAACCCGACGGTGTTCGAGCAAAGCTTCAAGCTCGTCTGCGACGAGCAAGCGGGCTTCTGGCCGGGGGGCGAACCATTTCTTTTGACGACCACGTATCCGTTCACGCGCGAGGAGTCGCGGATGTTGTCCTTTGGCAGAACGATCGAGATGAAGCTGGCCCCGCATGAGTTGCGCGTCTTGGAGATTGCCGAGCTGAGCGCGATGCCGCGGCCAATGACGCTTGGCTGCCGCGAACAGTTGCTCAAGTCCACGCCGACCAGCACGACCCTCGCAT
>Ga0194113_10008159_pt1 | contig 12925 bp, 9 predicted proteins | sample TA2MahC200mmetaG_FD_146193 | JGI IMG/M metagenome (GOLD analysis project Ga0194113, IMG submission 146193) | Freshwater microbial communities from Lake Tanganyika, Tanzania - TA2015017 Mahale Deep Cast 200m | ecosystem: Environmental > Aquatic > Freshwater > Lake | place: Tanzania: Lake...
CGCGGCACTGTTGGCCGCCGCCGCCATGCTGCTGACGGGTTGCTGCACGCCCGCCCAGGCGAGGCGGAGCATTGAGTGGCACGTGTTGCTGGTGATCGCCGCCGCACTGGGCGTCGGAACGGCCCTGGAAAAGACCGGTGCCGCCTCGGCGATCGCCGGCGTGATGCTGGGTTTGGTTCAGGACAACCCCTGGCTCGTGCTCGCCATGGTCTACCTCGTCACCACATGCTTCACTGAACTTGTCACGAACAACGCGGCGGCGGCCCTGGTCTTTCCCATCGCGATGAACACCGCGGAGCGGCTGGGCGTGAATCCGATGCCCTTCATCGCCTGCATTATGATCGCCGCCTCGGCGAGTTTCGCCACGCCGATCGGGTACCAGACGAATCTGATGGTGTACGGTCCCGGGGGTTACCGGTTCAGCGATTACTTCCGCATCGGCATCCCACTCAATATCTCAATCGGAATCGTCGCGGTGCTCCTGGCACCGCTCGCCTGGGGCTTCTGACGCGGGGAGTCTCTGGTTCCCGAGGGACGCCTTTCCGTCATTTCTGTGTTTGTCTGTTCAGGTCGGAGTCCCGTTCGTTTGTCGGCCCACGGGGCGTCCACCGACGAGTGCCGCTCACTTCTCCGACGGCCAGGGCCCGTACTTCCGAATGTAGTCGGCCCATCGTTCCGAGATGGCGCGACGTGCCTCTTCCGAAACATCGTATCGGTTCGTGCGATAGCCGGTCGACCGGGCGGCCCGTTCGGCCATGGCGGCTCGTGCCTGTTCAAAACCGTCGAGTTGGAGCTGCTGATACACGCGTTCCATCTGGCCCACCGGATCGCACACCAGAGCCTCGTACCGCACCTCGCAGAACCGTCCCGGATCGATCGAGGGCAGGTCTTCCTGAAACCGCTGGTACATGCGTTGGAACGTGGACAGGACGTACTCGTCCAATCCCTCGAAACGCGGCGCCTGCACGCCCTGGTATCGATAGAGCTGTTTCCAGGTGTGGATCATCGATGGAAAAATGACGAACGGATCGCGCGTGATGTGCACGAACCGTGCGTTGGGAAACACCTCCAGCAGGGTGCGCACGCGGCACGTGTGCAGCGGCGTCTTGAGCACGACGCGTTTGGAGTCGCGCACGGTGAGGCATTTCAGGAACCAGAGCAGTTTCCGCTTCCAGCGTTCCCGAGCGTTTTCCGTCAGATCCCTCAAGTCGACGTACTCGGGATGGCTGGGAGGCCGGTTCGGAAACAGCAGCGTCAGATACGGAGAGGGAACGCCCATGTTGGCAATGGCGAACTCGTCTTCCTGCGGGTAGCCCCAGCGGATCCCCATGTCGTCCATGGGACGTTTGGAGGGCAAGAACACCCACAGAAATTTCGTGAAGAGGCGTTCGGTCAACAGGAAATGGTTGGGGGCAAAACACGTGTAGGTGTCGGGCGAGGTGTGGCGCGGGTCACAGACGAGCAGTTCGTGGAGCAACGTTGTGCCGGACCGCCAGTGCCCCAACACGAAAATCGGATCGTCCACGAGCGGTGTGCTGGCGACCCGCCGCCCGTGGACAAGGGATTGCAGCAGCGCCAAGCAGGAATTCACGGGACTTGCCACCGTGAAAATGCACGCCATCGGCAACCTGGACGGCGCAATGGCGAAGCGGTTCCGCCACAACGCGCGGAACCAACCGGACGCGTTCATGCCAATCCACGCGCGCAGGTGCCAAAACCGTACTCTGGGAGCTGCGGCACTTTTCTTGCGCGGCTCTCGAACACTCGACATGCTCAAGACAGACTACTCTCCCGTGGTTCTTCTGCCGCACGCGGCCGACTCAAGTCAGTGCCGGCAATTCATAACCCTTCCGCCGCGGTCGATCCAGCAACTCGTTCGCCTCGTCGCAATTCGTGAACCGCTCCGCCACGGCGTCCCACTTCAAGACCTTGCCCACCTGGCCGACATCGCGCACGATGTTGACGAGGTAGCAGAGCGTCGTGGCGCGCTGACCGATCTCGATGTCCGCGTTACAGGGCTCCTTCGTCTTGATGCACTCGATCCAGTTCTCGATGTGATACGCGGTTTCCGGCCGCGTGATCGGCCCCGGATTGTCGGATGCCCTTACCAGCTCCTTCGGATTGCTGGCGATCTTGTTCCGGTTGATTTCGATCTTGCCCTTTTCGCCGGCGAAAATGGCACCCAACCCCGGACCACGATCGCCGTCCATATTCAGCCGCAGTTCCGTACCACTTTCGAATTTCATGCGAACGCGCGCGCGGGGACCGGAGAGTCGCGCCATCCCGTGGTAGTCGGCGCCCGTGTCTTGATCGCCGGTATCGCCAACCACGACACCGCCCACCGTCTCGCGCGTCGCGAACCGCCCGGTTTCCCGTTCGGCCACCGGCTCTTCCAGCACCACCTCGCATGGCCCCGTGTTGTCCGTTCCCAACGCTCGGTTGATCTGATCGTACGAATGGGTGCCCCAACCCGTGACGCCGAAGCAGAGGCCGCCTCCGTCGTAATCCCACCAGCGTGCCCACCCTCGCTGTAAATCCGGCTCGCGCGGGCGCAGTTCCGCCTGGTTGGTCCAGGCATCCCACCACGGTTCCACGGGTCCCTTGACGTCGGCCGAGGAAGTCTTGGTCCAGCGAAACGGACCGACGAAATTCGGAGCCTCGACGACTCGGATTTTTCCCAACGCGCCGTTCTTGACCAGATCGCTCGCCCAGTTGTTGATCGGCATGGACCGTTGCTGCGTTCCCACTTGAGTCACGGTGCCGTAATGGCGAGCGGCCTTGACCATGGCGCGGCCCTCGGCGATCGTCAGGCTCATCGGCTTCTCAATGTAGGTGTGCACGCCCATGGCCATGGCATGGATGGTGATCAAGGCGCGTGCGTGCGTGGTCGTCTCGACCATCACGGCATCGAGTTTCTCCTTCTCGATCATGAGGCGGTAGTCGTCGTAAACGCCCCACGGCTTGCCGCCCGAAAGCTCCTTGACGTACGTCTCCGCCAACGCGCGGAGGCAGTCACAGGCGGCCACCACTTCAAACCCCTTGACATCCGCGCCTTCCGCGATCAATCGAGCGCGGCCGCCGCAACCGATCACACCGACCCTCACCGTTTCGCTGGGCGGCGCCGTGCCGTTCAGACCCAATACGCGGCCGGGCACCAATGTGGGAGCAGCCAGCGCGGCCATGCCGGCCTTCAACAGGTTACGTCGGGAAAACGTCGTTCGTTTCACGGATTCACTCCTTGAGGCAGGGTAGACGGCAGTGGGGGGACGCGGTTCGGCCGCGTGCGGATCCCGTCAGCACATACGTGTCGGTGCGGGGGCCCCGCATCATTGCTCCTTGATAACATCCTTTTGCGCGGATTTCCACCAGGGGCCCGCGAAAACCCGGCACAGCAGCATCTCCCAACGGCTGCCCTACTTGCGCGCTCCGCACGGCGCCGGCCAACCGAGACGGCCGAGACGGCCGAGACGGCCGAGACGGCCGAGACGGCCGACCTTGGACGACGGCGTTGTGTTGAGTCAGCGACACCGCGGCATTCTCCTGCCGCACCCGGCACGCCGCCACCGGCAAACGCCGCCCGCGCGCGTCGGCTACTGGGCCTCCGCGTCAGGTTGCCTCGCCTCCGCCGCATCGCCGCCCTTCAAGACAAAAACCACCGACGGGTCCAGCGGATATCCGCCGAACCGCTCGCCGTAGATGGCCACGCTCGGACGAGCTTCCAGATACACGGTTTGCCAGATACCGGCCGCTCGACCGTAGCCTTGCTTCCCCTCCAGCTTGAAAGGCCGCGGCCGGTCGTCCACTCGGACCACCACGCGCTGCTCGTTCCCGAACCGAACAAGTCTCGTCAGTTCGAAGGAGAACGGGGTGTAGCCGCCTTGATGCTCGCCGACGTTCTCTCCGTCCAGCCAAGCCGTGGTGTGCCAGTCGGTCGCGCCCACCACGAGGAAAATGCGTTTCCCCTTCCAGGCATCGGGCACCTGGATCGTGCGTGCGTACCAGCCGATGTCGGCCTCATCGGGGACCCCGGACAACTTCGATCTCCAGGGAAATGGCACGGTAATGGTCGAGGGGAAATCCGCGTCCAGCGGCCGTTGGGCGGGCGCGAACCAACGGCTGGACAAGCCCTGATCGTCTCGGTCGAAGCGGAACCGCCAGGCCCCGTTCAGATTGAGCCAGTCCGGGCGGTGAAAATCGGGCCGCGGGTGTTCTGGCAGCGGGATCTCCGTCGCTCCGTAGTCACCGCATGCGACGGTCGCAAGAGCGAGCAGAAGCGGGAGGCAGGCACGCCGCACGCCCGGGATATTCGTCATGGCAGGTTCCTTACGCGCGCCGCCCGTGCCGGCGGACTGCCAGGACCATGGCCTGGAAATTCTCCGGCTTCACGCCGCGGTGAATCGTATTGCTCGAGGAGACGATCAGCCCTCCGCCATCCGCGCCCTCGCGCAGGCACTGCACGACATCCCGCTCGACCTCTTCCGGCGTGCCCTCGCAGAGGACACCCGTGCAGTCGATGTTGCCCTTCAGACAGATCCGGTCCCCGAATCGCGCCTTCATGTGGCCGATCGTGTAACCCGCCGCGGGATCGACGGGGTCGAGGCAGTCGATGCCGCAGTCGACCCAGAAGTCGACCACCGCGTCCACGTTCCCGTCACAGTGCTTGATGCAGAGGTAGCCCAGCGACTTGTACCCCGCCACCACGGCGCGGAACCTCGGCCCGAGCAGGGCGAAGTAGGTTTCCGGTCGCATCAGCAGTCCGGTGGCGTTGGCGACATCGTCGGTGGTCGCCACCACCTCCGTCCCATACCGAGCCCTGGCGATCTCCGCCAACTGAAGGTTGTACGCAACGGATCTGTCGAGCAGCTCCGCGAGCGGCTCGGGGTCCAGCAGCAGGGCCATGAGTGCTTCTTGATAGCCCAACAGATCGCGCATGTCGGAGAACCCGTCGCGCAGATTCAGCACGATGGCTCGCTGATCGCCAAATCGTTTCAGTGCGTGTTCCAACGAGGCGAATCGATGGGCAGCGCGCGGATCGGGAAACGCGTACTGCCGATGGTCGCGCACGTCCTTGATCGGGCTTTCGAGAAGTGCCGGGAGGCAATCCCCGGTAAGTTGTCGTTTGATCCCCCACTCGTCCACGAACGTCGTCTCATCCAGATGCTCGCGCCGGTAGTCCGGGCGGAGGTTGACCGCGTCCAGATCGAGGTGGTCGATGATATCCAAGGGGTCGTCGCTGTCGCAGATCGCCTTGGCCACGACGGGGTCGATGAACCATTCGAAGACGGGGACGACATCGGGCACTTCGCGGCGAAGGGCGCGCCTGATCCGCTCTTTTCCGTTCATGTCACGAACTCCGTGAACAGCCGATGATTCACGGACTTCACGGCGGGGTAGAGTTCGCGGTAGATCTCGAACCACTGGGCGTACTTCTCGGCACGTTCCGGATCCGGTTCGAAGATCTTGCCGGCCTTATAGACCTGCGCGAACGCGTCTTCCTCGTCCTCGTAGATTCCCACGCCGATGCCGGCCAGGATCGCCGCTCCCAACGGCGTCGCCTCCTCGACCTGCGGGATCTCCAGCGTTCGACCCACGACATCCGCCTTGTTCTGCATCCAGAAGTCGTTCCGCGTGGCACCGCCCACGGCAATGAATTTCTCCAGCCGTTTGCCCAACGCGGACTCCATTGACAGCACGATGTCGAGGAACTGATAGTTCAGGCCTTCAATAATCGCGCGCAAGATGTCGCCGCGCGTGTTCCGCGAGTTCATTCCCATCAACACGCCCAGGCTCTGTTCGTCCACGACCGGACAGGCGGCACCGGACATGTGGGGCAGGAACAGAATCCCACCGGCGCCTGGCGGTGACGCGGCCGCCTCGGCCATGAGCGCGCCCCAGTCCGGGATCTTGTTGTCGCTGCCGCCCGCCAGCTGCTTCCGATGCCACTCCACCATCTCGCCGGACACGTTGCCGCCCCACACGGCATGCATGTCGCGGGCCACGTGCGCCTGGACCGTCATGCCCGCCAGGCGGAGTTCGTCCTTGAGCACGGGGGCGCGCGTCGGCGTCATCACCGTCTCCCAGGTTCCCACGACATCCAACGCCACGCCCGGCCGGAACGCGCCTACCGGGAGCGCCCCGCACAAGTGATCGTGCCCACCCAAGACCACCGGCGTGCCGACCGCCAGGCCCGTCGCGTCCGCCGCCTTCTGATGCACCTCGCCCAGCATCGTGCCGCTAGGATGCACATCACACAACATGCGCGGGTCGAGCCCGGAAAGCTGCAGCAGCTCGTCGGACCATCCCAGCGTCTGCTGGTCGAACAGCAGCGTGCAGGAGGCCATGCTGTAGTCCGTCACTTGCCGACCGCACAGCATGTAATTCAGAAAGTCCTCGATCAGCAGCCATTTGTCCGTCCGCTCGAACAACATCGGCTCGTTCTCCGCCATCCACAGGATGCGGAGCGCCGAGTTGATTGGCCAGAGCGGATTCCCGCCGATGGAGAACTGCTTCCGCGACCCGATGCGCAGCTGCCACCACTGAAACTGCGGAACTGTCCGCGGATCGTGCCAGCTGATGAACGGATACAGCCAGTTGCCTTGTTCGTCGACCGGCAGTCCGTCCATGCCCATGCCGGTGACGGCCACGGCGCGGATCCGGGTCGGGTCGCCAATCTGACTCACCGCGTCCCGAACGGCCTCGCACACCCCGCCCCAAATCTGCTCCGGCTGCCAGACCGTCCACTCCGGATGCTCGGGGTTGGGATGAAATCGCTGGGTCGGCCGGCTCCCGCCGGCGACCTTGTTGCCCTTCAGGTCGTATGCGATGGCCTTCAGGTTGGTCGAGCCCAAGTCGATGCCCAACAGGTAGTCCATGGCTTACCTCATCGTGCCCACGAGGGCTTAATAACCAAGCGGTTTAGGAATTTGCCGTATGAACGTATGAATGATACCGCGTTGTCCCCGCACTTCCGGGGCTCTGGAAACGGCCAATTCCATGAATGAATGTGTTAGCCCGCGTGAGGTACTCAAACGCCGAAACCGGCGATCGGCAAGCAACGAGAAACCTGCTCAAGCAGTCACCGTGGCTCAGTCCGCATCGACAGTCTACCATGACTTGCGCGCCAAGCCTATTCGGCATCGGAGATACTTTCTTGATCCCTGCGACGACGGGTCTGAGCCGAGTGGACACGCGGTGCGTCGTCGGTTGCGCGCGGAGCCCGTCGCGGGCTGCGCGTCGGCCACACCCCGACAGAAAACGCGGCACATATTGCCGCCGGCGGCCGGCGGAAACGACAAGCGGGGCAAACCAGCGAAACCATTACGTCGGGAGCGATTGCCCGCCCGCTCCGGTCCGGTCCGGTCCGCGGCGGCGGCCTGCCTGGACGCGGCTCGGCCGGCCGGTCATCACCGCATCAACATACCGCCGCTCACGTCTACGGTCGCCCCAGTCATGTAACTGGCGCGCGACGACGCCAGAAAGACAACGACGGCAGCGATTTCCTCCGGTTGTCCGATTCGTCTCAGAGGGATTCGCTCTAAGTACTTGGCCTCATTGGCTTTGATTGCTGCAGTCGTCATCTCGGTGAGCATCATGCCGGGTGCTACCGCATTGACGGCAATCCCGCGGTCCGCCACCTCGCGCGCCAGTGATACCGTGAACGACACGATACCTCCCTTGCTGGCATCGTAGGGCGCATGACCGGTCGTGGAGCCGCGGAATGCAGCCTGCGAGGAGACGTTGACGATGCGGCCCGGTCGCTCCGCCGCCAACAACCGCCGGACCGCCTCGCGGCTCGCCAGAAAAACACCGTCCAGATTCACCCGAATCGTGTGGACCCACTGCGGATAGTCCATGTCCTTGACCTGACACGTCGGGCACACCGCGGCGTTGTTGATCAGGATTTCGACGAGGCCAAGCTGCTGCTCCACCCGATCGAAGAGCCGGCCCACGTCCTCCTCGCCGGAGACGTCGCCATAGACGGCCATCGAGTCGACGCCATAGGTTTCCCCGATCTGGGCACACACGCGTTCAGCCTCCTCCTGGTGGCGCCGGTAGTTGACCGCGACCTTCGCGCCTTCGGCCGCCAACGCCTGACTAATCGCGCGGCCAAGTCCCTGAGACCCGCCCGTGACCAGCGCGACCCTGCCCTGCAAACCCAGGTCCATTCCTGCACTCCCTCCACCGAACGCGGTCGGTGACCGCAACCAACGTAGGACGGGCTTCCCAGCCCGTCGCCCGCGCCCCGACGGCCGGGGAAGGCCGTCCCACCACCTGCGCGCGCGGCGCGCGGATGGTACACCCATCAGACCTGAAGCCCCGGTAAGGCCTCGGCCGACCTGCACGCCGACACGACGAGGACCGACACATTGCATGCGACAGTCCTCGGGATTTTAACGTCCAGAGTGCCGGACCGGCAACACGGTACGACGTGACCGGCCGGACAAGCACTTGGAAAGCCACGAGGTCTGAGTTATATTCGCCCCGAGACCGGTGTCCCGTTGGGGCATCAAGGAACGCGATTGAATTTCCGAGTTTACGTGGGGAAACGACTGAAGTTTCGCCGGTTGGTTTGCAGGATGCGCGCCGCGCGCCTCTTGTGGGACGGACACTTCTGACCGTCCATGCGGTTTTGGCCGGGCAGGTGTGCCCGTCCTTTATTTGTTGCGGCCCTTCGCCGCGTTGGAGTGGTACTCGCTGGTTCTCTGGTCCGCACCATGGATCTCGCACTGCAAGACAAAGCTGCTTTAGTCACCGGCGGTTCGCGCGGCCTGGGACGAGCCGTTTGCCTCGGTTTGGCGCGGGAAGGCGCGGCGGTGGCGATCAACTACCGGAGCGGCCGCGAACAGGCGGAAGAGCTGGTCGCGGAGATCCGCACGGCGTACGGCACGCCAGCCGTCGCGTTGCAGGCCGATGTATCCCATGGAGCGGACGTGGTGTCGCTGTTTGAGCAGGCGGAGCGGCGGCTGGGACCGCTGGACGTGCTTGTGAACAACGCCGGCATGTGGCCCACGGCATACGTCAAGGACATTACCGAAGAGGCGTGGGATCGGACGATGGCCGTCAACCTGAAGGGGGCGTTTCTCACGTGCCGTGAGGCCGTCCGACGCTGGCTTGCCGGACAGCGAGGCGGTCGCATCGTCAACGTCAGTTCATCCGCCGCGTTCATCGGATCCACGACCGGGCACGCCGATTACGCGGCATCCAAGGCCGCGCTGGTGAATTTCACCGTTTCGCTGGCGCGGGAGATGGCAAGCCATGGCATCTTCGTCAACGCCGTCGCGCCCGGCATGATGGCCACCGACATGGCCCGCGACGCGCTCGAAACCAACCTGGAACACTACCTCCACCGCATTCCGCTCGGGCGGATCGCGGATCCGGCCGAGATCGCGGACGTCGTGCTGTTCCTGGCATCCGAGAGGGCCAGCTACACGACCGGCGCGACTTTTGACGCCTCCGGCGGATTGCTCATGCGCTGACGCGCGAGTACGCTAAGCCGACGGCGACTGCCGGCTCTCGCGATGACACAGATGGGGCGGATGAGAACGCCGAGGAGCCGACACTGGAATGTGACGCGATTGTTTCGCACCTTGCCCCATCCTCGCACCACCGTGTCCCGACCGCGGACGAGACCGCAGGATGCGCGTGGTCTTGGTTCCCTAATTGAAAGCCCTCCTCCGTGCTGACGACCACGAAACTGATGCTCGGCCACGCCCGCCGCAACCGGTATGCGGTTCCCGCATTCGATTGCGTGGAAGATGTCATGGTCCGTGCGATCCTGGAAACGGCCGAGACGCTGCGCGCCCCGGTGATCCTCATGTGCCTGCCGATGGACCTCTCGGGCAACGGCATGATCTACATTCCGCGGTTGGTCCGAGCGGTGGCCGACCACCACCCGATTCCCGTGGCACTCCACTTGGATCACGCCACCAATCTGGATCTGGTCAAGTCGGCGATCGACCACGGATTCACGTCGGTGATGGTGGACGGATCGAATCTGCCGTTCGCGGACAACGTCGCGCTGACGCGCGCCGCGGTCGACCTGGCTCATCCGCGGGGTGTGAGCGTCGAGGGGGAATTGGGTCACGTGGGCGGCATGGACCTGGACGAGACGCAGTGTGGCGAGTCGGTGGCAACGGAGCCATCCGAGGTCGTGCGGTTCATCGAGGAGACGGACGTCGATGCGTTGGCGGTCTCGATCGGGACGGCCCACGGAGTGTACCGATCGCTGCCCAACCTGGCCATCGATCGACTGCGCGAGCTGAATGCGGCCAGCGCGGTGCCGCTGGTGCTCCACGGCGGGTCGGGGACACCCGACGATCAGATCCGTGCTGCCGTGGCGCACGGGATCTGCAAACTGAACATCTTCGCGGACAACCGGATCGCCATGGCCCAAGGCATGGCCGAGACGGCTCGGGCGTTCGCGCGTCCGGACCCGTTGCCCGCGGAAATGTTCCGAGGCATGCGGCGGGCGATTGCCGAGGTGGTGACCGCGAAGATCCAGCTGCTTTCCGCCGAGAATCGCGCCTGGGTCGAGGAGGCTGACGCATGAGACTGCTCGCCATCAGCGACACCTACATTCCCGCGAACACGATGCGCCAGGGACTGGAGCGCCTGGGCGACCTGGGCGTGGACGTGCACGTACGGCATTGGGAGCACGAGACACTGGTAGACCTGCAGCGCGACAACCTGGCCATCGAGCAGGGGGGGCCCGAAGCGGTGCCCTTGCCCGACGCATTGACACGCGACTGTGACCGCTTCGAGCTGCTGGTCGTCCAGTTCGCGCCGGTCAGCCGATCGCTGGTGGCGGCCGCTACGTCGCTCCGAGTCATCGCGGTGCTGCGCGGCGGCACGGAAAACGTCGCCGTGCCGTTCGCCACCGAGCGGGGCATCAGCGTGCTCAACACGCCGGGCCGCAACGCCCGGGCCGTGGCGGAATGCACCGTGGGCATGATCTTGGCCGAAGTGCGGAATCTGGCCCGCGCGCATGCCTGCCTCCGCAACGGGCAGTGGCGCCGCGAGTTTCCCAACAGCCGGTTCATCCCGGAGCTGAACGAAAAGACCGTGGGGCTGATCGGTTACGGGGCCGTCGGACGCCTCGTCGCACACTACCTGCACGCCTTCGGCTGCCGGCTCGTTGTGTTCGACCCGTTTCTCAAGCAAGACCCGCTCCCCGCCCGCCGCGTCGATCTGCCCGTCCTGCTGCGCGAAGCGGACGTCGTCTCGATCCACGCGCGCTTGACCAACGAAAACCAGCACATGATCGGAGCCGCGGAACTTGCACAAATGAAACCCACGGCAGTCTTGGTCAATACCGCGCGCAGCGGCCTGGTGGACGAGGAAGCCTTGATCGCGGCACTGAGGAAAGGCACCATCCAGGGCGCCGCCCTCGACGTGTTCGACCGTGAACCGCTTGCCGCCGGTCATCCGTTCGTCACACTGGAAAACGTGACCATTACACCGCATCTGGCGGGCAGTACCGCGGACACGTTTCTCAGCAGCCCGCGGATGCTCGCCGAACACCTGGCACGAATGTTGAACGGGGAACGCGATCTCCCCGTCGTCAACGGCATTCAGCCTCGGCTGCCGTAAACTCAAGGTGAGAGGTGAGAGGTGAGAGGTGAGAGGGGAGAGGGGAGAGGTGAGAGGTGAGAGGGGAGAGGTGAGAGGGGAGAGGTGAGAGGGGAGAGGTGAGAGGGGAGAGGTGAGAGGGGAGAGGTTGGGCATTCAACGTTCAGCATTCAACGTTCGACGTTCGATGTTGGGCGTTCGATGTTCAACGTTCGGCGTTTAACGTTCAACGTTTGTCGTGCGACGTTGGGGCCGGCTGGTGGCGTGGGAGGGGACTTGTTTTCGAATTCAGCATATCACGTCAGGAGAACTGGACCATGAAGAAGGTGCTGATTGCGCCGCGGAAGTACGTGCAGGGCCGCGGTGTGTTGGGGGAAATCGGCGTTTACCTCAAACTGCTCGGTGCTCGTCCGCTGATCCTGTGGGATCCCTACGTGAAGCGGATTGTGGGGCCGACGGTGGAGCGGAGCGTGCGCGAGGCGGGGTTGGAGATGGTGGAGGTCGAGTTTCTGGGCGAGGCGACGGCGGACGAGCGCGCGCGGGTGACGGGAATCGCTCGCGAGAGCCGCGCCGACGTGGCGGTTGGCATCGGCGGCGGCAAGGTGCTGGACGTGGCCAAGGGCGTGGCCGTCGACGCGCGGATAAGCATGGTCACGTGCCCCACGATCGCGTCGAACGATTCTCCGACAAGCGCGGCGTCGGTCTGGTACGACAAGGACCACAACTTCGTCGGCTTCGACTGCTGGCCGTTCAATCCGGACATCGTGCTGGTCGACACGCAGGTGATTGCCAGCGGTCCACCGCGCGCGTTCGTGGCCGGCATGGGCGATGCCTTGGCCACGTGGATTGAAGCGGAAGCTGCCGTGAAGGGCCGCGCGCCGAACATTGCGGGCGGGCAGCCGACGATGGCCGCCATCGCACTGGCCCGGCTTTGCTTCGAGACGCTCCTCGAACACGGGCTTGACGCGAAACGCGACATCGAAATGTGCGCGGTCACGCCGGCCGTGGAAAAGGTCATCGAGGCCAATGTCCTGCTGTCCGGGTTGGGTTTTGAAAGCGGCGGATTGGCCACCGCGCACATGGTGGGCAACCTGCTCTCCAACGTGCCCGAGTGCAAGGAGATCGGCTTGATGCACGGCGAGAAGGTTGGGTTCGGCATCGTCACCCAGCTCTGCCTCGATGACGAATTCGACGTGGAACTGAAGCTGGCGATCGTGGACTTCGAGGTCGAAATCGGACTTCCCGTGACCTTTGCCGACTTGAACCTGGCGAGTGTCGGCCGCGAACGATTGCAGGAAATCGGCGAGGCTTGTGCGGGCGAAGGATCGCTCTGCCACAACCATCCGTTCAAGGTCAC
>Ga0194113_10008161_pt1 | contig 12922 bp, 10 predicted proteins | sample TA2MahC200mmetaG_FD_146193 | JGI IMG/M metagenome (GOLD analysis project Ga0194113, IMG submission 146193) | Freshwater microbial communities from Lake Tanganyika, Tanzania - TA2015017 Mahale Deep Cast 200m | ecosystem: Environmental > Aquatic > Freshwater > Lake | place: Tanzania: Lake...
CTCAAGCTGCGAAAGCCTCTGGAAGAAGATGATCGGAAAGCCGTATTCGGGAAAACTGAATGTACGGTTTGATGAGGGGGAGCTGGAGATAGGGCATCAGCCACTACGCCAGCTCTCTACTCTACCCCATTGCGACCTTAACTACACACCGAATCAATCCATTAAGAAGGATGTGCGGGTCGCTATCTCAAACTCTTTCGCTTTCGGTGGCAATAATGTGTGCTTGGTGTTTGGGCGATTTAGTTCGGAGTCATGAGTTCGTAGTTCGGAGCTGACTACTTTAGGAGAATTGTTTCACAGTTGATAAGCATGGATAAGAAGATGAAGAATAGTTTTTTAAATCAGACTCCTAACTCCGAACACCGAACTCCGAACTCTCCAGAGGAGCCTCGCATCGTCATCACGGGTCTTGGAATCCTCTCTTCCATTGGAGTGGGGAGGGAAGAGTTCTGGAAGAACTGCCTTCTGGGTGTTCCCGGGATCAAGCCAATCTTGAGGTTTGATGTAAGTTCCTCTCGTTCAAAAATGGGGGGGCAGCTTCCTGAGATCGATTTTAAAACCTTCATCAAGCCTGCCAATCTTAGAAGGATGGACCGAATTGGAAAGGTGATGGTTTCGGCCGTAAAGATGGCGATCGATGATTCGGGTCTCGATTTAAGCAAAGAAGATCCACATCGAATAGGAATTTCGATCGGGACCGGACTCGGAAGTTCAGATACGGTAGATCAATTTTTCCGTGGACTCTTAAAGGATGGTCCTGTAGGGGCGCAACCCTTACTTTTTCAGACCGCCGTGCCCAATGCGATCACCAGTCATTGCGCAATTGAATATGGAATCAAAGGGGTCAATATCACTTTTTCCCATAAAGAAACCTCTACAGAGATGGCAATGGCCTATGCCTGTCATCTATTAAGAGAGGGGAAGGCAGATGTTATTCTTACAGGAGGAGGAGATGAGTTGAGCGAGCCTCTCTATCATGTCTATTCCAGACTGGGAGCCTTATCACCGGGCAAGGAAAAGGGATTCGAGGGAATGAGACCTTTTGATAGGGATCGCAACGGTATAGTTCTGGGAGAAGGAAGTGGAATCCTCGTATTAGAGAGATTGGAACATGCAGAGAAGAGGGGAGTAAAAATCTATGCAGAGATAGCCGGAGTAGGTCTTTCAGGAAGCACGGACGGAGTTCTCCGGTATGACCAGAAGGGTAATTCGCTTGCAAAGGCGATGTCCCAAGCTGCACAAGATCCCTCTATAGTCGATTATATTTCCGGTGCGGCCAATTCAACGCTTGACCTGGATCGGGTAGAGGCGGTAGCGATCAGAAAGGTTTTTAGGGAGAAGGCCAAAGAAATTTCCGTAAGCAGCCTTAAATCAATGATTGGAGAGTTCGATGGTTCAGGAGGGGTGAGAGCATGTGGTGTAGCATTAAGCCTCTATCAAGGAATTATTCCTCCAACGATCGGGACTGAACATCTTGATCCCGATTGTGATTTTAATGTCGTTCTGGGTCAGTCAAAAAAAAGAGAGATACGATCAGCTCTATTGAATAGTTGCTCCAACGGTGGTTCGAATATTTCTTTGTGGCTCAAACGTTATGTGTAATCAACCTAAAACAATATGAACCTTATCAGTTTGTCATTCCGGACTTGATTTAGCCTGCCCCGTACTGGATACGGGGGAATTCAGTATTTCACTAAAGATAGTCGCATACCAAGGCATTAAATCAGATGCTGAAACGAGTTCAGAAGCATGACCTGACAAGTTAATTACTGTCTCGGATCTCTTCCTTGCGGGGGCATCTCCCAACCTGACCCCGAATTCTGCGGTCTAGCTCCCTCGGCCTTTTCGTTTTCTCTTCCTGGAGATTTGTTCTCCTGTGGTCATTCGACTCGTGGCTCCGGCCTCTGCTCTCGTGCAGGAGGTTTGATCTCCTGTCGTCTTGCCACACGTGGTTCAGGTCTTTGCTCTATCGTCGGAGGAGGCGTCCCCCGGCCTTGACTTGTAACCGGAGGTCTGACACTCTGACTTGGAGGAGGAGAAGCTTGTCTTGATTTATCAATCTCCCTTACAGGTGGCCTTTCCAGACGTGTGTCTGACCTTTGATCCCCTCTGGAAGGGGGCATCACCTGGCTTGGACCCGAATCCGGCGGCCTATTCCCCAGACTTCCCGAAGGAACGGGTTGACCTGGTCTATCCATACCCCTAGTCGAAGGTTTTATTTCCTGTTGTTTTTCCATTTTTTGTTCTGGCTTTAGTTCTTTTTGAATTTGCCGTTCCCCTTCTTGGCGTCTCTGCTCAGAAGGTTTTTGAATCTCTCTTTCGGGGGTAGTACCGCTCTTCCGGTCAAGAGTTGACCTATCTTTCGATTTATCTCTCTCAAGCTCTATGGGTTTTCGATCTTTTCTCGGACGTTCAACCCCTGGTTGAGGTGTTCTTTCTATTTGTTTTTCAACCCTTTCAGAAGGTTTTCGATCGATTGTTTTCTCCGCCTTCCTAACAGAAATTTTTCGATCTCTCCCTTTTTCCATTTCTCTCGCTGCTGGCCGTTCTCCGACTCGATCTATCCCTTTCTCTACGGGTCCTCCTTCCCTTCTTTTAATCGTCATCTCCCTGGGTGGGAATTCAGGTCGTAGAACTGAGACTTCCCGCTCTTTAACCAATGGGCGCCTTTCCTTTACTTCTCTTACTTTGATCTCCTGAACTTTTTCGGGGGGCCTCCTGACCTGAGGAATTTCGCGAACGACAGGCATCACCGTTGTTCGTTCTGGTTTAATATTGGGCCTTCCAATATGTATTCTCTCTCTCAAAAAGGGATTCTCTCTTTCCCTCACTTCGACATGCCTTCCATGAACAAACGTGTCATGGTGAACAATTGTGACGGCGTTATGAACATGAACATTTCGATAGACTATCTTCCCAACATTGATAGTATTGATGTTGATATTTGTGATATTGATGCTGTGAGGGCCGTAATATCCATGACCGTAGTAGATCTCCCTCGGCGCCAGTGGAACCCAAGATACATGGGTAGGGGTACGAACCCAACCCACAAATCCAGGCCCCCAGTAGACGGCTCCTCTCGCAGGAGGAACCCAGCACCATCCGAAAGAGGCGACGAATGCCCATCGGCCATAGTGATAGGGTACCCAGCCCCATGGTTCGTAGGAGATCCAGACATAGTCACCCCTGATCCATACCCATCTCCCTAATCGGTAAGGAGCCCATCCTGCGGAAACGACTATCGTAGGAGTCCAGACATGACCGTATTCCCTCACATAAACCCATCTTCCATTATCTTCAAAGTCGTTCGAATAGGGGGAAAGCTCTTCGGGAAGATATCGAGAAGGGGCGCGACGATAAGCGTACTTCTGGTTTCGGTTACGATTCCATTCCTCCCATGCATCTGGTGGGCCTATGGGACCGAGTTCTGTGGGAAGTCCATCCCTCAGGGCGAGGGTCCTGTCTTGATCCACTCTGAGTCTCCCATCTTGGTTCTCTGCCGTAACAGAACCCATGTATACGGATATGTCTGTACTACGATCATCCAATAGGTCAATTCGAAAGATTGCCCGATCATGAGCTCTAACAGATGACATGGGTGTGTCAATCTGGAGAACGGTGTCTCTTAATCCCTTGAAATTAGCATAAACCCGACCTTCTGGGAGATAAAATTGAAAGGAATTTTTTTCAAGGGTGAGGACATCGAAAGCGGTTTTTTCATCAAGCCTCAGGGCGGTTCCATCCCTTAACTGAAGCTCAATCCGGCTCCCTTCAGGTACCCAGATTCGATCCCCATCTTTCAATGGCATGTTGATGGATGCAGGGACCCAATCACCTGTGTCCTCTGTATTGACCTGGGCGTCGCCTTCAATGAAGCTAATGCGTAAACCCCCAAGGGTTGCCGGGTAGGATATTGTAGGAAGAAAAATGAGTACCGCCATCAGCACCACCCATCTTAATATTTTCATAAGTCCCCTCCTTTTATGTTAAAGCCTTCTACCATAATTTTAACCTTTTAATCCATTAGACGAAAGAAGATGGTTTTTTATTCTATCCAGTCCGTCGGTAACGGGCAACCCTTTAAATTCAGGAGAGATTTTTCTCTATCCCGAACCAAAAGGACCACGCCTGCCTGCCCCGTACCATGTTAGGTTCGGGGCCTGCCAGTAGGCAGGGGTTGTACCCGCGGGTGAATTGGTCCTCTGGTACGGAATGTTCACCCCTTGTGGGCGTTTCTTGGGAACTACGGGCTTTGCCCGTGGGGCTCCATAAAAGCCATTCCTGCCTTTTGGTTGATCATTTGTATCGTTCAAATTTTAAAGGTTTGGATGCCCCTGAAGAGCAAGGGATGGCAGTGCAAATCAATCTTCAAAAATACTTCCCTGTTTTGCGAGAAACCCGTCGATTAGTTTTCGGGCGATACTTATTTTACCAGGGATACGTGGGAGTTTGTTGACGGTGAACCAGCCCGCGTCTTCGATTTCCGAATCATTCAGGGAAATCTCACCGCTAGCGTAAGTAGCTGTGAATCCAATCATAAGAGAATGAGGGAAAGGCCAGGGTTGGCTTCCAAAGTATTTAATGTTTTTAATATCCACCCCTACCTCTTCCTTCACTTCACGCACTACGGCCTCCTCAAGCGATTCTCCCGGTTCAACAAAACCAGCAAGAACGCTGTACATTCCTGGAAGGAAATGTCGGGATCTGGCCAAAAGGAGTTCCTGACCTCGCTCGACAAGAACAATGATGGCTGGAGCGAGACGAGGGAAATGGAGAAGGTTACATTGGGGACATTCTTTGGCTCGTTCGGTTGTTTTCAGTTTCAACGGAACTCCGCATCGGCCACAAAACTCGTGTGTCCGATCCCAATCCACAATTTGAACGGCCCGAGCTGCAATCCAGAAGAGGTCTTCGTCCAAGCGGCCATAAACTTGGCGCAACCCTTCAAACGTCATCCCTGCCGGGGGAGTCGTTCCATCTACTGCTTCACATGCATAACAATGATGATTATTTAACTTGCCGAGGTAGTTTTGCCTTAAAACGCTTAGATCCAACTCATTTAAGTCCATCAAGAAGGGGAGGATTATGGATTCGGTTTTTTGATAGATAAGAAGTTTATTCTCCTGGAAGATGAACCACCAGGCGGGATCAGATAGCTCTTTAGGGGGTACGATGCCCGAAATAAATTTTCCGCCTTCATCCATACTGATATCCTGTGAGGTTATTGTAGAACAATAAGACTTTTTCAGCCACTGATCCAATGGGTTTCGATCAAAGAGAAAGAGATATTGATATGAGTGCTGATGGTTCGACGTGATCCGAAAAGTTGTGTTATACTGCTGACATTATGTCTGACATGGATGTCATCATCATCGGAGCAGGAGTGGCTGGCCTGACTTGCGGTTGCCTTTTAGCCCAAAGAGGGCTGAAAGTGCTGATCGTTGAAAAAAACCAAAAAATTGGCGGCTGCTGTTCCTCTTTTCAGAAAGAAGGGTTCTCTTTCGATCTCTCTGTCCAATCGTTGGGTGAATGCCAGGAGGGAGGACGAATCTGGAATTTACTGAGAAAGTTGGGTATTCTTCATCACCTCCGCTTTATCCCTCTTGAGCCGGCAAGGGAGTATCACTTCCCGGATCAGAAGATCGTTCAGTCTTCTCAACTTGAAACTCACATCGAACACCTCTCTAGAGTCTTTCCAGATCAGAGAAAAGGGATTAGCCAGGTCTACGAAGTTCTGAGAAAGATCTTTGATGAATTTTCTCATGTCCCTTCATCTCTCAACTGGTTCGATCCGTCTTCCCTCAGTTCGCAGTTTCCTTTTCTCTTGAGATATAAAGATCAGACCTTTGGACAACTCCTCGGTGAATACATCTCTCATCCTTTCTTGAAAACCATCCTCTCCATTCGAACTTCTTATGCCTTGCTTCCTCCAGAAGAAATCTCTGTGGTGGGAATGGCAGGGATTGAGATGTCCTATTTCAACCACGGCGTCTCATGTTTGGAGGGAAGGGTGGAACAGTTTCCGCTGGCAATGGGGGAGGCTTTCAAGGGGATGAATGGGAAAATGATTGCCGGGCAGGAAGTTGAAAAAATACTAATGAATAAAAAAGAAGCTATCGGCATCAAACTAACAGATGGCCAAGAATTGACAGGAAAGGTTATTATCTCCAATATCGATGCACAAGCGACTTTTTCCACTCTTCTCAGTGAGGATAGTATCCCCATGGCCTATAGGTCGAAACTGAAAGGGATGAGGCCCTCTCTCTCTTATTTTATCCTCTATCTTGGAATTGATGGGAGCTTGGAAGAGCTTTCTATATCCAATAACGAGGTTTTTCCAGACGATCAAATTTCGCAGGAGTATCAAGCCCTCTATGAAAATCGGATTCCTGGTGGAGCGCCTTTCTATCTGCTTGCTCCATCCAAAGTCAATCCCTCTCATACGCCTGAAGGAAAGAGCACGCTCTGCTTGAGCATGAAGGCTCCGTATCATTTCAGTGGAGGGTGGGCTCAAAAGACCATTGATGAACTCTCTGAGTTTCTCATTTCCAGAGCGGCGGTTCTGATTCCTGACCTGAGGAAGAGGATTCTGGTTAAAGCAGAGGCCACTCCAAAGACAATTGAGAAATGGACAGGGAATCTTTCAGGAGCGGCTTATGGATGGGCCCAGATCCCAAGCCAATCCGGTATCCACCGTCTCCAGCGGACAACTCCTATTCCAAATCTCTTTTTAACCGGACACTGGACATCGCCAGGCGGAGGGATCGCAGCTGTGGTAGCTTCGGGAGAGTTGACAGCCGAAGTAATTTGGAGCAAATTTGAGAGAGGAGAATCTTAAATGGTTCGAAAATCGTATTCGTTTTTATCCCCTCTCCCCCAGGTGGCTGTGTCGCAATCCCCTTTTCGTCATTGCGAGCGACCAGAGGGAGCGTGGCAATCTAAGGATTATCAATACCGTATGAGATTGCTTCGGTTGTTTCACTCCCTCGCAATGACATTACGACACAGTCTCCAAAGGGGAAGAGATGGGGTGAGGGGGGAACAGTGGAGAGATAATAAATATCGGTTCCTATGTTTCAGTCTACTACTTTTAGGAATTCTTCTTACAGGATGTCCTAAGAAGATTGAAATCATCCCCCCCGAGAAGCCACCCTTTGAAAATCCGGTCATCAAACTTCTTGAGAAGTTTTCCCCTGCAGAATCTCTTCAGGCAAGAGCCTCCATCCGAATCGAAACAGTGAGAGATGGAGAGGAGATGAACTTTATCCTTAATGGATTTCTCCTCTATCAAAAGCCCGATAAATTTCGGCTCCTCGGCTATCACCCATTGGGAATGGGGCTTTTCGATGCACTCTACCGGAACGGTGAGTTCTTTCTCCTGATTCCGCCCCAGAAAAGGGCCTATACTGGAGAAGTCTCCCAGTTTGAAAATGTGATGGCAAAGGCAGGGGAAATCAAAATCTCTTCAGAAAAGGGCGAAGGGAATGAGATTCCCAATCGCATCCAGATTGAACTGGTGGAGAAAGAGACCCGCATTGATTTGCGATTGAGAGGAATTTCTATCAATCCCTCCCTGCCCGAAGACAGCTTCCGATGGAATGTTCCGGAAGGAGTAGAGGTGAGATCCATCGAGAGGCTTTTGAGAGGATTGAAACGTAGATGAAAATTGCCCTGATCATCCCCAGATGGCCCAAAGACAGTTTCTGGGATGTGATCGCCTTTAAATTCCCACTCCTCTCTACCTCACTTCTTGCCAGCCTGACTCCTGCCCAACACCAGGTCAGCGTCATTGATGAGAGCATCTCTGAAATTGACTTTGATCAGGACGTTGATCTAGTCGCGATTACAGCCATCACTCCACTTGCCCCAAGAGGCTATGAGATTGCGGATCAATTCCGGCAGAAGGGAAAGAAGGTGGTCATGGGAGGAATCCATGTCTCGTGGCTTCCTGAAGAGGCAAAACGACATGCAGACAGCGTTGTTATTGGTGAAGCGGATGAAATCTGGGCTGATATTTTAAAGGATGCAGAGAAAGGATCACTTAGACCTTTTTACCAACAGGAAGAAAGAACTGACCTGAGTCGTCTTCCCATTGCCCGAAGGGATCTTCTTCCCCGGAAAGGCTACCTCTTTCACAACCTGATACAGACCACCCGGGGATGTCCCTATGACTGCGAGTTCTGCTCGGTGACTGCCCTTCATGGGAAAACTTATAGGATGAGGCCGATTTTCGAAGTCGAAAAGGAGATTCAATCCTTGGAGCGTTCAAAAGCCTACATCTTCTTTGTTGATGACAATCTCGTTGGAAACCTCTCCTATGCGAGGGAACTCCTGACGATGCTTTCCCATTACCGATTGCGGTGGGTGAGTCAGGGGCCGATTCATATCGCCGAAAATGAAGAGATCCTTTCACTCATGGCGAGAGCCGGATGTCACGGACTCTTTATCGGGTTTGAGAGCCTTCGCGAAGAGAACCTCGACCTGATGGGAAAGAAAATAAATCGGGTAAAGATGTATGAGAAGGGGATCCAGAGGCTTCATGATACAGGCATCGGAGTCTATGGTTCCTTTGTCTTTGGATACGATTATGACGATGTTTCGGTCTTCGATGAATTTCTGGAGTTTGCCAATCGAAACAGGATCGACGGGACGTTCCTTCCTATTCTTACCCCATTTCCAGGGACACGGATCTACCAGAGATTAAAGAAGGAAGGGAGACTCCTCACGGAGGACTGGTCGAAGTACGATATGGCAACGGTCGTTTTCCAGCCGAAGAAAATGACTGTGGAGGAGCTTCAGGAAGGGTTCTGGAAGGTGAATCGGTCTTTCTACTCTCCTTCTTCGATGGCGAAAAGGATCTTCCATCCCTTTCATCTCAGAAGAAGCCTGATCATCTTCGGCCCCATGAACCTTGGTCTCTGGCCCGCCGTCAAAAAAGCCGAACGATATTTCATAACTTTAAATAAGGACCCCAAACGATCTATTAAAAAGAGCAATTAGAGATACGTTGATGAGAACAATAAAGGTCTACCTCATCCTAATCATTCTTTTCACTATCTTAGGGGTTTCTTTCTCCAGCGCAGAGGAGAGGATCCTCAGGTTTCACAGCGATATCACGGTCCACGAGGATGCATCCCTCACCGTGAAGGAGACGATTCAAGTCGCCAGTGAAGGCAAGGAGATCAAGCGCGGGATTTATCGCGACTTTCCCACCAGATACAACCAGCCCTGGGGCAACCGCACCGTGGGTTTCTCTGTTCAGGAAGTCCTCAGAGATGACCGACCGGAAAAATATTTTCAAAAAGGTATCCTCAATGGTGTCAGAACCTACATCGGCGATCAGGACACATTGATTCCTCCGGGCGAGCATACCTATACCATTGTCTATAAAACAGACCGGCAGCTCGGTTTTTTTAAGGATTATGACGAGCTCTACTGGAATGTAACGGGCAATGACTGGAACTTCCCTATTGAGAAATCCTCAGCCCATGTAACCCTGCCTCAGGGCGCTGTCCAGAAGATCATCAACCATACTGGTTATACAGGGCTTTCGGGAGAGAGAGGGAAAGATTTTAAAGCGGAGATTGATTTCGACGGGCGGATTATATATGAGACAACTAGACCCCTTGCCCGATACGAAGGATTTACCATCGCCCTTTCATGGCCCAAAGGCTTTGTGACCGCACCGGATACAAAGACAAAGCTTAAACATTTTTACCAGGACAACAGAGATTTCTTCTATGGTTTCATCGGTCTTCTGGTTGTCCTGGGTTACTACCTGTTCGCTTGGGCCAAGGTGGGGAGAGACCCGAGAAAGGAGGTGACGGTCGTCCAATATACTCCCCCCGAGCGTATGAGCCCTGCAGACATCAGATATTTTCTGAGAAAAGGATATGATGATAAGACCCTTGCTGCCGCAATCATTAATATGGCGGTGAAAAGGCATCTCTCCATCGAAGAGGAGGATGGAAAGTATAAACTTTTGAGAAGGGAGAAAGAGAAGGCTCCTCTCTCCGCAGACGAGATATTCGTCTTTTCAAGGCTTCTCAATTCTGAAAAGGAGATGGTTCTGGAAAAAAAGAACGGCTCCAAGATCAGAAGTGCCATGAGAGACCTGGAGAACCATCTGAAATTAAAATATCGGTTAGGAAAATATTTCTTTTCTAATAAAAAATATTTTTTGGTTGGCCTTATGCTTTCGTTCATTGCTTTTTTGATCGGCGGCGGAATCGATGCGAATGAAACATATTATCTCCCAGCCTTTATTTTCATCTGTTTCTGGTTGACGCCTTGGAGTTTTTACACGTTCGGCTTTCTGGTGCCCGGAATGATAAAAAGCTGGATGAGCCTCAGAGGCCCTTTCCTGAGAGAAGGCTCCTCCAGATTCCTTCTATTCTGTTCATGACATTGTTCACGCTGGCCTTTCTGGGTGCGGAGGCATTTGTCATTTACTACTTCTTCTTCAGCATGTCGTTTGCAGTGGGACTCTTGATTCCTTTTGTCTTGCTGGTGAATGTGGTATTCTTTTTTCTTCTTAAAAATATCACCCCAGAGACCAGAAAAATCCTCGACGCGATAAAAGGGTTCAAACAATTCCTCGTGGCTACCGAGAAGGACCGGCTCAATATGCTCAACCCGCCTGAGAAGACCCCGGAACTTTTCGAAAAATATCTGCCCTATGCCCTTGCCCTCGATGTTGAGCAGAGATGGGGAGAGCAGTTTTCAGACGTCCTTGCGAACCTGTCAGCAACAGGATATTCACCCACATGGTATTCAGGGATGGGAACCGGTCTTGCCTCGGCAAGCACATTTTCATCTTACTTTGGCGACTCGTTTACAAATGTTCTCTCATCCTCGTCTCCTGGCTTAAGTAGCGGAGGAGGGGGCTTTGGTGGAAGTGGGGGCGGTGGAGGTGGCTCTGGAGGAGGTGGATCTTCAGGCGGAGGCGGCGGCGGAGGCTGGTAAGCCAGAGGGCCTGTAGTCAAAAAAAGTGAACGGTTTTTTTGGATAAAATGAAGTGAGGGATGTTAACCATCTAAATTCAAACCTTCCTTTTTCAGAAACTATCCACCCACAAGAAGTCTCCCAAATTAAACAATTTCCCCATACGAAAAGTACATCACTCTCTGCCCCAATTTAGGATTTGCTTTTCGTTGGGAAAATATTCTAAAATTACAAAGTTGAAATATAAGGTTTTTACCGATGAAAGGTTTTTCGTCGGATAGCAGGAGAGAAACAGGAATGGATCAGGAGAAACTTATCTATTTTAAAGGATTTCTTGAGGGTCAGCTTCATAATCTGTTAATAGAAGCCGGAAAGACTTGTAGCGATATGCGTCATGATCGCAATGGAGATTTTCCCGATCCCACGGATCGGGCTTCACTTGAATCGGATCGGAACTTTCTTCTGAGGATCAAAGATCGGGAAAGAAAACTGATACTGAAGGTGAAGGAAGCCCTGGACCGGATTGACAACGGGACCTTTGGTATTTGTGAGACTTGCGGCAAATCAATTTCCGAGAAGAGGCTGATGGCCAGACCCGTCACCACACTTTGCATCGATTGCAAAACCGAATTGGAGGATCTGGAGCGGAAAGAGAGGCTCAGGGGAACGAAACCAAAGAAAAAATTTCCTTCTTAAGAATTAGCATCTACTAACCTAATCTGGGGAATCCAGAACAAAGCAGGGTTTGGAGGGTTAAAAATTCGAAATCCGAATATCGAAATACGAAACAAATCCGAATTTCCAAAATTCTAATAAGGAACGCATATATGCGTTCCCAACTTTTTTGTTTAGGACATTTATGATTTGGTCATTTTGGATTGTTTCGAAATTCGAATTTCGTGCTTCGGATTTAGACTTATTTAAAAGTGATTCATTCCGTTGTCGCAGAGTAGCAAAATTAGATCCCATTTCATTAAGCGACTATTATGCCTGAATTGAGAAAGGATCCCATCCATGGAAGATGGGTAATCATTGCAACAGAACGGAGTAGAAGGCCCTCAGATTTTGTGCCAGAAGAACGAAGGCCCGTTGGCGGATTCTGCCCTCTCTGTGAGGGAAATGAGGACCGGACTCCTCCGGAGGTGTTGGCTTTTCGGGATAATGGAGTCATTCCGGATTCACCAGGCTGGTCGCTGCGCGTCGTCCCGAATAAATTCCCCGCCCTCCGGATCGAGGGGGAACTCGACCGGGAAGGCGAGGGGATCTATGATAAGATGAACGGAATCGGGGCCCATGAAGTGGTGATTGAAACGCCCCAGCATTCCGAGACCCTGTCCACTCTCCCGTTAAAGAATGTGGAAAATGTCCTCTGGGCTTACCGGGAGAGGATCGTTGACCTGAGGCGGGATCATCGGCTTCGCTATGTCATGGTCTTTAAAAATTATGGTTCTGCGGCTGGAGCCTCTCTTGAACATACCCACTCCCAGATCATTGCTCTCCCTATTGTTCCCACAAGAGTGCGTGAGGAAATCGAAGGGGCGAAAAGTTACTTTCTCTATAAAGATCGGTGTGTCTTCTGCGATATCATCCGCCAGGAACTCCGGCAGAGGAGCCGGGTGATCACAGAGAACAGCGGGTTTGTCTCCATCGCTCCCTTTGCCTCGCGGTTTCCCTTTGAGACCTGGATTCTTCCGAAGATCCACCAGACCAGTTATGAACTGATGGAGAACTCCATCTATGGGCAGGCCGCTGAAATTCTCTCTGACACCCTGAAACGATTGAAACAGGTTCTTGACGATCCTCCATATAACTATATCATCCACACCTCTTCCTCTCCGGAGCAGGACCGGGACTATTACCACTGGCACATTGAAATCATGCCCAAGTTGACGAAGGTAGCCGGGTTCGAGTGGGGAACAGGATTCTATATCAACCCGACCCCTCCTGAAGAAGCCGCAGAGTATTTGAGGGAGGCCAA
>Ga0194113_10008163_pt1 | contig 12921 bp, 10 predicted proteins | sample TA2MahC200mmetaG_FD_146193 | JGI IMG/M metagenome (GOLD analysis project Ga0194113, IMG submission 146193) | Freshwater microbial communities from Lake Tanganyika, Tanzania - TA2015017 Mahale Deep Cast 200m | ecosystem: Environmental > Aquatic > Freshwater > Lake | place: Tanzania: Lake...
AAGGCGTGAAAGGAGGCGCCTATCGGATACGACGCCGAGATAGCAACTCTATTGTCAGCCTGCCGCTGCCGGGGTTTCCGGCGTTGCTGCCCCAGAGGAGACACCAAGATGAAAAAGATCTCTCGTCGCCAATTGCTGAAGGGCGCTGGCGTTGCTGGTACCAGCGCTCTCCTCGCGGCCTGCGTTGCTCCCACACCTCAGATCATCAAAGAGACGGTTCCGGTTGAGAAAGTCGTCGAGAAGACAGTCAAAGAGACCGTTGTCGTAGAGAAGGTCGCCACTCAGGTCGTCGAAAGAGTTGTGACGCCCACCGTTGCGCCGAAGCCCGAACTGAAGGGCAAGATCTCCATCCAGTGGTGGGGCGATGTCAAGGAGTTCGAGGAAGCCAAGGGCAAGAAAGTGGGCATGCCAGCGTATCGCGAGGCCTATCTCCTCATCAAGGAATGGATGGCCGCGCACCCCGGCGTCCAGGTGCAATTCGAGCCCAAGCCTCAAGACACGAAGGGCCTCTTCCAGACCCAGATGGTGGCTGGCACGCTGCCTGATCTGATCAGTTGGAGCGTTGGCGTCGCGCCCGACGTGATAGCGCCCAACATAGACCTGTTCTACGATTGGGCAAAGGAGCTTAAGGAGAAGAACCCTTACGGCTACATGCCGACCTGGGAAGAGGAGTTCCCGCTTGGCACCAAGATCACCAACCTGTGGGCGCCGTGGGTCGGCGAGAGCCGCCGTCTCTTCCTGGGCAACACGCAGACCGGCGGCTTCGGCTACACTGCGCACATCTACAATGCCGACATGCTGAAGAAGGCGGACGCGCAAGTTCCTCCCAAGACCTGGAGCGAGCTAATCGCGATGTGCGAGAAGCTCTTGAAGGCGGGTTTTACGCCCATGTTCATGCAGACCATGCAATTCCAGTGGGAGGTGCGGGTGCTCTGCGATCAATTCCTCGAGCTGACCTTCAACCAGATCCTCTCCGCCTGGAACGCGCAGGCCTTCACGCAAGAGATATGGGCTTGGGCCATCAAGAACGGCATCGTCAAAGCAACCGATCCGCGACTGCTCGAGGCGCTGCGCCTCATGAAGGATATGGTGAAGTTCTGGATCAGGGACTGGACGGCGCCGGAGAACGTGAACTACTTCCTCCTCAAGCGCGTGGCGCTCCAGCACGATGGCTTCTGGAACATCGAGGGGATCCGTGATGCTCCGCAGAGGGACTTCGAAGTGGGCACCTTCTACATGCCGCCGGTGGACAAGGCCGTGTCGGAATACGCGACTGGTGTCGCCATTCGGCGCCTTGGCACGGCGGAAGCGGGAAGCTCGCTGGCGGCCTATGTCGCGCCAATGGATATCGTCAAACGTGGAACCTATCCTCTCGTGAAAGACCTGCTGCAGTATGTCTCGGCGCGCAAGCAGAACGAGAAGTGGTGCGCCGCCCAGACACCGCCCTGCTTGCCGCCCGGCAAGAAGCTGGAGGACACGTTGAAGGATCCGAAGGAGCTTGCCGTGCACTACGGGTTCTTCAATCCGGAGATGACCGCCGCCAGGATGGCGCGTGACATCCACTGGAGCGGGATCATGGACGTCTTGAGCCGGCTCTTCGTGGACTACTCCGTGGGCAAGCTTGGGCTCGAGGAGTATGGAAAGCAGATGCAGGACGAGTGGGTACGCATCACCGACAAGCGCATCACCGACAACCCCACTTGGAAGGTCAAGGAATGGCCGAAGCCGTGATGGCGCCTTGCGCGCTCCGGTAGGTGCGGGAGGGTCGGGCACAGGGTTGCACCTCTTCGGGCGTTGCACCGCGGCGCCGAAATCCCGATCTCCCGACTGGTGTGCTTGTTGCCCCCTGCCCCCTCTCCCGGAAGGCGGGAGAGGGGGCAGGGGGTGAGGGCCCGGCCCCGCAGAAGCAAAGCCACTTGGGAAAGCACCATGTTACAGGAAAGAGAACTGGGCCGCACGGCGGTGGTTGGCATCAAGACCTCGCCAGCCACCGCGGTCCGAAAGCACAGCTTGTGGCTGCGTATCTGGAAGAACCGCACGCTCTACCTCCTGATCGCGCCTGTCTTCTTCGGCGCGGGGCTCTTCCAGTACTACCCGGCCCTCACGGCGCTCTACCGCTCGTTCTACGCCTGGGATGGCCGGCGGGCCCACTTCGTGGGGCTGGACAACTTCGAGTTCTTCTTGACCGATCCGCGCCTCCTGATCTCGTGGGTGAATGTCAGCAAGCTGCTGATCTTTCACCTGATCGTCGTCATGACCCTGCCGGTGCTGGTAGCCTACCTCATCTATCGGCTGCGCGACGAGGGGCAGCGCTATCGCTATCGCGTGCTGTTCGTCCTGCCCATCGTCGTGCCAGGTTTCGTCAACATCGTCCTCTGGAAGTGGTTCTACTCCCTCAACGGCGTGATCAACTTCCTCTTGCGGGGGGTGGGGCTGGAGTCCTGGACCCGCGTCTGGTTGGGTGACCCGGACACGGCCCTGTACGCCCTGATGTTCATGGGCTTTCCGTGGGTCGGCGGCATCACCATGCTGATCTACCTGGCCGGATTCCTGACCATCCCAATGGAGGTGCTGGACGCGGCGATCGTGGACGGCGCCACCGGGCTCAAGCGCTTTTGGTTGGTAGAGATGCCGTTCCTGCGCGGGCAGCTCAAGCTGCAGGTCATCCTCACCTTCATTGGCACGATCCAGGGGTTCCAGGCGCCGCTCATCATGACGCGAGGCGGTCCAGGATACGCGACGATGGTGCCCGGCTTGCGCATGTACGATGCGGCCATGGTGGACTTCAAGCTCGGGTATGCCTCATCCATCGGCGTGATCCTCTTCATCGTCATCTTCACCCTGACTCTGATCAATCAGCGTTTCATCCGGGGCGGCCAGGAGTACGACGAAGCCTGAACGGGAGAACCTGGCATGCGAAACTCCAAGACCTTCAGCATTGTCGCTCATACCACGCTGATCACCCTGGCGGTTCTCGAGATTTACCCCATCCTGATCATGGCCTTCATCTCGGGTAAGAACTACTACCAGGTGGTCACGAATCCGCTGATGCCGAGTCTGCCGTTCCACCTTGAGAACTTCGCCAAGGCCTGGCGCCTGGGTATCCGGTGGTACATGCTCAATTCCATCACCGTCACCCTGGCGATCCTCTGCGGCAGCATGTTCCTCTCGTGCATTGCCGCCTACGTTTTTGCCCGACACGACTTCCCAGGCAAGGGATTCCTTTTCAGTCTGCTCTTGGGGCTGTTGGTCATCCCAGGCATCACGACGTTGGTGCCGCGTTACGTGCTCGTGCGCGATCTTCAGCTTCTGAACAGCCTATGGGCGGTCATTCTGCCCGGCGTGCTGGGAGCCAACGCGTTCAACATCTTCGTGCTGCGCACGTTCTTCGCCTCTCTGCCGGAGGAGCTCTTTGAGGCTGCCCGGCTCGATGGCGCTGGCCATTGGACGATCTTCACCCGGGTCACCATGCCGCTTTCGTGGGCTATCGTCAGCGCGCTGGCGGTGCTGCAAATCATCGGGGCCTGGAACGACTACATCTGGCCTGTGATGGTGCTCAACCGCGACAGCATCCAGACCATCGCGATTGGCCTGGTCTACCTGACCGGTTCGCCCGCCGCGCCGGAGATCGGCGTGCAGATGGCCGGCAGCGTAATCGCCTCCATCCCGATGATCGTCCTCTTCTTCCTGGCGATGCGCACTTTCATCGAGGGGCTGGCTACCGGCGCCATCAAGATCTGAACCTTCCAGCGGAGCCGCCGTGAACACGCTCTACTTCGAGAAGATTTCACGCTTCGACCGGCACGCCGAGCCGGTCACCGTCAGCATCCCCTTTGCGCGCGGCCGGCTCCCCGATCCCCAGCACCTGGCTGTTTGGGATGGGGATTCCCGCCAGCCGGTGCAGGCTCGGGCATTGGCTACCTGGGGGGACGGCAGCGTCAAGTGGTTGCTCGTGCACCTCCAGCCGGACTTGCCGGGCAACCTCGACAAGACGTTGCACTTCGAAGTGCTTCCGCTTCTCACCCCACCACCGGCCCCTGCAGTCCAGGTGCGCGTCGGCGAGGGCCCAGCAGGCATCCGCGTGGACACAGGGCCGCTCTCGTTCCGGGTTCCTGTGGACGGCTTCCTGCCGATCCGTGACATCGCTCTGTTTGGCCAACAGCTTTGGACCGACATGCCTTTCGATGGCTTCGCCATCCGCTGCAACGGCCAACAAGCCTCCACAAGATCGGCGGTCGTGCGCCTCGAAGTGGAGGAGGCAGGGCCGCTGCGCGCGGTTATCCTGGTCAGCGGTGCTCATCGCAAGCCGGATGGCGCCGCCTACCTGGATTTCCGTGGCCGAGTCATTGCCTATGCGGGCAAGCCGTATGTCCAGGTCGAATACCAGTTCATCCATCGTGAGGAACCCTCAGAACTATCGCTCGAGGAGGTGGTGCTCAGGTTCCGGGCGCGTGCCAACGGCTCGCCGCGGCTGGCGCTGGGCGAGGGGATCGCGACCACCCGTATCACCGAGAGCCAGGACTGCCTGGCACTGGCCCTGTCGGCGGAACGCATGCTCTATGAGCCGATGGGCTTCATAGATTCCTATTCCGGCGACTTCTGGGCCGACTGGCGAGACGACACAGCAGGGCTGGCTCTCTCGATCCATCAAGCCCAGCGGAACTTCCCGAAAGCTCTCCAGGTGGAACCGGGGGGAATCACCTGTTGGCTCTTTCCCGCCGATGCGCCCCCCGCACGTTTCCTGCGGGGCATGGCAAAGACCCATCGCTTGCAGCTCCATTTCCATGCGCCGGATTTGCCGCCGCGGGCGTGCAGTGTGCGGAGCCTGCAATTCCAGATGCCCGACTGGCCGCGCTTGACAAGAGCCTGGTATCGCGAGAACAACCCCTGGCGCGAGGCCTTCTTCCCGGAGGTGATCCCGAATCGTCTGATCAGCTTCCTCAGCTCCCTCCACGATCAGCGCCCGCGCGCCATGGGGATGTTTCACGTCGGTGATGCGCCCGACTCCGGGTACAGTGAAGGCACAGGCCGCGGACAGACGGTGTGGGTCAACAACGAGTACGACCGGCCCCACTGCTGCACCTTGTTCTACTGTCTCACGGGTCAGCGCCGCGTCCTGGACTCGGCCCTGGTCAGCGGCCGGCATTGGCTGGATGTGGATCTGTGTCACTACCACCCGGATCCCCTGGTTGAAGGGGGGCTGGGCATCCACTCGCCCTATCACGTGACGCGCGGGGCCAAGCCATCCCACGAGTGGACTGAGGGCATCCTGGACTACTACTTCCTCACTGGGCAGCGCGAGGCGCTGGAAGGTGCGCGCTCGGTAGCCGAGAATATCATGCGCCACATGGCATTGCCTGAGATGCGCACACCCGGCGAAGCGGCCGTGCGCGAGGGCGGTTGGGCGTTGCGCGCCCTGGTCGGCATGTGGCACGCCACCGGAGAGGAAAGCTGGAAGGCGGAAGCGAAGCGGATTGCCCACCTGTTCGTGGAGTGGTTCCGCTGCTTCGGTGGCCTGATGGCGCCCCACACGGACCATACGCTGCCTCGTACACCCTTCCAGAACAGCATCACGGCTGTTTCGCTTGGTCAGTACTTGCTGGTGGAGGATGACCCAGCCGTGCGGGAACTCATCGTCGCCGTCGTGGACGATATGATCGAGCACTGCACGGGCCCTGATGGGGTCTTCTTCTTCAGCGAGTTTCCCGCGGCGCAACTGGCAGCACCGACACCTCACGTGCTGGATGCACTGACCTACGCCTATCGGATCACGGGCAAAATCGCTTACCTCAAGATCGCGGCGCGCAACTTCGCAGCATTGATGGACCAACCGAAAGACGCCTGGCATTGGGGCGGGAAGGTGCTCGATGCCAGTGGAGCCATCGTCAGTGGGCACGGGAGCGCGCGGAGCTTCGAGAACCGGTACCCGTCCCTCGTGCTTTTCGCCGGCACAGCGACCCCGCTGGGACTGCTAGACTGGTATGAGTACGCTGTTGACAGGTCGCCACACCGCGGGTGACCAGCGGCTGGCCATCCTCCTGAGCAACTGAAAGCATCCGATCCCACATGACAATCCGTGAAAACTTCTGGCGTGTCGTTCGCTTCCAACCGGCAGACCATCTGCCCTTCTGGGCGGATTGGCTCGGTCCGTGGCGGCGCTGGCGAGATGAAGGCTTGCCTGTTGGCGAGGACATGGACGACGCCAGGTTCAGAGCTTGGGTCCTCGATTACTTCGGCTTCGATGGCATGTATTCTGCCTTCTGGGGACAGCCGCGCGTTCCCGTGGAGGTGGGCGTGTATCCGCCTTGCCCGCCGGAGGTGCTGGAAGAAACCGAGCACTATCGCGTCCAACGCACCGGCGTCGGTTCGATCATCAGACAGTTCAAGCAGCGGCAGGGTTCGCTCGTCTCGGCGCAGTGGCTCGAGTATCCGATCAAGACCCGACAGGATTGGCGCCGTTTCCGGGACCGGCATCTCGATCCTCACGCTTCAGGCCGCTACCCCGAGGAAGCAGCCTGGCAGCAGATGAAGGCGGCCTGGAACAGCCGCGACCAGGTCATCAGCATTGATGGGGGGAGCTTCTACGGTTTCGTGCGCGACTGGATAGGCTTTGAGAATCTCAGCTACATGCTCTTCGATGATCCACACCTCGTCCGCGAGATGATGGACTACCTGGGCGACTTCTTCATCGAGGTCCTGCACCGGGCCCTGGACGAGGTGCAGGTGGACTTCGCCATGTTCTGGGAAGACATGTGCTACAAATCAGGTCCTCTGCTGTCGCCGAGGATGTTCCGCGAGTTGATGCTACCGAACTACAAGAAGGTAACTTTCTTCCTGACCGAGCACGGCGTCGAGCTCTCATGGGTGGATTGCGACGGAAACATCGAGGCGTTGATCCCCCTGTGGATCGAGGGCGGCGTGCGGGGGTTCTACCCGCTGGAAGTGGCGGCCGACATGGACGCGGGGAAGCTGCGCAGGCAGTATGGGGAGCAGATTGTGATGTGGGGGAACGTGGATAAGCGGGCGCTTGCCCAGGGCAGAGAGGCGATTGACGCCGAAATCGCGCGCCTCGAACCGGTCGTGGCTGCTGGTGGCTTCATCCCGCTGGTGGATCACGGCGTTCCCGACGATGTGTCTCTCCAGTGCTACCTGTACTACCTGGAGCGCCGCAGAGAGCTGAGCGGTTTCCGGCACCAATGATTCAGACCCAGAGTGATGCACCATGCAAGACTACTGTCCGTTGGATCTGTCGCCGTACTGCAACGTCGGCGTTCAGTTCGCCGAGGCGAAGGATCCACTGCCGATCGGCCGGCAGAGCTTTCACGGCCTCCTTTTCCAGATCGGCACGCAAGAAAATCTCAACGCGGCCTGTCTCCTCGGCTTCGGCGGTGAGACCGGTACGCGTGACGCGATAACGATCCCGTTGGGCGTCGCCCCGCGCCATATCATCTTCGCCCACGCCCTCCTGGAGTCGAGGCTGCCGGAAGGGGAACCCCCCGGCCATCTGATCGCTACCTACACCTTCCGTTACGCAGATGGTCGTGAGGTCAGCGCCCCAATCCGCGAACGCTTTGAGATCACGCGCGTGCCGGCAGGCTTTGGCGAGCACATGTTCCTCGCCACGTCGGACCAGAAGCCCGGCCTGCTCTCCGAGGTCCAAGGCGGGTGGGGCGCAGCGACGCGCTACGAGGGACGCTGGGAATGGGCTGGCTTGCGCCAGATGGAAGCCACGCGGAGCCTGCCACGAGCTTACTGCCTTTGGGCCTGGCCCAACCCCCACCCGGAACGTGTCATCGAGGCCGTGACGATCTTGCCGGGCGATAGGAAATTCCTGGTCGCTGCCATCACGCTCGGCTACGTTGACGAATGGCCGTTTTGCCGCACGCCCAAACGCACCGCAGTGATCACCCTGACCCGGCCCGAGGACGCGGACAAGCCATTCAAGCTCGAAGTCGAGGTGGATCGCGGAGCTGCCACCTACCCGTACCCACTTCCCTCCGATTCGCCGGACAAGTTTCTGGCAGACGATCTGGCGGGGTGGGGCCAGGCGCAGAACGAAAAGGCCAGCCCAGCCTACGCGGAGATCGCGGCCATCCCCTCGGCGACGATCACGGTCAAGAGTGACGGCGAGGAATTGGGCAAGGCGAACTGGGGCGAGCTGCAGGCCAAGGGTCAGGTGGAGACGGAGCGGCTACGCCTGGAGGTGGTGGATCGCGGGGTGAACTGGGTGCACGTCACCGTGCTCGACGATGAGACGGGAAAGCCCGTCCCCTGCCGCGTGCACTTCCGCTCTCCCAAAGGAGTGCCCTACCAGCCCCACGGTCACCACAACCACGTGAACTCGAACATGGGCACCTTCTTCGGCGATGTCGGCGGGGATCTGCGCCTGGGCCAGATCACCTACGCCTACATTGACGGCAGATGCCAGGGCTGGCTGCCGCGCGGAGATGTGCTGGCTGATGTGGCGCGTGGCTTCGAGTATGAACCACTGCGCACGAAGGTGGAGATCGCGCCAGGGCAGCAAGCCCTGACGCTCCGGCTCAAGCGGATGAGCGACATGGCGGGGCGGCGCTGGTTCAACGGCGATTCACACGTGCACGCAGTGAGCACGCAGGGCGCACACTGCGAGGCGCAAGGCGAGGGCGTGCAAGTGGTGAACCTGCTGGCCACGCAGCTCGGCCACCTGTTCACCAACGCCGAGGACTTCACCGGCCGGCCGTCGGTCAGCCAGGAGCGCGGCACCATCGTCTTCTGCTCGCAGGAGAACCGGGAGCACCTCTTTGGGCATCTGACCCTGTGGGGTCTGAAGGAGCCGGTGATGCCCTGGTGCAGCGATGGCCCGACCGAAGCCGAGCTGGGTGGCCACCTGGAGACGCTGCTCTCGCACTGGGCCGACGCGTGCCACGCGCAGGGCGGCACGGTGATCATCCCCCACTTCCCCAACCCGAACGGCGAGCCGGCCGTGCTGGTGGCAACGGGCCGCGCCGACGCAGTCGAATTCGCCTGGCACCATCCGTTCTTCCACCTGGAATACTATCGTTACCTCAACTGCGGCTACCGTCTGCCGCTGGTCGGCGGCACCGACAAGATGACCAGCGACGTGCCGGTGGGCCTCTGCCGCACCTACGCGAACATCCCGGACGATCAGGAGTTCAACTACGAGAACTGGTGCGCCGCAGTGCGCGCGGGCCGGACGTTTATGACCAGCGGGCCGATGATCGAACTCACGGTGGATGGGACACGCATCGGTGACACCGTCCGCCTCCCAGGGCCCGGCACCGTGGAGGTCGAGGCGCGTGCGCACTCGATCTTCCCCATCCACACCTTGCAGATCGTGCAAGGGGGCCAGGTGGTCGCCGCGACCGAGGAGGCCCAGGGGGCGCGCGCCTTGCACCTGAAAGCCGATGTGCGAGTGAGCGGCCACACCTGGATCGCCGGCCGCTGTGGGGGGCCGAACTACACCGCCCTTCCCCATCACGATGGCTGGCATCGAGGCATCTTCGCCCACACCTCACCCATCTACGTGGCGGTCGGCGGGGAGTGGTGGCTCTTCGATCGCGATGCGGCGCAGTATATGCTGACTCTCATCGAGGGTGGGCTGGCTTACGTACGCCAGGGGGCCACGTTGCCCCGCCCTGGATCCGTGACCCACCATCATGCAGACGCCGACCACCTGGCTTTCCTGGAGCGCCCCTTCCACGAGGCGCGCGAGGCCCTTCGCCGGCGCATGCATCACCCGAAGTCCTCGCGTGCACGCTGAGGAGGCTCTCGATGCGCACTCGTGTGTTCAAGACCATCGGCGATTGCCGTATCCTGGCCGACATCTATGGACCTGACGACGGCCAGGTCCGGCCGGCCATCGTCTGGCTGCACGGAGGCGCCCTGATCCTCGGCCGGCGTAGCAACATCTCGCAGGAGCAGGTGGACTTCTACGTCGGCGCCGGTTACAGGCTTATCGCCCTGGACTATCGCCTGGCGCCAGAGACCAGGCTACCTGAGATTGTGGAGGATGTCAGCGATGGTCTGGCCTGGGTGCGGCAGAACGCCGACGCCTTGGCGGTTGACCCACACCGTCTCGTCGTCGTCGGACATTCGGCCGGCGGCTACCTGACCTTGATGGTGGGCTGTCGTGCGCAGCCGCGGCCGCGGGCGCTCGTCGCCTTCTACGGCTATGGCGACATCCTGGGCGAATGGTATACGCGACCCTCGCCATTCTACTGTGCGCAGCCGCGCGTCGCGCGCGCGGCTGCGCACGCTTGCGTCGGCACGGCGCCGATATCGGAGGTCGCAGACTCGGCCGATCGCATCCCCTTCTACATCTACTGCCGGCAGCAGGGGTTGTGGCCCAAGGAAGTCAGCGGCTGGGATCCCGAAATCGAGCCTGCCAGGTTCGCGCCGTTCTGCCCGGTGTGCAACGTCACGGCCGACTTTCCCCCGACTCTTCTCCTGCACGGGGATCGGGACAGCGATGTCCCCTGCGAGCAATCGCTAATGATGGCTGAAGCGCTCGCGCGCGCCGGTGTGCCGCACGAGTTGGTGCTCATGCCAGGCGGCGAACACGGGTTCGACCTGCGAGGATTCACCGAACCCGCGACGCGACACGCTTTTGACCGGGTGGGCGATTTTCTGAAGAGAATGCCATGAGAAGAGCAATGACTTCGGGGGAGCGGGTGCTCACGGCCTTGGCTCGCCAGGAGCCCGACCGCGTCCCGATCAACTACGACGCCAACCCTGGCATAGATCGCCGGCTGAAGGAGCACTTCGGCCTGGCCGCCGATGACAACGAAGGCTTGCGCCAGGCCCTGCGGATAGACTTCCGCAGCGTCCATGCTCCTTATGTTGGTCCGTCGTTGCATGCACCAGTCCCCGATCGCGTCGTGGATGAGTGGGGCCTCCGCAAGCGGTGGGTCGAGCACGAGTCGGGCGGGTATTGGGACCTGTGCGACTTCCCGCTGCGCGATGCATCTCTCGATCAGGTAGAAGCATGGCCGATGCCCTCGCCCGATGACTATGACTACTTCCACATTGCCGAACGTTGTGGACAATACAGGGATTTCTGCGTGGTTGCCGGAGGCGGCGGCACCGGTTGCGTCATCAACCGAGCCGGCTCATTCCGCAGCATGGAGCAGGTGTTCGTGGATCTGATCTCCGACAACGAAGCCGGATTGCGCCTGATTGATCGCTACCTGGCGATCCAGCTAGAGGTGCTGGCTCGCACCCTGGAGGCGGGACGAGGCGGGTTCAGCGTTCTCTGGATGGGGGAAGACCTGGGGACGCAGATCGCCCCGATCATCAGCCTGAAGCTCTTCCGCAAGCACATTCGCCCTCGCCACCAGCGATTCATTGATCTGGCGAAGTCGTTCGGTCTGCCTGTGGTGATCCACACCTGCGGTTCCAGCAGTTGGGCCTACGACGACTACATCGAGATGGGCATGAGCGGCGTGGATACCCTGCAGCCGGAGGCCAAAGACATGTCGCCCGCGTACCTCAAGAAACGCTACGGCGCCAGGCTGGCTTTTCACGGCTGCATCTCGACGGCTGGGCCGGTGGCCTACGGCAGCGTCGAGGACGTTGTGGCGAACGTTCGTCAGACGTTGGAGATTATGATGCCCGGAGGCGGCTATGCGCTGGCGCCCACGCACATGCTGCAAGACAACTCGCCGACGGAAAACGTGCTGGCCATGTACGACGCGGCGCGCACCTACGGTGGCTATTGAGCTAGGAGAGATCCGCACACAGGTCAATGTCGGCCGCGGGATCTAGCGCGCTGGGCCCGCGAGCGCCTGGGCGGGCTGGCCGCCGGCGACCAGGAGGCCGCCGAGTCGGACCGGCTGCTGTATGTCGCGGCCACGCGGGCGCGCGAGAAGCTGATCCTGAGCGGCTGCATCACGGTCAAAAAAGACGGCACGCCCGGTGCGCTCGGCGGCTGGTTGGGCCGGGTCGGCGGGCTGGATGCACTGGGGCTGGCCGGCGTCCAGGTGGCGCTGGCCGAAACCGATCCCGAGCCGCGCCATCTCGACCTCGCGGTGGGCGCCAGTCCCGCCGGGTGTGACCTCTACGGCCCGGACTGGACCTGTGCACCGCGGCGGCCCGCCGTCCCCGCGCCGGCCGAGGCGGCCGTGACCCTGCCGCTGCCCCTGCTGGCCCCGGTCGCCGCGGAGCCCCTCGGCACGGATGGTCGCGCCGCCGAGCAGGAGCGCGACCCCGGCCAGCACGTCTGGCGCGTGGTGCCGGCGGCCGCGCGGCCCCGCGCGCCCGCGTGGGTGGTCGGCAAGCTGGTGCACGCCGCCCTGGCCGCCTGGCGCTTCCCCGACGGCGACGGCGCCTTCGCGCAGTGGGCCGAGGTGCACGGCCGCAGCTACGGGCTGACCGACGCTGATCAGTTGATCGATGCCGTGCGCGAAAGCGTGCCACGTACTTGCCCCGGACACCGCCTTTGAGCAGTTCACGCAGGTCATATTCTGGCCGCAGTTCGTTGTCATCTGGATCATTCATATCCATAGGCTTCACTCGTGGTACGAGCCAGTATCAAGAAAGCGGGTGCGATCGGCTCTGCCTGCGGTCAGCGCGCTCGATCTCCTCCAACATCTTCAGGCTGATCTCCTCGGGTGACAGATTGGGATACTGCCGCTGCAAGCGGGCGCGGTGTGCGCTGACCACCCACTCGCGTGCCGCCAGCATGGCCAGCAACCGCTCCCCCGGGGTGAGCCGGCCGCGAATCCGCAGGAAGTTGTGATCTACCGGGTCAAAACGATACCTGGGTTCAGTGTCCATGCCGCCTCGCACCGCAGGGAAGGCCAGCGACCGAAATCATGGCATGGTTCAAGTGTGATTAGCAAATTGCCCAAAAGCCATCTCTTTGCGATAATTGGTTTGTCGATAACCGAGCGTAAGGAGATGACCTATGGGTGCACGACGCGA
>Ga0194113_10008165_pt1 | contig 12919 bp, 11 predicted proteins | sample TA2MahC200mmetaG_FD_146193 | JGI IMG/M metagenome (GOLD analysis project Ga0194113, IMG submission 146193) | Freshwater microbial communities from Lake Tanganyika, Tanzania - TA2015017 Mahale Deep Cast 200m | ecosystem: Environmental > Aquatic > Freshwater > Lake | place: Tanzania: Lake...
GCCTTCATGAATTTAATCCGATGTTGGGTCATCGAGGGTGCAGACTTGGCATAACCTTTCCGGAGATATACGAGATGCAGGTTCAGGCAATATTTGAAGCAGCCTGCGAACTGGCAAAGGAGGGTCAACATATAATCCCAGAGGTTATGATTCCGCTTATAGGGCATATAAACGAATTAAAATTTACCAAGAATTCTGCCATTAAGATAGCCGAGCAGACCATGAAAAACTACGCTGTGAAGCTTGAATATATGATAGGGACAATGATAGAGGTACCCAGAGCTGCTTTAACTAGTGATGAGATTGCAAGGGAGGCGGAGTTCTTCAGTTTTGGAACGAATGACCTTACGCAGATGACTTTTGGATTTTCAAGGGATGACGCAGGTAAGTTTCTTCCTTATTATATTAAAGAAGGTATATTAGAAAAAGACCCATTTATAACAATTGACCAGAGCGGTGTTGGACAGTTAATTAAGATGGGTGTTCAAAAAGGAAGAGGTGTGCGCCCAAAACTTAAGGTGGGAATCTGCGGTGAGCATGGCGGAGATCCACAGTCAATTGAATTCTGCCACAAGGTAGGTCTTGATTATGTGAGCTGTTCTCCCTTTAGGGTGCCTATTGCGCGTTTAGCAAGTGCACACGCGGTTTTAAAAGAAAAAGCATAGGTTAAATGGACCCCATAAAACTTTACCTAAAGGATATCAAGTATATTCCTCTGCTCGCTCATGAGGAGGAACTAAAATTAGCCAGACGGGTTAAAAGAGGAGATGTCAAGGCAAGAAAGATTATGATTCAGTCAAATCTCAGGCTTGTTATCAATATAGCGAAAAAATACAGTTCCCTTGGCATCTCAATATTGGATTTGATAGAAGAGGGAAATTTAGGTCTTATAAAGGCGGTGTCAAAATATAATCCGAGAAAGGGATTTCGCTTCAGCACCTATGCTGCATGGTGGATAAAGCAGTATATCTTGAGGGCAATAGCAAATCAGGGAAAGACGGTCAGGATTCCTGTATATATGGTGGAGACGCTTGCAAAATGGAAAAAGACCACAGAGGAACTTACCCAAAAACTTGGCAGAGTCCCTGATATTAAAGAGGTTGCTAAAAGGATGAGATGCTCTTTAAAAAAGGCTGCGGAAATAAGTAGTATTATTTCCAAAACCTCTTCCCTTGATGCACCTATAGGGGAGGGCGAAGAGGGGCATATCATGGATTTGCTTGAGGATGGAAGCACAAGGTCGCCTGCAGATGAACTTATGGAACTTCTAAGGCATGAAAGGGTGAGTAATTTACTTAATAGATTGAAAAAGAGGGAACAGAAGATTTTAACCTTAAGATATGGTCTTCTGGATGGTACCAAGCATACCCTTGAGGAAACTGCCAAGTGCTTCAATATAACGAGGGAGCGTGTCAGGCAAATAGAGAATAACTGTCTTAAGAAACTAAAGTTCTATCTAGCGGATCATGAGTTATTGGTATAGATAAGGGAAAAATAGATAAATGGAAGAAATTAAAAAAGCCATTCGCACTATCCCTGATTTTCCAAAAAAGGGGATCTTGTTCTACGATATTACCACATTGCTTAAGGATGGGAGAAAATTTAAATCTGCGATTGATAGGTTGAGTTCTAAATTTTTAAACAAGAAAATAGATGCGGTTATAAGCATTGAATCAAGGGGATTTATAATTGGCTCTGCGATTGCATACAGGCTTGGTGCTGGAATAGTGCCTGTTAGAAAAAAGGGTAAACTCCCTTATAAGACCTACAAAGCCACTTATAAATTAGAATATGGCGAAGATGCCCTTGAAATACATCAGGATGCTATAAAGCCAAATAGCAATGTTTTAATAGTAGATGACCTGCTTGCAACAGGTGGCACAGTTTCAGCGGTTATAGAACTTATAAAAAAGTTAAAGGGAAGGATTGTGGGTATAGTTTTTTTAATAGAACTTTCATTCTTAAAAGGCAAAGAGAAACTAAAGGGGTTTGATTATTTTTCGCTGATTCAGTATTAGGAAGGAAAAAAATGCGTCCGTAGTTCATTAGGATACTCGCTAATTTTTTATTAAGAGGCCCCTGTAGCTCAGTTGGATAGAGCAGAGGTTTCCTAAACCTTGTGCCGGGCGTTCGAGTCGTCCCAGGGGCACCAGATTAGAAGGTAGTTAACAGACCACAACTTGGTAGTATAAGAAAATAAAGATATAGGTAAAATATTCAAAAAGTATCAAACAATTTTATACGAAAAGATGATTATAGATTTTCATACACATTCCATATTCAGCGATGGGCTACTCCTACCTTCCGAACTTGCAAGAAGAGCGCAGGTAAAGGGTTATAAAGCCATTGCAATTTCAGACCATGTGGATGAGGCAAACATTGATTTTGTTGTCCCAAGACTTATCAAGGCCTGTGTAAGACTTAACACTTTTTGGAAGATTAAGGTTATACCCGCGATAGAAATTACGCATGTTCCGCTTGAGTGTTTTTCTAGTATAATTAAATATGCGCGTTCGCATGGTATCAGATTAATATTAGTTCATGGCGAGACAGTGGTTGAGCCTGTAATAAATGGGACTAACAGGAAGGCTCTTTGTGAAGATATTGATATTTTAGCCCATCCCGGCTTGATAACACCTGAAGAGGCAAGACTTGCAGCAAGGAGAAATATTTATCTTGAACTCACCTCAAGAGCCGGCCATTCCCTATCAAATGGTCATGTTGCCCAGGTAGCAAAACAGGTGGGCGCAAAACTTATTTTGAATTCTGATGCACACTCTTCAGTCGACCTTTTAGATGAAGAGCTTGCAAAAAAAATTATTCTTTCAACAGGTCTTTCCCAAAATGAGTTAGAGAGTATTTTCAAAAATTCAGAATATTTGCTTAAAAAAGTGTTGACATAGGTTTGGGGGTGTAAGATAATACAAAAAATGAATAATAAAACAATATATAGTTTTATATTACTAATAATGTTATGTGGTATGGGATGCGCTACGATGTCATCTAAATCGCAGGATACGAAATTAGAGCCACAGTCCCAGCCAAAACTATCGAGCGCGAATATCCTGAGATTTGAGGATGTTCCAATACCTCTCAATTTTAAACTTCTTGTAAATGAATCCTTTATATTTGAAAACAGTTATTCAAGAATTGGCATCTTAAAGTATTCAGGTAGAGCAACTGCTGAGCAGGTAGTTGAATTTTATAAGGAGCAGATGCCATTACATTATTGGAATCTGGTGAATATCTTAGAATATGGAAGGCGTATTCTAAATTATGAAAAGCCGCAGGAAAGCTGCATAATAACAATTGAGACCTCTGTAACCAAAACCACAGTTATTATTTCAGTTGCCCCTAAAATAACAAAGCAGACCACTCAGACGCCAAAATCCTCAAGCAAATAAAAATTATAAAAAATTCTTGACAATTTTTGCAGCTTGTGATATTTAATAAAGTCAATAGAAATAGGCTATTACATCATAGATAACTCAAATTTGGCAAAGAAGGGGGGATGGAAAGAAAGCCCTGAGTTATTCAAATATGGTGTTTAGCTATATATACGAAAGAATTGGGGAAGCCATAGTTTAAAATGAAGCTATGGTCCGTTTAAATATACAACAAAGTTTTACAACAAATGATTAACTAAGGAGGAAAATTAAATGAGGTTATTTACGGTTCTTTGCATAGCAGCATTGGCATTGGCAGTTGCCTTGCCGGTATACGCTGAAGTGCAAAACGTAAAGGTGGGTGGAGACATCCTGATTCGCGGAGTTCATCGCGATGACTATGATTTCAGAAATGACAGCAAAGATAACAACGCGGCTACCCAGGATAGATCCAGCCTTTACAACACCGTCACAAGAGTAAATGTAAATGCCGACCTTACTGATAATGTTTCAACCGCGGTAAGGCTAATCAATGAGCGTGATTGGGATGTTGAAGGTCAAGCCAATACAGATATTGACCTAGATATCGCAAGCGTCACCTTAAAGGAGCTTATTTATTCTCCTTTAACCCTAACACTTGGAAGACAGGAGATTAAGTTTGGTAATGGTCTTGTTATTGCAGACAGAAACAGACCAAATTATTCTCCGTCTGTAAGAGGCACGGTTGACTTAGCAACAAACACAGCAGCCGGCAGAGTTGGTTGGACAGGCCCAAATGGAACGCTTACCGCTGGCTATGGTGACCTTACCCTAAGAAAAGCATTTGATGCCATAAGGGCTACTCTTGATTATGACAAATGGACAATTGACGGTGTAATAATCAAGATAAATGAAACTGGTTTGAACACCAACGATGACGATCTTTGTGGTGTGAATGTAGGTTACAAATTTGACAAGTATAATGCTGGGTTAGAGGGTTATCTCGTCTATGACAGAGATGAGTCATTCAACAGAACAATGTTAAGCAACTCAGGCGAAGACATTCTGAGAACATATGAGAAGAGCGAACTATATGTCATAGGTTTAAGAGGAACTATTGACCCAATTGAGAATCTGAACCTTAACGGCGAAGTTGCATATCAAGCTGGTGAAATAAGAGATGATACCATCGGAGCAACTGAATGGATAGCTACTAGCCAGACCAAGGCACGCGATAGACAGGCTTGGGCAGCAGATGTTGCAGGTTCTTATAGCTGGGCAAATGTAACCTATAAGCCAAAACTCGGTCTTTCCTATACCTATCGCTCAGGCGAAGAGGCAGGAAATGACGGTGACTACGAACTATGGGAACCACTCTTTACAGACCAAGTTCGTGGTGAAATTGCAAAGGTTGCTCTTAATGGTCCAAATGCTGGAAATACATCAAATGCTTCTATAATTGGTGTAAATCTAAGCGTAAAACCAATAGAAAAACTACTTGCCTCTCTTGACTACTATCATTCCTGGTTAGCTGAGAAACTGTCTGAAACAGAACCTCAGTATGGCGCCACAACAAACAGAAAAGGAAAGAAAGACTTAGCTGATGAGGTAGACCTAAATCTTACCTACAACTATACTGAAGATGTTAGCTTTGGTCTACTCGGCGCAGTTCTCTGGCCAGGCGATAGTTTCGCAGGTGGTTTTGATGAGACCGCATTTGAAACAGTTGGTTCTGTAAAGGTAACCTTCTAAGCCATAAGCCTAGAAAAAGAAAACCCCCGGGATTGAAAAAATCCTGGGGGTTTTTATTTCTTGAAAAAGTTTTTATTTTTATTAAAATATAAATCTGATGGCTGACAAACCCTTATATATTGCCTTTATCTGGCATATGCACCAACCTTATTACAAGGACCCTTCAAGCGGTGAGTTTTCCCTTCCCTGGGTGAGACTACACGGTATAAAGGATTATCTTGATATGGTGACGATTCTTGAAGAATTTCCAGACCTACATCAGACATTTAATATTGCACCCTCCCTTATAGAGCAACTCAATGAGTATGCAAGAACGGGTATAGATACAAAAGATAAATTTCTTATTTTATCAAAGAAACCAGCAGAGGAACTTACATCCGAAGAACAGGAGTTTACTCTCTCAAATTTTTTTATGGCTAACTGGGAACATATGATAAGGTCTTATCCCAGATACTATGACCTTCTTAAAAAAAGGGGGGCATTTCTATCTGATTCACAGCTTGGGGACATAAAAAGGCGTTTTAACACCCAGGACTATCTTGATCTGCAGGTTTTGTTTAATCTTGCGTGGTTTGATATATCCTTCAAGGAAAAAGACCCCTTTCTTAAGGAACTCGTAAAAAAGGGTTCATACTTTACAGAAGAAGAAAAGAAACTCCTGCTTAATAAGCAGATGGATATACTTAAAAATATAATCCCAACCTATAAAAGGTTTCAAGATTCAGGCCAGATTGAGGTTTCGATAAGTCCATATTTTCATCCAATACTGCCACTTTTATGTGACACAGATGTGGCTAAAATTTCTTACAGAGACACAAGACTCCCCAATTTTCATTTTAATTTTCCAGAGGATGCCAAGTGGCATATAGAAAATGCGGTTAGGGTTTATAAGAAGCATTTTTCTAAAAAACCCAAAGGTATGTGGCCCTCAGAGGGTTCTGTGAGCGAAGAGATTCTGCCTCTTGTAATGGAGGAAGAGATAGAATGGCTTGCAACAGATGAGGAGGTTCTCTTTAAATCCCTTTCAAAACCAAGGTCAAACAAGCTTTTATTTAAACCCTATAAACTAAATAGGGGAGAGAAAACCCTTAACCTCTTATTCAGAGATAGAGCCCTGTCCGACTTGGTAGGTTTTGTCTATTCCCATTGGCAGACAAACCAAGCAATAGATGATTTTTTAAAAAGACTCCATATAATAAAAAATGAACTCAGCCAGATGGAAGGCGCATTTCTTGTGCCTATTATACTTGATGGAGAAAATGCGTGGGAGTACTATCCAAATGATGGAAGAGATTTCTTATACAATCTCTATAAGAGATTTTCAAAAGAGGACTCCCTCAAACTTACCACCATAAGCGAGTTTTTAGAGAACTATCCCCCAGAGGGGGAGATAAAGAAACTTTTTCCTGGTTCGTGGATAGATGCAAATTTTAATATCTGGATAGGCCATGAAGAGAAGAACAAGGCTTGGGATTATCTCTATAACGCAAGAGATTTTCTTGTAAAATTTCAGCAAAGGCATCCTGACTTTAAAAACATTTCAGATGCTTGGAAGCAGATTTACATAGCAGAAGGCAGTGATTGGAACTGGTGGTTTGGGGATGACCATTCCTCAGGTAATGATGAAGAGTTTGACAGGCTCTTTAGGGAAAATCTGAAAGCAGTTTATACGCTATTAGAAAAAGATCCTCCAGAATATTTAAATTTCCCAATAAAATCAAGGGTTATCAAGGCACAGATTGAACCCTCCTCCCTGATAAGTCCACATTTAGATGGAATGATAAGCGATTATTTTGAATGGCTACAGGCTGGTTTTCTCGATATTGAAAAACTATCCAGCGCAATGCACAGGCCTCAACTTATGTTAAAACGCCTCTATTATGGTTTTGATTTAAAAAATTTATATCTGAGATTTGATTTAAATAGAGAGTTGGTAAAAGAAGCCGAGGTGAACATTATCCTTGATATTGACTCAGTCTTTATCAATAGGTTTAAATTATCCCTTACCAAAACAGGAAAGAAGATTATATGCAAGAGATTTTCTTTAGAGAGAGAAGAGCATTTTAAAGAACTTTCTACAAAGGCAAAGGCGGTATTTCAAGACATCCTTGAGTTTTCAGTTGACTTTGAAGAGCTTAATGCAAAAAATGCAGAATTTTTGAAATTGCACATATTGATTGAAAAAGATTCTCGTATCCTTGAAGAAATACCTGATTTTGGATATCTAAAGATTGTCCTGCCTGGAAAGGATTACGAATCCTTTTACTGGTATGTATAGATATCTAAAGGCACTACCTTCATTTCTTGTGTTAATTCTAATCTCAGGTTGTGCAAGATATAGCATAGGCTATAATATAAAGCCCTCAACTTCCTTATGTAGTTTGTCCAAAACTGTGGCTGTTGAGTTATTTTCTGATGAGAGGCCCACAGAAGAACGCAAGGGCCTAACCAATGAGTTCCTCTCCTTTAGTTCAATGGATTCTCATTTTGACAAGGAGGTCCGCGTTGCTATCTGCGAACTTTTAAGCGAGGAATTGAATTCAGGGGGAATAAAATCTTTTATAATCAAGGATATTGATGATTTAGCTGAATTTGATTACATTTTAAGAGGAAAAATTCTTCATTTTCAAACAATTATTAAGCCTTCAAAAACAACTCTTGTGCCATATCTTGGAGCTGTTTCTACTATCTGGGCAAGGGATGAGTTTTTAACTCTGGTTACAATTTATGCAGAATTGCTGGATAGAAACAACGATTCAATATTTAGAAAAACATTCAATATCTCAGAAGGCATTGAACTTAAAACTGGGATTTTGAATGTAGGTCGGCTTAGCCGTGGACTTAACTACAAACTAAAACTTTTAAATATTGCTCTTTCAGATGTTCTCAAACAGATAAAGCAAGATGTATTAAATAACATAAAAAAAGATGTCAGGGGTTCCTAAGATTAAAAAGGCAGTAATACCAGCTGCGGGGAAGGGTAAAAGGCTTCTTCCTGCAAGTGCCTTTTTGCCGAAGGAGCTTATGCTTGTTGGCCAAAAACCTCTTATTCAATATGTAATTGAAGAAGCCATTGAATCCGGGGTATGTGAAATAATTATTGTAATAAACAAGGAAAAAGAGATAATAAAAAAATTTATCCTTGAACGGATTAAGATATCATCTCTTAATCTCGGCAGAATTTGTAAAAATGTAAACTTCAGGTTCGTCTATCAGGAAGAACCAAACGGTCTTATGGACGCGGTTTATCTGACCAAAAATTTTTTAAAAAACGAACCCTTTGCCCTTATGCTCCCTGATAATATATTTTTTTCAAAATCCCCTGCTATAGGCAGGCTTATTTTGGCCTTTCAGAATTTTAATGCAAATATTGTAGGATTACTTGAGGTTGACAAGAAAAACGCTCCCTTCTTCTCTAACTCCGGAAGGATATCCTATATAAAACAGAAAAATGGCATTTACAGGATAACGAACTTTTATGATAAGTTAAGAGGATATTTTAGAATGAGCGAGAGCCGAGTTATGCGAACCTTCGCCAGATATATTTACACCCCTACAGTATTTGACTATATTGAACAACAGCGGAAAAGATATAATCAGGGCGAGCTTGACGATGTGCCGATTCTAAGGCAGATGTCAAGAGAGGGTCTTGTATATGGGTGTAAACTTAAGGGCATAGGTTTTGATGCAGGAAATTACCTTGGTCTTCATGCAGCAAATTTTTATTTTTTTATAACTAAGAATAAGGGATTGAAATGGAACTTTTCATCCTTGGCTCGGGAACAGGGGAGCCTTCCCTAAAGCGCTCCTCAAGTTCCATATTGATTAAATACAATAAGATAAGGATATTATTAGATATTGGCCCGGGCACATTAAAATCATTTTTAAAACTCGGATTAGATTACTCGGATATAGACTTTATATTTTTAACCCATTTCCACCCTGACCATGTGTTAGAACTACCTTACCTTTTGTTCCTATATAAGAATATGAAGCCTATAAGGAAAAAGCCACTGTGTATAATTGGTCCCAAGGGGTTAAGAAATTTTTATAAAGGACTTCTCATCTCTTATAAAGACTATATAAAGGAGAACTATCCATTAAGATTTAAGGAAATCTCCTCAGGTTATGTTAGGTTTGGCTCATTTAGCCAATCAGAGAAATCCTATCCTATTTGCTCAGTTAGAAAAGAATCTCCAACGGGGTTTATTGTAAGGAGCCTACCGTTTCTACACACTGAGAATAGCATTGGTTTCAGATTTATATTTTCAAATGGAAAGGTTATAGTATATACTGGAGACACCGATTACTGTGAGAATCTGGTTAAACTTTCTAAAAATGCCGATATACTGTTAATTGAATCGTCGTTTCCTGATGAGCTAAAGGTAGCGGGTCATCTAAGTCCATCATATGTAGCAAGGGTTGCCACTTTGGCTGATGTGAAAAAGGTTATTTTAATACATATGTATCCTGTTTGTGAAAATTTTGATATAATAGGAATGATAAAAAGAGAATTTTACGGGGTAGTGTTAAAAGGTTCAGATTTAATGAACATAAAGGTTTAATCCCTCGCAGAAATCCCCGGGCTATCCCTCAACTATGCTCGGGATGGTGAGCGTAGACGAACCAAAGCCTGTGGGATAAATGCTATATCGCTTTTTCTGCTCGGCAGCTGGCTCCACTCACAAAGAGAGATGAAGAAGACAAGATTAGCGGTTGTATTGGCTATAATTATTGGTATTGCGCTGGGGATGTCCTGGTATATTTATGGAAGATATTTTTCAGAAAAAACCGAGAATCCCTTCAAGGTCAATCCTGCATTCAGCATAATTGTTGGGGTAGCGATATCAGTAGGAGTAGTTATTTACTGGAGAAAGGACAATTCCTAACCACTTCGGAGGTCTTTTTAGGAATATACATATTCCAAAAGGCAATTTTTATTCAGAAATTCCAGTAAAGGTAAAGTTATTTATTAGAAGAGCAGGCACATAAAAAGTGCCGAAAGACTGAAATGGGTCTCCGGTAAGGGTTCTTTCCCTTGAGATCTTTTCAATATTTAAAAAGGCATTAAGCATACTCTCGGTAAATCTTAAATTTTTAATTGGAAACTTAAATGCCCCATTCTCCACAAAAAAGGTTCCGTCTCTTGTTAAGCCTGTCATAAGGGCAGTTCTTGGCTCAAGTAAACCATTTATATAATGAAATCTGCTTATATAAATTCCTCTATCTAGCATTTTCAGCATCTCCTCAAAAGCAGCATCTCCTTCTGATATAGATAGATTGGTAGGAAGTGGTCCTTCGGCAGAGTCAGGAAAATTGGCGTGCCCAGAGGTTTCCTTTCCATATATTGAGCCATAATAGGTATCGTATGCCACATCAGAGGCTACACCCTCTTTAATAAACTCTACTCTCTTTTTGGGTGCACCCTCAAAGTCAAAGGGGATAATGAATCCATCTTTTTCTAATCCCTCATCATATATGGTAAGTTTTTCAGACATTATCCTTTGACCAAATCTGCCATAGAGAAAACTTCTCTTTTCAAATATGCTTTTTGCACCAAAACCGATATATCCAAGCCACTCAAGTATATCTGCCACTGCCTGTGGTTCTAACAAAACCCTATATTTCCCTAAAGGGACTGACTGTGGTTCTTGTGTCAAACTGCACTTCCTTTTTGCCTCATCGAGTAGCCCTGTAAAATTTAATCTATAGATATCCCTGCTCAAAAAAGAACTAAAGCCCGTCAGGTTGTTAATTCTTGCTAATATTTTTACAAATACAAAACTTAAAGGCTGATATAAAAGAAGCCCCCTTGAATTTGAAATGGCTAAGATGTCTTCTGCGAAAGCTAAGGAGCCGGAGAGTTTAATTTTATCATTCTCAGTTTTAGCCAAGATATCCTTAAGTTTATTAAAATTTTCGCTGATAAAAGATTCTGGAATATTATAAGACTGAATTTCAGAAAACTCCCATGGGTTGATTAAAAAGGTCTTGTAATAGGGATTTTTCTTTGAGAGTTTTGCATTATTTACGGCTTTATTTAAGGAATATTTTAGTCTTTCCTCCTCAAGGGTTTCAGATACTGCTACGCCAATCTTTTTATCAATAGATACCTTGATGTAAAGTTCTATATCCTCAGATGAGATTGTCTCTCGGATAGAATAAGAGGAGAATCTATTGGAGTTTCTCTTTGTCTTATAGAGAAATACCAGGATTTCATCGCAAGGAGAATTTTTACATATTTTTGAAAGAAGTTCTAATATTTTACCCTTTTCATTCATTGTGCTCTTCCCACAAGTATACTTTCAAACCTTGCAGCCGAAGCGCCATGGCCAACATGCATTGTTTGAACTGGCTCTCCCTTTCCGCAATTTGGAACGCCCCATATGCGCCAGGAATCTTTATTAGCAATTCCGCTACAACTATTCCAGAACCTTGGCGTTATTCCAGTATAAATGGGATTTTTAAATACCTGGCCTAATCTTCCATTTTTAATCTCCCAGGCTATCTCTGTTCCAAATTGGAAGTTTAATCTTAAATCATCTATAGACCAACTCTTATTGGTTGACAAAAAGATACCCTCTTTTGTATCTGAGATTAACTCATCTAAGGAAGGCTCGCCAGGTAGAAGATTTATATTTGTCATTCTTATTAGGGGAGGATAATTCCAGTTTTCAGAGCGCATACAGCCATTGCTTTTTGACTTTAGCATTGAGGCGGTTTCTCTAGAGGTGAGATATCCCACAAACATTCCCTCCTTAACCAAGTCAATCCTTTGGGCTTCGGTTCCCTCATCGTCATATCCAAAACTTCCCACTGCCTGCTCACAGGTTGCATCCGCAACAATATTTACTAACTTAGAACCATATCTGAACTTCTCTAATTTATCCAAGGTTAAGAAACTACCCCCTGCGAAACTCATCTCATAACCTAATACCCTGTCAAGCTCTGCAGGATGTCCACAGGATTCATGGATTTGAAGGGCAAGTTGCGAACCATCCAATATAACAGTAGTTTCTTTATAAGGACATTCTCTTGCCCGAAGCAGGCTTATGACCTCGCTCTTTATCTTTTCCGCACCACCAACCAAATCAAGCCCTTTTATATATTCATAACCTGCCTGGGCTATGCCACATTTATGAGAAGAGGGATAACTTCTTCTCTGTAATTCATTTCCAAGTATAGCGATTGCCTCAATATAGCCAAGGCTCTCAATAAATTCCTGCTCTATTACAGAACCCTCTGTGTTCAAAAAGAGCTTTTTTGTTTTATAAAACCCAAGTCCCGAGATAGCGGTTTTTATGTTTCTGTGTTCTAAAAGAATCTGGTTTGCCCAGAGGAGATAATCCAGTTTATTCTGTAATTTTACAGAGAAAGGGTCAATTAAGAACTTACTCTTAAAGCGGTCCTTTAGGGGTTCCTGCTGGGGGAAATTTATCCTTTTTTTACCTAATGTAGAACTAAGGCGGGCAAGCTCAATAGCCTTATCGGCAGTCTCGTAAAGTGTTTCCTTGGTTAAAAAAAAGGTTGAGGAGAATCCCCAAAAGCCATTAAATAAAACCCTTATACCCACACCGGAACTTGTCCTATTTGAAATATTATCCACATAGGTATTTTGGACCACAATAGCTTCTTCCTCGCATTCTACGCATCTTAAATCAGCGTATTGAGCGCCCTTCAGCTTTAGATACTTTATCGTTTTCTTTAATAGTTCTTCCATTTTAGAGGCGCCATATTAACACAGTTCTGATTTATTTTCAAGAGATTTGCAACCTTCTTTTTTAATTGACAAGGGGTTGCTG
>Ga0194113_10008169_pt1 | contig 12916 bp, 12 predicted proteins | sample TA2MahC200mmetaG_FD_146193 | JGI IMG/M metagenome (GOLD analysis project Ga0194113, IMG submission 146193) | Freshwater microbial communities from Lake Tanganyika, Tanzania - TA2015017 Mahale Deep Cast 200m | ecosystem: Environmental > Aquatic > Freshwater > Lake | place: Tanzania: Lake...
AACAATCCTCCCAGAATCGCTCCATGAGCCGCAGTAGAAATCTACTAAGGCGAATGGAAAGATCAGGAGGGTAAATGCTTTAGTATGAGCGAAAGCTCTGCTTGAGCCGAATGCCTCTCGTTCCTTGTCTTGAACTATTAAGGTTCAGGGTAAAGAGCGGGAGGTTTTTTTATTTATCCTGAGCGAGCGAAGCGAGTCGAAGGATGGTGATCGTAGCCTAACGGTAAGGCACTAGCCTGTGGAGCTAGAATATGGGGGTTCAATTCCCCTCGGTCACCCCAAGGAGGAAAAATGAGAGAAGAAGAAAGGGGGTTAGTTCATTGCCCCCGAACAAAATAAAGATCTTTTCCAGCAATTCTTGTCTGGAAATGCTTATGCGGCAAGAAACTTTGACAGGATACAACCCCTCATAGAGGGGAGGCTTAGGCGCGGCGAATTGCCATCTGACGGAACTCCGCTTGAAATAATTAACTCTTACCTCGAAAAACAGCGGCTTTTTTATCCTGATTACTTTTCCGGTGTTGAAAAATACGCTGCCGCTATAGAAAAGATGACTGGAAGAGAAAAATGGGTAGTTCTACTTCCCTTTGCGGCTTTTGGAGATCAGTGCGTGGATTCTCTTAACTTAACCCTTAGTAACCTAAACGGTCTAACAGGGTTTGGGCGCGAAGAAATAGAGACGCTTTGTTTTGGTAACAAACCACAATTTGTTCCCGATTTTGACCAAACGAGAGAACTTGTTTCAATTTGGCAAAAGAACGGAGGGTATAAAATAAACGCATTTTGGGGAGACATAGCTGCCAAGAAGGAAAAATCGCAACCCCGCTTAGGATTAATAAGAAAAACGCTTTTCGATGTTGCTCTCTTAAGGATTTCCCAGGCATTCTGTAATGAAGGCAATGAGCTACCCTATTTCTACTTATGCGATGATGATGTAGTAAAAATGTCCCCCACTCTCTTAGGGCGACTATTTGAATATTTGGCCTCTAATAAAGAAGTAGGGTTGGCGATTGGGCCAGGCAGTTGGGAAAACCAAGCTTATCCTACAGCGGCGTTTCCTGATCTACTAATCGGCAGCCTACTGATGTATAAACTGGGTGATTTTAATCGCTACATCTTGGAAAAAATCACCGCAGGGAAACGAAGCGGCCTTTCTAAAGAACAAGTTGCGCAAATAAACACTTTCATTTACAGTCTTGCTTTTACTAAACCTTTACTTGTCAATATGGCAATGCGGGCGGAAAACTGTGCTCGTTTCGGGAACTTAGATCAAGAAGCTTACGTAAATGTCCTTGATGTGCTCGCTAGACAAACAGCTTACTTGCCATTAGGGCAATCTATTCTTAACTTCGCATTTTTACCGCTCGATCCTGAACTGACCGTATTATATGATTCCAGAAGGGCACTAAAAGCTTACTTTGAATCTAACACGCCACCTGTTGCACAATGGAGAGATGCGCCACCGAAAGTGAGAGACGAAACAAGGGGCTTAAGATTCTCTCGGCCAATAAGAGGAGTCATACCAATTAGAGCACTAGATAAGGACCAAAAAAGTGACCTTAGGTTCAGAATTTTTGAACAAACTAATCGAACATTGTCCGAATTCACTATTCCCACTATATTCAAACGAGAATTTAATGGCTGGTGCCGTAAGGTTTTAGATGAAATATTCGGTTCTGGCAATTACAGTCTCTTAGTCCAAGAAGTGGGTCTAGTAACAATATGGCAGATAGGTAAAATTGAAATTGACGAGTTGCTCGCACGCCTGGAGAAACTTCAAGAATCTCTTGGCCAGGGTGAGGAGGTAACATCAACTGAGAAAGTAACTACAAAAGGGGTATTAGTCTTTGATAATCCTCCGCCGTCGCCTTTTATGGCTATTGATCGACTCAGCGCAAGCTCTTCGGAGGCAAAAAAACCAGAAATAATAAAGTTCATTCCCTTGCCTTCTATAAAATAATATGATAAACAAACTTAAAAAAGAAAAAATCCTTGGCCTAGTGGAGGGGTTCTTCAGCAGGCCCCTACCGATTTGGACTTTCTCCGAAAGAATAGACATCATCGACTTTATTTCCAAACGCTCGAAAAGAATTAATTATTACTTGTATTGTCCCAAACAAGATCCGTATGTTGTAGATTATTGGGATAAACAGTATCCACCAAAAATTCTCAAAAATTTACAAAAGACGGTTGAATTCGCCTCATGTCGTGGTATAAGACTTGCTTTTGGTTTTAATCCTCAACTGCCAAATAGCCTTTCAGCTGACGAGTACCAGAAATTAATATCCCAGATTTCTCAAAAAATTGATCAACTAATCAAAATTGGAATAAGAGACTTTGCTGTTTTATTTGATGATATTCCGGCTCTTGATGACCTAGATCAAAATTTAGATATCGTCAACAAAAGAATAATTAGCGAAACTTTAGTCAAGATCGTTAATGAAGTTTATGCAACATATAGAAATTCCATGGATAGTTTTCTAGCCTGTTTTTATGACTATTATTTTAAAAAGCCATCAGTATTAACCGAGACAATTAAATATAGGCTAAATCCAGGAATAAAAATAATATGGACAGGAGGCGATAGATTTGTTAAAAGGGCTACTGCAAAAAAATTTTTAAAACTGAAAAGAGTCTTAGGTAAAAAAGAAATTATTTATTGGAGCAATTACCCCTCTAATAATTGTGAACATGCTTTGGGCGTATTCCACTTAGACCCCTTCAGCGCCCCTGAAACGAGAGTTTATAAAAATTTAGGTGGATTACTTATTAATCCAATGCGAGAGGCTTATGCAAATTTGCCTGTCCTGAAAACTTTCGCCGACTTTCTAAAGAGGCCGAATAACTACAACGGCAACCGATCACTTACGGCTTTCTATAAAGAGTTCTTCGGAAAAAACAGTAACTTGATATATTTTATCTATAAAGAGTTTTCCTATCCTAATATCACTAAGAGAAAAAAATTCTTGTGGAAACTTGCCCTTGCGAGTAAGAGAGAAATTGTTTTTTCAATTAAAGAACTCGCTTTTGCCATTTTTTCCCTAAACTCACTATCTGCAAAAAATCTAAGTCAAGAAGCCAAAAATTTTCTTCTTGTCACAAAGCCATTGATCAAAGAAGCGCAGATATTCAGTAAGTTATTAAGCAAAATAATAAATAATAAAAAGGTTAATTTTGCCGAATTTTCGCGTGGCGATGAATTCCCGACTATCACAAATACTCCTCGCTATTTAGGAGAAATCAGGAAAATAGTCTCTAAAAGACTCGCAATGGTAGCATCCTATCTATGGCCCGGAAAAGACCAACTTATTTTAAAAAATGAGCTTTTGGGAGCTGAATATCTTGAATCTAAATACCAAGGAAGCAGAAGAAGGATTATTTCGCCCAGAGACCAAAGACAAATGCTTCTTCTAATTAGAAAACTCACTTATATGGAGAGAAAGAGCTTTTTTAGAAAGATCGTCCGAAACAGAAAAATAAGCTCCGTGCAAAAAATTAAATTGATAATTACAAGGAAGAACATCACTAGATATTCTATTTGTTAAACATTTTCTAAACTGTTATGATTAAAAGGATGAGTAAATTAGCGCAAATACATACCAGCGAGCATGTTTTCTGGCAAGTCCTCAAAAACAAATATCCCAGCCTTAGAACCGCCGGGCTGGAGCTAAATGAGGAGAAAACAAGGATTGACTACAAGTGCGACCAGGATTTAACAAAAGTTGATCTGGGAAAACTCGAGGAGGAGGTTAATGAGATTACCGCTAAAGGATTGCCGGTGGTCTTTGAAGTGCTATCAAGAGACGAGGCGGCCAAGAAAACGGATCTTAGCCTTGTGCCGGAAAATATCAAAGAAATTAGGCTAGTTAAAATCGGCGATTTTTCTTGCGAGGCCTGTATTGGCGAACATGTCACTAACACCAGCCAAATAGGCCGATTTAAAATTCTTGAGGTTAAAAGAATCGGCAAAGATAGCTATCGGTTCTACGTCGCTGTAGAAGAAAAAATAGAAACCAAAAACCAAACAATTTCTGCCAAAGCGAAAATCATTCCCCAAACTCTCAAGGGCTTCAATGATTGGTTTGCCGAAGATGTTAAACTTCGGGAATATGTGATCGACATTTTCAAACAAGTTTTTGAAAAATACGGCTATGAGCCCCTGGAAACGCCGGCTCTAGAATATTCAGAACTTATTTTAGGCCAGAGTGGCGAAGAAGCCGAAAAACAATATTACCGCTTTAATGATCCAGGCGGCCGTGATGTCATGCTTAAATACGAGGTGATGATCGGCATGTGCCGCGCAGTGGCTGCCAACTTAGACAAAATCACTTTTCCCTATAAGCGCTATCAAATTCAGCCCGTCTGGCGAGCTGAGAATACTCAAAAGGGGCGGTTTCGTCAATTTACCCAAGCAGACGCCGACACGATCGGTTCTGCCTCGATGCTTGCCGATGGAGAGTTTATCCAAATGGGGCTCGAGATTACAGAAAAGCTCGGCTTCAAAGAATTCGTGGCAAGGATCAGTAATCGAAAATTCCTCGATGGATTACGCGAATACTTGGATATCCCTCCAGAAAAATTCTATGGTCTATGTATGTCCCTCGATAAAATGCAAAAGATTGGGACAGAAGCGGTTAAGGAGGAATTAATAAACAAACGGGGAATATCTTCCGAAAAAACCACAGAAATTTTGCAGATTATCGACCCGAAACGTTACGAAAAACTGAACAACTACCAAATCATTGATAATCTCATGCTAACTATCGGCAAAACAAAAATTGGTCAAGAAGGGTTAAGGGAACTCAGAGAAGTTTTTCATTATTTAAAAATTGTCAATGTCCCAGACAGGCTTTATCGTTTTGATCCCTCCATCGCCAGAGGTCTTGCCTCCTATACTGGCCCCGTTTGGGAATTTGAGGTAATCGAAGGAAACGTCGGCTCGATTGCCGGGTGCGGAAGATATGATAACGCAATTGGTAAATATTTAGGGGCGGGCAAGAAAATTCCGGCTACCGGCGGTTCCTTTGGTATCGAGCGTATCTGTGAAATTCTCAAAGACAGAAAAATGGCAAACCTAGGAAAAACCAATACCAGAGCCCTGGTGACGGTTTTCTCTCCTGACTATCTGGAGAAATCAATTGAAGTCGCGACTCTATTACGCTATCGTAATGAAGTAAACACCGAGCTTTATCCCGACCCCGAAGCCAAGCTTGACAAGCAACTAAAATACGCGGATAAAAAAGGAATTCCTTATGTTGTTATCATCGGACCAAATGAATTGGCAGAAAAAACAGTGGTAATTAAAAACATGAGGACGGGAGAGCAAAAAAAAGTAAAAACCACTAATTTAAACGAATTGGAAACGAATCTAAACGAATAGATGGCAAAATTAATCGAGCCGGAATTGAGCTACCAAATAGTCGGCATGCTTTTCAAAATTCACAATAAATTAGGGCCTACTTATCAGGAAAAATACTACCAGCGAGCTGTCGAACAGGAGCTAAAAGAAAGCAAGATTCCCCATAAAAGAGAATCCAAAGTCGAAATCGGTTATGATAACAAAAGATTGGGCAACTACTCCGTTGATTTTATCATCGATAACAAAATTGCTTTGGAAATCAAGTCCGTAAATTATCTTCACCCTAAATACATCAATCAAGTTCTTGGTTATCTTAACGCTTTCCAAATTCGCCTTGGCATTATTGCTAATTTCAAAAAGAAAAAGTTAGAATACAAAAGAATTATATTACCTGACACTTATTTAAGAGAAAGTTATTAGTTTAAATTCGTTTTGCATTCGTTTAAATTCGTGAATAAAAGACTTAAGGCTTACATCTTACTTTTAATTGTCTCCGCCATTTGGGGAGTAGCTAGCCCTGTTATCAAGTACACCCTCGATTACCTTCCTCCTTTCACTTTCTTATTTTGGCGTTTTTTGATTACCTCGATTGTCTTTCTGCCCGTCTTTTTAATTTATATCAAAAAACATCCCGTCAAACTGGCCGATTTGCCCAAATTATCTTTTTTAGGATTTCTGGGAACGCCTTTAACTTTAGCTTTAATCTTCCTCGGCTACCAAAGAACGACGGCCATGGACGGCGTACTCATTTCCGCGACAGCCCCCATCTTTATTGCCCTTGGCGGAGCTATCTTTTTGAAAGAAAAAATTACTAAACTAGAAAAAATTGGCTTGGGGTTGGCTATCTTTGGTAGTCTTGTGACCGTTTCTCAGCCGCTCTTTGAGGGCGGGTTTTTAAAAGGTGCGCTTACAGGAAATCTTCTCGTCTTTGGCTCTGTCCTCTCTTGGACGGCCTTCACTCTTCTCTCTAAGGAAGACTTTCATCGCCACCATCCTTTCGTCATCACCGCCTTTTGCTTCTTCGTTGGCCTCATCGTCATCTTTCCCCTTTTTCTCCACGAGCAATTAACAATCAACAATCAATTACTACTTAATGACCATCAATTTCTGCTTAATGTCCGCTCCCTTCCTGGTGTTATTTATATGTCAATTTTTTCTTCCGTCATCGCCTACACGCTTTACGAATATGGCCTCTCTTTAATCGAGGCCTCCGAGACGACTATTTTTGCCTACCTCCAACCAATTTTCGCCGCCCCTGTCTCTTTAATCTGGCTCAAAGAGCCCATCACTCCCCTTTTCCTCCTCGGCGCCGCCATTATCGCCATCGGTGTTATTCTCTCAGAGATCAACCCAAAGTTGAGTTTTAGAAAAACCCGTGATATTATTGATAAATAATGAAGAAAAATATTCATCCGACTTATTATCCAAACGCCAAAGTGACTTGCGCCTGCGGCAACACTTTCACCGTTGGCTCAACCAAGGAGGAAATTCACGTCGAAGTCTGTGCTGCCTGTCATCCTTTTTTTACTGGGGAGGCAAAATACATTGACACCCTAGGCCGAGTCGAAAAATTCGAGGCGCAAAGGCAAAAAGCCGCCCCCGGACAGATTATCAAGAAAAAGCAGAAGAAGCTTCTCAAGAGACTGGAAGAGGAGCGGAAAGAAGCGGAAAGACCAAAAAGCTTGAAAGAGATGTTCGAGAGGAAACACTAATTTAAACGAATAGAAGACGAATCCAAACGAATATTAGTTTAAATTAGTTTTAAATTGGTTTATATTCGTGAACAATTGTGCTATTATCGAAATTCGTCCCGGCACTGGCGGTGAAGAAGCCAAAATTTGGGCCAATGACCTTCTGCGAATGTACACCAGGTTGGCCAATCGGCGCAATTGGAAAGTGATTCTTATCGATGAGGGAGTCATCAAAATTAGCGGACCTGGCGCTTTTGATTTATTAAAATTTGAGGCTGGGGTGCATCGCGTCCAAAGAATTCCCCAAACCGAAAGACGAGGAAGAGTACACACCTCCACCGCTACGGTTGCCGTTTTGCCAGAAATTCCCGCTAATCAAATCCTCATTCGACCGGAAGAATGCGAGTGGGAATTTTACCGAGCATCGAGCCAAGGAGGTCAAAATGTACAAAAAGTTTCCTCGGCAGTAAGGCTTCGCCACAAGCCAAGCGGACTGGTTGTCACCGCCCAAGCCCAAAGGTTTCAGGAGCAAAACCGCGCCGATGCTCTTAATATTTTAAGAGGAAAACTTTGGGAGCAGGAAGAATTAAGGAAAGAGGCAACGATTGCCGGTTATCGCTCGGTTATCGGTCAGGGCAAACGGGCCGAAAAAATCAGAACTTATAATTTTCCACAGAATCGCATCACCGACCACAGAATCAACAAATCTTGGGGTAACCTAGACGCGATAATAGATGGTGCATTGGACAAAATAATAGAAAGTTTGCGATTCTGTGAGTCCGCCTAAAATTGCAGCATGAGCCGTGTATGAATAATACTGAAAAGGCGAATGCTAAAATTAGGCGGGCCACAGGATCGAGTTACCGATCATAGAATAAATAAATCCTGGGGCAATTTAGACGCGGTAATAGATGGCAACCTTGGGCCGATTCTCCAAAAACTACAAGAGCTAAGTTGAAATCCGAATATCGAAATTCGAAATCCGAAACAAATTCAAAATTCTAATTTTTAAATTCTAAACAGTTCCTTTTTTGGTTTTGAATTTTGGATTTTGATATTAGAGATTGTTTCGAATTTTGTGCTTCGAATTTCGAATTTGGCCTACTAGCTAAACTCCTCCAGCGTTACGGCAAATTCCATTTCCTTACCTTCACGCCAGACGGTAAGTTTTAGCTGGTCGCCGATTTTCTTTTTCGCGATTAGCGCTGCCAGGCCACCGTCTTTCTCCAAAATAGGAGTACCGTCAAACTTAGTCAGAATATCTCCAATTTTTATTCCTGCTTTATCTGCCGGCGAACCACTGACTACTTCCACCACTCCCGCGCCTTCCGCCCAGCCGCGAGAGACCGCTTCGGCTTGCGAAATCATGCGGTAGCGGACACCCAAAAATGGCCGAGAAAATTGGCCGGTCTTGTTAAAATTTTCAATTGAATCCTTAACGATATTAATCGGCAGGGCAAAGCCGATGTTTTGCGCCCCTGAAGCAACCGCCACACTGACTCCAATCACCTGTCCGGCTGAATTCAAAAGGGGCCCGCCGGAATTGCCCGGGTTAATCGCCGCATCGGTTTGGATCACATTATCCAGATGTTCGGCATAACCCTCGAAAGCCGTTCCTGCCGTAATTCCTCTTCCCAGACCAGAAATTACTCCAGTGGTTACCGTATTCCTAAATTCTCCCAAAGCCGTGCCGATGGCAATAACAAACTGGCCAACTTTCAATTTAGAGGAATCCCCCATTTCTACTGGCTGGAAGGCTTGCCCCGAGTTTGTCGAGGGGTCAATCTTCAAGATTGCCATATCATTCACTGGGTCTCGATAAATTTTCTTCACTTCATATTCTTTGTTGTCCTTCGTGATGACCTTGTATGCAGCCTCTGTGTCATTGACCACATGTTTATTGGTCACGACCAGACCATCTTTGGAAATGATAAAGCCGCTGCCGATATCCTGTTCTATTTTCTGCTCCCGTTGTTGTGGCTGCTGGGGCTGGCGGAAGCCGAAAAAGCCAAAGGGGTCCCAGAAATCTTCAAATGGATTTAAAATAGTTTGGGTCTTTTTGATGCTCACGGTAACCACCGAGGGCCCAACTTTCTCGACCACATCGGTTACCACCGACTCCTCGGTCAGAATTTGCTTCTCGACAATTCTCTCTCCTGGTAAGACTGCTTGTTTAGGGAAGAATTTATCCAGAACACGAAAGCCAAAAGCCCGATCGGAAATCGCCCCGCCCAAGACAGAAACAAGGACAATAAGCCCGAGGCTTGTCCCCATTAAAAATCGCTTAAGTCTACTCATTAGCCAGTAAATTATTCACTCGGAAACACAAGAATTAGCTTAAATCTTGCCGGTAAATTAGTCAAGTCCTAAAACTCCCCTACCCGAATAATTTCTTCTTCGAGCTCAACGCCGAATTTTTCTTTTACTTTTTTCTGCGCCAAATCAATTAAGGCCAGAACATCCACTGCCTTGGCACCACCGGTATTAACAATAAAATTCGCGTGCTTTTCGGAAATTTGCGCGCCGCCGATTTGGCAGCCTTTCAGACCCGCGGCCTCAATTAATCTGCCGGCGAAATCCCCTTTGGGATTTTTAAAAATCGAGCCGGCAGAGGGCTCGGCTGGCTGATTCTTGCGCTTTGCCAAATAGTCTTTAATTCTCCTTTGCACAAAAAGCTTGTCTTCCCGTTTTACCAAAAGAGTGGCGCCCAAGATGATTTCTTTCGCCTTCGAAAATCGGCTGTTACGGTACCCAAATTTACAGTCTCGCCTGTTTAATATTCTTCTTTCCCCGAGTTCGTCTAATATCTCTACCGTCTCAACCGCCCTGTCAATCCATTCATCTTTTGTCCCCGCATTCCCCCGAATCGCTCCCCCCAGGGTTCCCGGAATACCCACCAAAAATTCTAAACCTGAAAGTGAATGCTCGGCGGCACTGGTAATCAATTTACTTAAAGAAACCCCCGCTTCGGCGATAATTTTAAATTTTGAGTTGTCATTTTGAACTTTGAACTTTGAACTTTGAACTTTTATCACCAATCCTCTTACTCCTTTATCTCCTACCAAAAGATTAGAGCCGTTTCCCAAAATAAAATACGGTACCTTTACCTCCCTAATTTTCCTTATTACCCTTATTAACGCCTCTTCCGTTTTCGCCTCCCAGAACCAATCAGCCGGTCCACCAATCCCAAAAGTCGTATGCCGACCCATCGGCTCATTTTCTTTAAGTTCTTGCCCTAAAATCCATCTCAGTCTTTCGCCTTTATCCATTACCAGTAAATAATAGCAAAAAGGTTGGCTAAAAATCACCCCCTTCGCCAAAAAACCGCTTCCTTGACAAAACGGGAAAAAAGTGCTATTCTCAATTTGTATACAATTTTGTTAACATACGAGGAAGTTATATGGATGCACTCGAACTGAATCACTGGTCAAAGGAGCTGCAGATATCACCCGTGGAAATTATGCGCGAGGAGGCGGAAGTAATCATTCTTGACACTTTGGCCCAAAGCCCAAGCGCAGAGAACTTAATCTTTAAGGGCGGTACAGCCTTACGTTTAGTCTATGGCTCTCCCCGCTTTTCTGTTGATTTAGATTTTAATCAAAAAGGCAAAATTAAAATAAAAGAGCTCAAAAATAGCTTGAAAAAGGCGGCCAAGAGAATTAGCGGAGAGCTCAAAGATTTCCACAATAAAAGATGGACCCTGTTTGCTCTTTTGGCGATCAATCGGCCAGAATTAAAACAGGCCTTTTCTATCAAAATAGAGATTTCCAAAAAGAAATACTTTTTAAAATCAGGAGACTATTCTCTAAAGGCAGGACGCTCGCCCCTAACGGCTTTCACCCCGCTCTTGCTTACCTATTCTCTGGAGAGAATTTATCAGGAAAAACAGCTGGCGATTAAAACCAGAGATGAGCCGCGGGATTATTTTGACCTTTGGTATGTAGGGCAAAAATTGAACCGAAAGCCCGCTTTTCCCCATATGAAAATGCACCCCGGCAAGTTTAAAGGCGCCTTAAGCCAATTGCTGCCGGATTATTTAAAAAAATGGCCGCAAAATTATTTGGCGGGAAAATTATGAGAGACATAGAAATCATTGACAAAATCAGGCAGTACGTCAAAGACTGGTATAGTCTCAAGGACTTGGCGCAAATCCTGCCGGTGAAAAAAACAGGCTTGCGCACGGTAGTAGGGCGCTTAGTCAAGCGCGGGGTTCTGCAAAAAATCAACCGCGGTAAATATGCCGTCTATGGGAAAAACATCTCGCCGGAAAAAATCGCCTGTCAAATTTATTATCCTTCTTATTTATCCTTAAGAACGACTTTAAGCCGAAACGGGGTGATTAACCAAATACCGCGACAAATCCAGCTGGTCACTTCGCGCAAAAGCCATAGAACTTATATTAGCGGAAACGAGATTGTTTACCGGCAAATTCGCCCTGATCTTTACTGGGGATATTTTCAGCAATCGGCGTATCCGGAAAAAGCCCTCCTTGATTTGCTTTACTATGTTTCTTTGGGTAAGGATACCATTTCTTTAAACGAGCTTGATCTTAGCCGTCTGGATAAAAAGCGCCTCCAGTCTTTCGCCCGCAAATTTCCCCCAAGAGTAAGAAAAATAGTCAGCCAGCTTCGCTAAGGGGGCAAAATTTAAATGAATTTCTAACCCTAAGGATTGGCAAGCACTTCTATTGCTTTCTCTAGCTGTAAGTCTTTCGTCTGACCCGCCTTCGCTGAAGCTTCGGCGGGCAGGTCTTTCTCGTCCGGTTTGACTTCAAAATCAGGCTTCAGGCCTTCTTTGTCAATTGATTTTCCGGAAGGCAGAAGCCAACGGGCTACGGTCAAGTGCAGGCCCGCTCCGCGAGTCAAATCTTGCGCCTCCTGAATTGTTCCCTTACCAAAGGTTTTCTGGCCCACCAGCTTCACTTTCCTCAGCTCGACTAAAGCCCCAGCTACAATCTCAGCGGCGGACGCCGATCCCTCGTTAACCAAAATTACCAGGGGTTCTTTAGTTAACCTCCCTTTTCGGTTAACGCGATAGTCCTCTTTGCCACTCTTCCCTTTATCTTGCCAAGTCACCACTCCCCCATCCAAAAACTCACTGGCGATATAAACTGCCCCCTGTAAAAATCCACCCGGATTATTCCGCAAATCCAAAATAACTCCTCTAAAATTTTTGCTTTTTGCTTTTTGATTATTAATTTCTTCTATCGCTTCTTCCCATTCCTCGTTCGTTCTCTCGCCAAAACGTAAAAGCTTTAAGTGGGCAATTTTGCCTCGGGGATTATCAATAAATTGCACCTCCACACTCTTCACCAAGATCGCGTCTCTCGTAATTGTCACCTCAAATGGCTTTTCTGCGCCGTCTCTGGCGAGGGTCAACTTAACCGAAGTGCTCTTTTCGCCGCGGATTAAAGAAACAGCTTCGGGCAAGGCCATTCCCGTTGTTTCCTTATCAATCCCTTTTTTCTCGTCAACAATCTTCAAAATGAGGTCTCCCGCTTTCACTCCCGCTTTTTCTGCCGGACTTCCCACTAAAGGAGCAATAACGGCTACTTTCGAATCTTTAAAACCGAGCTGAATTCCTACCCCCTCGAAGGAACCGGAGAGATCCTCCTTTGCCTGTTTATTTTCTGTCGGGGGCAAGAAAACAGTATAGGGATCGCCGGCGGAAGCGACCATGCCGGAAATCGCCCCGTAGATCATTTTTTTGGGATCAAGATTACCTGACCCCAAATAGCCGCGATAAAGCCTGTCCCAAACATCCCAAAAAAGAGAAAGATCAAGGTCCTCTCTCCCGGCAGGCGCATTTCTATTAACTTGGTATTCGACCTGACTCTTAGCATATTGGCTCCTTTGCGAGCGGCCGC
>Ga0194113_10008181_pt1 | contig 12909 bp, 9 predicted proteins | sample TA2MahC200mmetaG_FD_146193 | JGI IMG/M metagenome (GOLD analysis project Ga0194113, IMG submission 146193) | Freshwater microbial communities from Lake Tanganyika, Tanzania - TA2015017 Mahale Deep Cast 200m | ecosystem: Environmental > Aquatic > Freshwater > Lake | place: Tanzania: Lake...
GGCTTTATCGGAGAAGTCGGAACATCTGCCGCGTCCTGAATTGTAATATTATTTGCCTTTAATCCGGAAAGAAAAGCGCTAGAAACATCCATTTCACCACTTGGAAAGGAAAATCTTGCTCCAGCGGCTTTTTCCTGTTCCTCTTTAACCAAACTCGCTAACTGAGCAATCTCTTCTTTAAGCCGAATCATTTTAGGATGTTTATCCTTATAAACTTTGCTATATTCGGAAAGCTTCGCCTGTAGTTTTAGATATTCGTTCTTATGCAGGTTTATAATCTCGCTTTTTGCTATATAGGCGAGATTACGGTCAACATATATTTCAGCAAGACGATTGGCAATTTCAGCTGCCAACTTTGCGTTTTTATTATCTACCGATAGGTTCATTAAACGGGTATCGCGTATAGTCTCGACATTAACGTCTTTGAGGAATTTCTTTATCGGATCTTTGGCGCGAAGGTATTCTTTAGTCTCGGCCAATTTGAATTCATCCAATACCTGGCGGGCGATATTGCGACTTTTAACAATCTCTTTCTGGCTCTGGAGATATTCTTTGTAGGTATAATAATTCGTGGTGCCTAAAGCCATAGAGGAATCACTTGCATTAAGCACATTAGGGCTCTCTAAATCAACTAGTAAGGTAACCGTGGCGCGGTAAACCGACCTCATCAAGAAGCTACCGACGGTAACTACAAATACGGTTACTAAGAAAAATATGGCGATAATTTCCTTGCGGCTTTTAATAATATGCAGGTATTCGCTTAAATTGAATTCTGGTTGGTGCTGTTCCATATAAGTCTTACCAAATCCTTTGTTACGGGCAAACTAGATCCCGCCCTTTTGGCGAATCCAATACAATTCCCGCCTCCGCCAAAAGGGCGGGATAAATTCAGCCTACAGACTTACGTTCGCTCGCGCTCCGTAAGTCTGGGCTTCATTTAAAAGAAACTCTCCGGCACAAAGACGATATCGCCGGGTTTTAAAGGTAAATCTTTTTCTTTCTTGCCCCTTTTAGTTATATCGGTTACCTTAATGGGAATAGTGATTTCATTATCTTTCTCTTTGCGGATTATCCGAGTGCCGTTTATGCTGGCTGTAGGGCTAAAACCTTCTGCCATGGCAATTGCTTCCAAAACTGTAGTCTCGCGCTGGGGATACATATCGTATTTCCCCGGCTTTTTGACTGCTCCCAACACAGAAATCTGCTTGGCGTTACTTCCCTCAATAAATATCTGGACCTGAGGATTAACAAGGTAATCTTGCCTTAGAAGCTCCTCTATCTTAAGCTTCAATTCAGTTACGGTTAAACCGGAAGCCATTACATTGCCTATTAATGGAAAGGAGATTTCGCCGTTAGAAGTAATCCTGGCCGTGATATCCAAATCCGGCTGCTCATAGACCGTAATTTTCAACAAATCTTCAGTCTGGAGGCGATATTCAGATTCTGCCTCTTTGGCAAAGGAAGGAATAGCTAATGCCAAGTTCGCAAGGCAGAACAAAAGTATTATAATTAAACTTGTTTTACGTTGCATTATTTGTCTTTTTGGTTTTATAATTTAGAAAATAAAACCACTGAAGTCGAACCTCTCTGACTGACCCTTCAGTGGCTTATTTTTTCAAGATTATAAACGATTAAAAGCTGCCTTTAAGACCAGCGCTTATACGATTATCTTGATAGTCGTAGCGCGAGAAATTAGAGTCTCTCTTTATATAATTGAATTTTAAGTCAGCTACAAAATATTTAGAAATCTTATATTCTAAACCAATTGCTGGCGACCAAAACACATCTTCTCTGTTCTCTTCCGTCATGTTATCCAGGCTGACCTCTGTAGGATAATTATTAAACTCCAAGGAACATCCTACTTTGCCGGAAAGTTTTTCGCTAAAATCATGCTTGAAATTCCCACCGATGAAAGTATTGACGTAATAACCATTATCCGTGAAGGTGCTGTCGTTAGTTGTCCTGCTGAAATCAAGACGCAGAGAATCGCGCTCTGAAAATTTCTCTAACCAGCTTCCGGAAAAAATTAAGTTTTTATAATCTTCTCCGTAATTATCGTAATCCTGGCCGCGGAAACCTATCTTGGCCTCTACAGTGCTTTTTCCGGTTGGAGAACCTCTCAAGCCAGTTAGAACATCATAATAATTTGAGTCTGGCTTTCCGTTTTCGACACGATGATCTATAGTTCCGGAATCCACTGAGACAAGAAGCGCTGTCTTTGGCCATAGCTTCAAGGCCGCCTCTACCGTGTATACCTGCTCTTCCCGGTCTAAGTTTTTATAGGTCAGATTTCTTCCCTCGAAAGTGCCGATGGCATCATTGGAATTATATTTCTCTAATCGGTAATTATATCCTATTAAAAGGTCCATTTTTGCAAAGTTGAACGTGAAGCTTGGCCAGACAGATTCTGAGGTCCTGTCTATGCGGCTGACATCTTCTGACCCGGAACGATCGGAAAAATCACGAAAGACATTGACTATATCCAGATGTGATTTATTAAAATTCAGCTGCAACCCGGTGGTGATAGTATGGTTGTCGTTATTTTGGCTAGTATGGTCACTAAATAAATTGAAATCTCCGAGGTAATCAAGAACGAATTTATTCTTTCCTAAATTGGGCTGAAAAACTAATCCAGCCTGAAGATTGGTAATCCAGTCATTTGTTGCGTCATGTCTTGTCAAGTAAATATTATCGTCGAATTCCTGGCGTACAGCAAAGAAAGGAACAAGCATTTTCTTTTCTGCGGTAAATGGATGATAAAATGACTGGAACCACTGGTCGCTTTCCGCTGTGTAAGGAAAATAGAAGGGCGCGTAGAAACCCGTTGCTTCTTCTTGCGCGAATGCGCAATAAGTAATGCCCAAAACAATGCCTATAACAACAAAGAACAAAATCTTTTTAAACATATATTCCTTTCTTTTGAAGGGTTATATTAATATATATTAATTTATAATTGCCTTGAAGTATAACACGCGGAATTTATTTTGTCAAGAAAGCGTTTTCTTCAATCTTATAACTATCTTTGATATAATAAGTTCGGGAAAATACCTATTGATAACTTTGGCTGGTGAATTAATAATACAAAATTATCGGAAAAATGTCAAGAAATATCGTATTTTGCCGCCACTTAATTGTTTTACCAGGACAAAAACTCTTTTGTCTGTTTAAAGATGGGCGCTTTTAATCAAGCCGCCACCCAAAACAGTATCTTTGCTATAAAAAACAACTGATTGGCCGGGCGTTATCGCCCTTTGAGGCTCTAGGAATTCTACTTTTATCTGATTTTTCTTTAAAGGCACCAGCCTGCAGGAAGCTTCCTTATGGTTATAGCGTATCTTGGCTTTAACACTAACCGGCTTGCGCGGAAAATCCATGCCTATAAAACTCAGACTCTCAGCGGCTAAAACCTTGGAATACAAATCTTCTTCTTGCCCTACTACTATTGCATTCTTTAATTTATCGATTTTAACTATATATGCCCGATAGCCCAATGCAATACCCAATCCCTCGCGTTGCCCCAAAGTATAGAAACATATTCCTTTATGAGTTCCCAAAACTTTACCTTTTAGATCTATTATAGGTCCGGGTTTTATCTTAACGCCTGTTTTGGCCAATCTACTTCTCAGGAAGTCGCGATAATCTTCCTTAATAAAGCAGATTTCCTGGCTCCCGGGCTTATCTGCAACCTTTATCCCTATCTTTTTCGCCATTAGTCTGACTTGTTGCTTTGTATGATTGCCTAAAGGAAATAAAATATGCGGCAGGGCGTCTTTCCTAATATTATATAGGAAATAAGACTGGTCTTTTTGTCCATCTTTGCCTTTTTTCAATAGATACCTCTTGGCTTTACGTCTATAACCGATGCGGGCGTAATGGCCGGTGGCAAGAAAATCAGCCTCAAAAGCTCTAGCCTTTTTGAGCAATAAGTCAAATTTCAAGAATTGATTGCATCTGACACAAGGGTTCGGGGTCCTGCCTTTAAGATATTCACTGCAAAAATTATCAATGATCTTGGATTCCAATTCCTTGCCGAAATTCAATACATAATGGGAAATACCGATTTTTTCCGCTACGCGCCTGGCATCTTCAATACTCTCAATACCGCAGCAAGAAGGCCTTTTGCGACTTCCTTGAGGCAAATTAAAACACATAGTTATTCCTATTACCTCGTATCCTTGTTTTTTAAGCAACCAGGCAGCTACCGAGGAGTCTACTCCACCACTCATTGCTACAACAACACGTTTTTTAATCATTTTTCTTCTTCCAGTCTGTACGAAAATTTAAAGTAAAGACTCTCCCATAAATCACGGGGCTTCTTTTCTGTATAGTTCCGACGCTTCCCGACGATTCTGCTCCGACGCTCTCTTTGATAGGTCGGAGCTCCGACAGAATCGTCGGAGTCCCGACTCCGAACTGAAAACGTCGGAGCCTCCGGAGGCCGGAACTCCGACCCCCGACGATACGTCGGGGGTCGGAGCAATTATACCACAACTATCCCAACCTTACCATTGGACTCTTAATCCGCATTTTATCCATCTTCCTGGCTGAGGTATACCTTCTATTTCCTGATATTCGACATTAAAGAGATTTTCTATATTGACAAACAATTCAGCATTTTTTATATCTTTAGCGATCCTAAAGTTAGCTAATAACCAACCATTTCTATCCGGTCTTTTTTTGAAGGAAAAATTAATCGCTTGTTTAGTAGACAAAAAATCATAATCAAGGCCCATGTTTAAATGATGCCTTAAGCTTATAGGGCCATATTTAGGAATGTATTGGTCCTTGTTCTCTATCTGCCTATTTATATAGGTATATTTAAAAGATAGATCTGCTTTCTTAAGATCGAAATTGGTAAGAAATTCTAGGCCCAGCACTTTTGCCTTGCCAATGTTTTTAGCTTGCCATTTTGCGTCAGAGACAGAAGATTTCGCCCAATCAATCAAATCTTTTTCTTGGCGAGAAAAAATGTTAAATCCCAATTGATTTCTATTTTCTAGATTATGGATTATTCGTATTTCATAATTTAGCGCCTCTTCGGCCGAAAGCCCGGCGTCGCCTTGAGTAGTAGGATCGTTATAATAAAGTTCGGTAAATGAAGGCTGACGAATGGAGCGGCTGGTTAGAAAATGTAAAACCGATGAGCCCATTTTATATTTGATTAAGAAGAGCGGCGAGAAATACGGTTTAAAGCTATCTAAATGATCGTATCTATTGCCTAGGCTGATTACCAAATCTTCAAAAATCATTTTTTCATTCTGCAGATAGAAACTATAACTTTCGCGCGCATGTTTGCCTAAATTTGTTGATTTTATCTTCTCCCGCGAAGTCTCCTGGCCTAACTTTACCTCTCCTAAAAACTCGCTAGGAAAAGATAAAGAAAAATCTTGGGTTAATGCGTCGCTCACATGATGATTCAAAGACAAACTTGGACGAGTATCATCCAGCATAAATTTATCATAGTGCCGGCGCCAATATATCCTGGGATTAAATGTAAATTTACCTTTGTTCAGTTTGGCGCTAAGCGCGCTGAATTCCGTCTTGGTCCATTCCCTTGAAGGATAACCCTTTCCTGGAGTATAAAAATCGTATGCGCCGAATTCTTTTTGGTTATAACCCAGATCTAGCTGAACATCCCCAGATTCAAAATCGTAGATATGATGTGAAGAAACTGTAGATATTTCAAAATCTGTACCCGGACGGAAACCATCAGATTCTTGCCGTTTTATGGAAAATTGATTGCTAAGATTATTTTTCTTGTTCTCAAAAGAAAAAACACCTGCCCTATCCCAGCGCTCTCCTGTTTCCAACCGCAAGGTGTATTTAGTCTTTTGCGGGGTCTTAGTTATAATATTTATCGCGCCGGCAAAATTATCCAACCCAAAAGAAAGATTTGAGTTGCCGGGATAAATTTCGATTCTTTCTATATCTTCAAGATTTACGGGCAAATCAGAATTATGGTGGGCGGTCTGAGGATCATTCAAGCGCATACCGTTTAAAAGAATCAAAACGCCCTGGAATGTCGAACCTCGTATAGAAAAGTCTGACTGCACTTCGGAAGCAGAACGGCTCTGAATATCAACGCCTAAATAACTTATTGCCTCGCAAATAGAATTAATCGGAAGGTTTTTGATCTGTTCTCCGGTAATTACTCGACCTGGGCCTAATTGATCTAGCCCTGTTTTATAGACGACTATTTTGTCTAGTTCCTGGAATTCGTCCTGGGCGGAAATATTCCCCGGAACTGCAAAAATACAGATTAGAAAAAAATAAAAAAAATATTTTCTCATCTTAAAATAATCGACCCGCTTCTATGATAATTAAAAGCGGGTCAATTGTCAACTTGCTTTAGAAAATTAGTTTACAATTACCTGAGCCTTATTATGTCACCGGTGTAAATCTTCTCGAGAAAACCTGAATCTTTTCGGATAAGCAAAGCACCGTCTTTATCTATGTCGGTAGCCTGGCCCTCAATTTCTTTGCCTTGAGAGATCGCCTTTACGCGCTTATTTAACGTTGAAGATAGATGTTTAATTTTTTCTAGGATAGCGGCAAACCCTTCTTTTTGAAAAACTAGATAAAGATGGTCTATCTGCCTTAAGATTTCCCTGACCAATTCTATGCGGGATATTGCCTCGGACTTCTCCTCTTTTAAGGAAGTTGCCCTAGCCGGCAAGAAGTTCTTTTTGGTATTAACGTTTATGCCTATTCCTAATATAACAAATTTTGTCCTATCCATCTCGGCATTCAGCTCAGTTAAGATTCCGCCCACCTTTTTTTCGTTCACCAGGATATCATTGGGCCATTTTATCTGACAGTCAATACCAGTAATTTTCTTTATTGCCTCACAAACTGCCAAGGCAGTCAGCAAAGTAAGCCTGGGGGCTTCGTTAGGTGAAAAATGTGGCCTAAGAATAACCGATAGGTATATCCCTTTTGATTTAGGGGAAACCCATGACCTGCCTAATCTGCCTCTTCCTGCATGCTGCGATTCTGCGCAGACCACAGTCCCTTCATCCGAAGATTCCAAGGCCAATTTAAAAGCAGTATCCATCGAAGAGCTTACTACATCATAATGATAAATATTCTTTCCTACGATCTTCGTATCAAGCCCGAATTTAATCTCCTCAGGAAGCAATTTATCCGGAGAGGAAACTAGCCTATAGCCCAAATTGGGCACGGCTTCAATATCATAACCATCGTGTCTCAATTCCTGGATATGTTTCCAGATGGCTGCACGAGAAATATCGCAAACGCTGCTTAAGTCTTCTCCGGAAATATAGGCATTGGCTTTTCTAATGTGTTTTAGTATCTTTTGTTTCATGATTGTTTATTATAACTTTGCAGGGCTTATTGTCAACACGTTCGTATAATTAAAGAAACACCTAAAGGATAGATATACTTCAGCGTTGACACTGAGAGCCCAAAAGATACTTTTGGGCCGAATGTGTCAATTCATCATTATGTTTATTGGTGTTTGACGCCCATAGGTAAATATAATATAATTTTGATATGAATACGCGTGATTTAACACAACAAGATGCTATTGCCCTCCTTCTTAAAGACGGCCTGTCAAAAGGTTTACACCCGGAATTCCAAATCATCAGCTCCAGCATGCATCCCGTTCTGCAACCCGGTGACAGGATTTTTGTCAAAGAATACTCCGTAAACAGCTTATCTTGCGGCGATATCGTAGTCTACAAAATAAAAGATCATATTATTGCCCATAGATTCCTCTATATAAAAGATAATAGCCATTTTATAACTCAAGGCGATAATACTAAGCAAATCGATGCCCCGATTAATAACGACGCGCTGCTGGGTAAAATAGTCATGATTGACAAGAATGGAAACAAAATCGATCTAGAAACAAAAAAGTGGAAAACAACAAATAATATCCTCGGAAAAATCCTGCTATCAAAACTTCATATTAAGGATAAAAATTCTTCTATAAAGATTCCCTCTCCTATCGTTTGCAAATTCTTAAAAATCTACGCCCTTATTATAAATTCCGAATACCGGAATATATTGGAATTCAGGAAAAGCTCGCTTCTTTTGGAAAAAGAGCTGCTTAAAATCTGCGCTAAAAAGGAATTACGCAATGAAGATATAAAATTCATAGAAGAAGCAACCGAGAAAGACATCGACTGGGATAAATTCGCCTGGCTTGCGGAATATAATTCGGTTGCTCCAATCGTTTTTATTAACTTATCAAAAATCAAACAAGATTATACCCCAGAGGAGATAATTCAAAGGCTAAAAAACACCTATACCGAAAGCTTCCTTAAAACCGCCCCGATTTATGATGACTTATCTAAATTACTCAAAGAATTAAATTCCCTTGCAGTAAAAATAATTGTCTTAAAAGGCTGCTCTTTGGCCGAACAGCTTTATGGAGATTTCTCCCTGCGACCGATGAAAGACATTGATATCTTAGTCAAAAAACAGGATTGGCCTAAAATTAAAAAAGTGTTAGATAAACTGGGCTTCAAAGCCGAGAAGGACTTGCTTGAGCTAGAGAATACTCTTGGATCCCCCGCCGACTGGCATCTTTGTTACAGGAACGCGCGCGATACAAAAATTGAATTCAAATTCAATCTTTTCATACTAGACTTTCCGGAATTTGATTCATCAGATTACTGGCAAGAGGCGATATCTATTAAAATAAACAATATTGAAACTCTTGGTTTATCAGTTGAGGATCAAATCATATATTTATCCAGCCGTATGATTAATGTGGGTTTTAGAAACCTGCTCTGGTTCTGTGATCTGAGGGAACTGATCAATACCTATAGCAAGGATATCGACTGGGGGAAAATAATCGTAAAAGCCAAAAAGAAGAAAATAACAGTTGCTTTATATAATAGCTTGCTTATATTAAACAAAGAATTAAGCGCCGGTTTGCCAAAAGAAGTCTTAGATGAGCTTAAGCCTTCCTTTGTTAAAGAAAAAATTTTTAGCGCTTTCTATAGCCTCAAATATCCCTTGTTTTTACTGCCGGAAAATATATTTAATCCAAACCCGATAATCAGCCTATGCCTTGTTTTCGGCAAATTTTCCCTATGGCCAAAAGATATGGTTAAATTGATACGCTACGCAAAAAAGATTTTCTTCCCTCCTCTAGACTATATAGCCTATCGCTATAATCTGCCTAAAAAGCGCGGCGCTATCTTATATTGGTATCTTCATAGATTAAAGGAATTTATGATTAGATTCTTACTTTTGGGAAGGATTTTTAATAAAAAGCCAAAGTACCTTTTGTCTTAGCCCGCCTTAAAGCCCAGCGAAATATAATCATGCTAATCGGCAGCAAAACCAGGCAGAAACCCAAAAGCACAATTATATCGCCTGATAGCATATCCCAAGAATAACCTTTAAGCAGGGCGAAACGCAAGGCTCTAAGCGCATAGGTAATCGGGATGGAATAAGAAATTACCTGAAGATATTCTGGTAAGACGCTGACAGGAAATAAAACTCCGCCGAAAAATGTAACCAGGCCCGACATAAGCCAAAGCACTGGATCTCCGCGCTTAAAAACCATGGTAAAGGAGGCGGAGATTATTCCGAAACAAGAAAAAGATATTATGGTGAGTAACAAAACTATTAGCGCGGCAGATAAGTTAGCTCCCCCAAAGTTAATTCCTAGAAAAGTTACTCCGACAAAAACATATAAAAATACATTCACCGAAGCTAAAATGAAATCATACAATGACAAAGAGATGAGAATTGCGGGAAGTTGCGTCGGGGTAGTAAGCATAACCTCTAAAGTGCCCCAGATTTGCTCTTTGGTAATTTTGGAAGAAAAAATAGTAAGGCTTGTGCCGATATAGTTTCTGGCGGCAATACCAACCAATACAAAAGGAAAATAATCTCCTCCGTATTCCGCTAAATATCCCGATGCCTGTTTTCCAACAATCTTGGAAAGATAATAAAATGTGAATATGGATACAAAAACTCCCACCCATTGAGTCAAAAAATCAATTTTATAACTTATATTACCCAAGAAATCTTTTCTTATGAATGCCTTGGCCTTATTTAAAAATAAATAAACTGACGTAAAAAATCCTCTCATAATTATTCTTTTATGTAGTAATCAAAAACCTCGTCTATGCCTGCATTGGGCATTGACATCTTTTGTCTTAATTCATCAAAGGGGCCGCTTGCCTTAAGCCTGCCTTTAGCCATTATTGCGATAGTATCGGCTAAGTTCTGGATTTCATTTAATGAGTGGCTCGTGAAGATCACCGTCTTTTTCTTCTGCTCAACGAGTTTTTTGCGGATAAAATCTCTCAGAGTCTTTGCGCTTGAAGGATCTAAGCTTTTAGTAGGCTCATCAACCAATAAAATCGGCGCATCATTCAAAAGGCCTCTAGCTAAAGCGAATCTCTGTTTTATGCCGGAGGAATATTCCTGATACATGATATCAAGCTTATCTTTTATCGCTAAAAGTTCGGACAGCTCTTCTATTTTCTTATCCGCGCTGCTTGAAAACAAGCCGTACAAACTAGCAAAGAAACGAAGGTTTTCCCTCCCGCTAAGCCGCACGTAGAAACTTCTGGTTTCGCTTGTAACCAACCCGATGCAAGCCCTTACTTTGTCATCTTGCCCTGATACATCAAATCCGTTTACCATCACCTTCCCGCTATCGGGCAAGATAATGGTTGACAATATTTTCAGCAAAGTGGTTTTCCCGGCGCCATTGGGGCCGACTAAACCAAAAAGCTCCCCCTCTCTTACCCTTAAGTCAACTTCGTTACAGGCAACTATAAAATCACCGCGCTTGCCAAAGAAATTAAAGGCATCTTTAAAAGACGGGGATTTGGTAGGCGAGAATTTCTTATAAAGCTTAATTGTTTCTATGGCGTATTGCATATAAAGGCTATAAGAGCTTGCCCATAAGCTCTGGTATTATATCAATATCTTGATCTTTATAAATTAGCTTATAAGTTTTTGTTTTATTGACCAAATTAGATAATGCCTGAAAGTGCAATCTAGAGACATCTTCGTATTTGCCTTGAAATACCCGGAACTTATCCTCAATAAGACGTCTTAAGACATACCGTTTATCCACCGGATAAATACCCGTTTTTAGATGCGCGCTAAAACAGGGAAATATTATTACTTTTGGGATGGCTTTTTCCTGGAAAGAATTGGGATAAAGCTTTTTTAAATCCACCCTTTGTTTTTTGTCTTGCCTGATAGGCTTTAAATACTTCTTTTTCATCTCCGGAAAGAAGCGTACAAGCCCATCTTTAATCTTGAGGCTGCAATAAAAAGCGAAACACTCAACGATGCCACCTTTTTGCCTCAAGAACGTATCATCATCCGTAAGATATTTATATCCTTTTCTCACTAAACTAAGGCTGACAATGCTTTTTCCGCTTCCCGGAACGCCCGGCAACAATATCGCCGACTGGCCTTTTGCTAAACAGGCGGCATGCAAAACGTATATTTTATGAAATCTTAAAAGAAATCTTAGCGGCTGGAAGAATACCAGATCGAAAAACAAATTTCTATCGATAAAATCTTGTCCGCGGGCAATACATACGTGGACATAATCTTTTTTGGGATCGATATTGACTTGCAAACTCCTGAAACCAACGTCAATAATAATCTTGCTATCAGCGATATGCTCATCTTGAAACAAAGGCTCTTCTTTAAAAACATCCCGTTTTGTCCTGGGGATTTTGTAAAAGTCTGTTCTTTCTAAATTAAATAAGATCTCAAAATCCGGTTTTTTAATTTGTTTTGGATTTGGAGTGTCAAGTTGCTCTTTTATCAAATGAAAGATTTTGCGGTCATTTGTAATGACTTTTAATCTAAAATTATTGATTGAAAGTGAAGTGGTTAACCTATCTGACATTATTATTAGGTAAGCAAAAAAGAAACGATACTTTTAGAAACAATGTATTAAAAGCGGTTTAATTTTTACAATTCATACCCGCTGGGAGGCAATGCCGCTGATATTGTCGCCTGGATCCTTTTTATCTTGGAATACCTAAGAGATCTTCTCAATGCCCAATTCCCTCAACAAATTCTCCTTCTGCAACACTAGCCGCCTGAATTCTCTTTATTCTTAAGAATTTGATCAGTCGGGGCCTCTTATATAATCTTTTCTGAACCTGTTTAAAGTAATCTTTTTTAGTATATCTTCTCACAGTCATAACTTACTAAAAGCGGTACTTTTATATAACATTTGTAGGAGGAGTAATCACAGACGCCGATTGAATCCTTTTTATCTTGGAGTTTCTTTGCATATCATTAATCCTGCTAAATGATTAATCTTTATCCGCCAATCTCAAAAGGACCCGCCGCAGAATCTCCATAGATCCTTTTTATCTTGGAATACCTAAGAGATCTTCTCAATGCCCAATTCCCTCAACAAATTCTCCTTCTGCAACACTAGCCGCCTGGATTCTCTTTATCTTGGAATACTTAATGAGTTTTGGTTTGCTGTAGATTCTGGTTTTATGTTTTTTACAATTACATTTCTGATACATAATATTTTAAAATACCTAGATATATTCTCCGGTTAGGCCCGCCGTCGATATCGCCGCCTGGATTCTCTTTACCTTGGAATATCTAATCAGCTTGGGCTTGGCGTAATGCCTGTTTTTATGTTTAGCGGCGGTTTTTTACCACATTCCATAACTTACAGACTCCTAACTAGACTATATAACATTTTGAGGCGGAGCACTAGATGCCGCACTTATTCTTTTAATCTTGGAATATTTAATCAAAGCTGGCTTGCTATAATGCCTCAACAATTTTTATCGCTATTATTTCTTTCGTGTATTTACCCATGTGTTTGTTTTAAAAACCTTATAGATGTCCGCCGATTCCCTGAACAAATTCTCCTTCTGCAACACTAGCCGCCTGAATTCTCTTTATCTTGGAATACTTAATCAG
>Ga0194113_10008182_pt1 | contig 12908 bp, 11 predicted proteins | sample TA2MahC200mmetaG_FD_146193 | JGI IMG/M metagenome (GOLD analysis project Ga0194113, IMG submission 146193) | Freshwater microbial communities from Lake Tanganyika, Tanzania - TA2015017 Mahale Deep Cast 200m | ecosystem: Environmental > Aquatic > Freshwater > Lake | place: Tanzania: Lake...
TCCGTCGCTGGTTCCCCGCGGTTTTGCGTCGAGTTTCTCAGTCACGTTCGAAAACCGAAATCCGAATCACGAAATCCGAGACAAATCCAAGAAGGCGAGCCGGCCGCGTCACCAGGCAAGCTGGTGTGCGGCGGTGCCCCAACTCAATTGAGACGCAGAAGTGACGCGATCCCTAAGTTCGTGACTTTTTGAAGGAGGCAAGTGGACAAGAGGCGGCGGGTAGCTGGCGAGACCGGCGACCCGGCGAGTCGAGCTCGTGGGGGCGGATCACCAGATCCTGCCGTCGGCGTCGAAGCGTATGGCGCCGGGCCGGAAGGTCAATGGAGCGTCGTGGCCGTCGGCGTGGGCCAGCATGGCTTCGGCAAGGTTCATGTGCGCCAGCCCACGGAGGCCCACGTAGGAAGTCGTCAGACGCGGATTGACCTCCAACACGCGATCGTCGGCTCCCGTCTCGTCCGCGCCCAGGATCATATCGATGCCCACATAGCCCACGGTCGGAGGCAGCGCTGCGAGTGTGCGGCCGGCGAGTTGTTGCGCGCGACGGGATAATGCTCCGTTCAGAGGGATCTCTCCGCCCAGGTATCGGCAGAACCCGTCGTCCGAGATGATCTGGCGCCCGGCCGGAAGAAGGACCGGACCGTGCGGGCCGCACAGGGCCGCGACGCTGGCCGCGATCCCCGAGCAATACCGTTCGAGACGCATGGGGCGCTCACAGGGCAGTCGCCCGCGCACGTCCTCGGCAGCCCGCACCAGCCGCGTGTCCACGGAGCCGGCACCGTCGATCGGCTTCAACACGGCCGGCAAGGGAAACGTGGCGGGAAAGGACTGGCCGGGTTCAATCAGCACGGCGGCAGGAGTCGGTACTCCCGCTTCGGTCAACCGCGCGCCGAGGCGGTGTTTGTCCGACGCGATCGCCACGAATTCCGCATCGGGAGACAAGAGCCGTCCGCCGCTTCGCTGAACCAGGCGACACCGGTCGAGCAGCCGGCCGGCCGTTTCCGGTGCGATCAGGATCGTGCCGTCCGCGCGGCGCGCCCAGCCGGCCAATTGCTCGAATTCTTCCGTCGCACTGCGAATCGGCACCACGTGCCCTGCCGCTCCAATGCTGCTTGCGAGACGGACATCCTCCAGTCGCACGAGTTCCATGCCGGGGATCCGGCTCAGATCGCCGCTCGCGGCGCGGACCATCGCCCGTGCCTCGTCCAGCAGCTTCTCAGCCAACAGGTCGTCCGACCAGGAACCGCCGCCCGTCGCGTACTCATGAAGCAGGATTCGCATCGGAGGGACCCATTACGGCCGTTGGCTGCGGACCTCAGAACAAGTCCAGCTCGTCTCGCGCGTCGTCCGTCATGCGGTCGGGCGTCCAGGGTGGCGTCATGACGACCTTGACGTCCACGTGCGCGACGCCATCCATGCGGCTCACGACATCCCGCGTCTCTTGGACCAGTTGGGGCGCGGCCGGGCACGCCGGGCTCGTCATCGTCATCTCAATCCTGACGGTGGACCCGCCATCCTCACCGTCGATCACGTCCACCAGGTAGATCAATCCGAGGTCGACGATATTGACGTGCAGTTCCGGGTCAAGGACGCGTTTCAGCGTCTTGAGCACCGCACCTTCAGAAACGGCCATGAGGACCTCCCTTGCAGCTGCGTCTGGCGGGCGGGCACCGCGCCGGGCAGGCGACGGTTGAGCCGGCGGCCCGACGCGACTAATTGTCGGATAGCCGCACCAGGACCGCGTCGCCGTCGATCTTGACGTCGTGAGCCGTGACGTCCTCGGTGGCGGGCATGGTCAGTACCTTGCCGGTACGGATGTCGAATCGCGCGCCGTGACGCGGGCAGCTGACGTGGTGCCCGTCCAGACGCCCGTCGCCGAGCGGTCCACCGTCGTGAGTGCACACGTCGTCCAGGCAGTAGAAACGACCGTCGACGTGAAAGAGCACGACGATTCGTTCACCCACTTCAAGGGTAAGTTTTCCCGGGTCGGGCACATCCGCCGTGGTGGCGACTTTCATGTAGTGTTGCATGGTTCTTGTTCGCGAAGTTCGTCCGGTATTGGTGATGATCTGCCGCACCGCACGCCGCGCCGCGCCGCGCGCCGCGCGAGGTCGCCGCCCGTTCATTCGTAGGCGCGCACACGCTTGGCGATCGCCAGGCCCAGTGCATCGCGGACGCTGCCAATCGTGATTCGATCGAAGATCTGCTGGAAGAACCCGGCGACGATGGCTCGTGTTGCCTCCTTTCGCGTGAAGCCGCGGCACTGGGCGTAGAAGACCTGTTCGTCATCCACGCGCCCGGTGGTGGAGCCGTGCGTGCAGCGGACGTTGTCCGCCTGGATCTCGAGGCCGGGGATGGAATCGGCGCGTGCGGAGTCGCTCAACATGAGCGTGTCGTTCCGCTGGTACCCGTCGGTCTGCTGCGCGTCGGGATCCACCTTGATCATGCCTCGCCACACGGTGCGTGACTTCTCCTGCAAAGCGCTCTTGTAGAGGAAGTCGCTCCGGCCGCGGGGTGCCATGTGATGCTGCAGCGTATGGTAGGCGATGTGCTGTTTTCCCTCCGTGAAGATGACGCCGTTGACCTGGCAATCCGCCCCGGATTCGAGCAACGCGACGTGCTGGTTCACCTTCGCCAGGCGACTGCCCATCGCGGCGACCGTCCACTGCAGCGAGGCGTCTCGAGCCAGCACGGCCTTGTGGTGCGCGAAATGCCAGGTGGACCGGCCCCAGTTCTGCAGATGGACGATGCGCAGCCGTGCGGCCGGCTGCAGGATCAGCTCCAGCGTGCCGCAGTGCAGGCCGCCTCCCGACTCATCGAAACTTGCCGTTTCGCACAACAGCGTGGCCTCGGCGCCTTCCTCCAGGATCACCACCGAGCGACTCAGGTCCGTCTGGCCGTCGGCAAGCCCGGAGAACGCGTGCAGGGGTTCGGTTACGGCCACGCCGCGCGGGACCAACAGCAGATGGCCGGTCGACCAGCATGCGGTCGCCAGCGCCGCGAACTTGTCGTAGCCCGGGTCGACGACGCGACGTTCCAGATAGGGACGCAGCCGATCCCCGCCGTTCCGCGTTGCCTCGGACAACTCGCCGAACACCACGCCGCACGCGTGCCACTTGTCGGCGAGCCCGGTTGCCACCGGGCGACCGTTGGCGACAATCACCTGGCCGCCCAAGTCCACGCCGTCAGCCAACGTCGCGGACGGCATGTCGGTGAATCCCGGGGGGCCGTCGACGGCGGCCGGCGGGATGGAGAACTGCCGCGGCCTGAACTGCCGGATGTCGGTTCGTGACCATTCCTCGTCACCGCGGTCAGGCCACGGCAAGGCCCGATACGATTCCCAGGCCCGGCGGCGGTTTTCCAGCAGCCAGGCCGGCTCGCCGCGCGTCCGCAGGAAGGCGTTGAACGCCTCGGTGTCGGGGCAGGTTGCGATGGTCGGTTCCATGGATGACGCATTTCCCAAGTCGGTTGCGGCGGCGGGAACGTGAGCGGGACGGGCGTGTGGTCAGGCCGATCAACTAGCCGATCGAGCCCTCCATTTGAAGTTGGATCAGGCGGTTCATTTCAATGGCGTACTCCATCGGGAGTTCCTTGACAAGCGGTTCGATGAAGCCGTTGACGATCATCGCGCTGGCCTCCGGCTCCGTCATGCCTCGGCTGGTCAGGTAGAACAACTGCTCCTCGCCGATCCGCGACACGCTGGCCTCGTGGCCGACCGATACGTCCTGTTCGGCGACTTCGATATACGGGTACGTGTCGCTGCGGCTGCGCGGATCCAAGAGCAGCGCGTCACAAACGACGTTGCACTTGGCGTGCTTGGCGCCTTTTTCGACGCGCACCAGTCCGCGGTAACTGCTTCTTCCGCCGTCCTTGGAAATCGATTTCGAGATGATCTGCCCCGACGTGTGGGGAGCGCAGTGGACAAGCTTGGCTCCGGCATCCTGGTGTTGGCCGCTGCCGGCGAAGGCGACGGACAGGATTTCGCCCCGCGCGCCGGGTTCGAGCATGTAGACGGCGGGATACTTCATGGTCAGCCGGCTGCCCAAGTTCCCGTCCACCCACTCCATCGTCGCGTCCCGATAGGCCACTGCCCTCTTTGTCACGAGGTTGTAGATGTTGTTGGCCCAGTTCTGGATGGTCGTGTAGCGGCAGCGGGAGCCGCGGAGGCAGACGACTTCCACGACGGCCGAATGGAGACTCTCCGTGCTGTACATCGGTGCCGTGCAGCCTTCCACATAATGGACCGACGAGCCTTCGTCGCAGATGATGAGCGTCCGCTCGAACTGGCCCATGTTCTCCGCGTTGATGCGGAAATACGCCTGCAAGGGAAACTCGACCGACACGCCAGGCGGAACGTAGATGAACGAACCGCCCGACCAGACCGCGGAGTTCAGCGCGGCGAACTTGTTGTCGTGCGGCGGGATCACCGTCGAAAAGTACCGCCGCAACAGGTCGGCGTGTTCGCGCACGGCCGTGTCCGTGTCGGTGAAGATCACGCCCTGGTTGCCCAGCTCCTCCTTCAGTGATCCGTAGACCACCTCGCTCTCGAACTGCGCCTTGACGCCGGCCAGGAACTTCTTCTCCGCCTCCGGAATGCCCAGTTTGTCAAAGGTGTCCTTGATCTCCTGGGGCACTTCCTCCCACGTCTTGCCCTGCCGGTCCGTCGGCTTCAAGTAGTAGAAGATGTTCTGAAAATCGATGTCGATGCGGCCGCCCCACCGCGGAGTCGGCTTCGACTCGAAAATCTCAAAGGCCTTGAGCCGGAAATCGCGCATCCACGCCGGCTCGTCCTTCACATCCGAGATCTGGTTCACGACGGCGGCATCCAGGCCCCTCTGGGCCTTAAACACGGCACGAGACTTCGTGCGGAAGTCGTACTTGTTGATCTCGCCGATCTTGTCTTTGGGCTCGTTCGGTCGAGTGTCCGTGGCCATCGTTTTCTCTTCTCGCAGCGGAACCAAAAGGAAACAACCGCGGTGCGGCGCCGGACACGCGACAAATCCGGGACGAACCGGCCGGCGGTCCCGGCACGTTGCTCCGCTCGCGCTGCCGTTGAACGAAGCGGCACGTGCCCGTCAACCTTCCGTCTGGGCCAGCTCGCGGTTAATGGCGTCCGCTTCCGGGTACGCCTTCCGAATTCGCTCGTAACCGTGTCGGTGCAGTTCTTCTGCCAGAGCGGCATCGCCCGTCTCGACGATCCGCCCGCCGAGCATCACGTGCGTGAAGTCGGGATGATTGTGCTCCAGCAGTTTGTCGTGGTGCGTGATGATCAACAACCCCATCTTGTCGCGACCGATCTCCGCAATGCTCTGGCTCGCCAGCCGCACCGCGTCGGCGTCCAGCCCGCTGTCGGTCTCGTCGAGAATCGCAAACCGGGGCTGAAGCATGGCCAGTTGCAGGATCTCGGAACGCTTCATCTCTCCGCCAGAGAATCCGTCATTCACGTAGCGGCGAGCGAACTGAGGGTCCATCCGCAGCTGTTCCATCTTTGATTTCAACTCCTGGCGGAAAGCGCGCATGGGAATCAATTCCTCGCCTTCCTTCCGGTCGGGCCTCCGCACGTTTGTCGTCGCGTGTCGCAGGAAGTCGGCCATTTTCACGCCCGGGATGGTCACCGGACGCTGGAAGGCGTAGAAGAGCCCCGCCCGCGCACGCTCGTCCGGAGACATCGCCAGCACGTCTCGGCCGCTGAGTTCAATCGATCCGGCGGTCACCTCGTACTTCGGATGGCCCATGATGGCCAGGCCCAGTGTGCTCTTGCCAGACCCGTTGGGCCCCATCAAGGCATGCGTGTGCCCGAACTGGACCTCCAGGTCCACGCCCCGCAAGATCGGTTTGGATTCCACGGAGACGTGCAATCCGGTAATTTTCAGGCTCTCCGTCATCTCATCACTCGCTGGTCATGCACGGTGCTCGCGACCTGGGCCGCACGCGTGGCGGTCATCGGTCATTCGGACGATTCTTTTCCCGGCTGGCCCCGCGGCGCACGGCGCTGGCGCGCCCGGCATCGCGGTACGTTCTCCGGCCGCTTCACGGATGATTAGTCGCCATGACGGCTCGGGCAACGCGGAGACAGGTACCCGAGGCTGGCGCCTGCCGGACCAGCATCAGGATTCCGCCCCTGGGAAAACGCCGGCATTTCCCGCCGCGGCTGGCTCGTAGGAACAACCCCGGTCCCCGTCCAGTCGGCAGCTTCGCAACCGCAGACGGGCGCCCAGCAGCCGCGAAAGCATGCGCCGCTCCATCGCACAAATACTCCGATCGCTGTCCGCCAATCCCGGATAGGGACAGGACCACGCTGTCAGCACGGGACGCTCCCCGTCCCGCCGGACCTCGAAAGGTATCTGACGCTTCTGGAAGAGACTTGCCAGCTGGTTCCACCGATCTTCCACCGCGAACGTCGCCATTTCAGCCGCATACAGGTCGGCCAGTCGCCGCGACACACGCTGCATCAACCCGCGCCGCAGCCCGGGATCGGCCACTGCCGCCACCTCTTTCCACAACGCCACCGCCAGGTCGCCCAGGTTCTCGCCCGCCCGCCGTCGCCCTTGCTCGGTAATCGCATACCGGTGAACGGGGCGGCCTCGACCGGCCTTCACCGCCCGCCGCTCCACGTCTCCCCGAGCCATCAGGCGATTCAACCGCTGACGCACCGCAGTGGCAGTCACCTCCGTCGCGCCCGCCAAGTCGCTGACCGTCATCGACTCGCGCGCTCGCAACAGATCAACAATGGAATTGTCGGACTCCCTGACCCCGCCACGCATGGAACCACCTCGTCGCCATCTCGCGGGCGCGACCCGGACTACGACCGGCCGCCGCGTCACTCGAAGTATACGCACGAACTGATTTTTGACAAGCAAATGTTTGAAAAATACGCCACCGTCGGTTGGAGACCTGCATCGGGCCGTTCGGGTTCCGGCGGAGAGGCCGGCGAATTGAAGCGGTAATGGCGGCCGGCGCCGGGAAAGGCGGGCTGATCGCGGCGTGTGGGGAACGTCGCGCTGGGACCTAGCGGGGCGACCGAGGAAGGTGACACCGAACCGGCTGCCGGGCGGCCTGGAGCAAGATTGACAGCGAGCTGGTCGTGGGATAGAAGATCCGCATGGCGGGTGCGGCGGCCAGGCACTTCCTTGGAGAGTCTGAGCCTTGAGGATGGGTGCACAGTGCGCGAGTGTTGGAGGACGGCCTTACCAAGCCGTCAGGGCGTTGGCGACGGGCTGGGAAGCCCGTCCCGCGTTGATTGCGGCCGCAGGCCGCGTTAAGGACCGATGATGGTGCTCCACCAAACCACCAGCAGACGGCGGGGCATTTTCGGTCCCGAGTTCGTGGCGATGGCTTTCGTTGCCTTGGCCGGCGGTTCGCTGGCGGGTTCGGAACAGCCCGCCAGTTCCCGAGCGCCGGCCCGCGCTGTACCGGCGACACGCACCGAGCCCGAGCGAGCCGGATGGATGCACACTGCGGACGTGATCTTCAGCACGTATTGCGTGCAGCCTTTGGGCAAGGTGCTGTTCTTTGACTTCGGCACGCAGCGTCTCCAGATGTGGTGGTTTGGCCGACAGGACAGCGACGGAGACGCGTCGATCAGCCGCGCGGAGGCGCGAGGGCGATTGCGCGGCGCGTTCGCGGAGTTGGACCGAAACGGCGACGGGCTCTTGGACGCCAACGAATACGCCGTGTTGGCACCGAAGGTACCGTTGGTGGTCGCTTGGTTGTTTCTTGGGGCCGTGTTCCTGACGTTTCGCATGTCCTTCATCAACGTGCGAGCTTTCTGGCACGCCGTGCGACTGACCAAGGGGGACTACGACGATCCGAACAAGGCGGGCGAGGTGTCCCACTTCCAGGCGCTGGCTTCGGCGTTGTCCGCCACGGTGGGGTTGGGCAACATCGCGGGCGTGGCGATCGGGGTGGGCAGTGGCGGTCCGGGCGCCATCTTCTGGCTGATCGTGGCCGGCCTCTTCGGCATGAGCAGCAAGTTCACCGAGTGCACGTTGGGGCAGTTGTATCGCAAGGTCGCGGCGGACGGCACGGTGTCCGGCGGTCCGATGCACTACCTGCGGGACGGGTTTCGGGACCTTGGGTGGGGTTGGCTGGGCGCGATCCTGGCGACCGTCTATGCCGTGATCTGCATGGGTGCGTCCTTTGGGGGCGGTTGCGCGTTTCAAGTGGGGCAGTCCTTGGGTCCGATCAAGGAGCAGTTGCCGTTCCTGGACCGCGTGCCGTGGCTGTACGGTGTGTTTCTGGCGGTGATGGTCGGCGTTGTGATCATTGGCGGCATTCGCCGCATTGCGGCGACGGCGGCCCGCATTGTCCCCCTGATGTGCCTGGTCTACATCGTGATGGCGTTGGGCGTGCTCGGCATCAACTACGATAAGGTTCTCCCTGCCTTCGGCACGATCTTTCAGCAGGCGTTCACGGCCAATGCGATCTACGGCGGGTTCCTGGGAGTGGCGGTGATGGGGATCAGGCGAGCGATGTTCTCCAACGAAGCGGGGATTGGATCCGCGGCCATCGCTCACGCGGCCGCGAAGACCGACCAGCCGGTGAGCGAGGGGATTGTGGCCCTACTGGAGCCTTTCATCGACACCGTCATGATCTGTACGGTCACCGGCCTCATGATCGTCATCACGGGAGTGTACAACCAGCCCGAGTATGCACACCTGGTAGCTGCCAACGAAGGAGCGCGCTTGACATCGCGCGCGTTGGCGAGCGTTTCGTCGGTCTTTCCCGTTTTCCTCTCGCTGACCGTGCTCCTTTTCGCCTATTCGACGATGATCAGCTGGTCGTACTACGGTGAGCGCTGCTGGTCGCTGCTGTTCGGCCGCCGCACGTCGATTGTCTACAAACTGGCCTTTCTCGGATTCGTCGTTCTCGGGTCGATCATCACGGCCGAGAACGTCAAGGAGTTTTCGGATCTGATGATCCTGTCGCTCGCGTTCCCGAACATGTTGGGAGTTGCTGTGATGAGCGGAAGGGTCCGCGCGGAGCTGGATCGCTACTGGCGGTTGTACAAGTCGGGCGGGATGATTGTGCGAAGGGGTCGCGCGAGTGGCCTGGGTTCCACGTAGCGGAATTTGCCAGAATTACGGCCGAGTCGGGTGGGATGATCGTGGGGAGGGATCGCGCGGGGGGTAACGTCGGAAAGTCACTCGAACCGTCGCGAGTGGGGCGTCGCGGAGGCGTTGGGCCGCTTCTTTCCGAGGAGTCTGTGACAAGTTCGTGTCATTTGTAGCCGTTTCCAGCGCGCGGCACCCGGTACCCGAAACGTCATCCCGCCACGCACCGGCTCCGCTCGCCGGGCGACGGTTCGCTGATGGTGGAACGTACTCGGCTCGCCCAGCCAGTGACACGTGGCACGTGGCGCGCGTACCAACATCTCGCCGCCACACTCTGCTGATCGCGATTGCTGAACGCGCGATCATCGTGTACCTTCAGAGACGGGCGCACAATCGGCTGCCAATGGCCGCGGGGTTCGGCCTGACGTCCGCATCCCGTCGCTCGGAAAACGCCTCTGCTTCCCGTTCGGATAATCGCCGTATGGTGTAAAGCGATCACCTAACACTCGGCCGCTCCGACCAGCCTCCGAAGCGGCACCGTTTCCAGGGTCTTTCCACCACAGGGGAATCCAGCATAGTGACGAGGGGCAATTGAGTGGTTGGTGAACAGCTGCAACTTGGCTCGCTGGCGATTTCGCCGGCGGTGATTCAGGCGCCGATGGCGGGTTTCACGAACCTGGTGTTTCGTCGGATCGTGCGCGAGTACGGCGGTGCGGGGTTGATGTTCACCGAGATGGTGAATGCCACGGGGTTCGCGTGGTTGGAGGATCGGCGGCAGGCGCCGGAGCGGCTGTTGGGGGTGGTCGAGGAGCCGCGGCCGCTGGGCGTGCAGATCTGGGAGAACGATCCTCAAGTGTTGGCCCGGGTAGGCCGCACGCTGGCCCAGGACTACGGCGTCAGCGTCGTGGACATCAATTTCGGCTGCCCCGTGCCGGACGTGGCCGTGAAAGCCCAGAGTGGTTCGTATCTGCTGCGAGATCCGCAACGGGTGGGGAGGATTGTCGAGCGAGTGGTGCGCGCGTGCGAGCCGGTGCCGGTGACGGCGAAGATCCGATTGGGCTGGCACGCTGAGGAAATCACGGCCATTCCGGTGGCGAAGGCGGCGGAATCGGCGGGGGCCAAGGCCGTGACGGTGCACGGGCGCACGGCACAGCAGTTCTTCAAAGGAGCGGCGGACTGGGATCGGATCGCGGAGATCAAGGCCCACTTGAAGCACGCGGCGCTTATCGGGAACGGCGATCTGGACTCACCCGAAAAGGTCGTTGACGCCTTCGCCCGGTATGGCGTGGACGGTGTGATGATCGGCCGCGCCGCGCTGGGGCGACCGTGGCTGTTCCACCGGATTCGTTGCGCTTTGATGGGGCTGCCGATTCCGGCGGATCCGTCGGCCGAGGAGGAGCGGCACTGCCTGGTGCGGCACTACGAGCAACTGGTCGACCAGTTTGGCGCGAGCAAGGGCACGGTTCTCGTGCGGAAGTACGCCTGCCGCTACGCGCACGGCCGCCCAGGTGCCAGGGAGTTCCGGAAGCACGTGGCCCACGTGCAGTCGGCCGACGAGTTCCGAGAGGTGGTCGCGCGTTATTTTCCCCTGGCCGATGTCCCGCCGGTGGCTGACCGTTTGTAGTGACCGCATTCATGCGGTCTGCTGGTTCAAGGCTGACGCGGCGGGAACGTCTCCGCTTGCGACGGAGGATCGTGCGCCGCGTCCGGCCGGTCAGGGAGCGCCGGGGCCAGTCGGTGCGTCCTGACCTGCATGCTTGGGATGGGCGACGAACGGGCAGCGCTTCCGCCACAGACGAAAGGCCTGCCAGTAGATGGCCTGCACGACCCGGGCCGTCATCCACGGGTGGCGCGCGAGCAGGCGGAGCAGCTGGACGCGGTTCAGTTCGCGCCGCTGCAGCGTGAGGCCGGCCGCGAAGGCCGGCGCTCCCTCGCGCCGATTGACGATGTGCACGGCCAACCGGCTGTCGGGCCGCGAGAGCCGCCAGTCATAATCGAGGTCCATGTCCAAAAACGGCGAGACGTGGAAGCTCTTGCGGTGCCGGAATCGCAACGTGCCGGGCGGCCCGGTGCGGTTGTGGTCGCCCAACACGTAGTAGTGCGTCTCCCGCCACGGCGTGTTGCTCACTTCGGCGACGACCGCCTCAACCGCCTCGCCCCGCGGCTCGAAACAGTAGTACAGATTCAACGGACTGAAGTAGTATCCGAAACAGCGCAGCAGGGTGAGCAGTCGAACCGGGCCGGCCGGGCGACGGCCCGACTCCTCCTGCACGAGATCGAGGACGGCGTCGGCAAGCGTCTGCCGCGAACGGGACCCGATCACGTGGTCGTCGCGGCGAAACGACACGGGCGCGAACCGTGCGCTACGCACCAGGCCCGCTCGTGCCAGCGCAGGCAGTTCCTCCAGGTCCAGGTACAGCATGTAGAGCCGATACCGGAATCGGTGCACGCCGGGCGCGTAACGCTTGTGCCGCACTTCACCTAGGTAGACGCAGCTTTGCATACTTCCAGACTCTTGCCGAAACAGGCCCCGACGGCCAACGCGCTGTTCACACCGTCCTCGTGGAATCCGTATCCCCAATAGGCGCCGCAGTAGTACGTCCCGCGCTGTCCGTTGATCTCGCCGAGGCGTTTCTGAGCTTCCAGTGCCGCTGCCGTGTAGACGGGGTGTTGGTACGGGATCCGCCGCAGGATTCTGGCCGGATCGATCGCGCCGTCGTCGTTCAACGTGACGCAGATCGGCTCAGGCGCCACGTGCTTCTGGAGCCGGTTCAGGTTGTAGGTCAGTACGACGGGCCGGTCGACCGCGCGCGGAATGCAGTAGTTCCAACTGGCCCACGCCCGCCGTCGCGACGGCAGGATCGAAGGGTCGGTGTGCACGATGGCGACGTTTTCCTGATACGGAAACGACCCCAGGACGTCACACTCCGCCGCCGACGCATCGGCCAACATCTTCAGGGACTGGTCCGCGTGGGCCGCCATCACGACGGCATCGAACTGCTCGGCCGAACGGCCCGCCACGGTGACGTGCACCTGCCGTTCGTCTCGCCGCACGGAATCGACGGGCGAGTTCAATCGGACGCGATCGGCCAACGGCTGCAACAGGGCGCGCACATATCGCCGCGCTCCGCCCGGTATCGTCTTCCACTGCGGATGTCCGCGCACCGTGAGCAACCCGTGGTTGTGGAAGAACCGGACGATGAACCGCGCGGGAAACTCGCGAAAATCACGCGGCCGAGCCGACCAGATGGCGGCACCCATCGGTATCAGGTAGTAGTCCGTGAACCACGCGCCGAACCGATGTCGTTCGAGAAAACCCCCCAGGCTGATCGCGTCGTCGGCGCCTTCGACCAGTTGCATCGCCTCTCGGTTGAATCGCATCACGTCCCGCAACATGCCGTGGAAGGCCGGCCGCACGAGGTTTCGCCGCTGCGCGAACAGCCCGTTCAGCGAACTGCCCTGGTATTCCAGGCCCGTGCGCAGACACCGCACGCTGAAACTCATGTCGCTGTCCTGCTCGGGCACGCCCAGCCACCGCAGCATGCGGAGGAAGTTCGGGTACGTGCGATGATTGAAGACCATGAAGCCCGTGTCGAGCGGGTACGAACGTCCGAACGCGTCGATCTCGACGGTGTTCGTGTGGCCGCCCGCATAGTCGTTCGCCTCGAACAAGTGCACCTCGTGCTCGCCGTGCAGCAGTCTCGCGGCGAGCATTCCACTGATTCCGCTACCGATCACCGCGATCTTCATGACGATGTGCCTCCGACGAACACGCTGGTCGGAAGTCCGTTGACGGCCTGCCCGGCCAATGAGCCGGTATCTTTGAAAGGCCCTTGAACCGTTAATCTAACGCGGCGG
>Ga0194113_10008184_pt1 | contig 12906 bp, 5 predicted proteins | sample TA2MahC200mmetaG_FD_146193 | JGI IMG/M metagenome (GOLD analysis project Ga0194113, IMG submission 146193) | Freshwater microbial communities from Lake Tanganyika, Tanzania - TA2015017 Mahale Deep Cast 200m | ecosystem: Environmental > Aquatic > Freshwater > Lake | place: Tanzania: Lake...
GCCCGGCTCGGCGGTCGAGTGCCATTCCGGGGCCCGGATCTCGAACGCCGTCTTCGCCGGGCAGGCGAAGATCCCGGGCGGGCAGGGACCGGAGCTCGCCGGGGCGACGACGATCAACGAGGGACGGATCACGATCAACTCGGACGCCAGCGCGGCCAACGCTCTTCTCTACATCAGCGCCTGGAGCCACGAGCTGGGGGGCGACGGCGAGATCCTCATGCAGACGACCGGCAGCGACATCTACGACGCCCGGCTCCTCCCCTACTGGGGGAGCCTGATCCAGGCAGCCGAGCACACGATCCGCGGAGAGGGGTCGGTGGAGGTCGGTCTGGTCAATCGCGGGACGGTGCTGGCCGATGCGGCCGGGCGCGAGCTCGTGCTCCACGATCAGTCCAAGACCAACCAGGGGTGGATGCGCGCCCAGGACGGAGGCCGGCTGTCGATCTCGACCACCTTCACGAACCAGGGCGCCTGCGAGGCCGCGAGCGGCGGGACGCTGCGCGCGGCCGGGAACCTGTCGAACTACGGCGCGGGCGTTCTCTCGGGGGGCGAGTGGCTCGTGCGCCCCGGGGGCACGATGCGCCTGATCGGCGCGGCCATCCAGAGGCTGAACGCGCGGGTCCTGCTGGAGGGGCCGAACGCGAACCTCTACCAGGACGACGCGACGACGCCGGCGCTCGCCCCGCTCGTGGAGATCCGCAACGGCGGCGTTCTCGAGCTCGCCGGCGGGACCGACCTGTCGACGCCGGGGGCGCTCACCGTGTCGCACGGGCAGCTGATCGTCGGGGCCGGATCGACGCTGTCGGTCCCGGGGCTCTTCACGATGACCGGCATCGCCGAGGCCGACTCGGGCCGCGTGCGCGTCGACGGAGTGCTGGCCGCTGCCGGCGGCCCGGTGACAATCGCCGGGGGGCGGCTGCGCGGGACCGGGACGGTGCAGAACGCCGTGCACTGCGGCGGCGGCGTGCAGCCGGGCTCGCCGGCCGGGATCCTGACGATCGCCGGCGACTACACGCAGACCGAGGGAGCGACCTGCTACATCGATCTGGCCAGCGTCGCCCCCGGCCAGTACGGGCGGCTGGCGGTCGCCGGCCAGGCGACGCTCGCCGGGCGGCTGATCGTCAAGTCGGTCGAGGGCTTCGTGCCCGAGCCGGGGCAGGTCTACACGATCCTCACCTGCGCCTCCCGCGTCGGGCAGTTCACGCTGGAGACGGGGTGCCCCGGCGAGGGGCGGCAGTACACGACGCACTACCACCCCGACCGGGTCGAGATCGAGATCTACGCCGACGCGAGCGCGGCGCCCGATCCGCTCGCCGACGGGGGCGGGGACGGCGGCGCGGCATCTGCAGGCGCCGAGCAGGGCGGATCGACGACCGGCGGGAGCGGAGAGATCGGGGCGCGGACGCCCGGCTCGGAGATCCCCGCGGCGATCTCGCTCAGCGCCCTTGCGCGGGGGGACGGGCGGGTGATGCTCGCCCTGGCGCTGCCCGAGGCGGCCGAGGTCGAGGTCAGCCTCTTCGACTTCAGCGGCCGGCGCGTGGCGCTCCTCCGCGAGGGGCTCGAGTCGCTCGGCCTGCACACCTACACGTGGGACGGCGCGGCGAGCGGCGGCGTGCCCTGCCCGAGCGGAGTCTACTTCGCCCGGGCGCGGGTGCGCGCGGGCACGGGTGTCGTCGATCGCGGCGCGCGCGTGCTGCTCGTCCGCTGATGTCTGGCGGGCGCGGAGCAGACCTCTAGACGGCCGGCCGAGCGGCGAGCGACGACTGGCCGGCCGTCGCGTTCCTGGTTGCGGCAGCGCACGGACCGCCGTCGGAGCCGTCGGTCTGGTCGGCCGGGCGGGCGCGCCCCCGCGCCGTGGGCCGGGCGCCCAGCTGGGCCGCCTCGTCGGCCAGCGCGCGCATCTCGGCCGAGGGGAGGACGCCCAGCTCGCGGATCATCATCCGCTCGTAGGCCTGATACGCGGCCAGCGCCTCGCGGCGATGTCCCAGGCGCAGGTGGGCGCGCACGATCCCCGCGGCGATCGCCTCGTCGTAGGGATCGAGGGTCGTCGCCCGGCGGCCGTAGAGGAGCCACTCTTCCCACCGCCCGGCCCGTGCCTCGCTCTCCAGAAGGCGGCGGAGCGCCCGCAGCAACCTGTCGCGCAACTCCTCGCGCTCGGCCACGGCGAACTCCTCGTAGGGGCTCTGGGCCAGGAAGTCGCCACGGTAGAGCCCGATCGCCTGCTTGAGCTTCTCTTCGGCGGGCGAGCGAACGCCCCGCTCGCTCAGCGCCTCCGCCTCCGCCAGACCTCGCTCGAAGGCTTCGACGTCGTAGGCGTAGCCCTCGCCCGGCTGCAGGCGGAAGGCCTCGTCCCGGCAGACGATGTAGTGGGAGTGGCCGGCGCGATCGCGGTCGGGCTCGAGGAGGGCGCGCAGGATGTGCACGCTCTGGCGCAGGTTGTTGTGGGCGCGGTCGGGATCGGCGTCGGGCCAGAGCGCCTCCAGGATCTGATCCCGCGGCGCCCAGCGGAAGCGATGCGCCAGCAGCAGCTCGAAGAGCCGCCGCGCCCGCCGCGAGCGCCAATCGGCGTGGGCGAGGACGCGATCGCCGACCCGCACGACGAGCGGCCCGAGGGCCTCGATGCTGAGAGGCACCGCGGGCGAGCGGCCGAGGTCCTCCACGGCACGCGAGGCTAGCCTGCCGATCGCCGTCTTGCTCGAGGCCAGGTCGTCGAGCGCGGCCCGGGAGCCCCGGCCGCCGATCCGCGAGAGGAGCTCGATCGCCTGGGAGCGCACCCGCTCCGGAGCCGAGCGCGCGAGCTCGGCCAGCGGGGGCACGGCTTTTTCTCCGAGCCGGAGCAGGAGCGCCCGTGCCCGCTCCGGCTCGACGCCCTCGGCGAGCGCCCGCGCGGCGACCAGGGCGCCGCGATCCGGCTCCAGGATCTCGAAGAGGAAGTCGTGCCCCAACCGGCCCGTGCCCAGCAGCAGCTCGCGCAGCGTGCGGCGCGCCTCGGTCGCGGGCACGTCGCCGCTCGCCAGCCGCAGGAGCAAGAGGCGATGGAGCTCGTAGGCCGCCCCGATGCGCCGGAAGATCTCTTCGGCGCGGCTCCACTGGCGCGACGCCGGGCGGGGGCGTGCATCGCGCTCGGCCAGCCCCAGCAGCGCGCGGCACTGCCCCTCCTGCAGGGCGTCCTCCTGCGCGCGCGCGATGCGCAGCGCTTCCGCCGCCAGCACGGCGGCGCGGGACGGGTCGCCCTCGACGAGGGCCAGCTCGACGCGCCCGAGGCGCGGGTAGAGCACCAGGTCGGTCTCTCCCGCCTGGTCGCCGAACTGCTGCGCCTGATCGAGGTGCTGCCGGGCCGCCGAGAGGTCGCCGGCGAGCAGCGCGCAGCGGCCGAGCACCTGGCGGCAGAAGGCCGCGGCGTGCCGGTGTTGGAACGCGGTCGCCAGGCGCAGGCCCTCGGTGGCCAGCTCGCGGGCTTCGCGCGCCTCCCCGGCGGCCGCCGTGACGAAGGCGAGCACGCCAACGGCGCGGCTGACCTCGACCGCGTCGCCCGCGCGTCGAGCCCCGACGAGGGCGCGTCTGGCGGCCGCCTTGGCCCGGGCGAACTCGCCGCGCGGGTAGTAGACATTGGCCGCCAGCAGGTAGGCGATGCGGATCAGGGGCAGGTCGGACCGGCGGCGCTCGAAGAGGGCGGCGGCCTCGTTGAGATGGCGCTCGCCCTCGGCCAGCCGCCCCTGCTCGCAGGCGGCGACGCCGAGCAGCAGCAGGATCTCGCCGCGCCGCGGGTCCGCGCGCCGGCCCAGCTCCCGCAGGGCGCGCCGGCAGAGCGCCGTGCCGGTCTCGTACTCGCCGCGGCGGAGCCTCAGACTGGCCATCCGCCGCAGCAGCTCGGCGCGCTCGGCGCCGCGGGGCAGCCGGCGAACCAGCCGGTCGTAGATCGACTCCGCCTCCCTCCACTGGCCCTGGTAGTCGCGCAACCGGCCGAGCACGCGCAGCGCCGCGGGCCGGCGCCGGAACTGGTCGTCGGGCAGCCCGTCGAAGGCGCGCTCGACGGCGGCGTGCTGGCCCGCCTCGAGCAGCCCGTCGCCGCCGCGCTCGATCAGGCGCAGCGCCTCCTGGTGATCTCCGGCGTCGGCGTGGAGGGCGACCGCGTCGGCCAGGGATCCCCCCTCGGCCAGCGCGGCCGCCGCCCGGCGGTGGAGACGGCGCAGCTCAGTCGCGGGCGTCCGCTGCTCCAGCTGGCGGCGCAGGAAGTCCCGGAAGAGGTGATGATAGCGGTACTGGCGGCGCTCCCCGTCGACGGGGAAGGTGAAGAGCTGGCGCCGGGCGAGCTCCTCCAGCGTCCGCCCGCTGTGGCGGATGCCGAGCAGACGATTGCAGAGCCTGACCTCCAGGCGGGGCAGCAGGGCCGAGCGGCGCAGGAAGTCGCGCGTGCGCGGGCAGAGCCCGGCGACGACCTCCTCGGCGAAGTAGTCGAACCATCGCTCTCCGGAGGCGGAAACCTGTTCGAGGGCTCGGGAGACGGTTTCCGGGGAGCCGTCGGGCAGGCTCTGCAGGAAGAGCTCGATGCCCACGGCCCAGCCCTCGGTGAGCTCGGCGAGGCGGTGCGCGCTGTCCCCCGCGAGCCTCGTGCCGGGAAAGCGCCGCTCGAAGAGCTGCGCCGTTTCCTCGGCCGTGAAGCTGAGATCGGCCGCGCCGATGCGCGCGGCTTGTCCGGCCGCCTTGAGCCGCGTGGCGGGGATCGCCAGGGGCTCGCGAGCCGAGATCACGAGCGTGGCCGTCGCGGGCAGGAAGCGCACCAGCCGTTCGATCCACTGGAGAACCTGCGGCGCCCCGGCGAGGGTGTGAGCATCGTCGAGCATGATGAGCGCGGGCGGCGGCGCGTCGTGGAGATAGCCGATCGCCCGCGCCAGGGCCTCCTCGGCGCCGGGAGAAACGGCTCCGGGATCGGGCCGGGCCGTCCGCCCGCCCGATGGGGCCGAGGCGAGACCGCGAAGTCCGTCGAGCAGGTAGGCGCAGAAGGTCTCCGGATCGGCATCCTGTCCGTCCAGGGAGTACCAGAGGAGACCTCCCGGGTGGCGGCGCGCCTGGTCGGCCAGGAAGAGGGTCTTGCCGAAGCCGGCTCCGGCGGTGACGGCGACCAGACGGCCGGCGGACCACTCGGGCCAGCGTCGGTCGAGCCGCGGGCGGGACAGGTACGCGGCCGGCACCGGTGGCGCGGTCAGCTTCGAGGCAATGATCGGAATCGCCATTCGCGGCCGGCTCTCCCCGCATCGGCAAGGTGCTCGTCTGTGTGTCCGCCGGTCGTACGGGCTGCCCTGCGCGGCGCCCGGTGGAACCGGGGCTCGCCGCTCGGCGGGCGCCACGCACAAGGATACACTGCGTGCGCTCCGCTTCGCAACGGGCCCGTCCCGACTTCCGCGCCTCAGTTCGCGCTGCCCATCAACGCCCCCGGCCCGAATGACGGCGCTCCCGCTCGCGACGGCTTCCCCCGCTCTCGGCCACCATACGCTCCGCCGGCACGCTCCGCCGGTGCGCTGTCGCCCCCCGGCGCGATCGTGTATGCTGCCCCACCGTAGACAGCCGGCCCCTGTCCGGGCTGCCCGTCCGCGCGACCGGGGCCGGCGACCTCGTCCAGGGAGGGCCCATGATGCGCTCGCTCGTCCGCCTCCTGCCGCCCATCTCCGGCATCCTGCTTGCCGTGGCCGGGCTCTGCGCCGCGATCGTTCCCTGCGCCGCGGCGGAGACGCTCCGGACGCCGCCCGACCTCCTCTCGGTGATGGGGGCCGAGCTCGAGCGCTCGCTGGAGAGCTTCTCCGGCGCGCCCGGCGCGCCGCTCTACTTCCTCCAGTACGCGGTCACCGAGACCCACGAGACGATGCTCGGCGCGAGCGACGGCGGCCTCAAGGCGCCGCAGACCACGCGCCGCCGCTACCTCGATGTCGACCTGCGCGTGGGCGACATGCATCTGGACAACACCCACGAGATCCGGGGCGCCGGCTGGGACGACAGCTACAATCGGCGGCTGATCGACTTCCCCGTGGAGGACGACCCGGCGGCGGTCCGCGCCGTGCTCTGGAACGAGACGGAGTATCGCTATCGGCGCGCCCAGGAGCGCTACACCAGGGTGCTCGCCAACCGGCAGGTCAAGGTCGAGGAGACCGATCTCTCCGACGACTTCACGCCCGGCGAACCGATCCGCGACCGGGAAACCTTCCGGCCCACGCTCATCGACCGCTCCTACTGGCAGGGGGTCCTCTCCCGCGTGGGGGGAGTCCTGGCGGACCAGGACTTCGTGATCGAGTCGAGCGCCACGCTGTCCCTGCGCGACCGCGCCACCTACATGGTCAACAGCGAGGGCAGCCGGCTGGAGCATGGCCAGCGCTACCTGCGCGTCGGCCTGAGCGTCCGCGGACTGGCGGCCGACGGCATGGAGCTCGATCGCTACGCCGCCTTCGACGCCCGCGCGCCCGAAGGGCTGCCCGACGAGGCGACCCTGCTCGCCGACGCCCGCCGGCTGGTCGGCGAGCTGCGCGCGCTCATCGACGCGCCGGTGGTCGAGCCCTACATCGGTCCGGCGATCCTGCGCGCGCAGGCCTGCGGCGTCTTCTTCCACGAGATCTTCGGGCATCGCATCGAGGGCCATCGCCAGAAGAGCGAGAGCGAAGGGCAGACCTTCACGAAGAAGGTGAGCCAGCCGATCCTGCCCGACTTCATCAGCGTCTACGACGACCCGACGCTGGAGCGCTTCGGCGCGATCGACCTGCGGGGCCACTACCGCTACGACGACGAGGGCACTCCCGCGCAGCGCGTGACGGTGGTCGATCGCGGGGTCCTGCGGGAGTTCCTGACCACCCGGTCGCCGATCGAGGGCTTTCCGCGCAGCAACGGCCACGCCCGCCGCGAGCACGGCTACGCGCCCGTCTCGCGCCAGGGCAACCTGATCGTCGCCTCGGAGCGCAGCGTGCCCTACGAGAGGCTGCGGGAGATGCTGATCGAGGAGTGCCGGCGCCAGGGCAAGCCCTACGGGCTGGTCTTCGAGAGCATCTCGGGCGGCTTCACCATGACCGGTAGGGGCGGCCCGCAGGCCTTCAAGGTCCTGCCGCTCTACGTGCTGCGCGTCTACACCGACGAGCGCCCGGACGAGGTCGTGCGCGGCGTCGACATCGTCGGCACGCCGCTGACCAGCTTCAACAAGATCCTCATGGCGGCCGACGACGACGACGTCTTCAACGGCACCTGCGGGGCGGAGTCGGGAGGCGTGCCCGTCTCGGCCGTCTCGCCCAGTCTGCTCGTCTCGGAGATCGAGGTCGAGAAGCGCCACAAGAGCCAGGAGAAGCCGCCGATCCTGCCCGCCGTCCGCGGTCTGGTCGAGCCGTCGCCTGGGGGAGTCGCCGGCGGCGGCCAGGGGAGCGGCGATCCGGTCTTCCGGGCCATGGAGGACGAGCTCGATCGCTCGCTGCGCGAACTCGTCCTCCCGGACATGCCGCGGCCCTACTTCCTCGCCTATCGGCTGCAGGACACCGAGACGGCGACCGTCTCGCTCCGCTACGGGGCGCTCGTGCGGGCCGACACCAGCCGTTCGCGCGCCCTGGCGGTCGAGGTGCGCACCGGGGAGCCGGCCTTCGACAACAGCGGCTTCGTCGGCTCGTGGCGCGACCTCTACGACCGGCGGCGCGAGCTGCCCGACGAGAACGACTACGCCGGCCTGCGCCATCGCCTCTGGCTGCAGACCGACGAGGCGTACAAGCAGGCGCTGGAGAAGCTCTCCGGCAAGCGCGCCTATCTCGAGACGCGCCCGGCCCAGGACACGATCCCCGACTTCGCGCCGGCGGCGCCTTGGGTTCACGCCGAGGCGCCGCAGAGCCTGCGGCTGGATCCCGCAGCCTGGGGCCAGCGCCTGCGCGAAGTGGCGGATGTCCTGCGCGAGTGCCCCGGGCTGCAGGACTGGAACGTGACCCTTGTCGCCCGGGCGCAGAATCAGCGCTACCTGAACTCCGAGGGGAGCCGGCACCTCAAGGCGGCCCGCCACGACCAGGTGCAGATCGCGGTCACGGGCCAGGCGGCCGACGGGCAGCGCCTGACAGCCGCGCGCCAGTTCATGGTCGCCGGAGGCGACCCGCTGCCCCCGGTCGAGACCCTGCGCGCCGAGGCGCGCGCCCTGGCGGAGGCGTTGCAGGCGATGCTCCGCGCGCCGGCGCTCGAGGACTACGCCGGACCGGTGCTCTTCGACGGCGATGCCGCCGCGCAGTTCATCGCCCAGCTCTTCGCCAACCAGATCACGCCCCCCCGGCGCCCGATCGTCACCGACGACTGGCTTCGCCAGCGCCTCGGCCCCGAGCCCAAGCTGGCCGGACGGCTGCAGCGCCGCGTCCTGCCGCCGGAGATCACGATCAGCGACGATCCGCTGCGCGCGGAGTGGCAGGGGAGGCGCCTGGCGGGCGCCATGGCCGTCGACGACGAGGGCGTGCGCGGCGAGCCGATCCGGCTCGTCGAGGCGGGCCGGCTGCTGACGCTGCCGATGACGCGCCAGCCGACGAAGCGCATCGCCGGCTCCAACGGCCGCGCGCGCGCGCTGCCCAACGCCTGGACGCTGCCGACGATCTCCAACCTGTTCGTCGAGACGAGCGATCCGCGACCGGACATGCTCGCCGAACTGCGCCGCCTGGCCCGCGAGGCGGGCGCGGAGTACGGGCTGTGGATCACGCTGCTGGACGACCCGCGGGTGACGCGCGACGGAAACCGGCTGCTGCGCTTCGCCGCGGACGAGGGGGCGGGCGAGCGGGGTCTGCTCACCGCGCCGGTCGTCGCCTACAAGGTCTACGCCGGCGACGACAGGGTGGAGCCGGCCCGCGGTCTCGTCTTCGACGAGGTGTCCGTGCGCACGCTGCGCGACGTGGCCGCGCTCGGCGCGGATACGCGGGTCACGAACCTCTTCCTGGCGACGGGGATGCTCGACTTCGCCCATCCGGCGACCATCGCCACGCCGGCGATCCTGGTCGAGGAGATGGAGCTGAAGGCGGCCACGGCGCGCGAGCCGCTGCCCGTGGGAAGGAATCCGATCTTCGCCGGGCGGGCTCATCCGTAGGCGTGCTGGCCGCCCAGGAAGAGGTTGCCGACGAACGAGAGGACGATCATCACGAAGCCGACTATCGAGAGCCACGCGGCGCGCCGGCCCGCCCAGCCGCGCCGGTGGCGGGCGTGCAGGTAGCCGGTGTAGAAGAGCCAGATGATCCAGGAGCCGACCTCCTTGGGGTCCCAGCTCCAGAAGGTGCCCCAGGCGTGGTAGGCCCAGATCGCGCCGGCGAAGAGCGCGCCCAGCGTGAAGAGCGGGTAGCCGATCGCGATCACCCGGTGGGTCAGCGCGTCCAGCCGCGCCAGCTCGTCTTCCCGCGCCGCGCCGCGCCGCGCCTTGACCAGGTAGGCGATCGACAGCCCGCAGGCGAGCGCGAAGGCCCCTTCCGAGAGCGCGGCCATGCTCACGTGGATGTAGAGCCAGTAGCTCTGCAGCGCCGGCACGAGCTGCTCCTGGATCTCGCGCGGCAGGAGCGAGGCGACGGCCATCATGCCGAGGATCAGCGGGGCGGCATAGGAGCCGATGTCGAAGCGGCGGGTGCGCGCGACCAGCCAGAACAGCGACCAGGCGGCCATCCAGGAGACGACGCTGGCGAACTCGAACATCGAGGCGAGCGGCGGCCGCCCGCTAAGCGACCAGCGCAGGCCGAGGGCGATCGTCTGCGACGCCGCCCCCAGCGCGATCGCCCCCGCGGCCGCCCAGCCGAGAAGCGGCCGCCGGAAGAAGCCGTGCGCCAGGAAGAGCGCCAGGGCGGCGATGTAGACGGCGAACGACGCGGTGAAGAACTGGATGTCGGGCGTGCCGGTCAAGCGGACCTCCCTTCGGGACCACGAACCGGCGGCCGTCCGTCCGGTTCCAGGAGGCGGACGAGGCGCGCGGCGAGGCCGCTGACCTCGCGCTCCCACCCAGCTGTCGCCCGTTCGGGCGCCGGGGGGAGCGCGCCCGGATGGTGGAGGGCCACGTCCCAGGCGTCGTCCCGGCGGCGCAGCCGCAGCCAGACGCGCTCGTGGCGCAGGGCGAAGGCCAGCAGCGTTCCGAGCGACATGACGATGAAGCCGGCCCAGATCCAGGCCGACCCCGGGTGCGTGGCCACCTCGATGCCGGCCATCATCTCCGCCTGCAGGTGGCCGAGCAGCAGCGGCACCTCCGGAGCCGTGCCGACCGCCATGCCGGGGTGGTGGACGAAGTACCAGCTGCGCCCCACGAGGCGTTCGCCCTCGTAGAACCCGAGCAGCACGGCCGGATTGCGCGGCTCGAGCGAAGCCAGCTCCGGCCCCCGCTCGCCGACGACGAAGTCGATCAGGAAGGTGTCGATCTCCACCGCGAAGGGAGAGTTCGGCAAGGCGACGCGCTCCCCCCAGGGCACCCTCGTCGTCACCGGCGTCTCGAACGCCTGCCCCGCCCGGCCGTGCGGGCCCACGGCCGGCCGGGCGGGATCGCCTGGCGTGGCGCGCGCCGCCGCGGGCGCGGCGTCGGTGACGATGTCGATCGCCGCCAGGCGCGTCGGGTTCTGGCGATACGAATTCTGATAGAAGCTGTAGCCGCGGTGGCGCAGCGGCTTGTTGACCTCGATCCGCGCGCTGCGGACGTCGCGTCCCCCCTCGCGCAGCGTCGCCGTCGAGACATAGGCAGAGACCCGGCCGCTGGGCGTCGTCTCGATGCGGAAGTCCTCGAGATGGAGCGCGAGGTCGGTGCCGGGCACGCCCGCGGTTGCGCCGGGGCGCAGCCAAAGCATGCGCGAGCTGCCCGAGATCCCCATGACGATCGCGCCGACGACGAGGAGCAGGAACCCCATGTGGGTGAACACCGGCCCAAGGCGCGCGAGGCCGAAGCGGGAGGCGGCCAGCTGGATCTCGCGACCCTCCGATCCGCCGGGCGCGGCGATCGATTCCTGGCGATGCAGGCGGAAGAGACGCCGGCGCAGGTATCCGGCCGCCAGATCCGGAGCGTCGCTCCGCGTGCGCCAGCGGACCGTCTCGGCCCCGTCGAAGACGGCGTCGGGAGCGGGCCCGATCCGCAGCGCCAGCCGCCAGGTGCGCCGCCAGCGCTTGATCGTGCAGGCGAGGAGACTCAGGGAGAGCAGCGCCAGGAGCGCCTGGTAGCCGGGGCAGCGGAAGGGCCGGTCGGGCACGACGTTGACGAGGAGCCAGACGAGGGGCTCGTGCAGGCGTTCGGCATAGGCGGCGCGCGCCGCCTCGCCGCGCACCGGGATCTGATCGACGAGCACGATCCCGGCGATGCTCGCCGCCGCGAGGACGATCAGGATGGCGATGGCGAAGCCGGTGTTGCCGAGCAGCTCGTAGAGGTCCGCGAGGAGGCGGCGCAAGGGGCCCGGTCCGGGCTGGGCGGCGTTGGGCGACGGCATCCTTTTCCTCTGGACGGCCGGTGAAGGGGGGAGAGTAGCGGATCCGGGGCGCGGAGGCAGCAGGCAATTGTGCTGCATCACCGGGAATCGTGCTGCATCACCGTCTGGTTGGACTGCGCGCAGGGGACATGCGCCTGGCCGCTCGGCTGGCGGCCCAGATGAGCGGCCGGGGCGGTGGCCCCATCCGCTCCTCCCGGTCCGGCTGCCGCTCGGGGACATCGGGCACCGCCCTTGCCCCGATGACCGGGAAGCGCGTAGGGTCCGCGAGCGATGAGCGCAGACGATTCCACGCCCGGCTATCCCTGGTACCGGGAGGGCCTGCGATTCGAGTGCCTCCGCTGCGGGCGCTGCTGCACCGGGGCGCCCGGGGACGTCTGGGTCAGCGAGGAGGAGATCCGCGCGCTGGCGGAGCATCTCGGGATGACCGAGGCGGCCTTGCGCCGCGTCCACCTGAAGGCGAGTCTCTGGATCCAGGCGCGCCTGCGCGAGAAGGCCGATCACGACTGCACCTTCTACGACGCCGCGGGCGGGTGTCTCGCCTACGCCGTGCGCCCGCGCCAGTGCCGGACCTGGCCCTTCTGGCGCCAGACGCTGCGCTCCCCGGAGGCGTGGGCCGACGCGGCGCGCGGATGCCCGGGGATGAATCGGGGTCGGCTGCACGCGCTCGAGGAGATCGAGCGCTGTCGCCGCGAGGATGGCCTGCCCGGCGAGTGAAGGCGCTCCCGCGCGGCGCCTGCGCGCCTGCTCCCGCCCCGCCGGCTCGCCCGGTGCCGACCGCGGCCCGCCCGCTCCCGCGCCGCCCGGGCGCCGGCGCGGCGTCTCGGGCGCCGGCGCGCGCAAGCCCGCCGCGCCCCCCTACAAGCCGATCTGGAACCCCAGACTGGCCACTTCGGCGCGCTCGAAGAGCGGCGGCAGGGCCCCGTGGACCAGCTTGATGAGCACGGCCGTCCGCGTGTCGCGGTCCACGTACCAGCGCCAGGCCACTTCCACGTTCGACCGTCGCGAGCGGTCCTCCAGATCGTGGAAGACGCGATGGCGCAGGAGAACATCGAGCGGGCGTAGCAGCGGCGCGACGGCGACGAGCTCAAGATCCACGCGCCGGCGGTCCCAGGTCGACCCGTCCCGCGCGCGCACGCGGTGGATGCGCTTGTAGCCGACGCGCGCCGTCGGCGGCAGGAAGCCGCGCGGCATCTCGATCAGCCGGTGCCAGAGGAGCAGCGGCCAGTCGAGGAAGGGGATCGAGAAGGTCGCCGCCGGCCCGGCGGTGAAGTCGACCCAGCGGGCATCCTGATCGCTCTCGATGCCTGCCGGGCTGAGCTGAAAACCGAAGGCGTGCACGTGACGGCCGCCGCGAGTCGGGCCCGGCAGCGAGTAGGTCCGCAGCCACGAGCAGCGCAGGTCGGCGTCGAGGGCGTTGTGCACCCGGCGCGGGCTCTTGCGCACGGCGAGCATGCCGTCCACTGCCAGCCCGCAGCGGATCGCG